>WNFR01000450.1_pt2 | contig 41392 bp, 33 predicted proteins | sample 5400221 | NCBI WGS metagenome assembly WNFR01 (sample SAMN13153357, study PRJNA577476) | soil metagenome | isolation source: 40 cm soil under Madrone tree | place: USA:California | collected 2016-06-14 | reverse complement strand
CCCTTCGGGACCGGGCAGATTTCCCCTCATGCGGCGTTGTCGCCTCCTTATTGGGTCATTACCCAACTGCGTCGGCTCCGCCTTGCCTGAGGGGAAATCTGCCGCGGTCGCGGCCACGTAGAATACTCAGACAGGCTCCTTCGTGCGCCCGGCGATCAAAGCGGCGGCTTTTTCGGCAACCATTACGATCGGGGCATTGGTGTTGCCGCCCACGATACTCGGAAAAACCGAGGCGTCCACTACCCGCAGCCCATCGATGCCGCGGACTCTCAAGGCAGGGTCCACCACGGCCATGGCGTCGATGCCCATGCGGCAGCTGCCCACCGGATGATGGACGGTGGCGGCCGCCTCGCGCAAATAGGCCTCGAGGTCGGCATCGTTTCGAGCGTCGCGGCCTGGGCGCACTTCGGTGGCCTCATAGGGCGCAAAAGCGGGAGTATCACAGAGCCGCCGGGCAAGATGCAGGCCGCGCAGCAGCGGCGCAGAATCTTCGGAATCCGCCAGGATATTCGGATTTACGCGCGGGGCGACCCGCGGGTCGTTGCTCGCGAGCCGGACCTCGCCTCGGCTGCGCGGGTAGAGATTCACCACGCTCAATGCGAAGCCATGGCCCAAGGGCAGCGGGAAAGCATTGGGATTGCGGCGCGCCGGCTGAAATGCGATCTGGATGTCGGGGCGATGGGCGCCCGCGCCGCTGCGAATGAATGCGGTGGACTCGAACACATTGCTCGCCAGGGGCCCCTGGCGCGCGAGCGCATATTCTGCGAGGTTCCACAGCGCCCGCGGCAGTGTGCGCCATGACAATCCGTAGGAGGTGGTATCGCGCATCTCGAGCGCGACGGCCACGGCCGGATGGTCGTGATAGTTCGCACCGACACCGTCAAGGTCGGCCTTGACGCCGATCCCCAGCGACTCCAGGTGCCGCGGCGGACCGATACCCGAGAGCATCAGCAGCTGCGGCGAGTGAACCGCGCCGGCGCAGAGCAGGATCTCGCGTGACGCCGGCACCGAATGCCGCCCATCAGCGGCGGATACGTCCACGCCGGCAGCTCGGCCCGCCTCGATGCGAATGCCGGTGACAAGGGCCCGCGTGAGCACGGTGAGATTCGGACGCGGCAGGGCGGGCATGAGCAACGCGCTCGCGCTCGAATCGCGCCGGCCGCGGTAAATCGTGGCCTGGCGAAGGCCGTATCCCTCGGGATCGAGGCCGGTGAAATCATCGCAGTGTCGATACCCGCCGATTGCCGCGAATGCATCGAGAAACGCCTGATTCAGGCGATTGGGCCTCGGGATATGGGTCACGTGGATGGGTCCGTCGAGGCCGTGTACTTGGGCGTCGCGCCGGTCGGCGTTGTTTTCCGACAATCGAAAGTAGGGCAGCACGTCATTCCAACTCCAGCCGGTGTTGCCGGCGGCCGCCCAATCGTCGTAATCCCCGGGGTGGCCGCGGTGATAGGCCATGCCGTTGATGGAGCCGGAACCACCGACCACCTTGCCGCGCGGCAGCGGAATGCGGCGGTTGTTGAGCGCAGCCTGCGGCTCGGTACTCAAGCCCCAGGTCAGGCCGCGATGCGCGATTGCCGCGCCCACCAACGCCGGCACCTGGATGAAGGGGTGGCGTGCCGGGCCGCCGGCTTCGATCAGGCAGACACGCGTGCGAGGGTCTTCCGAAAGGCGCGCGGCGAGCACGCATCCGGCGGTGCCTGCGCCAACGATGACGTAGTCGAATGGGGTGTCGAGCGTCACGGATACTCTACGTGCGGGGATGGGGGTTTCAGCCCCTGCGAAACGGCAGCGTCAGCAGAAAAAGAATGAGTCGCGGCGTCAGCAGTTTCAGCGCCGCGCGCGCAGCCGCAGGCTTGAGAAGCGCATTCATCGGCATCGCCCCGAACACCTTGCCCTTGATGAGCAGAGAGTTGCCGTCACGCTCCAGTGAGCTCACGGTCAGAAGTTCGCTGCCGTCGGTGGAGTGCAATTTCATTTGACGCGCCCTTGCTTCTCGAAGTCCATGCCGAGCGCTTCGAACATCTTCATGGCCGTGGCGCGCCCTGCGCCGAACACACCGCCGCCAGGATGCTGGAACGGACCCACCAGATAGAAACGGCCGAGGCCGGGCACCGTGTACTGTCCCAGTTCCGGTGTGGGGCGGTGCGCACCGCTTTGATAGGTGGCGGTGGCGATGCCGTGCAGGTCGCCGCGGCGGAAACTCGGCGACGTGCGTTCCATGTCGACCGGGCTGTCGATATGGGCCTGCAAGACGCAGCCTGGAATGTTGGCGGCGAATTTCGACAGATGGGCGAGCATGCGATCGGCGTATTCCTGCTTCGTTTCATCCCAGCCGCGTCCGTCGGGCCGCCGGTAGGGTACATAATCCCACAAGTGCAGAATGGCCTTGCCCGAGGGCACGCGGCTCGGGTCGAACTGCGACAGGGAGCCCAGTCCCAAGAGCGGGTAAGGCATGAACCGACCGTAGCGCAGTTCGTCGAAGTTGCGCCGCAGGGTCTCGTAGCTGTCCGGCAGCATCTCGACCATGACCGCATCGACCGCATCGCGGGTGCGGAACTTCAGCGGTTCGCCGAGTGCGGCATGCACCGTGATGCAGGCCGCGGCCGTGATGTGCGTGGCCTCGGCGGCAGCACGCACTTTGGAGTCCATGCCGTCGATCATGCCGCCGAGCAGGTGCGGATGAATGGCCCCGATGACGGCGTCTTTCGCCGCAAAGCTGCGACCGTCGACGGTCTCGACGCCGGTGGCGCGGCCGTTGGCGGTCTTGATGCGCGCCACATCGGCATTGGCCATGACCTCGCCGCCATGATCCCGGATGCAGGCGATGAGGGCGTCGGTCAGCCTGCCGGCGCCGCCTCGCGCCACGCCGAAACCGCAGCCTTCGAGAAAGCCGAGGAAAACGTAGACGCCGATGGCGGTGGCCTTTTCGTCGGGAGACACCAGGTTCTCGCCGGCCACGCGCGCAAAATGCATGCGCACCTTCTCGTGCTCGAACAGGTCGCAGAGCAGATCGTGACTGCTCATCTGCATGACGCGCCACAGCTCGCGGCCTTCGCGGCTCTGGTCGAACATCGCATGAGTGGCGCCCACCGGAGCCGGCGGCGCATACAGAGAGGCCGCGATCATCGGCAGCCAGGCGGCGGCCTGCAGCGACATCCTGCGAAAAGCCTCGGCATCGCGCTTCGAGAACTTCGCGATCTCGGCCGCCGACTTCTCGCGGTCGCGATGGAGCTTGAGCGTGCTGCCATCCTCGAACAGCGACATCATCGGTACTTCCGGGAAGAGGTATTCGAGGCCATAGCGCGACTTGAGCCCAAGCTCGTCATTCTTCAGCAGCGGATTGGCCTGGATGAAGATGTGGCTCATCGAGTGCTGGTCGTGGAGGAAGCCCGGCAGCGTGAGTTCGCGCGAGACGACGCCGCCGCCGAACCAGGCGTTGCGCTCGAGCACCAGCACCCTCTTGCCGGCCGCCGCCAGATAGGCGGCGGCCACCAGGCCGTTGTGGCCCGATCCCACGGCAACGATATCCGCGGTAGTTGCGATTGTGTTCATTGACGGAGTTGCTTGTTGCAGCGGATCCCGCGAGCATAGCGCTATGGCTCCGAATTATGAAATCTGTGCGGTCCGCTATGCCCACCTTGAGCGCACCGCCAGCCACAATTTCATCGGCGGCGACGAGCACGACGGGCCCATGCCGCTCGATTACTATGTCTGGACGATCCGGGGTCCCGGTGTCTGCTTTGTGGTCGATACCGGCTTCGATGCCGCGGTAGGCGCCGCGCGCGGCCGGCAGCTGGTGCAGCCCGTCGAGACGGGACTTGTGGCCGTGGGTGTCGATCCGGCACAGGTGACCGACGTCATCATCAGTCATATGCACTACGATCACGCCGGCAACCACGAGCTGTTTCCGCGCGCCCGTTACCACCTGCAGACCGAGGAGATGGCTTTCTGCACCGGCAGCCCGATGTGCCACGCCATCATGCGTGCCCCGTATGACGCACGCGATGTGCAGGCGATGGTGGGCAAGCTGTTTGCCGGCCGTGTGGTGTATCACGACGGAACTGTGGAGCTGGCGCCGGGCGTCACGCTCCACCGCGTCGGCGGCCATACGCGCGGGCTGCAAGTCGTGCGCATCCACACGCGGCGCGGCTGGGTCGTATTGGCGTCGGACGCGGCGCATTTTTACGCCAATTGGCTCGAGCGGCGGCCATTTCCGATTGTCGACGATGTAGCGGCCTACCTCGACGCCTTTGCAACGATCGAGGCGCTGGCCGCTTCGCCGCAACATGTCATTCCAGGGCACGATCCTCTGGTGCTGGCGCGCTATCCGGCGGCACTCGCCGGCCTCGCCAATGCGGTGCGTGTGGATCTCGAGCCGCGCAGCAGTGGCGAGGCTGCTAGACTTCAGAGCAGCGGGGCCGATTGAGGGGGGTGCGTGGGCGAAAAGATTGCCTTCATCGGAGTGGGCCGCATGGGCTCGGGCATGATGGCGCGACTCATCGCGGCCGGACATGCGCTCACGATTTACGATCCGTCAGCGTCTGCCATGGCTGCGGCGGCGGCACTGGGCGCGACGGTCGCCCGGTCGGCGGCGGACGCCGCGGCCGTGTGCACTGTGGTTATGATAAGTGTGCCCGGTCCGGCCGAAGCACGCGAAACTGCGCGCACTATCGCCGACTCGCGCGCAGTCAAGATATTCGTCGACCTGTCCACCTCGGGTCCCGCCGCGGCGCAGGCGATTGCGTCCCTGCTTGCGCCGCACGGAATCGCCGCGATCGACGCGCCGGTTTCGGGAGGTGTGAAGGGGGCAGCGGCCGGTAAACTCGCGATCATGGCCTCCGGCCCCGCGCCGGCCATGGCACGAGTACGCCCTCTCCTCGAGGTGTTGGGCAAGGTCTATGAGCTCGGCGAGAAGCCGGGCCTGGGCCAGACGGTCAAGCTCGCCAACAATCTGATGTCGGCAGCATCGCTCGCCATTGCCGCCGAGGCACTGGTGATGGGAGTCAAGGCCGGCGTCGATCCGGCCGCGATGCTCGATGTGCTCAATGCCTCATCGGGGCGCAACAGCGCGACACAGGACAAGATCCCGAAGCATGTGCTGAATCGCCGGTTCGATTTCGGATTTGCCAATGCACTGTCATTCAAGGACGTGCGGCTGTGCCTCGATGAAGCGGAGGCACTGGGTGTGCCCATGGTGGTCGGCGCGGCCGTGCGGCAGATGTTATCCATTACTCACCAGACCCATGGTGCGGCGGCGGATTGCACCGATCTGGTGAAGGTTGTAGAGAACTGGGCGGGCTGCCAGATCGGCAGCGCAGAGGAGTAAGGTATGGGACAGGATAAATTCGACTTGGGGCTGAAACTGAGAAAGCAGGTGCTGGGCGCCGACTACGTGGAGCGCTCGATGGCCGGCGCCGACGAGTTCAGCATGCCGATGCAAGAGCTTTCGACCGAGTACTGCTGGGGCCATGTATGGTCACGGCCGGGCCTGGCGCTGCGCGATCGCAGTCTCATCAACATCGCGATGATCAGCGCGCTGAATCGACCGCATGAACTGAAACTGCACGTCAAGGCGGCGCTCAATAACGGGGTGACGCGTGAGGAGATTCGCGAGGTGCTGCTGCAGGTGGCCGTATATTGCGGCGTGCCGGCCGGTATCGACAGCGTGCGGATCGCACGCGAGGCGTTCGCCGAAGTCGATCAGGTGAAGCAGGGGTAACGTGCGATGGTCACCGCGCGCACGCCGCAGGAACAGCTGGTACTCGATTTTTTCCGCGTTCTCTCCAGCGGCGATCTCGAGGCCATCCGCCAGACACTGCATCCGGACGCCACCTGGCGGCCGATGGTCGAGGGCGTCCCGGGGGCCGGCGTTCATGGGCCGCGCGACAAGATCGTCGATGAGTTTCTGGCGCCGGTGCGCGGTCTGTTCGTACCCGGCGATCCGAAGACCACGGTCGACCGCATGGTGTCGACCGGCGACACGGTGATGTGTGAATCGCGCGGCACAGGCACGCTGCGCGACGGCCGGCCCTACGGCAATCGCTACGCCTGGAGCATCGACGTGCGGGATGGCAGGATCTTTGCCATCCGCGAATACATGGACAGTCACTACGTCGCGACGCTGTTCGGCGGCGGCGCGTGACGCTGCACCGGTGATACACAGCGGCCGTAGCGATACCTTCGATTACGTGATCGCCGGCGGCGGTACCGCGGGTTGTGTGCTGGCCAATCGACTGTCATCCGAAGCAGGCGTCACCGTCACACTGATCGAAGCGGGCCCCCCGGATGAGGACCCGGCGATCCGCGTGCCCGCAATGGTGGCGAAAGCCATCGGAAATCCACGCCAATCCTGGGGCTACCAGACGGTGCCTCAGCGCCAGGTCGATAACCGCGTGCTGCCGGTACCGCGCGGACGCGTGCTCGGCGGTTGTTCGTCGATCAATGGCATGGTGTATTTCCGCGGGCATGCGCGCGAATACGATGAATGGCAGCAGCCCGGCTGGAGTTACGCCGATCTGCTGCCTTACTTCCAGCGGCTGGAGAACTACGAGGCTGCGCACACGCCGCAGCGTCAGCGGGGCGGTCCGGTCAACGTCATCGATATCCCCAAACCGAATCCGCTGGTCGGGCGCTTCCTCGCGGCTGCCGATACCCTTGGCATGCCACGCTGCGCCGATTTCAACGGAGGCGATCCGGAAGGTTTCGGCCCGCGGCAGGCGTCGATCCGCAACGGCCGGCGCGAGTCCGGAGTGACGGCGTATCTGAACCCCGTGCGACGGCGGGAAGGTCTCAAGATCGTGACCGGCGCGCTGGTCACCCGCGTTGTATTCGAGGGGCGGCGTGCAACCGGCATAGAGATCGAGCGGGGCGGCGAGCGCAGCGTCGTGCGGGCCCGTCGCGAGGTCATCGTCGCCTGCGGCGCCTATGGCTCACCGCAGCTGCTGCAGCTCTCCGGCGTCGGGGATGGCGCTGCCCTTCAATCTTTGAGTATAGCACCGTTGCTCGATCTGCCGGCGGTCGGCAGAAATCTGCACGATCACCCCGCCGCGTCGATTGCCGTGCGCACGTCCAATACGGAATCCTACGGCCTGTCGTGGCGCACCGTGCCACGCAGCTTAGCCATTGCCGCGCAATACCTGTTGCTTCGTTCCGGTCCGCTGGCGAGCAACGTGTTCGAGGCCAATGGATTCATGCGCTCGAGACCGGAAGTCGATCGACCCGATCTGCAGATCATCTTCATGCCGGCGCATCGCAATGCCAACGGCCACTGGCTGCCGCGCGGGCATGGCTACGGCATCATCTTCGTGAACCTGCGGCCGGCCAGCCGCGGCAGCGTCACGCTGACCAGCAATGACCCGCATGACAAACCCGTGATCGATTTCAATTTCCTCGCCTACCCAAGCGACATCGATGTGCTGGTGCGGGGTTTCGAAGTCGCGCGTTCGATTTTATCGGCGCCGTCATTCGCGCCCCTGGCCGGCCGGGAGATTTCGCCCGGCCCGCAGGTGCGCGACCGCGCGCAGATCGAGGCGCATATCCGCAGCTCCTTGGTCACGGTGCACCATGCCTGCGGCACCTGCCGCATGGGCGATGTGGTGGATGCTTCGCTGCGGGTTAGAGGCGTCGACGCTCTGCGTGTGGTGGACGCTTCGGTCATCCCCACGGTGATCGCGGGCAACAGTAATATTCCCGTCAATGCGGTGGCCGAGCGGGCGGCGGATCTGATACTGGGGAGGCTGCATTGAAAGACCTCGAGGTCATCGTTACCGGCGGCGCGGGCAGCATCGGCCATGCGACGGCTTGCGTGCTGGCGGCGATGCTGCGTGAGACTGCGCCCGCGGTGCTGGCCCTCAGGGAAAACGGCGCGCGCTGACCGCAGATTCCTTGTGCTCTCCCAGTTGGCCGGCAAGACCGCCGTGAATGTATCATGTTGACCATCACTCAATGCGAATGACGCTATGACAAAGCCATTTGAAATTATTGGGTCCTTCTGGACACTCGCGGTTGGAGCGGATCCACTCGGCGATCAACGCTGCCTGCATGACTTCCGCACGCGCGTGGAGGTGGCGGCCAAGGCCGGATTTACCGGCATGGGATTTTGGCACGCGGATATCCTCGAGATCCGGAAGAAATACAGCTTCCAGGATATGAAGCACATCCTGGACGCCAACGGCATCGTCAATGTCGAAGTCGAATGGCTGCTGGACTGGTTTTGTACCGGTGCACGCAGGGCCGCGTCGGATGAAATCCGCACGCTCCTCCTGGACGCGGCCGAGGTTTTGCGTGCCCGGCACATCAAGATTGCCGACCTGGGAAATGATTCTGCCGACGTTCTCCAGATGACGGAGGCGTTTGCTCCCCTGTGCCGTCAAGCCGCCGAACGTGGAACCAACATCCTGTTCGAAATGCTGCCGGCGCAATTTTCGCGCGCGCCTTCGCTCGATCACGTGCTCGCAATCACCCGCGGAGCGGGCGCGGGCAATGGCGGCATCATGCTCGACAACGTTCACTTTGTGCGCTCCGGCATCGGCTCCGACGAGATCGCCCGGAAACTTGGGTCCGGTGACCTGATAGGTGTCGAAATCAACGACGGCACTCTCGCCATGCCGGTACGTTTCCACGATTCCGTGGTCAATAAACGCCTGTTGCCCGGCGATGGAGAGTTCGACATTGCGGCGTTCCTGCAGACCCTCTGGTCGGTCGGCTATGATGGGCCGATCGGTGTCGAGGTCCTGAACGAGTACATCAGGAAGTGGGATCTCACGACCGCGGCGACCGAGGCATTTGCAAAGACGCATCGGGTGGTGGAATCGGCGCGTCAGTCCAAATCGGCGCGTCAGTCCAAGAAGTAGCCGGGGACGTCTGTGAGTAGTCTTGATAGCGAACCAACACTGGCCGACTGGAAGGACATGTATCGTGCGCTCTGGCAGATACGACTGTTCGAAGGCCAGGTACAGCGGCTCGCAGCCGCGGGCGAGATCCCCGGATTCCCGCACCTCTCCACGGGGCAGGAAGCCGTGGCGGTCGGTATCTGCACGCAACTGAAGCGCGAGGACGTATTGTTCACGAGTCATCGCGGGCATGGCCACGTACTCGCCAAGGGCAGCGACATTGAGGCGACTTTCGCCGAAATTCTGGGCCGGCAGAACGGCCTGTGCCGCGGTCGCGGCGGTTCGATGCACCTGGTCGACGCAGCGAACGGCGTGCTGGGGGCGACAGGTGTCGTGGCCGGCAATCTCGCGCTTGCCGCGGGGGCCGCGTGGGCGGCGCAAGCGCAGGGCAGACAAGATATCAGCGTGGTATTTTTCGGCGATGGTGCGACGGGCGCCGGTGCGTTTCACGAGACGCTGAATCTCGCCGCACTGTGGCGCCTGCCGGTGTTGTTCGTCTGCGAGAACAATGGCTACGCCGAGTTCACGAGCCGGGAGGAACACTCCAACGTCAAACACGTGAGCAGTTTCGCCGCACCCTATGGCATCGCCACGCAGACCATCGACGGCAACGATCTGCCGGCGGTATTTGCGGCCGCGCGTCATGCGATCGGGACTCTGCGTCGGGGCGCGGGCCCCTACCTGCTCGAGTGCATGACCTTTCGCATGGCGGGGCACTACGTCGGCGATGCGCAGCAGTACCGATCAAAAGAGGAGCTTGCCGCGATTCGCGAGAAGTGTCCCATTGAGCGCCTGAAGCGCCACCTCGTCGAGCGCGGGGTCAACCCGGAAGAGCTCGATGCCATCGGCAACCGCACCAAAAGCGAGGTGCAGCAGGCCGTTGAGCGCGCGCTTGCGGCGCCGCGGCCCGATGCGGCAACCGTGCGTGAATTCGTGTACCGCGCGCCGGCGCTTGCCGCAATTCCGGGCTGACGATCCATGCAGCATACGTTCATCGAGATCCTGCGCCGAGCGCTCGACGAGGAATTGGCGCGCGACCCTTCGGTACACCTGCTGGGCGAAGACGTGGCGGCGGGGGGCGCGTTCGGCGTCACCCGTGGCCTGGCGCAGAAACATGGGATCACGCGCGTGCGCAACACCCCCATCAGCGAAGCGGCCATCACCGGCCTCGCCACCGGCGCCGCGCTGTGTGGTCTCAAGCCCGTGCTCGAAATCATGTTCATCGATTTTGCCACGCTGGCGATGGATTGCCTGGTGAATCAGACCGCGAAGTACCGCTACATGTCGGGCGGCCAGCTCACGGTGCCTTTGGTGGTACGCACGCAGGCGGGCGCCGCGGGCGGTGCCGCCGCGCAACACTCCCAGAGTCTCGAAGCCTGGTTCATCCACGTGCCGGGGCTCATCGTGGTCGCGCCCTCGACGCCCGCCGAGGCTTATGGTCTTCTGAAAAGTGCGATCCGGCTCGGCGAGCCGGTGCTCTTCATCGAGCACAAGCGGCTTTACACGATGAAAGAAGAGTTGGCGGAGGGCGCCGAATTGCCGCCGATCGGCAGGGCGCGGATCGCAAAGCAGGGCACGGATGTCACAGTGATCGCCTATTCGGCGATGGTGCAAACTGCGCTGGAGGCCGCGCAGAAACTGGACGCCGCCGGCATCTCGGCTGAAGTCATCGACTTGAGGACGCTGCTGCCGCTCGATATGGCGACCATTGCGGCGTCGGTGTCGAAGACCCATCGCGTGTTGGTTGCCCATGAGGCTGTACTCAACGGCGGCGTCGGCGCCGAAATTGCGGCGCGTATCGGCGCGGAACTCTTCGACGAACTCGACGCTCCGGTGCTGCGCGTGGGCTGCGGGTTTGCACCGATTCCCTTCGCTCCGGACCTCGAGCATGCGCTGCTTCCGGGGAGTGAGGATCTCGTGCGCGCAGCGCGCCAGATCATGGGCCGAGCCGGGTAAAAGTGGGAGAAGCGTCGGTGACCCTGATTGCGCAGGAAATTCCGAAAGTCGGTCTCGTGATGGAAGAAGTCAAGGTCGTCCGCTGGCTCAAGAACGTCGGCGATGGCGTGACGGCGGGCGAGCCGCTGCTTGAAGTCGAAACCGAAAAGTCGGTGGTTGAAATCGAGGCGGCTGCCACCGGACGGCTGACGCAGATCCTGGTGGAGGTCGACAGCCGAGCGGTTGTCGGCGATCAGGTCGCCTGGATCGAGTCTGCCGCAGTGCAGGGTTCGGGACCTGCGACGGTGACGCCACGTCCGGCCGACCCCGAGATCGTCGCGGCGTCGTCGATGGTCCAGTCGTCGTCGATAGTCCAGGCGACGCCCTCGACAGCCGCGATGGCGGCGCGTGACGGAGGGCGCCATGCGGCGCGCATCCGAAGTACTCCCGTCGCCCGCAAACTCGCTGCCGATCGCGGTGTCGATCTCGGCGGAATAGTCGGCACCGGACCGGGCGGGCGCGTTCAGTTGGACGATGTGCGACGAGCCATCGAAGCGCCGCGCTTGCAGGCGCCGCGCTTGGCCAAGCCGTCTGCGCAGCCGCTTCCCCCTATGCGTCGCGCGTTGGCGCGTGCCATGACCACAAGCCACGCCACCATTCCTCAGTTCACGGTCGCTCGTTCGGTCGACTGGACGGAGTTGCAGCTCTTGCGCCGTGAGTTCGGCGCGAGACTTGCGGACGGTGCGCCGAGATTATCCGTGAATGATTTTCTGCTGCTGGCCGTCGCCCGCGCGCTCATGGAGTTCCCGGCGTTGAACGCCACTTTCTCGGGCGATCCAGAGTCGGACGACGCGCGCATCGTACAGGCGAGCGGCGCGCATATCGGTCTTGTGGTTGCAATCGACAATGGCCTGCTGGTGCCGGTGATTCATGACGTAGAGCGCTTTGGACTCGCAGAAATTGCGCGCCGCCGCCTGGACTGCGTCGAGCGCGGCCTCAAGGGCCGCCTGAAGCGCGAGGAGGTCGACGGCGCCACGTTCAGCATCTCCAATCTTGGCGCGCAAGGGCCGGACCGCTTCACGGCGATCATCAATCCACCGCAATCCGCGATACTCGCCGTCGGTCGCCTGCGCGATTGTGTCGTGCCCAGAGATGGAGCCATCGTCGTGCGCCCGCAGTCGGATCTTACGCTGACGGTTGATCATCGCGTTGCCGATGGCCGTCTCGCCTCGCAGTTCCTCGCGCGCCTGATCGCAATACTCGAGAGTCGCGACTGGCGCTTGGAGTAGTTTTCGCCGGCAATGCGCCGTCAGCGCCGGCCGCGGTAGTCAGCGCCGTCCCTGAAGTACCCTGCGGACCGCGGCGCAGATCCGTTCTTCATCCGGAATTACATATGCCTCGAGTGGTTCGCTGTAGGGGACTGGCACATCACGCGCGGTAACCTGCACGATCGGTGCTTTCAGCGACGAGAAACCGTGCTCGGCAATATCTCCCGCGATGATGCCGGTCACCGTCGAGTGCCGCGGCGCCTGGTCGACGAGAACGAGGTGCCCGGTCTTGGCAACCGACTTTAGGATGGTTTCCAGGTCGAGCGGGGCAACCGTGCGCGGATCGATCACTTCTGCCTGGATCCCTTCGCCGGCAAGCTTCTTGGCCGCAGCGAGCGAGCGCGACACCATCCAGCCGGTCGCAACAATTGTGACGTCGCCGCCCGGGCAGCGAATCTCCGCCTTGCCGAACGGCACGAGATGCTCGCCGTCCGGCACCTCGCCCGGTTCGAGCGTGAGCAGATAGTGATGCAGGTAGACCACCGGATTGTCATCGCGGATTGCCGTGGCCATCAGTCCCTTGGCGTCAGCCGCGGTCGAGGGCACGACGACTTTGAGTCCGGGCACTCCCATGAACAGTGAGGTCAGTGACCCGGTGTGCTGGCCGGCCCAGCCGCAGGCGAAACCGAAGCCCGCCTTGAGCACGAGCGGCACTTTCACCTGTCCACCCGACATGTACCGGAACCGGGGCGCTTCGTTGACGACTTGATCCATGGCGACGAGCATGAATTCCGCCATGTAGAGCTCAACCACAGGGCGCAGGCCCGCCATCGCCGCGCCGATGGCGATGCCGATCTCGGCGGTCTCGGAAATGGGCGTGACGCGGACGCGATCGTGCCCGTAGGCTGCGACGAACGCATGGTTCTCGGTGGTTGCCATGTTCTGGCCAAAGTAGAGGACGCTTGGGTCGCGCCGCATTTCCTGATGAATGCCGGCATCGATGGCGGCGACAAAGGGAAGCTGTGCCATGGGTGTCGCTCCGGTTCAGGCGTGGACGTTTTCGAGTGCGGACTCGAGCTTGGGGTAGGGGCTTTTGATGGCGAATTTCACCGCGGCGTCCATTTCCTTCGCAACTTCTGCGCCAAGCTCGTCGGCCTTCGCGGCGGAGAGTACGCCGCCCTTGGTCAGGGTGGCGCGAAAGCGTGGCACGGGATCGCCGCGCAGCGCCGCCTCGTACTCTTCGCGCTTGCCGAACACGGTGATCGCCTCGTGCTCCGGATAGTGCAGCGGCACCCCGGGTGGGGCGATGATGTTGCCGTGTGCCGACAAGCGATAGACCTTCGATTCGATGAGCGTCGGACCGGCGCCGGCGCGCGCGCGTTCGACTGCCGCGCCGACGGCGGCGTGCACGGCCAATGGATCGGCCCCATCGACCGTCACGCCCGGCATCGAATACGCCTTGGCTTTCACGGCGAGCGGCTCACCGTTCGCGGCGTTCGCGTCCTCCTGCTCGGAGGTCGTGACGACGTTGTAGCCATTGTTTTCCATCACGAAGATCACCGGCAGTTTCCACAGGGAAGCAATATTGAGCGTTTCGTGGAATGCGCCCTGTTTCGACGCGCCGTCACCGAAGAAGCAGTACACAACTTCGGATTTCTTGCGGATCTGCGCCGCCCAAGCGGCGCCCGCCGCGTGGGGAATGCCGGCGCCCACGATGCCTGAGGTGCCGAGGAAACCGCGCTTGACATCGGTGAGATGCATCGACCCGCCGAGGCCCTTGCACAGGCCGTCCACGCGACCGTAAATCTCGGCCATCATGGCCTTCGAGTCGCTGCCGAGAGCCAGCGGATAGCCATGGCAGCGATAGGTGGCCAGAGCCGCATCACCGGCGCGGAAGTGGCACAGCGTGCCGGCAATCGACGCCTCGGCGCCATCGGCGAGGTGTGTATGGCCCCGGATCACACCGGGATGCTCGGTGAAGGAACGCTTCACGCGTTCTTCGAATTCGCGGATGCGCAGCATCTGGGTGTAGATCCAGATCTGCCGTTCCGCGTTTGGTGCCTGCGCGCTCATTTGGCCCCCTAGTTTGAGTGGCGCCCGTCCATTCAGTCGACTGTAGCACCGGAAGATCTGATCCTGGCTTCCTTAAGAGTCTATTTTCGCTTCATCGGCGGTTGAGTGGAGCTCATCTTCGGGATGAACGCCAGAAATCGGCGCGGATCCGGACTGTAAATCAAGCCGGCGGATTGCGCTAACTCTCGAGAACAGGGCGGCGGAGGCGGTTAACATACCTCCGTTCTGTACCCCGAATATAGGAATGCGGTCATGGCAAGGATCATCGGCGCAATCGCAACATCGCACACTCCAACGATTGGCTTTGCCAAGGATCGACGCCTCGATAACGATCCCACCTGGAAGCCGATCTTCGATGCGTACGAACCGATCCGAGCGTGGCTTGCCGACAAGCGCCCGGACGTTCTGCTAACCATCTACAACGACCATGTTACGTCGTTCTTCTTTGATCACTACTCGCCATTTGCGCTTGGGGTCGATGACCTGTACCGCCCGGCGGACGAGGGAGGGGGCGCACGCAATGTGCCGCCGTTGCCGGGTGCTCCGGAACTCGCTCGCTCAATCGCAAGCAGCCTTTTTGCCGAGGAATTCGATATTTCGTTCTTTCGCGGCAAGCCCTTGGATCACGGATGCTTCTCGCCGCTGTCGATGCTTGCCGCACCCGACGGCACCTGGCCGTGGAAGGTGTTGCCGCTGCAGGTCGGTGTGCTGCAGTTTCCGATACCGACGGCCCGGCGGTGCTATCGGCTGGGAGGCGCGCTGGGTCGCGCGATCCGCGCATCCCCTTCGGACCTCAAAGTGGTGATCGTCGCGACCGGGGGTTTGTCGCATCAGGTTCACGGGGAGCGCTGCGGATTCAACAACCCGGAATGGGACCATCAGTTTCTTGACCTGCTCGAGACCGACCCGGCGGCATTGACGAATCTGACTCATGCCGAGTATGCCGAACGCGGAGGGTTCGAAGGCGCCGAGGTGATCATGTGGCTGATCATGCGCGGCGCCATGACCGATCGGATTCGCAGGCTCCACCGCACGTACTACCTCCCGTCCATGACGGCAATCGCCACGGCCATTTACGAGAATGACGGAGAATATCCGCCCATCGCGGCATTCCGCGACCTGCAGCTCGAAGGGTTGGAGCGTCTCGCCGGCACATATCCCTATACGCTGGAGCGAAGCGCCAAAGCCTACCGGCTCAACCGGTTCCTGCACGACTTGGTCATTCCGGAACACCGTGAGGCATTCGGGCGCAACGCCGATGCGCTGATGAGTGCGCACGATTTGACTGCGGAGGAAACTGACCTCGTTCGACGGCTGGACTGGCGCGAGCTCATTCACTATGGCGCGATTTTCTTCGTACTCGAGAAGCTGGCGGCCGTGGTTGGGGTATCGAATCTGCACGTCTATGCAGCCATGCGCGGGCAGTCGCTCGAAGAGTTTCAAGCAACCCGGAACGCCAAGATCGAGTACGGCGTTGGCGCCAGACGCGACGGCTGACGGTGTGAATCGCCACCAGTGCGCTGTCAGACCGAGATCGGTGCACCCTGCTGCAAGGCGAACCCCGGCATCGTCGCCTTGTATCTGGGAACTCAACAGAGCAAGATGGAATCCCATGTCACGGACTGCCTGCCAAACCGCACAAAAGGCAGGGTTTTAATGGAGAAAAGCGGGGGAGGCCGCATGGCAATGCTCGAACAGAGTTGGTCGACCGAACACCTGCAGCCCGGCAAGGCACTACCTTATTGGCGCGATGTCATCTGCGAGAATCTTCTGCGGATGCACATTCAGAGTTCGCATGAGAGCGCGTTTTTCGGACATATCGAGAAACACGACTTCGGCCCGATCAAGGCGAATTTCATTTCAGTCAGCGAACAAAAGGTCTGGCGCGAACGCACGGCGGCATGCAATGCGAAGGACCATCTCTTCCACCTGATTCATGTGCGCAACGGCGTGCAACTGATCGAGCAATACGGCCGCAGTCTCAAGGTCGAGGCCGGCGACTGCTTGCTGATCGATTGCCTCGCCGGCTTCGAATTCGACTTTCCCCAAGGCGTCGAAGCCTTGGTGCTCGAGATCCGGAGAGATTGGCTCGGCGGCTGGCTGCCGGCGCCCGAGGATGCGGCGGCGCGCCTAATCGACGGGCGTAGCGGTTGGGGGGCGACGTTGGCATCGGCATTGAATAATGTCACGCCCACAACAGTTGGCGCATCGGGGTTGCCCCCGACGGTGGTCGCCGAACAAATCGTCGCTCTGTTGGCGCTCGCGACCGCCCACGATGATCAGCCGCCGAGCACCCACAAGCGCGCATTGTTGCGGCGCGTTACGGACTCGATACGCGAGCGCTGCCACGAATCAGATCTCGACCCGGCGAAGATCGCCGCCGCGGTCGGTCTGTCGCGTCGTTACGTCCATATGCTGTTCGCCTCCGCCGGCACGACCTTCAGCCGCGAATTGTATGACTGCCGGCTCCGCAGGGCGCAGCGGCTGCTGTGCGACAGGCGATTCGCTGGGCTTGGAATTGCCGAAATCGCGTGGAATTGCGGGTTCAGTGAGCCCAGCCACTTTACCCGCCGATTTCGCGATCGATTCGGTTCGACGCCGAGCGCTTACCGGCTGAAAGCCGCGAACTGACACATTTGAGCGAGCGGGCTGGCGTTCGGGTCACCCGGCTGCATCGTGGGCGAGTACTTCGTGGCATTCGCGAACCGGTGCCACTGCCCCATCCCGGTCAGACACCGAAAGTCACGCGTGGTTGCAGCGTGACCGGAATCGCTTGCGCCGTCGATCAATTGTACCTAAGATTCACAGAACCTACTTCAGAGTAGAATTCAGGATTGGTGAGTAACATAGCTCGACGCTCCCTACCGGAGTTTGTTTTGACCGATCGCAGGCTTGCTTCGCCGTGGAATCGTGAACACGTACGCTCCGGCAAACGTGAGGCGGTGTTGCGCATGGCGGCACAGGTGTTCAACGAAAGGGGATTCGCCGCCAGTACCCTGGACGAAGTGGCGGAGCGCTTGAACATCACCAAGCCGACGCTCTACTACTATGTCAGCAGCAAGGATGAAATCCTCTATGAATGCGTGCGCATGGGACTCACCATGCTGCAGGAGGCGATCCAGAGCGCGGGTACGTCAGGCGGGACGGCGCTCGATAAGCTGGTGGTGGCGATGCGCAAGTATGCAGAGATCGTCACGATGGACTTCGGCATGTGCCTGATCCGGGTCGGCGAAGATCCGCTGCCGCTGGAGAGTCAACGCAGGCTGCGGCGTATCAAAGCCGCCATCGACGGTGAGTTTCGCGAGCTCATTCGTCAGGGAGTCGACGAGGGGTCGATCAATGCATGCGATCCCAAGATTACTGCGTTTGCGCTCGCCGGTGCGTTGAGCTGGATCGGACGCTGGTATCGGCCCGGCGGGGCACTGACGCCGGCGCAGATTGCCGAGCACTTCATTGCCCTGTTGGTAAACGGTCTTTGCGGCGGCAAGAAACCGCCACCTATTTCTAACGAGGAGACGTAAATGGGACGCGAAGTTTTTGTTGCGGGAATCGGGATCATTCCCTTCACCAAGCCGGGTGCCGGCGATCCCTATCACGTGATGGGTGGACAGGCAATTCGTGCAGCGCTGCAGGATGCCCATGTCGACTATGGAAAGCTGCAGCAAGTATATGCCGGCTATGTTTACGGCGACTCATGCAGCGGGCAGCGGGCAGCCTACGAGGTGGGCATGTCGGGTGTGCCGGTAATCAACGTGAACAACAATTGCTCGACCGGCTCCACCGCACTCTTTCTTGCGCGGCAAGCGGTCGAGTCGGGGGTCGTGGATTGCGCCCTGGCCGTTGGATTCGAGCAAATGCAGCCCGGCGCGATCGGCAGTGTGTTCACTGACCGGCCAACGCCCTTCGATCGCTTCGGGGAGGAGGCGGACGCGTTGCTGCAGGTCGAGGGGGTGCCGTTGGCGTTGCGCTATTTCGGAGGCGCCGGGTTGGCGCATATGCAGCAATATGGCACCAAACTCAGTACCTTCGCCAAGATCCGCGCCAAGGCCAGCCGCCATGCGGCCAACAATCCCCTGGCCTTGTTCAAGAAAGTAGTGAGCGAGCAGGAAGTGCTCGACTCGCCGGCGTTGTGGCCCGGTGTGATGACCCGCTTGATGGCATGTCCCCCGACCTGCGGCGCTGCTGCGGCGATCCTGTGCTCAGCCCAGTTCGCCGAGCGGCACGATTTGAACCGGTCGGTGCGGATCAGAGCCCAGGCCATGACCACTGATTTTGCATCGACCTTCGAGGCGCATGACATGCGCCAGGTCGTCGGCGTCGATATGACGCGCGAGGCGGCGCGCGAGGTCTACCGGCAGGCGGGCGTCGGCCCGGAGGACATTCAGGTCATCGAATTGCACGACTGCTTTGCGCACAACGAGTTGCTGACGTATGAGGCGCTCGAGCTGTGTCCCGACGGCGGCGCGGAGAAATTTGTCGTCGACGGCGATAACACCTACGGCGGCCGTTTCGTCACCAATCCCTCCGGAGGTCTCCTATCCAAGGGACACCCGCTTGGCGCGACCGGTTTGGCCCAGTGCGCCGAGCTGGTCGAACAGCTGCGCGGCACGGCGGACAAGCGGCAGGTCCAGGGTGCCCGATTCGCGCTGCAGCACAATCTCGGTCTTGGAGGTGCTTGTGTCGTCACACTATACGAAGGCGTGTAGCGGGGCGGGCCGCGGTCGATCAACGACAGACATGACACGATCCCATGTCTTTTAGAACCCGCATCACCGATCTGCTTGGCATTGAGCATCCGATCGTCCAGGGCGGCATGCAAAGCGTCGGCTATGCGGAACTTGCCGCGGCCGTATCGAACGCGGGCGGTCTCGGGATCCTGACCGCACTGACCCAGCCCACGCCCGAAGCGCTGCGCGATGAGATCGAGCGGTGCCGCTCAATGACCAAGAAACCCTTCGCGGTCAATATGACCGTGTTCCCTACCGTCAACTCGCCTAACTACAGGGCCTATGCCCAGGCCATCATCGACGGCGGCGTGCGGATTGTCGAAACCGCCGGTACGCCGGCGATCAGTGAAATCTGGGACATGCTCCGTCCCGCCGGGACCGTCATCCTCCACAAGTGCACGGCGGTCCGCCACGCGGTCTCTGCGCAGCGAAAGGGCGTCGACGTGATCTCGATCGATGGCTTCGAATGTGCCGGCCACCCCGGCGAGGACGACATTCCTGGATTGATCTTGATTCCGGTGGCTGCTCAACAGGTCAAAATCCCCATGCTTGCGAGCGGCGGCTTCGGCGATGGCCGCGGGCTCATCGCCGCGCTCGCCCTCGGCGCCGATGGAATCAACATGGGGACGCGATTTTGCGCCACGCAGGAAGCGCCGATTCACCCCAACGTCAAGCAGGCCTATATCGACAACGATGAGCGCGGCACCAACCTGATCTTCCGCAACCTCAAGAACACGGCGCGTGTGGCCAAGAGTGCGGTGTCGGACGAGGTCGTTCGCCGGCTGGCGCAGCCGGGCGCACAGTATGCCGACGTGGCCGAGCTGGTGAGCGGTGCCAAGGGACGGAAACTGTTGAAGGAGGGTGACCTCGGCGCGGGAATCCATTGGGCCGGAATGGTGCAGGGGCTGATCCACGACATCCCGACGGTGAAGACGCTGATCGACCGCATCATCGCGGAGGCCGAAGCGATCATCGAGAGTCGCCTGATGGGTTTCATCCACAGATAAGCGTCGCCGCAGATATCCCGCAAAGACGTGAGTACCAACAAATGAGTTCATCGACGAATGGGTCAGGTCCTTTGGCCGGGCTTCGCGTTTTGGAGTTCGTGAGCATCGGACCCGGACCGCATTGTGCGATGTTGCTCGCGGATCTCGGGGCCGAGGTGGTGCGAATTGATCGGCCCGAAGGCAACGGTTGGGCGAATCCTGTCGTGGATCGAGGTCGCCATGCAATCACGGTCGATGTGCGCACCGACAGCGGCCGCAATCTATGTTTGGAAGCGGCCGACAAGGCGGACGTGGTCATCGAAGGATTGCGTCCCGGTGTCATGGAAAGGCACGGTCTCGGACCCGAGACGATGCTTGAACGCAATCCCCGGCTTGTCTACGCGCGAATGACAGGGTGGGGACAGACCGGCCCGCTGGCGCAGTCGGCGGGTCACGATATCAATTTCATTGCACTCACCGGAGCCCTCGCGGCGATCGGCCCAAAAACGGGCTCGTCCGTGCCGCCCTTGAACCTTGTCGGTGACTTCGGCGGCGGATCGATGTTTCTTGCCTTTGGCATCATGGCCGCGCTCTGGGAGCGCGAGCGGTCGGGCAAGGGTCAAGTCATCGATTGCGCGATCGTGGATGGTGTTGCATCGATGATGACGATGTTCGCGGGTCTCATTCCGTCCGGCGCGATATCGGTGGACCGTGGCCATGGCTTGCTGGGGGGCGCAGCCCCGTTTTATCGATGCTTCACCTGCGCCGACGGGGCGGAAATTGCGCTTGGCGCATTGGAGGCGAAGTTTTACCGCGAGCTGGTCAACCGCATCGGTGCCCCGGCGGAGCTTCGTGACGAGCAGTACGAAACGAAAAACTGGACTGAGCGCACCGATATATTGGCTGCGCTGTTCGCCACGAAAACGCGCTCCCAATGGTGCAAAATACTGGAGGGCACTGATTCCTGCTTTGCGCCGGTTCTCTCGCTCATGGAATCGCAGCAGAACGCGCATCTCCGAGCCAGGCAGACCTATGTGGAAGCGAATGGCATGTTTCAGGCTGCGCCGGCGCCGAGATTTTCTCGCACGCCGGGCAAGATTGGCCGATCAGGCTCGGGCGAGGAAATGCTCCGAACTTGGGGTGTGCACAGCAAGCTGAAAAACAAAGATTAGTGCTCGACTGTTGTCGTGATTAACGGCCATTCCGGCCAAGGAGGCTCATTGACCAGGCCGCTGCTGATCGCAACCACGGCAGTCGCGATGCTGCTCGCGCAGCCATTGGCAGGGGTGGGCTTTGCGCAGTCACGGCAGGCCGTATCCTTTGGCTCCTATCTGCCGGAACTTCAGCGTTTGCAGCAGAACGGGGACGCGGCCGGTGTCGAGCGCGTGGCGCGAAAGGCGCAGATGGAACTGCAGTCGAAATTGGGCCCAGACAGCACCGAGGTCGCCGCAGCCATCACGTGGGTGGGTATAGCGCTTCACGCGCAAAGCCGCAATACGGAAGCCGAGCCGCTCCTTCGGCGTGCCCTCGCGATCCGCGAGAAGGCTCTGGGGCCGAAGCATCTCGACGTTGCAGTGAGTCTGAACAACCTGGCCCAGGTATTGCTCCCATTGGGCCGCTTCTCGGAGGTCGAACCGCTCATGCGGCGCGCGCTGGCCATTGATGAAGCGGCTTTGGGTCCCAAAAACCCGCTCATCGCTCGAGATCTCAACAACCTCTCCGACCTCAAGTGGCATCAGGGGCAGTATGCCGAGGCCGAACCGCTCGCGCGCCGCTCGCTCGCGATTCGCGAGCAATCGCTGGGGGCCGAGAACCTGGAGACTTCCGTCAGTCTCAACAACCTCGCCGAGTTGCTGAAGGCGCAGCGGCGTTTCGCCGAGGCTGAACCTCTGTACCGGCGGGCGCTGGCGATCCGCGAGAAGGCGCTGGGCCAAAGTAATCCTTACTCAATCAGCAGCCTCAACAACCTGGCCGGAAATCTGGAAGATCAGTTCCGTTACGCGGAGGCCGAGCCGCTGTTTCGGCGCGCGGTGGCGACGGTTGAGAAAGCCTTGGGTCCGGAGCATCTGAATACGGCCGCCAATCTGCACAACCTGGCGCAATTGTTGGGAAATGAAGGACGCCATGCGGAGGCCGAGGCGTTGTATCGGCGTGTGCTCGCGATCCGCGAAAAGCAATTGGGCCCCGAGCATCAGAGCCTCGCCGGTAGTCTCAACGATCTGGCCAGCATGTTGGAGGCTCAGGGCCGTTTCTCCGAAGCCGAATCGCTGTTTCGGCGCGAGATCGCGATTTGCGACAAGTCGTTTGGGCCTGACGATCCGACAACGGCCAGTAGTCTCGATAACCTTGCCGTCATGCTGTCGGCTCAACATCGAGACGCGGAGGCCGAGCCGCTACTAAGGCGAGCCTTGGCGATCCACGAGAAAACACTGGGGCCAGAGAATCTGCAAACCGCCAAGAACCTCGATAACCTCGCCGGCACGCTGATGGTTCAACACCACTACCCCGAAGCCGAGCAGCTATTTCGACGCGCACTGGCGAGCATCGAGAAGGCAGTGGGGCCTGAGAATCCTTTTACGGCAGGAGCGCTCAGCAACCTGGCGGAACTGTTGCAAGAAGAAGGCCGCCATGCGGAGGCCGAACCGCTGCTGCGCCGGGCTCTCGCGATCACCGAGAAGGTGGAGGGGCCGGAAAGTTCGGATACGGCCAGGGCCTTGAACTCACTCTCCTACTTTTTCAAGTCGCAAGGCCGCTATAAGGAAGCGGAGCCGCTGCTGCGGCGTGCGTTGGCAATCAACGAAAAAGCGTTGGGACAGGATGATCGGATGACCAGTACGGCCCGCACCAACCTGGCCTTTACCGAAGCCATTATGGGAAACTTTGGTGAGGCCACCGGCATCTATCGGCGCGCGTGTTCCGTGGAATCCTCGGCGGCGCGGTCGCCGGATCAGAGCGGCGATGCGGCCCGGGCCGCGAAGCGTAAGGCCTACGGTTGCTGGACGCAGTTGAGCCTCGCGACCTGGGACTGGTCCGCGCATGGTGGTGGGGCCGGCGCGCCGGATCGGCCCGATGCATTGAAATTAGAAGCGTTTAGCGCCAGTCAGCGCGCCGTTCAGTCGGCGGCGGGCGATGCCATGGCGCGCTCGGCGGCCCTCACCGCGGCCAAGGATGCAGCGGTTGGCCCGCAGGCGCAGGCGTACGAGGCTGCGCTGCTGCAACGGGACAATCTGAATCTACAATTCGCCAACGCCGTGCGCATTCCCGGAAAAGCGGGCGTAGAACAACGTCTGGCGCTGGACAAGGCCAGAATTGAAGCGATTTCACAGATCGATCGGCTGGCCGCGGAACTGAAAACCAGTGCGCCGCGTTACTGGGACTATCGCTCTCCGGAGCCCGTGAGCGCGCAAGTCCTGCAGTCCAAGACCGGCGCCGATGCGGTGCTACTGCATGACGATGAAGCGCTGATTGAGTTTCTCATCGCACCGGACAAGGACAAGGGCCTCGTGTTCGCGATCAACAAGAACCAGGTGGCCTGGGCGCGCTTGAGTCTCACCGGCGATGAGCTAAAAGCACGCGTCAACAAGCTGCGTGCCGAGATTGACCCGGAAGCTTATGGTTTGCCGGGCGGCGTTGCCGGGTCAATTCCGGGATTTTTCGACCGCCAGGCGTCGTTCGAGCTGTATCAGGTTTTGTTGGGCGATCCGGGGATTCAATCGGTACTCAAGGACAAACCGGTGCTGCTGTTTGTGCCGTCAGGTCCGCTGACCAGCCTGCCGCCCGGGCTGCTCGTTACGGCTCCTCCGCAAGGCGGCGCGGCGGGGGACCGCGATCCAGAGGCGTTGCGCGCCACGGCGTGGCTGCTGCGGTCCAAGGCCGTGGCTCTGCTGCCGGCGGTTTCCTCACTCCGCTCGTTGCGTCAGCTTCTGCCGGCTGATCAGGCGGCCACCCCGGACCCCTTACTGGTGTTCGCGGACCCAGACTTTACGCGCCCCAAGACTGCGCCCCAAAAGCGGCTCGCTTCGGCGGCCCAGCGGGGATTTAGCACCTATTTTCGGGACGGTCTGCCGCTCGCTGAAGCCTTGGATGGCCTGCCCTCCCTGCCGGGCACGCGTATCGAAGGCGAGGCGCTGGAGCGCGCGCTCGGGGGGCGACCCGGTAGTTTGCTGACCGGGCGCGATGCCTCCAAAGCACAGCTGATCGCGCGCAATGGCGATGGGCGGCTCGCTCAAGTGAGGGTGTTGGAATTCGCTACGCATGGATTGGTCGCCGGGGATGCGTCGGATCTGGCCGAACCCGCCCTCGCGCTGGCCGCCGGCGTCAAACCTGAAGATGAGTTGCTTCTCGCTTCCGAGGCCGCGACGTTGAAACTGCATGCGGACTGGGTGCTGCTGTCGGCTTGCAACACGGCGAGTCCCGATGCGCCCGAAGCGCAAGGCCTCTCGGGCCTTTCGCGTGCGTTCTTTTTTGCCGGCGCGAAGTCCTTGTTGGTTTCGCATTGGCGGGTTCGCGATGATGTCGCTCCCAAACTCATTCCGGCAATGCTGCTCGCGCAGCGTCAGCATCCTGGCTTGAGCCGGGCAGAAGCACTCCGGCAAGCTTCGTTAGCCATCCTCGACGATCATACGATCAACGCCGCCGACCCTTCCGCCTGGGCGCCGTTTACCCTCATTGGTGAGGCTGGAAGATAATGCGTCAGGCGGGCAGGCTTGCTTGCCCGTGTCTGCCTGACCCACTAATATCGAACCATGTCCAATCCGCGACCATGGTCTCGCCGCACGGCGCTCGGAGGCGCGCTCGCGTTCGGAGCGCTAAGCCCGTTCGGAATCTGGCCGAAGTTGTCGCTCGCCGCCGACGCTCCGCTCACACCGGCATGTCGAGACCGGCACCAGGAACAAGCAACCCTGCCGTCCGTCCCGGGCCCGTATTTCAAGCCTAAATCTCCCGAACGCGGGAATTTCATAGATGCGAAGTCCGACGGGCATCTGCTCACGCTCGAGGGCCGAGTGCTGTCGCGCTCCTGTCAGCCTGTGGCGCATGCGCTGCTTGATCTTTGGCACGCGGATCAAGACGGTCTGTACGATGAAGACGGATTTCGCTACCGCGGCCACATTTATAGCGATGCGCAGGGGCGTTATAGCTTTCATACCATCGAGCCCGCGGTCTACCCGGGTCGCACGCGCCATTTTCACTTCAAAGTACAAGCGCCGGGGAGGCCAGTGTTGACGACGCAGCTTTTTTTTCCAGGGGAGCCGCGCAATCAGGCTGACAGCTTATTCCGTCCGCAGCTACTGATGAATATCAACGACTCGCCGAAGCTGATGAGCGCGCAATTTGACTTCGTCGTAGACGCTTAGATTTTTCCTTTCGCGATCAATAGAGGGCGACTTCCGCCTGCAGTGGTAAATCGCGAGAGGATCCTCCGACGAAGACCGTGTATTTGCCGTGCAGCCACGCCCACGCGTCCTTTTTCTCATCGAAGGTTGCAATGGCCAAGGGCTCGAGCGGAACCGTAACGGCCCGTTGCTGCCCACTGTTCAACTCAACGCGCTGCCAGGCGGCAAGGCGGCGGAAGCGCTCCCCGCTGGCCTTGGGCAGCCCGACATACACTTCCGCAATCTCCGTTCCGCTGAGAGCGCCGGCGTTTTCAATTGTAAATGTCACGGTCTTTCGTGCCGGATCAACCTGCAGGCCACTGTACTTGAATTTTGTATAAGAGAGCCCGTAGCCGAAGGGGAAAAGCGGCTTCTTGCCTTCGGAGTCGAACCATTTGTATCCGAAGCACGCCCCTTCATTGTAGTCGGCCGCAAAACTTTGCCGCTTTGGATCATCGGCCGCCCATTGGCCCGACGAATCTCCGGCGGCGCTGACCGGGGTCATGCCGAAAATTCGCTCATGCGGCAGGTCGGCCTCCGATCTTGCGAAGGTGATGGGCAGCTTCCCGGACGGAACGACATTCCCGAAGAGGAGATTCGCGATTGCCTGGCCCCCGCCAATTCCGGGATACCAGGCTTCCATCACGCCGGCTACGCGATCGATCCAGGGCATGGTCACCGGGTTACCCGTGATCAGCACGACGATCGTGTGCGGATTCGCGGCGGCCACTGCTGAAATGAGTTCATTCTGCCTGCCCGGCAGCGACAGCCCAGGGGAATCGCCTCCCTCGCTCATGTACTGATCGGCGAATACTATTGCGACATCCACGGACTTCGCGAGCGATGCCGCTGAGGAAGCATCGGTGCCCGCGTCGAAATGCACAACGGCTCCCTTCGCATGCTCCCGAATGTATCGCAGCGGGGGCGAAGGGAAGTACACCGCCTCGCCCCATTTGGTCGGGGTCGCGGGATTGACGGCATTTCCACCCGGTGCGTCGACCTGCGCCGAACCTCCCCCTGACAGCACTCCGACGTCGGCGTGTGCACCAATCACAGCAATGGACCGCACAGAGGGAGCATTCAGGGGAAGCGTGCCGTCATTCTTCAAGAGAACGATGCTCTCTTCGGCAATGTGCTGCGCATCTTCCAAGCCTCGAAAAGGGTCGACCACGCTACGCGGAGTCGCCGGGTGGTCGACGATGCCGGCACTGAACATCGAGCGCAGCAGCCGGTGCACCATGTCATCGAGACGTCGCAGGGGAACCCGTCCGGACGTGACCGCCCGCTTCAGTGCCTCACCGAAGTACTCGTCCCCCGGCATCTGCACGTCGAGCCCAGCCATCGCCGCCTTCTCCGTGGAGTGCGTCCCGTCCCAGTCGGAGACGACGAAACCAGGGAAATGCCAAGAGCCTTTGAGCACGTGATTCAACAGCCAATCGTTTTCACACGCCCAATCTCCGTTCACCTTGTTATAGCTGCACATGACGGAGGATGGCTGTCCGATACGTATGCCGAGTTCGAATGCCAATAGATCGCTCTCGCGGGCAGCCTTGTTCGAGATGCGAACATCGACAACGCTGCGGCCGGTCTCCTGATCATTGAAGGCGTAGTGCTTGATGTCACCCATGATGCGGTTGTCTTGAACACCGCGAATGACATGGCCAACCGTAACGCCGGCCAGCAGCGGATCCTCGCCGGCGTACTCGAATAATCGGCCATTTCGCGGATCCCTCGCGAGATTGACGCCGCCGCCGATCGACTGATTGTATCCTTGCGCGCGGACTTCACGCCCGATGACGTCTCCGTATCGGTGTGCAGCCTCAGGATCCCACGAAGAGGCGGCCGCCAACACCGACGGCAACAACGTCGCGTAACGGCTTTGTTCGGCCGCCATTCGAGCGCCAACGGCCGAGTCCGCCTGCTGCACGGACGGTATGCCAAGGCGCGGAATTCCCACTATCTCTCCCGCACCGCCATTGTTGTCGGGCGGAACCGGGCTGCCCGGGACCAATGGACCCCACCCTATGCCGTGCACCAGCTGAATCTTCTCATCGAGCGTCAGTTGCTTCATCACCAGTTCAGCGCGTAGGTCGGGCGACAGCGAGGCGTTCATCCAGGGGCTCGAGGGTTGGGGCGCAGCCTGCTGCGACAAGCACGTTCCGTGCGCAAACAGGAGAATGGCAAGACCGACGGTCAGTGAGCGAGAAGTCATATTTGCCTCGACGAAATCACGGAGACTCACTGACCGAGCGTTCGCGTGCTGTCCCGCCGCCGCGCGTTCGATTGAACGCGGCCGCCAGATCCTTGTACCAGAATCCGCTTTGCTTCAAAATGCGGGCCTGAGTCCCATAGTCGACATAGTAGATCCCAAACCGCTTGGTGTAACCCGCAGCCCATTCAAAGTTATCGAGCAAGGACCACACGAAGTAGCCGCGCACATCGACACCCCGATCGATGGCGTCCGCGATGGCGCGAATGTGGGATTCGATATAGGCGCGCCGGTCTTCATCCCTGACGCCTCCGTCAATGACCAGATCCGGATAGGCTGCACCGTTTTCTGTGATGAACAGCGGCGGAAGGTCGTAGTCGCGATCCAGCCGCAGCAGCAAGTCGGTCAGGTTTGCAGGCGCCACCTCCCAACCCATGTCGGTGACCGCGGCGCCTTCGCGGCCGGGAGAAAATGGCCGCCCGGCGATGGATATGATCGGGTAATAGTAATTCACGCCGAGAAAGTCGAGCGGTTGAGCAATCAATTGCGCGTCTCCGTCGCGGACGTCGGGCGCATCTGCCGCGAGATATTTCAGAATATCCGCGGGATACTCTCCCCGTAACAAGGCGTCCATGTACCAGCGAACCAGCAAGCCATCCTCGCGCGACGCGAGCATCGTATCGGCCGGCGAGTCGGTCGCCGAATAGACCGGCGAGAGATTGAGGACGATGCCCACATCGAGATTGCTGCGCGAGCTGCGTATCGCCTTTGCGGCAAGTCCATGGCTCAACAGGCAATGATGGGATACCTGCATCGCCACCGCCCGGTCCCTGATTCCCGGTGCAAAATGTCCCAATTCGTGACCGAGCGTCGCCGTGACCCACGGTTCGTTATGTGTCGCGAACGAGCGCACACGATCACCCAGGCGCTCTGCGACGAGCGCGGCGTAATCCGCGAATCGGTAAGCCGTGTTTCGATCGGCCCACCCGTTGTGTTCGCGCTGCAGCTCAGCCGGCAGGTCCCAGTGGTAGAGCGTCGCGAAGGGTTCAATGTCGCGGGCGAGCAACCCGTCAACCAAACGGTTGTAGAAATCGATGCCGGATCCGGCGACTTTGCCGTATCCCATCGGCTGAATTCGCGGCCATGAGATTGAGAAGCGATACGCCGCAACGCCGAGCCCCGCGATCAGGTCGAGGTCGGACTCGAGCCGGTTGTAGTGATCGCAGGCGATCCTTCCATCGGAGCCATCTGCGATGACGCCGGGAAGTCGGCAGAACTCATCCCAAATCGAAGCCCCCTTGCCGTCGGCCGCGGCAGCACCTTCGATCTGAAAGGCGCTGCTGGCAACGCCCCACACGAAACTCTTTGGGAAGCGCTTGGAAAGCTCATCGAGAGATTGAATGTTCTTCATTGTCGAAGATGTCTTTTTTGTTGCTGGAGAGTATCGGGTCATGCCGCTCGGTGGGATTTCGCTTCAGTCCCTTCGCCCGTTGCGATCCGTCGACTCACGGACCACCAATTCGACGGGAGGAGGATCGATACGCGGCCGGCGTCCGGCGACGAGCTGAAGAATTGCCTGCGCGGATCGATCGCCGAGCTCGCCGATCGATTGCCGTACGCTGGTCAGCGGCGGAAGGCGGTATGCAGATGACGGCAAGTCGTCGAATCCGATCACCGACACATCGCCGGGCACCGAAAGCCCTTTGCGGTAGAGCGCGAGGCAGGCGCCATAGGCCGTTTGGTCGTTCACGCAAAAAAGCGCGGTGAACCTGGCCTTCGAGCCGACCAGTTCGAGCGTTGCCCGCAATCCGCCTTCCTCGTGCCAATCGCCGACGGCAACCAGCTGGGGATCGAAGTCAATTCCGGCGTCCGCGAGCGCTTTCTTGTATCCCTCGAACCGCTCGACCGCATCCGGATGATTTTCCGACCCGGCGATGAAGGCAATCCTGCGGTGTCCAACCTCGACCAGGTGCCGAACGGCAAGCATCGCGCCACGGCGATCGTCGATCTGCAGGCTGAACAGCCCCGGCGCCCGCAGACGGCGGCCCGTGACCACGATCGACACTTCCTTGGCGTAACTCTTCAGCTTCGCATCGCTGAGGCGACCGGCGAAGACGATGATCCCGTCAACGCCACGCGCCACAAACTCCCTCATGCACCGCTCTTCGTCCTCTTCGTGCCAATTGCCGCTCATGAACAGCGGCGCGTATCCACGCTGCCGTAGACAGGCCTCGATTCCTCGCAGCCCCTCACCATAGAACGGGCTGTCAATCGCCTGCGCGACCACGCCTATGGTCAGCGTCCTGCCGAGGGCGAGTCCACGCGCCGCGGCGTTCGGTCGAAAGTCGAACTTGGCGATTGCCGCCTCGACGGCATGCTTGAGGCCACTGCTCACATTGACCGTGCCGTTGATGATCCGCGACACGGTGCTTGCCGAGACGCCCGCTTCGCGGGCAACCATCCTGAGCGTGGCCGACTGGCGCGGCCGCGGGCCGCTTTTGCCGGGAGCCGGCGCCAGAGGTAACTTTGATTTCATCTCACCGTCCGCCTATTCCAGTGGTCGCATTCATCGTGAGCATCCCTTCCAGTTCCTCGAGGGTCTTCCCCTTGGTTTCGGGCGCCAGCATCATGATGAACACGAGGCCGGCGGCGGCGAGCAATCCGTAGGCGAGAAACGTGCCCGCGGGGCCCCAAGCCGCGAGTTCCAAGGGGAAGAGCAACGTGACGCTGGCGCTGACCAGGGAGTTCCAAAATCCGACGATTGAAATCGCCGAAGCCCGCTCTTCGTTCGGAAAAATCTCCGACAACAGCACCCACATCACGGGCCCCAAGGAGATGGCGAAGGAGGCAACGTAAGTGATGATGGCCAGCAGCACCAGGTTTTCATGGCTGACCGGCGAGCCCGCCCCGAGCGATGCATGCGTCGAGTGAAACGCCCAGCAAATGGTCAGCAGCGACAAGGTCATGCCGGTGAGCCCTATACCCAGGAGCGGCTTGCGGCCCAAACGATCGATCAGCCAGATGGCCACGAACGTCATGCCGACGTTGACCAGGCCCACGAGCACCGACTGTGCGAAGGCCGTCGAGAGCTCGCCGCCCGACGACGCGAAGATGGTGGGGAGGTAGTAGAAGATTGCATTGATGCCGGTCGCCTGTTGGAAGAACGCGATGCCGAGACCGAATATCATGACGCGCTTGAGCCGCCCCGTAAGCAGCACGCCAACGCCAAAATGCCGCGATTGCTTGACGAAGTTGGCCTGGATGTTCTCAAGCTCGCGATCAGCGGCGGCGGGGCCCTGAACCGCGGAAAGGGCAGCCCGCGCGCTTTCCTTGCGGCCTTTGCTGAGGAGCCATCTCGGGCTTTCGGGCACCAAGGTCAGCAGCAAAAAATATAGTCCGGCGGGTACGGCCTGGACGCCCAGCATCCATCGCCAGCTGTCCGCGCCCAGCGCCAGCAGGAAATAATTGGAGAAGAACGAGATCGATATGCCGATGACGATCATCAACTGATTGAGGGAGACCAGGCTTCCGCGGCTGCGGGCCGGCGCGATCTCCGCGATGTACACGGGGGCCGTGAGGATTGCCGCCCCGACCGCGAGACCACCGCAGATTCGTGCCGCGACGAACACCGCAAAGCGGGTGGAGAACGCCGCCGCAAAGGAAGATGCAAGAAAGAGCAGCGCGGTCAGCAGCAACACGCTTCTGCGCCCCAAGCGGTCGCTAAGCCTTCCGGCCGCAAGGTTTCCGGCCATCGCGCCCCAACCGAGACAACTCACCGCCCAGCCGAGTTTGAGGCTTCCGGCGGGGCCGCCGAGGCCGAAATAGTCGCGGACGAAGGGCACGGCGCCGGAAATGACCGTGGCATCGAATCCGACCAGAAAGCCGCCCAACGCCACCGTCGAGGCGATGCGAACGATCTTGAATACGTCGCCGGTCATGCGCGGGCCCGCGGCCCAAGGTGCTGAATTGTGCGGCTCATCTCCCCCTCCCCAACCCCACAAACGGGTCTCGCGCCCGTATATTTGCAACCGGTTTCAGGAATGCTGCTTGCATGGACCAGCCGGTGTCAAGGGTAGCGTACCGTAGCGTCCCCGCGAATGCCATGGTTTAAGGCTTTTAGCCCTCTTGCATTTTGAAATTGGCAGCGGCAGAATCACCCCTGCAACCGGTTTCAGAAACCGCTTGCTAGAATCGGCGCTCGACGTCGACACAGAATAAACATGGTCCCGGCAAGCGGGAGGGGGAGTACCTTGAAGAAGTCCAGCCGTTCGTGCGCCTCGAATAAGGCCCAGCATCCATTACCGCCAATTCCAGTCAAGCCGCTGGCCGTGCTGATAGCGATGTATTGCGGAGGAGCGATGGCCGCCGACTCCACCAATATGGCGCCGGTGGAAGGTCTCGAGGAGATCGTCGTCACGGGATTGCGTCAGTCGCTGGTGACCTCGGAAGGTATAAAGCGGGAGACCGCGGGCGTCGTCGATGCGATTACCGCCGAGGATATCGGCAAATTCCCCGACACGAACCTGGCCGAATCCATCCAGCGCATCCCCGGCGTGACCATCGACCGCATGAACAATGAAGGCTCGCAGGTGACGGTGCGCGGCTTCGGTCCGGAATTCAATTTGGTGACCTTGAATGGCCGCTCGATGCCGGGAAACGTCATCCCGGGCAACAACGGCGGCATCAAGGGCCCAGCGGCGACGCGTTCCTTCGATTTCGAAAATCTTTCCGCCGACGGCATTGCCGGCATCACCGTGTATAAGACCGGCCGCGCCGATGTACCGAGCGGTGGCATCGGCTCGACCATCAACGTCACCACGGCGCGTCCCTTCGACTTTCATTCGCTGCGGGCGACGATTCAGGCCAAGGCCACCGACGACACGTCCAGCAAAGTCGGCAACAAAGTCACGCCGGAATTCTCGGGGCTGTTCAGCGACACTTTCTTCGACGAGCGGGTGGGCTTCCTCGTCAACGGCTCCTATTCCAAGCGCAATAGCCAGGAGCAAAACGCGAACATCGACGGCTGGCTCGAGGACCAGTTTGCGGCCGGCGATCCGCGCGTGACCAGCTCCAACACGAATCCCGGCGGCCATAATTGGGCGCCGCGCAATGAAGGCTGGGGCGTCATCGATCATGAACGCGAACGAGTGAACGGCCAGGCGGTGTTGCAATTCAAGCCGGTCGACTCGCTGATCGCGACGGCGGACTATACGTACACCTTTTTCAAAGACATGGTCAACAAGCACACCTTCGGAGCCTGGTTCGACTACGGGCCCAACCCCACGAGCGCCACCATCAATTCCCATGGAACCGTCACCAACCTGGTCGATACCGGCAGCGACCTGTCGTATTTCTCGGCCGCCGATGAGTTCATGAATCAGAACGGGTCCGCGGGCCTGAATCTCAAATGGCAGGCTTCCGATAACGTGGCGGTCGAATTCGATGGCCATCATTCCACGGCCGATTCGGGCGGCGGAGCCTTGGGCAACAACAATTTCGGTATCGTGGGTCAAAACCCGCAGTTGTCCCTCAACAAGTATTTTACGATGGGTAAGGGAACGATTCCGACCACCTCTTGGACCTACGTGGCGCCCTACACGACGAGCAACCTCGGCACCTCGACGATCGATCCGCTGTTCGGCCAGGCCAACGACAACATCTTCAGGTCGACGATCGACGAGCTGCGCCTCGATGCAACGTGGAAGAACACATCCGACGGCGGACTGAAGAGCATCAAGGCCGGTATCGATCTCAAGAGAACGAGGACGGAGGCCGAATCGTTCAACAGCGGCAACTTTGCGTGGGGCTACTACAACCCCGCCTACGTCGGCATGATACCGGCGAGCGCGTTCACGAAAGTGTCGACTTGCAGTATTCTCAAATCGTTTTCGGGCGGCGGTTGCGCCAACCTCGTTCCGTATTTCTATTCTTTTGGCTTGGCCAGCGCCATCGCGGCGACGCAACCCGGCGGAGCGCCCGGGGATGGCAACTTTCCGCCCTACACATTCGCCCAAGCGAAGTCGCCGACCAACGATGATCACATCAAGGAGGAGACGCCGGCGCCGTTTGTGCAGATGGATTTCGACACGACCTTCGATGGAATGAGGTTCCGGGCGCTGGCCGGACTGCGGTACGAGAAAAGCACCGTGACCGCCCAAAGCCTGCAAAAGGTCCCTACGTCGATTCAATGGAACAATCCGACCGAATTCAGCACGAATTTTGCGTCCAACGCCACGTATAGCCACATCCGCACCAGCTATGACGAGTTTCTGCCCAGCTTGGACACCAGCCTGCAGGTGTTGCCGGATGTGCTGTTGCGCGCCTCTTATAGCAAGACCATTGCGCGATCGGACCTGACCTCGATGGTCGGTACGACATCGGTTACCAACGCACCGAAGCCGGGCTCACGCACGGCCACCGCGGGCAACCCGGGCTTGCTGCCCTACGAGTCCAACAACTTCGACCTTGCGGCGGAGTGGTATTACGCCGAGGGTAGTTACGTGTCGGCCAATTGGTTCACGAAGCACGTCACCAATTTCCTGACTCAGACGACGACCCAGGGGCCGCTATTCGGCATTACGGACCCGAATGCGGGAGCGGTGGCCACCAAGGCGATTGCCGAGCTGCAAGCTGCCGGCACGCCGGTGTCGGCGCAGACCATATTCGCGCAGATGCTGGCGGACCATCCGGGGCAACTCACATTTCCCGGGCAGCCGGGGGACCCTCTGGTGATTTGGGATATCACCGCGCCGTCAAATGCCAACAAGACGCAAATCCACGGATTCGAATTCTCCGTGCAGCACCTGTTCTGGGACAGCGGCTTTGGTCTGCAGGCAAACTGGTCCATCCCGAGCGGCGGCGCCTCCTTCAACCCGCTGGTCATCGGTTCTCAGTTCGCGCTGCCGGGCTTGAGCCGCTCCTACAACGTGGTGGGCTTCTTCGAGAAGTACGGGTTCCAGACTCGCGTGGCGTACAGCCATCGCGGCGCGTTCCTCGCCGGATTGGCCCAAGTACAGCAGGCGAACGAGCCGGTGTACACGGCCGCGTATGGCCAACTCGACATGAGTGCAAGCTACGATATCAACAGGCATTTCTCTGTTTTCTTCGACGCCATCAATCTGACCTCGGCGTCGCAGCGCCAGTACGGCCGCTACAGCGAGCAGTTTATTTCAGCCTCCGAGGGGTTCGCCCGATACCAGGTCGGCTTTCGCGCCGCGCTGTAGGTGCGCATCGGAATTGCGAGGCCGCCGCACGCCGGGCGGTCTCGGGATTCTCGATTGCCTAGCTGGATTTGCGGGACAGGTTTTTGAGCAACATCGAGCGGATGCGATCCGCCTTGGCCTGCGTCAGGTCTCCGAAGAGACCTTGCACTTGAGGGGGCAGATGCTCGAGGGCGGGACCGTCGGGTTGGAAAATCAAGTAATCGAACAATGCTTTCCAGTTGCGCCGCTGCTCCGGCGGCAGGCTTTTGATGGTCAGAAGGCAATGCAGGAGGCTCATCGACGGCGACTCGAAATACCCGGGAACGTCCCGCCACCAGTAATTGACGAGCACATTGAAGTCCTCGAGCGCCTCGACGTTGTGCCACCACAAAGCCGGGATGTAGACGGCATCGCCCGGCGAAAGCTCGGCGACTTCCGCGGTCGCGAGCGCCTCGGCAAACCGGGGAAAGCGGGCGAGGTCCGGCTTGCGCACGTCGACCAGGCTGACCGGCTGACCCGCCGGGGTCAAGTCGAGCGGGCCGACGTATAGATTGCGGATCTGATCGGGCGGAAACATGGTGAAGCGGCGTCTTCCACCCACGACACAGGCCAGGTTTTCGGTATTGTCGAAATGCGGTGCAATGCACGTGCGATTCCCTATCCAGATCGATTCGAGCACCGATTCGGCGGTGATCAGGGCGCGGACGTGATTGGCATTCGAAAAACGCGGAAGGTAGATCGGCAGCGACACGGAACCCGCGTACAAGGCAGGCGAGGACTGATTGCTCAAACCATGAACGAGCCGGTCCAGCACGTCGCTGAGCAACGCGCGTTTGGACTCGAAGTTGAAGCCGTCCAACGCGTCGTTGTAAAAGAAACGCCCATCGATGGACGCGGGTCCTTCGAACAAGGGCGCCGGATGGCCGCTGTAGAACGTCTTGAGATAGGCGGTGAGCGACTGCGGCGATTCGCGGCCCGCTTGGGTGGCGGGCCAATCCCGCACGACGCCCCGCAGAATCGCCGGGCGGCCACGCGGCTTTATCGTTTTCTCAAACAGCTCGGCACCGACATCCCGCCACTCCTCCGCCTGTCGGGGTTCGCGCATATTTGCAGCACTCGGGGTGAAGTAATGATTGCTATTGTAGCGCTACTCGACGCTCCCCAGCACGGCGCCATCAACGCAGGCGCATCTTGAGCGCTATAATTGTCGAAGGCAGGAGGCGATTGTGGTCAACCTGGTAGTTCTCAGCAGTCAAACTCACCGCAATGTACGCGTTGCGACCGCGCGCTCGTCCGGTGACTACGCGGCAGTGAACGCCGTGGGCGTGATCCCCCGGGAGTTTCAGCGGCTCCTCGCGCACTACCCTATTTTCTTTACAAAGAGCACCGACACCGGTCGGTTCGAGCCGGCCGCGCTGCTGGGCTTCGAACGCCATGAAAACCTCTTCTTGGTGAATGACCGGTGGGATGCGGTCTATGTGCCCCTGCAGATCCAACGGCAGCCCTTCTCGCTGATTCCTCGTCGCAGCGACGGTGCTCCGGCCAATCCCGATGGGCTGGATGTGGCGTTTGACCTCGACAGCCCCCACATTCAAACGCAGGAAGGCGAACGCCTGTTTCTCGACGATGGCCAGCCCTCGAAACTCCTGCAAAGCATCACCTCGATGCTCGCGACGCTGGTGAGCGGATCGACGGAAGCCTATGCCTTCACCGGGCGCCTGGCTGAACTCGACCTGATCGAACCGGTGCGCATCGATATCGAGTTCGTCGACGGCAGTGAGACGAAGATGCAGGGTCTTTACTGGATTGCAGCCGCCGCCCTGAAGGCGCTGCCGGCGGCGCAACTGGCCGATCTGCGCGATCGCGAATTTCTCGAATGGATGTATTTTCAGATGGCGTCACTCGCGCATATGCCGGCACTCGTCGCCCGCAAGAACCGGCTGCTCACCGGCGCAGCCGCCGCGCCGTTCCCATGAAGTCGGACGCCGCGCTCCCGGCTGATCCGCAACCGATTCGAAGAATCCTCGTGGTGGGCGGGGGCACCGCCGGTTGGATTACGGCCGGCGTGCTGGCATCGCGTTATCCGCAGCGTGGGGAAGATGGCATCTCAGTCACTCTCATCGAATCGCGCCAACAGCCGCCGATCGGCGTCGGTGAAGGTACCTGGCCGACGATTCGGGCCACGTTGAAACAGATCGGCGTTACCGAGACCGATTTTCTCCGTGAGTGCGATGCGTCGTTCAAGCAAGGATCGCACTTCGTGAGGTGGGTGGACGGCAGCGATGTGGACGCTTACTACCATCCATTCACGCTGCCCGTCGGCTACGAAGAGCGCAATCTCGCTCCTTACTGGCTCGAGGATCCGCGGGGCCAAAGTTTCGCGGAAAGCATGTGCTTTCAATCGGCGATCTGCAGCCGGGCCTTGGCGCCCAAGCAGATCACGACCCCCGAGTTCACCGGCCTGGCGAATTACGCCTACCATCTGGACGCCGGCAAATTCGGGCCTTTTCTCCAGAGGCACTGTGTCGACAAGCTCGGCGTCAGGCACATGGTTGACGAGATCGTGCGGGTCGAATCCAAGGACACGGGTGACATTTCCCACTTGGTGACGAAGTCCGGCGAGGCGCTCGCCGCGGATCTCTTCATTGATTGCAGCGGATTTTCCTCGCTTTTGATAGGCAGGCATTTTGGCGTCCCGTTTCGCTCCCAAAAGGATGTGCTCTTCATCGACAAGGCATGGGCGGTGCAGATTCCGTACCCGGCCGATGACACCCCGATCACCTCGGTGACCGTGGCCACCGCGCAGTCCTCCGGGTGGGTCTGGGACATTGGACTCACCACCCGCCGCGGCGTCGGGTATGTATTTTCCAGCCGTTACCTGTCGGACGAGGGTGCGCTCGAAGAGCTGAAGAACTACCTGGGCGCGCGAGGCGATCTGTCGCCGGACTTGAGCTATCGAAAAATTGACATCAATTCGGGATATCGCCAGGAGTTCTGGACCCGTAACTGCGTCGCGGTGGGCCTTTCCGCCGGTTTCCTCGAGCCTCTCGAGGCCTCGGCCATCGTCATGATCGAGCTGTCGGCAAAGTCGATTGCAAACCTGCTGCCGAGTTGCGGCGGCGGCATGCGCCAGGCCGCGCGACTATTCAACGACACTTTTCGTTATCGCTGGGAGCGCATCGTCGATTTCCTCAAACTGCACTACGTACTGAGTCGGCGGACCGACTCCCGGTTCTGGGGCGACAATCGGGCTCGCGAATCGATTCCGGACAGCCTGCGCGAAGGCCTGGAATACTGGCGGAACCATTGCCCGTGGCACGAGGACTTCTCGCATCGTGAAGAAGTGTTCTCGGCGGCGAGCTACCAATACATCCTCTACGGGATGGGATTTCGGACTTACCCTGCACCTTGGCTGCTGAACGACCGTGACCGAAATCTGGCACGGGAAAAGATGAACGAGACAGCCCAATACGCCAGGGCTCTCACCGCGTCGCTATCGGGTAACCGCGATTTGCTGTCGAAAGTGCGGCGATATGGTCTCCAGAAAATCTGATGCACCGGCCACCCGAACTTTTCCCTGGAATGCTGCATTGCCGGGGCATCACTCCATGAACGGCTCGACCTCGACGCGTCGACCGCACAAAAAGGCGTCGGCCACGAGCTGCAGGGGCGCGCAGTCCACATCGATGGCGCGGCCGCGGACGAGGCTGGCGAAGTGCGCGTACAGACTCTCATATTCCGAACACCCGGCGGTTTCCACCGGATTATTGTCCACTGTCATCACACTGCCGCCCGAGGACAGGTGCAGCCGGCCGGCATCCGTGCCGACGTCGATGTCCCAGGTTTGAAGGCCGGTCTGGCGAAAATCCATCTCGGCCTGTACTGCCGCGCCACGCGAGTCGCTGAGCAGCAGGCGCGCGGCGATCGGCGTCTCGCAGTTTCGGGGGTAGGAAAGCTCCGCGCGTTTCAGCGCGAGCGAACCGGGCAAGATGCGGGTCAATATCGAAAGGGCATTGATGCCCGGATCGAATATGCCCAGACCACCGGCTTGCCAGATCCACGGTTGGCCGGGATGCCAGACCCGCACATCCTCTTTCCACGTGATCATTGCGGCTAGAATCTTGCGTCCCGCAAGCCAAATGCGCGCCGGCTCGACGGCCCGGGCATGACGCGAGTGCCAGGAAGCAAACAGCCCCACACCTTGTTGTTTGGCAAGATCGACCAGCGCCAGCACTTCGCTGACCGTCACGCCCGGCGGCTTCTCCAGGAGAATGTGCCGACCCCGCTCCAGCGCGTAGCGGGCGAGTTCGTAACGCACCTGAGGCGTCGTGCAAAGCGCCACTGCTTCAACCTCGGGGACCGCGTGCAACAGTGCCGGCAGGTCGCCGAAGCTCGGCATCCCGTCGAGCTGGTGATGAGGGCTGGCAACGGCAACAAGCTCGAATGCATCGCTCGACCGGAGGGAAGGAATGTGTTGGTCACGGGCGATCTTGCCCAGGCCGACGATTGCGATTTTGATTTTTCCCACGAGTCTACCGGTTCGCGTTGACCGGGACGCGGCGTGCCACCTGCAGAGCATCGCGTTTCGTTATCAGATCCAACGCCTCCTGGATGAGCTTGCGCATGGCTTCGCCGGCCGCGGCCGGTCTTCCGGCGATAATTGCATCCGCGACCTTCTTGTGATCGGCGATGCTCGCGAGCCGGACGCCCTTGTATCGATTCGTCATGCGGATGCTGATACGCAGTGCGGTTGCGGTGAATCCCGCGAGTTGCGCATAAAATCGGTTCCGGCTCGCGTGCAGCACGGCAACATGAAAGGCGATATCGGGCTCCAGCGGGTCTCCGTCGCCGTGTTCGGCCGCCTGCATCCGTTCGATCGCGTTGCGAATGGCCGCTTTTTCCTCGGGCCCGGCCACGCGGGCCGCGAGCGCCGCCGCGCCGGGCTCGACGGCCAGCCGCAGCTCGGTAAACTCGATGAGCAGCGGCGCCGAGAACTTCCGCTCCAGTAGCCACCCGAGCACATCGGGATCGAGCAGATTCCAATTCTTTTCCGGCTGCACCCAAGTTCCGAGCCGCGGCCGAGACCCCAGCAAGCCCTTGGCGGTGAGCATTTTCACCGCCTCGCGCACCACCGAGCGGCTTGCACCGTATTGTTGACACAGTTCGGCCTCAATGGGCATCGGATTGCCGGCCGTATAGACGCCAGTGACGATTGCGGTGCCGAGACTGTCGGCCACGGTGTAGGTCAGGTTTTGGCCACGTACGGAAGCTGTCATGGCCGGTACTCTGACTCAGGCAGTCCCTGCACGCCAGTGCGGTATAAAAATACGTCGCCGGCGTGCGGCTCCGCGTGCAAGACCGCAGCGTCGAGACCCTCGCGCGCGCTCGTGATACAGAGCACGTCGAGATTGGGCCCCGCGAAACAAACGCAGCTTGGCTGACAGGTCGGCACCCGCAGGGTACGGTCGATCCGCCCGTCGGGAGTGTAACGCACGATGCACCCGGCACCCCAGTGCGCACTCCACACGCAGCCGTCGGCGTCGACGGCTGCGCCGTCCGGAAAGGCGCCCTCGGGCGTCTGTGCAAATACACGGCGTGGTCCCAATATTCCCTCCGGTTCGAGCAGTTCGTACTCAAAGATTGTACGCGTGGGCGAATCCGCAAAATACAGCCGCTTTCCGTCCGGGCTGTGACACAGGCCGTTGGAAATGCGGATGCCGCGCACCTGGCACTTCACCGCGCCGGTGCGGTCGACCGAATATAAACACGCGCTCGCGTCGCCCCGGTCTCCTTCCACCATGGTGCCGCTCCAGAAACGGCCGCGGCGATCCACCCGGCCGTCATTGAAGCGCACGCCGGCGTCGAGCGCCGGCTGACGCGGCAGCCATTCGACGGATTGCCGATCGACGTCATAGAGCGCGATGCCGCTGGCAAACGCGGTAATCAATCGATCGCTGCCCGCGATCAAGCCAAACGATCCGACGCGCTCGGGCGTGTCCACGGCTTGCCAGGCCGCCTGCATCCAGTCAAAGCGGTACAGATGGCGCCCCTGAATGTCGGTCCACCGCAGGACCTGCCGGCGCCAGTCCCATAGGATGCCCTCACCGACGATATTCGCCACACGGAAAATGTCGATTGGCGCGGGTGCAGTCATGCCAGCTCAGCCTCGCCTACCACCAGGCGGCGTAAACGCCGGCCAAGATCGCGGTGACGGCCAGCGCCGCCACGTTGAAGCCCACGCTCGTCGAGTAGTCCACCTGTTTGAGATCCACTCTGAGCGCGGACTCGCGCGGCCCCTGGAGGAGCGAGAGCACGATTGCAACGCCGAAGGACGCCACGAACACCAGACCGACACGGTCCATGAACGGCAGCGAGGGCCAACCCAAATACAGCGCGCCCGAGAGCAGTACGGAGGCGACGGCGGCCGCCATCGCGCCGACCGCCGTACAGCGCTCCCAAAACATGCCGAGCAGGAAGATGACGCAGATGCCGGGAGTAAAAAAGCCGGTGAACTCCTGTATGTACTGGAACGCCTGGGTGAAGCTGCCGAGCAGCGGTTTGGCCATCACGATGGCGACGATGAGCGCCACGGCCGCGGTGATTCGGCCGATCAGCACCAGGTTCCGCTGTGAGGACTGCGGGCGCAGCGGCCGGTACACGTCCATGGTGAAAATGGTGGCGATGGAATTTATCTTGGAACCCATCGACGCCACGATTGCGGCG
>WNFR01000461.1_pt1 | contig 41465 bp, 39 predicted proteins | sample 5400221 | NCBI WGS metagenome assembly WNFR01 (sample SAMN13153357, study PRJNA577476) | soil metagenome | isolation source: 40 cm soil under Madrone tree | place: USA:California | collected 2016-06-14 | reverse complement strand
GTGCGAAACCGTCGGCACGGCGGTCGGCGAACTCCTCAATGAGGAACGAGTGATCGTGATGCGCGAAGTGCGGGACGAACTTACTTCGCTGAAGCTCGAATGCGCCAAGCTCGCGACCGAAGCGGCGACGCTGCGCGAAGCGCTCGCGGTCGATCGCGCTCGCGTCGTCGACATGCCGTCGCCGCTGTCGCGACGAGTGAACTGAAACACGGGTTCGCGGCCCTGCCGATGCTGTCAGGAACCGCGGGCTCGTCCGAGCGATCGTCGGACCAACCACTCGGCGGTCGCTCGGCGCCCTACGCGCTGGACCCGCGCGTCGCGCCCGACGAACCCCGGAACCGGCTCGTCGGGCCGAGTCCCCGGCGGCCCGTTCTCCGAGAGTCATCCGGGCCGCCGGGGTTCTTCGCACGATCGTCCACATCTGCGCGGAGCGGTCCGCCCCCAGGCAGCGCGACCGCGACCGTCTCGATCAGCTGTGGCGCTTCTCTTCGACGGGACGGGGGGGACTACAGCTTCAAGACGCGTCGCCTTGGGTCGCGGCGCGCGCGCAGTGAACAATTTGCCAACTGTTTGTTTTCGTTGAACAATTCGTCGACGACTCAACGGGTTTGATTCACTCGCCTCATTACCGCAGCGCGATCAACGACTTGCGTCAACTGAACCAACTGGCCCATTTGGGACAGTTGACGTAAGATGTTGATCTCTCTAGCGAAAAAGGAGTCCCCCGCCGTGACTTCGCCGTTCGCCCACTACGACGAGATGGTCGCGATCACGACCGAGTACGCGCGGCCGATCGCGCCCCGACATCGCCCCCGCTTCTACGAGCGCATCTGCGAGCTGATGAGGGGCGCCGAGATCGGCCCCGGCGCCTGTGCGCGCGCCTGCCGCGAGGCGCAGAGGGAGTTTCTCAACGCGCCGGCGCCGGCGTCGCCGTCGAAGCAGCCGCCGCGAGGTCCGTTCCGCCGGCGCGGGTGACCGGCCTTCGGTCACTTCCCCGGCAGTACCCGCGGGCGCGTCCCCGGGCGACGAGCGGGCTTCGCCCGCCGTGCCTGCGCCTTCTTCACCTCCCGGATCGTCCGCTGGCGACGCGTCCACTGCTGCCGCGCCCAGGTCGAGAACTTCTTCGGGTCCATCGACGGCAGTTCGGCCTCGGCGCAGAGGACGTAGCGGAGTTGTCTGAAGACGCGGGAAGCCCACTCCCGGGTCTCCTTGCCGGCCGAGTTGTCCGGGTGAAAGACCATCTCGAACTTTCGGAACTGGGCCGCCGTCAGCCCGCCGCCGTCGCGGGTCTTGATGACCTGGTTCTGGGCCTCGAGTTCGACCCTGAACTTGTGGTTCTCGTCTCTCAGCTCGGCGACCTCGACCTCGAGCCGGGCGGCGCCGGCCGCCGCCGTTGTGGTCGATGATCGGGCGCCGCGCCTTCGAAGCTCCGCCTCGAGCCCGGCGCAGCGCGCCCGGAGCGAGGCGACGGTGTCCTTCGGCGGGGCCGACGCGCGCTTCCTCTCGCGGTGGCGCCGGACGCGCTCGGCGGTGGTCATTCGCTTCCCGAAGATCGGCGGTCTTCCCATCGCTGGCCTCCTCCATTAATGTTACACGTATCTGTAACACTATGAAGAGGCGCCGTCCAAGGAAATGTTACACGTGTGTGTAACGTAATGACGGCCGCCGCTTGCGATCGGGTCGCCGCGCCTCGCTCGCCCTAGAACTACGCGCCGCGCCGGCGCGCGGTCGACCAGGTGCCTCGATCCTCACCCCTCATTCTGTAGAAGGCGGTTCTCGCCGCGACCACAAACGTGGCCCGAACGACGGTCGCACCTCCAACGTGCGGACGTCTCCTGGTTCCTTGCGGTGACTTCCCGACAGCTCTGCTCCGGCCATATCCAGGATACCGAGGAGAACGGTCTCCCAGATCCGCGACCGGGCCTCCGCGAACTCGTCTGGATGGTGGTCGGCCACGATGCGGTTTATTTTCTTGAGGTCGTTCTCGAGCCATTCCCGAGTGGTGTTGTTCTTGGTGAGAACGTGATGGAGGTCGTCGCGCTCGAGATTGGAGATCGCGTTCACGAGGTCGACGACGCGGCGTCGACGGGCGGCGGCTTCGGTCTTGGTCATTGGGGCGCGCGGGCTCACGTCAATCGACTCGCCTTGTCGTGCTGGAAGTGAATGATGGTCGGGATGCCGTCGCGGAAGTGGAAGACGGCGAACTGATCGGGCGCCACGTCGACGACGTCGTAGCTCGCGACCAGCGACACCCAGCCTCGATCGCCGTTGGCGATGCGCCCCCGAGCGGCGATCCGCCGACCGTCGAAGACGACGTAGATCGCGCGCGCCTCCTCGCTGCTTGGGACGAACTCAATCTCGCAGACGTGTCCGCCGCCGGGGACGCCGATGTCGACGGACATCGTCTTCGACTTCCCGCTGGTCTTCGTCATCGTTGGGCGGAGCGCTCCTTCCGGGTTTCCGGACGAGCCTGCCACGCTTCGGTCGCTCGCACAAATCCTCGAGCGCGCCCGTCGTTTTAGCGGCGTTTGACGGCGAGACCCCGACGCGCGAGAGCGCCCGTCGCGTCGGCGCTTCTCGCGCGCTCGTCGATTGCGTAAACTTATCTGCGTTGCTGCGCTGCGCCCGGGACACAGCAGCACCGCTCAACCCGCCATGGTCTCCTTCACCACCTTGACCAATTGCTTGAGCGTGAAGGGCTTGGGGAGGAAATTGAACTGCATCTGGTCGGGGAGATTTTTGTCGAAGGCGTCCTCCGCGTAGCCAGACACGAAGATGATCTTGATGTCGGGCTTGCGCTTCTTGAGCTCTTTCATCAGCGCGGGGCCGTCCATCTCCGGCATAACGACGTCGGAGACGACAACATCGACCTCCCCACCCCGCTTTTCCAGCTCTTGCAGCGCCTCAATGCCGTTTCCGGCTTCGATGACCGTATAGCCGCGGGACTGGAGGCCGCGCGCATTGAGTGCGCGCAGCCCCTCCTCGTCTTCGACCAGGAGAATAGTGCCGCGGCCAGTCAGATCGGTCGCCGCGGCGCGCATCTCGCCCGCGGCCGCCGCAGCAATCGCGGGCGCCGTGGTCTCCGGCAATTGGGGGACCTCGACCTCATCATCCGCGCCTGGAACGTAGCGCGGCAGGAAGATGCGGAAGGTCGTGCCTTTGGCGACCTCCGACTCCACATAGATGAAGCCATCGGTCTGCTTGACGATGCCATAGACCGTCGAAAGGCCGAGTCCCGTGCCCTTTCCAACGTCCTTCGTCGTATAGAAAGGATCGAAGATCTTATCGATGATCTCCGGCGCAATCCCGCTGCCGGTATCCTCGACCTCGACCAGCACGTAGTCGTCTGCCGGCATGTCTTTGTGCCGCTGCTGCACGTCGTCGCCGACGCTGACGTTGGACGTGCGCAGCGTGAGTTTGCCGCCGAGCGGCATGGCGTCGCGTGCATTGACCGCGAGATTGATGATCACCTGCTCGAATTGCCCCACGTCGGCCCTGACCGGCCAGAGGTCGCGCACCTGCGGAACGTCGAGCGTCACGTTCTCGCCGATCAGGCGGCGCAGCAGAACGGTCAGATCCGAGAGCGCCTCGCCGAGGTCGATCACCTGCGGGCGCAGGGTCTGCTTGCGCGAGAACGCCAGCAGCTGCCGCACCAGGCTCGCCGCGCGGTTGGTATTTTGCTTGATGTGCATAATGTCCTGAAAGGACGGATCGGTCGGCCGATGCGCATTCAACAGGAAGTCGGTCGCCATCATGATCGCGCCGAGCAGATTGTTGAAATCGTGCGCGATGTTTCCCGCCAGGCGCCCGATGGTCTCCATCTTCTGCTGCTGGTTGACCTGGTTCTCGAGCGTGCGCTGCTGCGTCGTTTCAAGCGCGTAGACAATTGCGGCTTCACGGTCCCGCTGTTTCTCGTCCTCGACCGCGGTGACGAAGAGACTGGCATAGCGCTCGCCGGTACCGGCGAGCGCCGCCTCGACCGGATCGATCTCGCTTTGTCCCTCTGCCGCGTTGCGGATGGCGGCTTCGAGCGCGCCCCGGTCGCGCTCGGCGACGACGGAGAGGATCGAGCGGTCGCCCCGGGCTTCGCCTTTGAACACGGGGTGGAACAGGCGGGCAAACCTCGCATTCGAGTCGGCGATCCGGCCCTGCTTGTCGACGGTGGCGATCGCCATCGGCGTATTCTGGAAGAAACGCATGAAGCGGACTTCGGCCGCCCGTTGCAAATCGATCGAGCCGTCGCGCGCGCGATTGATGACGAGCGTCCGCGACGCGCCGGGCGCGCCGTCGGGCCCGAATGCGACCTTGTGGAACAGCCGCGCCGGGACGGTGCGGCCGCCGCGCGTCTTGAGATCGATGTCGAGAATCTCGGTCTTCACATCGCCCGGCACGGCCGCGAGTGTGGTCAGGAGCGCCGCTCCCTCCCCCGCCACGATCTGTTCGAGCTTGAGGCCGCCAGAGCCGACTTGGGCGAGATCGTAATCGAGCCAATTGGCTAGCGTAGCGTTGATGTAGACGATGTTGCCGTTGGCTTCGGCCGAAAAGAAGCCGGCCGGCGCATGGTCGAGATAGTCGATTGCGTGCTGCAACTCCTGGAACACATTCTCGTGCCGCTCGAGATCGCGCGTCACGTCAGATAGCGACCACACGGTCATGCGCGATTCGCGTTTACCTTGGCCGAGCGGGCGCACGCGGATGCGCAACCACCGTCCGCCCTCGCCGCCATGCGCATTGACGCGCACCTCCTCTTGGGCACGACGCCCTTCGCGCGCCGCCTTGAGCAGACGGTACACGGCTTCCGAAACAGCGGCATCGCCCGTGAAGGCCCGCTCGACCGGCCGCACATCCCGAGCCTCGGACGCCCCGACGAGTTCAAGATAGGCGGCGTTGGCGTACGCCACGCGGCCGTTCGGATCGCTCACGAGGATGCCCTCGCTGGCATGGTCGACGACGGCCGCCAGCAACGGGCGTTTGGCCGTCCGGCCCGACATGCGCAAGATGCCGGCGGCGAAAGCGAACAATAGGAAGACGCCGAGCGTGGCTAACACGGCAAGGAGGACCACAATGTAAGGTTCCGCTTTAGCGCGTCCGATCAGGAACGCACCCGCGGCTGGGACGAGCAGCACAAAGAGCAGTACCAGACCGATGCTGCCGGTGCCGCGGCCTTCCGGACTGCGCTCGATCGGCGCGCGGGCGGTGTCCTCGGAGGCTTTCGACTGCGTCATGCTCGGCGTGGAATCGGGGGCATTCGCCTGGTCCTGAGTGCCCCAGCCGTTAAATCCACGCAAGGCTTTCGCGGGCGCGCTGCCCGGACCGCCATCTCGAGCGCGCCGTAACCCTGTCGCGCCGGGCACCTCCACACAGCGCGGATTTTGCGCTGGTGCGGTTAATGGGCCGTTGCAGGCCGCTCCCACCCGCCTGCCAAACCGCCGTTTACCACGAGAACGCTTTGAGATCGCGCATCATCGGCCCCGGGTCCTAGCTTTCTTAATTTCCTGTTAGTATTGACTGCGGGGCGCAGAAGCAGCGCGTTAACCATTCGGACGACGCCCGAGTGGGGCCCGTGAGACGCGGGGAGGAATGATGTTGGACACGGTATTCGGTGAAGGACAGACCGGTCTCAAGGTCTTTCTCTTCGTAATCGTGGTGCTGGCCCTGCTCGCGCTGGCGTTCTGGCTCGTGCGCCGGTTCGGCGGCGGACGGCTCGGCGGCGGCGCCACGCGCGGACGCCAGCCGCGGCTCGCCGTCATCGACCAGGCAACGGTCGACAGCCGGCGGCGTCTCGTCCTCATTCGCCGCGATAATGTGGAGCATCTCCTCATCATCGGCGGACCGAGCGACGTCGTGGTCGAGCAGAATATCGTACGGGTGGCCACCGCGCCGCGGGAAGGAGTCCGTCCGCCGGCCGCCGACACGTTGCCGCGAGCGGTGCCCCTCGGCGAAGACAGCATGTGGCCGCTGCAGCCGGAGCCGGCGCCGAAGCCCGAGCCTGCAGCGCGCGTCGAACCTTCTCTGCGCGCCGAGCCCCGAGCGCCGCGCCCACCGATGGCGTCCGAAGAACCGATGGTGTGGCCGGGAGAGCGGCCGGACGAGCCGCAGGCGACGGCGGGGCCTGTCCCTCCGGTTCCGGCGCGTGAGCGCAAGCCGCGCGCACCCGATCCGCTCGCTGAACTCGCGGACGAATTGTCGCGCGTGCCCGGGGTGGGCGAGCCTGCCGAGCAACGCCGCATGCCGCGGCTGCAACCGGCGCCGACGCCTGCTCCAAGCACGGCCGATCCCGCGCTCAAGGCGCCGGCCGATCAGAATCTCTCCGATATGGCACAACGGCTCGAAGCCGCGCTTCGGCGCCCCGGAAAGAGCGATGACGCGCGCACCGCGTCGGGCGCGCAGAGGACGGCGGGCGAAGCTGCGCCCGAAACACCAGCCTCCCCGCGACTGGATACGACGCTGCGCCGTCCGCTCAAGCCCGACGATCTGCGTCCATGGGCAGGAGCTGGCAAAAACGAGCCTGCCGGCCCGGGAACCGACGAAGCGACCGCAGATCCAGCGAAGGCCGCGCGCGCGCGCAGCGCCGACGCCAAGCCCGCGCCGCAAAAATCGTTCTACGACAGCCTCGAGCAGGAGATGGCAAGCCTGCTGAACCGTCCGCCGCCCAAGCCCTGACCACCCCAGTCCGGCTGGGCACTATTCCGGTTTGATGTTGGCCGCCTTGATGATCGGCCACCACTTCTCGATCTCGGCCTTGTGGTAGGCAGCGAGCGCCTGCGGCGTCTGTTGGTCGCGCGGGGGCAACTCCTGGCCTTGATCGGAAAATCGCTGGCGGACGGTCGGATCGGCCAAGGCGGTCACCACCGCTGCATTGAGCTTGGCGACAATATTCCTCGGAGTGCCCTTCGGAACCCAAAGGGCGTGCCAGAACGAAATATAGACGCCCGGCACTGCCATCTCGTCCACGGTCGGAACGTCAGGCGCGCCAAACCATCGCGACTTGGCCATGACGGCGAGTGCCCTGATCTGGCCGGAGCGTACCTGCGGAAGCGAATTCGAGGACATGTCGCACATGATGTCGACTTGACCGCCGACCAGATCCGCTATCGCAGGGGCACCGCCGCGGTAGGGCACGAATTGGAAGCGGGTCCCGGTGTTGTTCTGAAGATAAATCCCGCACAGATGCGATCCGCTTCCGGGCCCGACCGTCGCGGCCGACGCCTTGTCCGGGTGCGCCTTGAGCCACGTGATGAGCTCCTTCAGATCCTTTGCCGGCAAATCTTTCCTTGCCACGACCCAGAGCGGGGTATCGGCCACCCTCGATACCGGTTCAAAGTCGGCTAGTACGTCGTATGAAACGGGATAGACCGCGCCGGCTCCCACATGGCTCGCCCAGTTGCCGAAGCTCAGCGAATAGCCATCGGGTGCCGTACGCGCGCTTCGGCTCACGCCGATGCTGCCCCCCGCGCCACCCACGTTCTCCACCACGACCGGTTGGCCGAGCGTCTCCTTGAGATGCTCGGCCAGCACTCGCGCGAGCGTCGTGGTGGCTCCGCCCGCCGGAAACGGCACGATCATTGTCAGCGGTCGGGAAGGATAGGGCTGCGCGCTTGCGATGCTGCGCGTTGCCGCCATCGCCGCCGCAGCGCCTGCCAGATGCTGAAGAAAACGACGGCGTTTCATGGGCGGCCGCCGTGCTCGCGCTAGGAGTGCATTTCACTCGTCGCGATAGATGCGCTCGCGTCGTTCATGGCGCTCCTGCGCCTCGACCGAGAGCGTGGCGATCGGGCGCGCCTCGAGCCGCTTGAGCGAGATCGGCTCGCCCGTCTCCTCGCAAAAACCGTAGGTGCCGTCCTCCAGGCGGGCGAGCGCGGCATCAATCTTGGCGATCAGCTTGCGCTGGCGGTCGCGCGCGCGCAACTCGATCGCGCGATCGGTCTCCGAAGACGCGCGGTCGGCAAGATCGGGGTGATTCTCGTTCTCGGCCTGAAGATGGGCGAGCGTTTCCTTGGCCTCCTTGAGGATTTCCTCCTTCCAAGTGATGAGCTTCTGGCGGAAATACTCCCGCTGGCGCTCGTTCATGAAAGGCTCTTTGTCGGAAGGTCGATAGAGCTTGGTCTTGTCCAGTACCGTGCCGCCGTTCTTTTGCGGAGACATTGCAACCCCGTGCGAAAAGCGAACCCCCCTGCTCGCGCGGCGAGCTTATATCGAGCCGCGCGACGGCGGACAACAACGGAATTGCGATGGACTCTACTTTTCAGGATGCGACGCAAAAGACCTCGCGAAGCCGCCGTCTGGCCGGTACGCCGCTCGCATTGTGCCGTGGGAACGCGTGCCGCGCGGGATTCTAGCGTGCCCGCTCGACGGCCCTAATCTCATCCTCGCCCGCGCTCGCTGCCGGCCCCTGCGCCGGGAAGCGGATACGCAGATCGGCGAATTCCTGGAGCAGAGCCGCTCCCTGGCCCGTGGTCAGGCCGAGCACATGGCCGCCGCGTGTCCTGTCGGCGGTCAGAAAGTGGAAGTGCCAGCCGGCTACGTTGACGGAGCGGGCAGTGGCCGGGAAGCGGAACCCGATCAGGGTACCGTCGACGTCCTCAAGCGTATGGACAACCTGCTGCGCCTTGATCACTTCCGCTAGGGAGCGATAAGGCGGCTGCTGCTTGGGCTCGCTGCGGATTGCGACGCCCCTAAACCGCCCGTCCACGCGTGCCGCGAGCACGCGCGAGGGGCTATAGGGCAAGGCGTCGAGCGCCGCCTCGAGCTGCTCGAGGGATTGCCCCGCAGCAACCGCGGCCGATCCTTGCGGCTGCCAACCAACGATCACTGCGAATGGGGTCAGCTCCGAGGAGGCGACTACGTGCGCCCGGCCGTCGACCGTGCCGCGATAGACCTTCCCATCGAGCACCATCATCTCCCCATCCACGCCGTTGAACGTGCCGAGCCCGAAGCTGCCGTGCCGGAGTAGCTCGCCGACGGTCGTGTCGCCGTCATAGCCGCCGCGCAAGAGGCTCGAAATGGTGGAAATCTGGTAGACCTCAGCGGCGGGCGCGGGAGGCGCGGCGGCGGCAAAAAGCAGGAGTGCCAGCGCGCGCCACATCATTGGGCGAGTCATCGTGAGCCTCCTCCGGCGCCTGATCCAAAAATACTTGCTGGAATGTCAGCCCTTAGGCGCGTCTCGCCGCTCCGAATCGGCCAACGACAGCCTCGTCGCGTTTTCGGACGCGCCAAGCACGCTGGCCAGGTCGCGCTCAAGCCGGAGCGTCGGGGATGAACTTCAACGCTGCCCCGTTCATGCAATAGCGCAGACCGGTCGGCGGCGGCCCATCCTCGAAAACATGGCCTAGATGTCCGCCACAGCGCCTGCAATGCACCTCGGTGCGCGGCAACAGCAACAGGTGGTCGGTTGCGGTGCCGATCGCGTTCGGCAGCGGACGATAGAAGCTCGGCCAGCCGGTTTTGCTGTCGTATTTCGTCTCCGAAGAGAACAACGGTAGATCGCAGCCCGCGCAGACAAAGGCGCCCTTGCGCTTCTCGTCGTTGAGCGGGCTCGAGCCGGGCGGCTCGGTTCGGCGCAGCCGCAACACCTCGTACTGCGCCTTGGTCAGCAGGGAGCGCCACTCGCTGTCGCTCTTCTGGATTTCGAACGCGTCGGCGGCCTCGACGTCGCCGCTCTTGACCCAGCGTAGCCCCGCGATCCCTGCAAGGGCTGCCGCACCCGCCAGCAAAAGACGACGATCGAGCATTTTTAGTCCTTCTTGCCCCACAGCTCCTCGAGCCGCGCGTCGCGGCCGCAATTGAAGCGATAAAATTTATACCGAATGGGATTCTTCAAGTAGTAGTCCTGATGGTATTCCTCGGCTTTGTAAAACGGCCCGGCCGGGACGATCTGGGTTGCAACCGACTGCTTGAAGCGCTTCTCGACAGCCCCCTTCGAGGCTTCCGCTAGCGCATGCTGCTCCTCCCCGCGATAAAAGATTGCGCTGCGATATTGGTCGCCGTGGTCGCAGAACTGTCGATCCTTCGCCAGTGGATCGATGTTGTGCCAGAACACGTCGAGCAGCTTGTTGTAGCTTACCTTGGCCGGGTCGTACACGACCTCCACCGCCTCGGCATGACCAGTGCCGCCGTGCGAGACCTGCTCGTAGGTCGGATTGGCCGCATGACCGCCGGTATAACCCGAGGTCGTGCTGATCACGCCCTCGACCTTGTCGAAATCGGCCTCCACGCACCAGAAGCAGCCGCCCGCGAAAGTCGCAACCGCGGTGCGCTGCGCCTCGTTCCCCTGCCCCGCGGCGGGCGCGAAAAGCGCGAGCAAGAGCAGGGCACTGAGCGCGATCGCGCGGCTGACGATTGTTAACTGGCACGGCATGCGGCTCTACCGCCGTTCGGTAAACGGGTGAGTAATATATATGTCATTTCGGCATCGCCGATTGAGGCAATTCGGCTCACGTTCGTGCGATCACGGCGTGACCTGCCACGACCGGCCGTATTGCCGGGTTTGACGAGGCTTGACCCGGCAATCCATCCCCTTGGATAAGTGCTTTGGTGACGCGCGGTTCAAGCCCGCGCATGACGAACCGAGAGCAGCGGCTGCTGACTTTGGAAGCAACGACGCCCCATGCGCTTTGAAGGAACCAGCGCTTATGTCGCAACCGACGACCTCAAGGTCGCGGTCAATGCCGCCATCACGCTCGAGCGGCCGCTCTTGGTCAAAGGCGAGCCCGGCACCGGTAAGACGGTGCTCGCGCTCGAGGTGGCCAAGAGCCTCGGCGCACCGTTGATCGAGTGGCACATCAAATCGACGACAAAGGCGCTGCAGGGACTCTACGAATACGACGCTGTGTCTCGGCTGCGCGACAGTCAACTCGGCGATGAGCGCGTGCACGATATCCGCAACTACATCAAACGTGGCAAGCTGTGGGACGCTTTCGTCGCCGATGCCCGGCCGGTGCTGCTGATCGATGAGATCGACAAAGCCGACATCGAGTTCCCCAACGATCTGTTGCTGGAGCTCGACCGCATGGAGTTCTTCGTCTACGAGACTGGCGAAACCGTGAAGGCGCGGCGCCGGCCCATCGTGGTGATCACCTCCAACAACGAGAAGGAGCTGCCCGACGCGTTTCTGCGCCGCTGCTTTTTCCACTACATCCGGTTTCCCGATGCCGACACCATGCGCGCAATTGTCGAGGTGCACTTCCCCGGCATCAAGCAGCGCCTCGTATCGGAAGCCCTCAAGCTATTTTATGAAATTCGCGCGGTGCCGGGGATGAAGAAGAAGCCTTCGACCTCCGAGCTCCTCGATTGGCTCAAGCTCCTGCTCGTCGAGGATATCGGCCCGGAGACGCTGCGCGAGCGCGACCCGAAGAAACTCATTCCGCCGTTGCACGGCGCCCTTATCAAGAACGAGCAGGACGTCCACCTGTTCGAGCGGCTCGCCTTCCTGGCGCGCCGCGAGGGCCGGTGAGCATCGCCGGACACGATCCCGAGGCTCCGCTCTTCCCGCGCAAGCGGAATTTGCGTCCCTCGCGGGGACGAGCGGAATGCTGAATCTTCGTTGGCGGCTGCGCGGACGCACTATTCCGGCGTGCGCGCCTCGAGCCGCTCGTCGTCTGCCTGGCGGTCGATCGAAGGAGAGGCGATCTCGTTCGCCGCGACCGGATCGGCGGGGAGTTCCCCGCGCTGTGGCTCCGCCGGCCAGTCCTCCCGCGGCAACACGGCGCCCAGCTGCGCCTCCACGCCGGTCTCCTCGCCACCCTCGCGCAGTGCGGCGCGCTTTGCCAAACGCAGGTCTTCCTGTTCCCGCTGACGCGCTGCCCGTGCCGCCAAGCGCTCGCGCGTATCGAGCCACCAATAGAACACCTGCATCACCGCGCGGCCGACGCTACCGCCGGCCCACACGAGCTCGAACGGAGCGAACAAACGCCACGTATCATCACCTTCGACAATGGCTTGGGCGAGAATATTGCCCGCCATAGCCGTGGTGTTGATGCCGTGGCCGCCGAAGCCGCTGGCGAGCCAAAGCCCTCCCGAGACCTCTCCGATCTGCGGCATCCGATGCAGCGCATTGCCGAGCACGCCCGACCAGGCGTGCTCAACCTCGACATCGACGAGTTGCGGATAGACCGCTGTCAAATCGGCTTTGAGCCGGCGCACGAACCGCTTGGGATCGGCCTCCCACGTCGTCGTATGTCCCGACCAGAGCAGCCGGTCGTTGCCGAGGATCCGGTAGTGATTGCTGGCGAGGTCGGTATCGGTCACTGCGCCGCGATAGGCGATGGCATCGACAAGCCGCGGCCCGAGCGGCGCGGTCGTGATGGTATAGCTCCAGATCGGCAGCAGCGTGCCGGCGATGCGCGGCGCGAGCGAGCCGAGGTGGACGCTGCAAGCGAGCACGATATGGGCGGCGCGCACGCGCGCGGACGGCGTGGCGATCCGCTTGCGCACGCCTTCGGTGTCGATCGAGAGCGCGGGCGTGTCCTCGAAAATGCGCGCGCCCGCAGCTTCCGCCAGCTCGGCAAGACCGAGCGCATAGTTCAGCGGATGGATGTGGAACGCGCGGGGCAAATGCACGGCATGGAAATAGTGGTTGGTCTTGAGAACCTCCCTGACCCGCTCCGTCGACCATACCTCGATTTCGGTGCCTAACTCCTCACCATAGAGCTGCACATCATCCAGGAGTTCGTCGCGGTTATCGATCTTGGACGCTTTGAGCCAGCCCGCGATCGGCGCAACCCCCGGCAGGCGCGACTCGGCGATCGTGGTACGGACGTATTTGAGGCCCATCTCGGAGAGCGCCCACAACGCCTTGGCGTGCTCCAAACCGACGCGACTCACCACGCTGTCCATCGGCGCGGCAAAGCCGGGCAGCACGAAGCCATCGTTACGGCCGGACGCGCTCGACGCGATCCGCCGGCTCTCGAGCACCGCGACCGACCACCCGCGTCGAGCGATCTCGCGCGCAGTCGTCAGTCCCGCAAGCCCAGCACCGACGACGCATACATCGACATCCAGATCATAGGTGAGCGGCAGGCGCGCGGACGCCGGCACCATGGTGGCCATGTACCAGGTCGGCACGTGTGACGTCCGCTCAGAGGTGTTCACGTTTTCTTCCGCACAAGTTAAGTTGTCGCCGGGCATGCTAGACTGCGGCGCGCGGGAAATCGATGCGGGTGCCATGCGCCTGATGCTGCTGCGACACGCCAAGTCGGAAAAGGCCGAAGGCGGCATGAGCGACCACGTGCGCCGGCTCAGTGCCCGCGGCAAAGCCGATGCGCCGGTGATCGGTGCCTACATGGCGCGCCACGCGCTTATTCCCGACCTCGTGCTGGTCTCGACTGCCGAGCGTACACGGCAGACGTGGGAACGCGTCGCCACCGCGCTAACCACGCCACCGCGCGTCGCCTATGAGGAGCGTCTCTACAATGCCGGCGCCGAAGCGATCATCGCGCTGGTGAAGGGCACGGCCGCGATGGTCCGCACGCTGCTCGTGGTTGGGCACAATCCGGGCCTGCACGAGGCGGCACGGCGGTTGATCGCCTCGGGCGATGTCGAGACGCGCGAGAGGCTCAACGAAGGGCTGCCGACCTCCGGCCTCGCCGTTATCGACTTTGCCGGCAAAGATTGGCGCAAGCTCCATCCGCGCGGCGGGCGACTCGAGCGCTTCGTAAGCCCGCGCTCGCTCGCGGAGGCGGATCGGGTGTGAAGACGGGGTCTTCTCCCGCTCGCACCGTCGGCGTGGCGCAACAGCCCAGCCCGGTCATGCCCGGGCGGGCGCGGCGAACCCACTCACGGTCGGCCCGCAGGCGTGGCAATATGTCCTAAAACGCCAATCACAGAGGGGATGCCGCCATGTACAAGAAAATCCTGGTTCCGATCGACCTCGCGGATCCGGACTTGGCCAAGCCCGCGGTCGCCACCGCGTTGATAATGGCCGCTTCCTCGGAGGGGACGATCCGGTTGGTCAATGTGCTGCCGCTCACGCCGGTGATGCTCGCCGAATATGTGCCGCCCGATTTCGAGGTGCAGCAGCGCAAGGCGGCGGAAGACGCGCTCGCAATCGTCGTGAAGGAGACCGGCTTGCCGCCGTCGCGGGTATCCTCGATCGTACGCCAGGGCGGCGTCTATCAGGAGATTCTGGAAGAGGCCAACAGCATGCATCCCGATCTGATCGTCATGAGTTCGCACCGGCCGCAGCGGCACGCCGTGCGCACGTATTTCCTCGGCTCGAACGCCGGCCACGTGGTCCGCTACGCCAAGTGCTCGGTCTTGGTTGTGCGAAACTGAGACCTGTCGTCGGATGAATAGGGTGCTCAAAGCGTGCGAACGGCGAAGCCACGACGACTGTGCTGAATCGCGCTAAGCTGACAAATCGCGGGCCCTATCCCCTTGACTTCACTGGGATACTGCCTCCGGGCCGGTAAAAGCACATTTTGTGACGGCCATCACAGCGCGAGCTCCATGGCGAAGGTAGGTTCATATCGTCGATCGTTACCGCATGTGCGGTTCTCACGTTCGACGTTCCTCCGAAACACTTGAGCCCCGCGCGAGCGGGGCTTCCTTTTCCCAGCCCCTCTCGTTTCGGCTAGTCCCCCGCCTCGGCGTCAGGGGCCAATTTGTCAACCCGGCGAAGTTGCGGGAACGCCCACATCCAGATCAGCATCACCGTGATCGTGCCCAAGCCGCCGATCAGCGCCGAAGGCACCGCGCCGAGCGCTGCCGCCACCGCGCCGGCGCGAAATTCGCCGAGCGAGCCCGAGGAGCCCGTGAACATGGAGTTGACCGCCAGCACCCGGCCCAGCATGTCATAGGGCGTGCGCATCTGCACCAGCGATTGCCGGATGACGACGCTGATCGCGTCCGAGGCACCGTAGACCATGAGCGCGAGGAACGACACGGTCAGCGAGGTCGACAGCCCGAAGGCGAGGCTCGCCAGCCCGAATGTTCCGACCGCGGCAAACATGACGTGGCCGGCGCCGCCCCCGATGCCGCGACGCGTCAGCACGATCGATGTGGCCAGCGCGCCGACCGCCGGCGCCGAGCGCAACACCCCAAGCGCCCACGGTCCGGCCTCCAGGATGTCGCGGGCATAGATCGGCAATAGTGCGGTCACCCCGCCGAGCAGCACGGCGAACAGGTCGAGCGAGATCGCGCCCAACAGGATCGGACGGCTGCGGATATAGCGAAAGCCGGCCAACAGCGTCTCCAGGCTGATCGGCTTGCGCAGTTCGCTGCGCGGCACGACATGGATAAGGCTGATCAGCACACTCGCCGCGATGAAAACCACAGTGCAGATCGCATAGACGCCGGTTGGGCTGAGCATGTAGAGGAGCCCGCCGAGCGAGGGGCCGCAGATCACGGCCGTCTGCTGCGCGCTGGCCGAGGCCGCGATCGCGCGCGGCAACAGCGGCGCCGGCACGATTCCCGGTAGCAGCGCATGAATCGTCGGTATCTCGAATGCGCGCGCCGTCCCCGACAGAAATAGGATTGCCAGCATCGTCTCGCGGCTGAGTGCGCCGCGCGCGGTGCCGATGGCGAGCGCGAGCGCCGCCAGCGCCTTGCCCACCTGGCAGGTAGCGACGACGAGGCGCCGATCGAACAGATCGGCGACCTGGCCGATGATGAGCGAGAATCCCATCAACGGCACGAATTGTGCCAACCCGACCAGGCCGAGGTCGAACGGATCGTTGGTGAGCTCGTAGATCTGCCAGCCGACGGCGACGCCTTGCATCATATACGCGCCGTTGGTGAAGGTGCGCGCGAACCAGAACAGCACAAAGGAGGGATGGCGCGTCAGCGACGAGGCGGCGGCAGGCTCGGGCATGCGTGTGCGGCTAAAGCGGAATGGCGAGAAGCGTATCGATCAGCCGGCTGTCGAGGATGACGATCTTTTCGGCAAAACGCGGCTTGCCGTCATCGAGGACGACGTGATCGTGATAGCGGCCGGTGGCGAACAGCGTCGTCTCGCCGCCGTGCATGATGCGCGCGACAATGAAGCTCGTCTGCGCCTTGAGGGTGCCGTCCTCGCCGGGAGTAACCAGTGCGGCCCCGATGACGTGCCGATAGCGTTGCGCCTCGTAGACATTGGCCTCGCGCAGGGAACGCACGCGGTCGCGCAGCATGGCGCGCGAGGTCGCGTAGATCATGCCGAGCGGCAGGCCACGCTCGAAGTTCTCCGCGGTGGTGACGCGGTAGCAGCCCTGCTCGATAAAAAAGTCCGGCCACGCCTCGAGCTTGTCGTCGTCGATCGCCTGAGCATAGCGGGCGTTGAGATCCTCGACTTTGAGCTTGAGCTCGATGTTCATGGCAACTTGAGGATCGCTACGAATTTGGCTTGTCGTTCGGCTCCTTTACGGCGCGCCTGAGCGCGTCCGACATCGGTAACTGGATGTTGATAGCCCTGGGCGGGATCGGCCTCTCGAACCATTGAGTATACAGTTTCTCGAACTCGCCTGAGCGCATCAGCGCGGCAAGCGTCTCGTCGACCAGCGTCTTGAATTGTTGATCATCCTTTCGGATCATCAGCGCATAAGGGTCGGATGGGTAAGACTTATCGAGCAGTCTGAAGTCGGCGGGGTTTTTTGCATTGGCTCGGAAGCCCGCGATCAGGATGTCATCTTCCATCCACGCACTGGCACGGCTCGTCTCGACCAGCAGGAACGATTCGGCGTGATCCTTGCCCTGCATGATAGTCATGCCAAGCTTGCCCTCGTTGTTCATTTTGTTGACGAAGAGCGCGGTGTTGGTGCCGGCCGTTACCGCGACAGTTTTCCCGCGCAGATCGTCCGCGTCCTTGATCTGATTATTGGCGCGGGTAATCCATTTGAATTGCGGCACGAAGAAAGTATAGGAAAATCCGACCTGGATCTGTCGACTGGTCATGTTGGCGGTCGATCCGCATTCGATGTCGACCGTCCCGTTGGCGACGAGCGGGAGGCGGGTCGCCGATGTGACCGGATTATATTTGACGGTGAGATTGGGCAGGCCCAGCTTCGCCTTCACCGCGTCCACGACGTGCTTGCACAATCCAATTGAGAACCCGACTGGCTGCAACTTGTCGTCCAGGTATGACAGAGGGATCGAACTGTCGCGATGACCGATGGTAATGACGCCGCTTTCCTTCACTTTTTTCAGTGTGCCCCCCAAGTCCTGTGTCTCGGCGGGCGCGGCCAGGCCGAGGAACAAAGCGGCCGTTATCACGAGCCCGATTGAATGCCTCATGAGCCTTCTCCTCAGCTGTTGCGCGTGCATGCACCGCTCATCCAATTTGTTTCGTCGACGCGTCGACCGCCTCGCCGAGACGCTCCACGATCACCTCAACTGCGCCGTCGTCGACGATGAATGGCGGCGCAATAAGCACGTGATCGCCGTGCATGCCGTCCACCGTGCCGCCCATGGGATACACCATCAGTCCGCGGGCCATCGCTTCACGCTTAACGCGCGCATGCATCTTCAATTTCGGCTCGAATGCCTCCTTGGTGCCGCGGTCGGCGACAAGCTCTACGCCTTGTAGGAGGCCGCGCCCGCGCACATCGCCGACGAAAGGATGGTTGCCGAAGCGCTCCCTCAGCCGGCGCGACAGATGCGTCCCCTGCGCCCGCACATTGGCCAAGAGATTATCGCGCCGGATCACCCGCTGCACCGCCAAGGCGGCGGCGCAGGCGAGCGGATGCCCCATATAGGTATGCGTGTGCTGGAAGGCGCCTGAGCCCTCGGCAAACGCTTGGAAAATCGCCTCCTGCATCATGAGGGCGCCGATCGGCGCGTAGCCGCCGCCGAGGCCCTTCGCGACCACCATCAGGTCCGGGCTGATCCCCTCCTGCTCGCATGCGTGCAGCGTACCCGTTCGGCCCATGCCGCACATGACCTCGTCAAGGATGAGCAGAACGCCGTGGCGGCGGCAGATCTCGCGCGCGCGCCGGAAATAACCGGGCACCGCGGGAACCGCACCCATGGTGGCGCCGACGACGGTTTCGGCGAGAAAGCCGATCACGTTTTCGCCGCCGAGCTCGCTGATCTTGCTCTCGAGCTCTTGCGCCAAGCGCTCACCGTAGGCTTGAGCGCTCTCGTCCGCGCGCCGCTCGCGGTATTCGTAGACCGGCGCGACATGGTGCGTCTCGATCAGCAACGGAGCAAACGCCTTGCGCTGCCATTCCCGGCCCCCAGCTGCGAGCGCGCCGAGCGTGACGCCGTGATAGCTTTGCCGCCGCGCTATGATGTATCGCCGCTGCGGCTCGCCGCGCTCCACGAAATATTGACGCGCCAGTTTGAGCGCGGCCTCGATCGCCTCGGACCCGCCGCTGACGAGGAGGACGTGACCCATTCCCTCTGGCGCGTGCGCGATCAGTTCGTCCGCCAGTTCCTCCGCGGCCTCTGTCGTGAAGAAGCTCGTATGCGCGTAGGCGAGCCTGTCCAGTTGCTCGCGCATGGCTCTCAGCACATCCGGATGCGAATGGCCGAGACAAGACACCGCCGCGCCGCCCGAGGCATCGATGTATTCCTTCCCAGTTGCGTCCCGGATGGCGATGCCATGGCCGCTCGAGGCGACGGGATAGGACTGGCCAATCTGACGATGAAGGACATGGGTCATGGTTACGACGGCCGTTCTTGAACTTTTCGGAAAGGCTCTCGCACGCCGAAACTCCATGACCCCGATCCGGCCATCCAGTCTACAATAAATACCCCAAGGGGAACCGCGGCATGGCTTGGCGAATCGGAATCGACATCGGCGGCACGTTCACGGACGTGGCAGTCGTCGACGATGCGAGCGGGCACGTCGGGGTGGCCAAGGTGCCCACGACCCCCGGCGACCTCACGGAAGGCGTGCTCGGCGCGCTCGATGTGGCGATGCAGCGCTACCGGCTGCCGGCCTCCGAGGTCGCATTGTTCTCGCACGCGACCACGGTCGTCACCAACGCCATCCTCGAGGAAACCGGCGCGCGCGCCGCGCTGGTCACGACCCGCGGCTTTCGCGATGTACTGGAGCTGCGCCGCTCGGCACGCGCGGACCTATACGATCTCTTCCAGGATGCGCCGGCCACGCTCATCCCGCGCCGCCGGCGGTTCGAGATCACGGAACGAATCGACGCACACGGCACCATCGTCACGCCGCTCGCCGAGAACGAGATCGATGCTCTCATCGGGGCGCTAAAGGCGGCGCGGGTCGATGCAATCGCGGTCTCGCTGCTGTTCAGTTTTCTCAACCCGGCGCACGAGCGGCGCCTCGCCGAGCGATTGCGAGCTGCGCTGCCGCAGGTGCCGGTCTATCTGTCGTCGGACGTCTTGCCCGAGATCAAGGAATTCGAGCGCACCAGCACGACCGGGGTTTGCGCCTATGCAGGGCCGATTCTCGCTTCCTATCTCGAACGGCTCAACCACGTTACGCGCAGTCGCGCCCTGCCGCCGCTTTTCCTCATGGGCTCGAACGGCGGCATCCTCGAGGCCGCCGAGGCGATCGCCATGCCCGCGATCGCCGTGGAGTCGGGGCCGGCAGCCGGCGTCGTCGCGGCCGCGCTGGTCGCACGACAGACGGGACGACTCGAACTTTTGTCATTCGACATGGGCGGCACGACCGCAAAGGCGAGTCTGATCCGTGGCGGCCAATATGAAACGACGCCACACTACGAGGTCGGCGGCGGATCGAGCATGAGCCGGTGGATGAACGGGACCGGGCATCCGATCCGCGTACCGGTCATCGACCTTGCCGAGGTCTCCGCCGGCGGCGGATCGATTGCATGGGTCGACCGCGCGGGAGCTCTACGCGTCGGGCCGAAGAGCGCCGGCGCCGATCCCGGACCGGTATGCTACGCCCGCGGCGGGACCGAGCCGACCGTGACGGACTGCAACCTCCTGCTCGGCTACCTGGACAAGACCTCGCTGCTCGACGGCGAGTTGCCGATCGACCATGCGGCAGCCGCGGCGGCGGTCCGCGAACGCCTCGCCGCGCCGCTTGGCCTCGACATACGGACGGCTGCGGCAGCCGTCGTCGATGTGGTCAATCACGCCATGGCGGAAGTGCTGAAGATCGTCTCCATTCAGCGCGGCCATGATCCGCGGCATTTCGCGCTCGCCGCCTTCGGCGGCGCCGGGCCGCTGCACGCCGTCGCGCTCGCCAGCGAACTCGGGATCGCCGAGGTCATCTGCCCGCCGATTCCCGGTGCCTTTTCCGCGCTCGGCCTCATCGGGACTGATTTGAAACGCGACTACGTGCAGACTTTGCGCAGCGCGGCCGCGGTCGAGCCGCAGGTGTTAGCGGCTGTCTTTGCCGCGCTCGAGAAAAAAGGAGCGGCGATGCTCGAGCGGGCGGGTGTCGCGCCTGAGCGGCGGCGCTTCGCGCGCTCCGTCGACGCGCGTTACCCGCGTCAATCGCACGAACTCGAGGTGCCGGTTGCATGCGGCTCTATCGAGGCCGCCACGCTCGCGCAGATCGCGGACGCCTTCCACGAGCGTCACCTGCACACTTATGGGCACGACAATCGCAGTGAGCCGGTCCAGGTCGTCAGCGCGCGCGTCGCCGCGATCGGCGCGACGGCGCCTTTAATAATCAGGGACACCGTGGCGCATCGCGGAACGGACCCGGTCAAAGCCAAGCGCCAAGTCTGGTTTCGCGAAACCGGCGTCATCGACGCGACCATCTACGACCGCAAACGGATGTCCGCCGGGTTCAAGGTCGCGGGTCCCACCGTGATCGAGTCGCTCGAGTCCACCATTCTTGTCCCACCGGGATGGCAAGCGAGGATGGATGAGCATGGCTTCGTGCTGCTCACGCGCCTGCAACAAGGAGCACCTCGATGAATTATGCGGCGCAGACGCGTGATCCCGCCACTTTCGAGATCATCAAGAACAGCCTTTACAAGATCGCCGAGGAGATGCGGGTCGTGTTGGCAAAGACCGCCTATTCGCCGCTGCTGAAGTCTGCCGGCGATTATTCCTGCGGCATCTTCGATGCCCACGGCGAGATGGTGGCGCAAGGGCCTGATCTGCCGATCCACCTCGGCTCGATGCCCGACGCGGTTCGCGCCGTTGTCGGCGCCTTTGCAGGGGACGTGCACGAGGGCGACGTTTTCATTCACAACGATCCCTATTTCGGTGGCAGCCACTTGCCGGACATGAACGTGGTGCGGCCCGCCTTCCACGAGAGGCAACTCTTGGGCTACGCCTGCCTGCGCGCCCATTGGCCGGACGTTGGCTCCGCAACGCCGGGCAGCTACGGCGCAGTCACGGACATTTTTGGCGAAGGGCTTCGCCTGCCGCCGGTGCGGCTCATCAGCCGCGGCGCAATGAATGCCGATCTCGAAAAGATCATCCTCGCGAACGTTCGCACGCCCGAGGAACGCAGAGGCGATCTCGGCGCGCAGCTCGCCGCGACGCGTCGCGCGAGCGAACGTTTGAGCGCGCTCGCTCAGCGCTATGGCGCCGAACTCGTCTTCCACATGGCCGAGGTTATGGATTATTCGGAGCGGCTGATGCGCGCGACGCTCAAGGAGCTGCCGGACGGAGAAGGTGTTTTCGAGGACTTTTGCGACGGCGACGGGATCACGGACGATGCGCTCGGCAACGACGCGCCATTCCGGATTCGTTTATCCGTCAAGAAGGCAGCCGACCGGCTGATTGTGGATTTCGCCGGCACCGATCCGCAGGTCAAAGGGCCGATGAACGCGCCGCTCTCGGTCACCGCCTCGGGTGTCTATTGCGGGCTCAAGACTGCCATCGATCCGAACAATCTCATTCCGCCCAATTCCGGCTGCTGGCGCGCCATCGAGATCAGGGCACCCAAGGGGTCGGTCGTCAACGCCACGTTCCCAGCGCCTGTCGTCTATGCCAACCACGAGATATCGCACCGAGTGGCCGACATGGTGATGGGCGCGCTCGCGAGCTTCCTGCCCGATCAGGTGATGGCTTGCAGTCAGGGCACCTCCGCCATCCTGACGCTGGGCGGCGTCGATCCACGCACCGGCCGGCACTATGTCTCGTACGAAACCGTGAAAGGTGGATATGGGGCGCGGCCGAACAAGGATGGCATCAACTGCATCGCCAGCGGCATCTCCAACACCATGAACACGCCGATCGAGGTCATGGAGACGTCGTTTCCGGTGCGCATCGAGCGCTACGAGATCAATCCCGACTCGGGCGGCGCCGGGCGCTATCGCGGCGGCTGCGGTGCAGTCCGGGTTTGGCGGCTGTTGGAGAACGCGGATGCGATCGGCGCCCTGTGCATGGAGCGCATGACGTCGCCGCCGTTCGGACTGCTTGGCGGGAAAGCCGGCGCCGCAGCCGCGGTCAAGCTCACGACGCCGGACGGCGCGGCGCGGCAATTGCCGGGCAAGGGCGCATTCAGCGCGCCGGCGGGTTCCATCATCGAGATGATCACGCCCGGTTCGGGCGGCTTCGGCCCGCCGGCTGAGCGCGATCACGACGCCATCGGCCGCGATCTGCGCGACGGTTATGTGAGCACCGCGTCGGCCAAGCGCGACTATGGCGTTGCAGATCCGCAGGCGCTGCGGGAAGCATCGGAGGATTGAGGGTGAGCTATATTCCAAACTCGATCGAGGCGCGGGACGTCGCCAGCCTCGTGCATATGCAGACCAATCTGCGCAAGCACCAGAAAGAAGGCCCGCACGTCATCACCCGCGGCCAGGGTTGTCGCGTGTTCGACGATACCGGACGCGATTACATCGACGCGGTCGCCGGGCTCTGGTGCGCGTCGCTCGGATTTGGCTCCGAGCGGCTTGCGCAGGTCGCCGCCGAGCAGATGCGCACGCTCGGCTACTACCATCTTTATCGCCATCGCTCGCACGAGCCCGCCATCGCGCTCGCCGAGACGCTGCTCAAGATTGCGCCCGGGCCCATGGCCCGCGTCGTCTTCCAGTGCTCGGGCTCGGAGGCGAACGACACCGCAATAAAACTCGCCTGGTATTATTGGAATGCCGCCGGGAAACCGCGGCGAACAAAGATCATCGCGCGGCAGATGGCCTACCATGGCAGCACCTGCGCCGCCGTGAGCCTCTCGGGAAAACCAGACATGCACGCCGGATTCGGCCTGCCGTTCGCGCCCTTCAAGCATACCGAATTTCCCCATTACTACCGCCGCCACGAGCCGGGCGAGACGGAAGACGAATTTTCCGCGCGCATGGCCCAGGCGCTCGAAAAACTCATCCAAGCGGAAGGCGCCGACACCATTGCCGCCTTCTTCGCCGAGCCGGTCATGGGCGCCGGCGGCGCAATCGTTCCCCCGCAGGGCTATTTCGAGAAGGTCCAGGCGGTCTTGCGCAAGTACGACATTCTCTTCGTCGCCGACGAGGTGATCTGCGGCTTTGCCCGCACCGGCGAAATGTGGGGCTCGCAGACCTATGCGCTGCGCCCCGACATGATCACGTCGGCCAAGGCGCTTTCCGCCGCAATGCAGCCGATCTCGGCCGTGCTCATCAGCGAGCGGATCCACGAGGCGATGCTCGCCCAGTCGGACAAGCTCGGCAATTTCGCGCACGGCTTCACCTATGCGGGACATCCGGTGGCTGCCGCCGTCGCGCTCGAGGTGCAGAAGATCTATGCGGAGATCGACATCGTTGCGCGCGCCAAGCGCCTCGGGCCGCTGCTGCAATCGGCGCTCGGCCAGCTCAAATCGCATCCGCTCGTCGGCGACGTGCGCGGGGTTGGTCTCATCCTCGGCATGGGGCTGATGCGCGACGGCAAAAGGCGCCTTCCCTTCGACGCTGCGCTCAACGTCGGCGCGCGCGTCGATGCGGCGGCCCAGCAGCGCGGGCTGTTGCTGCGCGTGATCGGAGACCGGCTGGTGTTTGCTCCCCCATTGGTGATCGAAGCCGAAGAGATCGAAGCCATCGGCGAGCGGCTCGAGCGCGCGCTCGACGATGTCGCTGACGATCTCACGCGCGAAGGCGCTTTCGAATGACCCTGTGTGAAGACGATGGGTTTCGGCCCGCTTTCGCGGGCGTCAACCGATCCTGCGACCCACGTGCTTTCAGGTCAGAATGCCGCCGGCGAACAGCACCGCGCAAATGGCGACCGCGGCCATCATCGAGCCGACGACGCCGAGCCATTCCTTGTAGGCCGTCGTATCAGGAATTCCGCTGTCGAAATGATCGCGCATCGCTTCCCCCGTTTGTTTGCCGTCTCCCGTGCCCGCGCATTCTTGTGCGAGAGAATGTTGGCGAGAATTATGAATGGTCCGCGCACCCTGCCGAAAAAGCAGGGCAGTGTAGCTTTTGGGTCACAGAAGAGTCGACGAGCGAACGCTTCGCATGCAAGCTTCATGCGTTTACGGCGTGATTTTTTGATCGCGCGCTCGTAACTGGTCCAGTTCGCGGCGCGGACCTCACAACCCCATACAGCTGCGGTACGCCTTCCAGAAGCCGCGCACTGCGGCCTCGGTGACGCGGTTGTCGTCGGAGGCGACGCTCGCGCCGCCCATCTCCACCACGGACAGAAGATCCGAGGCCGTAGCGACGGCGCGCTGGACGAAGCCAGGTGCGGCGCCGTCCTCCATCGAAATGTAGCCGGCCGGGCCGATCAGATTGGCTTGGCGCAGACGGCGCTCGGTCATATCCGCGTCGTCGCTGGTAAAGCCGAAGCAGGTCCATACGAGCTCGGTCTTGTCGAGGCCCTGCGGCACGAGGCGGCGCACCGCCAAGCTGTTGCGCGTCTGCTGCAGCACGAATATCGGGAACACCGAGAGGATCTGCAGGCCGATGCCGTCGCCGAACTCGTCCACCGCCTCCAGCAATTGCGGCGCCTCGAGTCCGAATCCTTCCTGCGCCGCGCGCATGCCGGCCTGCTCGTATTCCTTACCGCCGCTATCGGCGGCGAGCGAATAGCTCACGTGATGGCCGCCAGAATCGCTCACCACGATGCCGCCCTGCTGCGACAACCGGTTGAGCCGGAAGGTGGTGAAGAACGTGTGCAACAGGCTCGCGTGGTAGGTGTCCTTGACGTTCTCCATGTAGAGCTTCCAGTTGCTGGGTAGCATCTGGCTGTAGCCGCCGAGCACCTTCACTGGCGCGCGCATCACTCGGCGGATGCGCGCGACGATCTCGGCGCCGAGATATTGTTCGAGCGGCGGCGCGTCCGCCGAAAGCGTGCCGAAGACGAGGCCCGCGAGCGTCGCGAGCTTGAGCTTGCGCGGTCCGTGCGTCTCCGGGCGGCACTCCGGCGGCATGCCGCCCTTGCCGCGCAACCCCTTGCGGAAGGCGACCCCGGTGAGGTTGCCGCACAGGTCGTAGCTCCAATTGTGATAGACGCAGACGATGTCGCGCGCTTCGCCGCTCTCGTTGAGCAGGAGCAGCGATCCGCGGTGCGCGCAGCGGTTCTCGAACGCGTGCAGGTTACCGTCCTTGTCGCGCGTCACCACCACCGGCATCGAACCGAGGCTCGAGCGGCGATAGCTGTTGGGGTTTGCGAGCTCCGCTTCGAGACAGAGGAAATTCCAGGTCGGCCCGCGAAAGATGCGTTCCTGCTCCTCCTGGTAAATGGTTGGGTCGCAATAGACCCAATAGGGCACCCGCGTGAGCCCTTCTGCCGGCCAGCGGTGCTGGGTTGAGACGGTCATGGCATGGTCTTGGTTCTTGCGCACACTACCGCCGCTTGTGCCCTCTCGGCGCAGGGGAGAGGGCTACTCTCTTTTGCGACGTCAAGGAATGGGTGAGAGGGTTCGGGCTCATTTGTTCCTGTCGATCTCGTGCGGCCGCCGGATAATGAAATATGCAATGAGGACGAGCGGCACGGCAACGAGACTGCCGGCGGCGAAGATCGTGGCGAGCGCCAGTCCCGCGGGACCGTGCAACGGCCCGATTCCGAATGCGGCGACGCCGTAGCCGAGCTGATAGAACGCGATGAGCTCGCCCGCCATGACCGCCGAGAGTTCGGGATAGTCCTTGCCCCCAAAACTGATGCTCAGCGGCAGGAACGCCGAGCACGCCAATCCGGCGAGGCCAAACGCGATGATGCCGCCGGTTTGGCCGTGCACTTGCGACGCGATCTGACAGGTCAAGAACAGCGCGATCGGAAGCACGCCATAGATCAAACGTGCGGGCACGAACCGAGAGATCATCGCGATCGCCACGCGTCCGAGCGTGACCATCACCCAAAAGGCGGCGAGCGCAAAGGCCGCGCCGCGGGCCGACACGCCGCGTTCGCTGGTGAGGTAAAGAATGGCCCAGTTGCCGTTGAGCGTCTCGAGGATCCCGTAGACGAACACGGCCGCGGCATAAAGCCAGAAGCGTCGCGGCAGAGCCGTGAAGCCGATCGGGGCGCCGGCGGCGCTCTCGGCACGCAGCGGCTCTCTCGAGGCGATTGCGAATATCAGCACGAACACACATGCCACGGCGATCGGCAGCAACCACCACGCACCAAGCGCCAGCACCGCCGCCACCAGCACCGGCGCAAGCGCAGTGCCGACCCCGAGCAGCGCGTTGAGCGCCAGAACCGCGCGATCGACCGCCTCGGGAAAGAATGCTTCGGCATAGGTGTTGAGTGCCATCACGGTGGCGCCAAATCCAAACCCAAGGGCCGCGGTGGCGAGAAGGAGAATGCCGAAAGCAATGTCGGACGCGCCGAGCAACAGCGCGCTTGCCGCCAGCAAGGTCATGGAAACGACGTTGCCGGCAAATCCCGCCACCAGCACCCGGCGCAAACCGAGGCGACGCGCGAGTTTTGGGGCAAGCGCCGACGCGAGAATGGCGAGCGCCACTTGCGGCACGAACATCGTTCCGTAGCGGGTGCTGTCGAAACCGAAGCCGTCGGGGCTGGTGAAGATGGAGCTCGCGGCCGGGAACGTGACGAGCGCCAAACCCTGCACGATGGCGGCGCCATAGACCACGCCGATCTCGGTCCGGCTTGCCATCAGGAAGGCCTCACTCAAAGTGCACCAGGCGAAGTGGGATCAACGCGAGCGCCGAACTCGGTCCTACCCTCCTCCTTGCGGGACACACAAGGGGGACCCGAGTTTGCCGAGCGGGCTGATCCTCAACACGCTGAAGGCGCGCGACGTCGCGGCTCGGCGCTGAACCGCATTCGCCATTCCTATTCACTTGTCAAACAGCCGTCTTCGTTCCCGCGGCGCGTTTTTGCGCCCGGGTTTTGCATCTTTCGCTTCGCTCACCCGAATTTACGAGGTGGCGGAGCGCCGAGAGACGTACGGGTGCTTGCGAGGCACCCGTTGGGCCTGCACGTGACGCGGCAGGTCAGGCGCCTAACGAGGCGCCTTGCGTCCCATAACGCGGGACGCTCGCCTCCCGGCGCTCCACCGTGGCGATTTTGGGCCGGGCGCCGCGCTTTTCCCTCACCGGCATTTGCGCCGGATCGGTTACAGCGAGCTCCTCGCACCCGGGTCGTAATGCCCGGAGGGCGGGGTGCCGAACCTCCCGGGGCGAACGGTTCCAGAGCCGCCGCCGCAGGACGCCACTCCTCGCTCCGCATTCAGGTATGGCTCGAGAACACGCCCCGAATGAGCAAGGATGAAATCCATGTAGCAACACCGCAAATAGTAGTCAAGCATAAAATTCGGAGTGTGCCGAACCAACCCCCCTAACACGGGCACTCGCCACAGACGGCCCAAAAGCCGCGCGGGCAGCGGGGCAATTTCCGATGACTGATGCCGGCCCACTCAACTCGCATCGTTGATTTGGCGGGTTTTATGATTGTGCAGATCGGGCCTGGGTAGTCCCACCAGCATATCCAAGTCCTGGCCTCGGCCTTCCACGTCAGCAAACTGGTGAGGAGAACTGCGGTCGCGAGCCGCCAAGCTGCTGTGCCGCCGCGCATCGTGATGAACCCGCGCCCTTTCATTCGATCACCTCGTCGACGTGGGGACCAACGAGAGCGGAAAAGTAAGATACCACGTCGTTGTGCAACCACAGCGAAATCGGGACGCGCTCGGAGCGCGGCGACGCATTTTCGGGCGCGAGCGCGCTGCCCGACAGGCGGCGACGTCGCGATCAATCGACGACGATATTATTCGTGCGGATGACCTCGCCCCAGCGCTGGGCCTCCTGCGCGATAAACGCAGCTGCTTCTGCTTCGGCGGGACTGTTGCCAATCGGCTCAACGCTCGCCGCGCGAAACTTCTGGTCAGCACGCCGAGCGGTGAACTACATGCGGCGATGCCAGCTGAGACCTTTCAACGCTTCCCCAGCGCTCACCGCTCTTGGCAAGCTCGATGATGCGTTTGGCGATGAAGCCGTCGGCGTATGACGCGAGATGTTCGCGGCAAACTCAAAACGACCTGGGCGGCGGCCGACGAGGCGAAGGTTCCCGCTTTTTCGGCATGGGGATCAAGCCTTCGCGCTGTGCCAGTTTCCTGGCCGCCTTGCGTGCGCGCCGGATGGCTTCCGCCTTCTCGCGGGTCTTGCGCTCGGACGGCTTTTCATACGCCTTGCGGCGCTTCATCTCACGAAAAACGCCCTCGCGTTGCAGCTTCTTTTTGAGGACCCTAAGCGCTTGATCGACATTGTTGTCGCGAACGATGACTTGCAAAATGTTTCCAATCTGCTGCCGGCGCAGGACGCGCGGTCAAGCTGTTGATGAGGATATAGCGCTCAACGGGTTTTGAGATTCTCTGCCGACTGCTTGCCGCGGTTGTTGACCAGGTCGTATTCGAGCACCTGACCTTCGTTGAGCGAGCTCAGGCCGGCGCGCTCGACCGCGGAGATATGGACGAATACATCTCTGCCGCCGTCCTCGGCTTGAATGAAACCATAGCCCTTCGTCGGATTGAACCATTTCACAGTGCCAGTAGCCATCATGGCCTCCTTTGCGTGCACGAACGTAATACCGGCCGCACGACCATCGCGCGATCGCTTATCCGAAGTCAGCGTTGCCTATGGAGAAGGCACCGGGAGGTGCGCGACAAAACAAGGCCAATCTCGAATCCCGGGTATTGTACCCGGTTCTCTCGCGGGGTTCAACCGCGCAACCGGATCGAAAATTAGACGTCAGCGCCCTCGACAACCTCACGAATAAGGCGCAGCCTTGGTCGTCACGGGCATGAATACTCAACGTGCAGGCGCTGGTGGCAGAGAGACCAGGCGCGCTCCCGCCTGTGACCGGAGGAGCGTGGCGTGTGGATGATTTTATTTGGCCTGGCGTTCAGTGCGGCGGTCTGCTTCGGCATCGCCGCCGTTGCCGTGGCGTACAGCAAATATGGTGCACGTCGAACGGATGACGCAGAGCGCGGCCTGGTTGGCGCGCCGCGGGGGGACAGTTTGCATCCCGCCGTCACCGCAGAAGGTTGAGCCATGCGGATTTACATTTTCAAGTCGGAAACCAGGAAAGGTCTGCTGGCCTTCGCGGGCGACCTCGCGGGCAGCAGGCTTCCACAACAGCTTGGTCCCTGGACCGCCACCGGCGCGGTAGGCCCGGAGAAGGCCCCTCCGCATAAGTTCTCTCGGGCTGCAATCGAAGAAGCTATCGATGCGCAGGGATTTCAGCTCTGGCGCTTGGCGAAGAAAACCGAAGCTCACGCGTGACGCGAATTTCCAAGCGCGTCCGTCCTTATCCAGGGCGTAATGTCCCGATATTTTAAGTTGTTTAATGCGGACTCGGCTGGAGTTTAGGTGAGACTGCTCTGCACGGGAACCGAATGGTGTATCTGGTGAGGGCACAGCCCTATGCTTGTACAGTCGGAAGCCCACATCACTCGCTACACCCACCTATTCGCCTGCGTTACCGAAGAGGAGAGCGGCTTCACAGTCGAGGTCAGACTTTACAACGACGGAAAACCCGAGACCACCGCGTGCGGCGAAGAGATTGTGGACTCGTTCGAAACAGCTTCTATGTTGGTCTCCGCCCTTGCTGCTGAATTTTCGATCGCAACCGAGCGTATCGAAATAGAGATCCGAATGCATAGATCGACAGACGGTACGCGGCATTAACGTCGGTTGGCGCACTCTTCTGACAGGACGGAGTCGAAGGACTCAAACGGCCGAAGAAATCCCGCGGGCATCGGATTTGTGCTGGTTTTGACGCCGCGCGACTCTTGCGGCAATCGAAGCGCCTGCACCCGGCAAAACAATGAAACATCAATCCTGCATCGAATGACGCCGAAAGGTGCACGAACGCTTCATGATGCGATCGACTGGACGAAGTTTCTTTGGAGTATGCGGCAAAGTCGAACGAGATAAGCCGGATGACATGCGCCGCTCGAAATGCGACGCCGCTCGACCCACGGCACCCATAGGATCGCGCTACCGCGAATCGAGAACGGCCGAACACGATTGGCGTTGCGGCGTATGCGACAATGAATGGACGACATCGACACGGGTACGATCATGAGAGAAATTCAGGAGAACCCAGCGGTCAACCATCGCTTTGGGATCGGGGACATGGTCCGGCTTAGCAGAACCGGTCCCCTGCGCAATGCAGCGCCGGGTCTGTATCAGATTGTGGCGCAGCTTCCGGAGCGGGAGGGCGAGCTTCAGTATCGCGTTAAGAGTGAGCGCGAACCTTATCAGCGCATCATGAAGGAGGACGAGCTCGAGCCGGCTTAGGCGCCGGGCACGGCAACGATCGCGCGGCCCCGGGCAATAAATCGGCCGCGGCGTGGCGGGCGGCGATGAAAGCGAACGTCATGCCAGGTCCAATGTTTATTCCGGGGCCGGGATAAGCGCCCGCCATGATCGACGCCATGTCACTGCCGCAGGCGTAGAGCCCCGAGATCGCCGACGCGTCCTCGCGCAAGACCTGAGCGAACTCGTCGGTGAGGAGGCCACAGCTTGTGCCGATATCGCTGGGATGAACGGCAAGCGCATAGAAAGGCGGCTTCTCGATCGGGCCGATGCAAGGATTGGGGCGCTGACGCGGATCGCCCAGGTTCTGCTGATAGGCGTCGCTGCCCTTGGCAAAATCCGCGTCCACGCCCGTGCGCACAAAGCCGTTGTGACGCGCAACGGTCTGCGCGAGCGCTTGCGGCGGAACATCGATCGCCTGAGCAAGCGCTTCGAGCGTATGGGCCTGCCTCACGTAACCGTCGGCAACCGCTTGGCGCAGATTGATACGGCCGGGTCGCACCATGCCGAGCCCGTATTTGGCCAGGAACGCATCGTCGCAGATGAGAAAACACGGCTCGCCTGGGGAGTTCGCGAGCGCTGCCAGCATGGCCTCGGCAAACCGGTGATAGTCCACGGCTTCGGAAACAAAGCGGTGTCCGCGCGGGGTGATGGCGATGAGGCCCGGCTTGCCGCGATCGAGCACGAGGTGAGGAAAGACGGCGATCGAGCCGTCACGGCGGCGGCGTAGCGACACGGGCGACCAGAAGCCGTTGCTGCCGTCACGGCCGATGCTCAGCCATCCGCCGGCTTGTTCGCCGAGTGCGATGCCGTCGCCCTGCGCGCTTTCGGCAACCGGCGAATGCCTAGACACGCCGGCCGGCAGCAGGCGCCGCCGCATCTCAAGGTTATGGGAGAAGCCGCCGGTGGCCAGCACCACGCCGGCGCGCGTGCGCACGGCGATGCGTCCGGCGCCCGATTGCAGCAGCGCGCCGGTCACCCGTCCTTCGCTCTGCGTGAGAGACAGCGCCTGCGTGGAGACAAGGATCGGGACCCTCCGCCGCAGCAACGAGTAGTAGAGGCGAGCGACCAACGCGTTGCCCATCACCAGCCTGGCGCCACGGTCGAAGCGAAGGCGGTCGGCGCCGTAGCGAGCGAGGAGTCCCAGGCTGTAGCGCAAGGAGGAAAACGATCTCCTGGCGTTGAGGAGATGGGTGATGTCCGGGCGGTCGACCATCATCCCGCCAAGAAGCATGAATTCGGGCAGAGGTGGGCGCAGCTTGGCGAAGTCGTTCGTCAGAACGGAGGCGTCGAATGGCACCGGCTCCAGCACGCGCCCCGACAATGTGGCTCCCTCCAGGGTCGCCCGGTAATCCGGGTGATGCGCGTAGGCGCGCAAAGCGAGCGCACTGTTGTCTTCCAGGAACGCCACCATCTCGGGCGCTGCGTCGAGGAAGGCGCGCGCTCGTGTCTCGTCGAGACGATTGCCGAGAACGGCCCGCAGATAGCGCAGAGCGTTGTCGGGGCTGTCGCTGCCGGGCGGGCTGTGGCGAGAGTTGGGCACCCACAGCGAGCCGGCCGAGCGGGCACTCGTGCCACCCACGCGCTCGGTCTTCTCGACCAGCAGCACATCGAGACCGAGTACGGCTGCGGTGAGCGCAGCCGTCATCCCGGCAGCGCCGCCGCCGAGCACAAGAAGGTCAACCTGCCGCTCGTTGCTCATCATGGGCGGTGCGCGCAGCTCATCCAAGACACCTTAAGTAGCCCGGATTGAGCGCAACGAGGAGATGGCGAACCGAGCCTAAGGTCTTTCGTCGGACGATGCCGCACCACGCTGAGAGTTCGCGCCGAAGAAAAACGACTAACGCCGATGCTGATATCCGCTTTGCCCTTGAGGCGCAGAAATAGCAGACTGTCCTGGTAGGTCCGCTTTGCGCCATTAGCGACCGAATGCACTGCAACAAAACTGCATCGTCGACCGATTACCTCCCGCGCATCGCGTCCTTTGCTGCCGACCGCGTTGCGAATCTTTCCGCTCGGTTTCTCGGCCTTGCCCTTCGCTTGCGGCTTCCTTTGCCGACGTCCATTCCGGCGAAGCTCCCAGGACCGGACCGCGCCAGAGGCCGCTCACATCGGCTTCTGAAATTTGAGCACGAACTCATCCACCGCCTTGCCGCTCGGCGGTTGGATCGAGAAGTCGCGCGCATCCTCGGGGTGGCGCCAGAAATCGCCTTCGGCGACGAGCTTGAATCCGGCCGCCTCGACTTCGCGGCGTAGCGCCATCTCCTCGATGCGGTGGAGGCTCTTGCCGACCGATGTGCCATCGCCGGGTTTCGCGGAATGGTCGGCGATCACGAGCATGCTGCCAGGCTTGAGCGCGGCGTAGAGCTTGCGGTTCATCTCAGCGCGGTCGACCGGCATGTAGGTGGTGTCGTGATAGAAGAACAGAAACGTGATGAGGTCGAGGTCGCGCACGTCGGCGGGCAGCGGATCGTCGAACGGCCGCGCAACGCTCATGATGTTCTTGCCGGCCGGGGTTTTCAACCGCGCTTCGAACCGCGTCTTCGCACGCTCGCCGATGTCTGCGGGATTCTGACCGTAGACCACGCCGCTTGGGGCAATCGCGCGCGCGATCAATTCCGTGCTGTAGCCGCCGCCCGCGCCCATATCGAGCACCTTCATGCCGGGATGCGCGCCGGTGAATGCGAGCAGCTTGACGGGGTCGCGCCGCTTGTCGGTCTGCAGGTCCGCTTCGGTGCGGTCGGGCGCGGCGATGATCGCGGCGTAATCGGGCGCGCGATCCTGCGCCGTCGCGGCGGTCATGGCCAGGCAAGCGCTCAATAGCGCGGCAATGGTCAGACAGCCTGTCATCAAGCAACGCGCCCTATGCAGTTGAGCTCGTCCAGTCATGTCATCGTTCCTTCGTTGCAACCAGGTTGGCGGCTCCGTAACGGCAGAGCAGCCTGGGCCGCTTTCGCCCGCCAGCTGCACTATGCACCGCTTCGGACAACGATTTTATCACGCCTGTGTGAACGTTTGCCGGTGAGCACTTCGTAAAATCGAGCGAGCTATCGCGGCCTTTGTGAGCTCAGGCGGTGGCGGTCTAAAAGCATCGCCCAAATCATGCGCTAATTCTGGCAAATGACGCGAATCTAGGCCGAATACAATTTTCAGAAAGGACAGATCATCAACGATGCAGCAAATAAGCGCGATCAGAACGAGTCGCGGGCTCCTTTGTCTAGTGGCTCTGCGTTTCGGCAGGTAAACACTAACCGCCAAGACTGTCCGGCTCCGGCACGTCACGAGGCTTTCCTAATGGATCTGCGGTGCGTGAATGCTTGTCGTGCAGGAAGACCGCAAGCTGCGATCGTATGGACTCGCCTTGCGACATGACCGCTTCCTGAAACAGATGATTTTGCACGTCTTGGGGCAAGTTGCTCCATATCCGAACAACAGCCTCGCCTAAGGCGCGCGTCAGCTGCTCCGTGATCACATTGGACGTTGGATTGGTGGCTGACACTTTTGCTACTCCCGTAGTCGTGCCCCTGCGCCGCCACTTTGCCCGCATCGATGAGCCAAGTCATCGCCCGGTACTTTGCCATCCATTCGGGCGCCATCGGCGGCGCAGTGATCCTGTGGGCGCTGTTCCTGCAAAATGCACCTCTACGGCGGGGGACGTTGGCGCGTTGGATGTCGCTTACACCACGCAGTGATCGTGACTGCGTCTATTCTTTCGTCGTTAGGGCCTTTAACGAAATTCACAATGCAATTGCGGCGGATCATATCACAGGCTAGACGGAGCGCATCCTCCTTGGAAGCGCAGGCTCGACTAACACCATTGCTGTTCAACCGCCGATCGAAATAGTGCGCGGTCCAGGTCATGCAGCGCTCCAGGGACTATGAGGGAATTGTACGTGATTCGCCCTCCTCCCTATACCGCGGGTCAAAACTCTACACCTTATGCGGCGCCGCGTGCACCATAGGAGCGTCAACGACGACGCGGTGGAATTGCTGCAGGCAATAGAGGGGCGCTCGCGCAACTGGGCGGCCCTGATGACGCACGGTGCGATAACTCGTATTGCCAGGCGCGTGAAATGTGTGATCGCGTGGCGTTGCCTAGTTGAGGCCCGAGGGAATGGAAGCGGCGACCAGGAACGGCAAGAGCGTCCGGCTTAGTGTCCGGCTTGGGGCCTTGCTCCTTGCTTTTGCGCTCACCTTCAGCGCCTGCACCGTTGGTCGCCTGAAAGAAGATCCCAGTCGTGAGTCCACAAATCCTCGGCCGGAAAACTACAAGTCGGACATTCTCGCCATGTTGCACGTCTATCTTAGAGATCCGACGCAAATCCGCGACGCCGCGGCATCCGAGCCGAAACTCCAACTGGTCGGACAGAGGACTCGGTACGTTGTCTGTCTTCGGTTTAATGCGAAGAAAAGCAATGGAGAATATGCCGGGGCGGAGCAATACATGGCCGTTTTTGTTACCGGCAGGCTGGACCAGATGGTCAAGGCCAAGCCGGAGGAATGCGCTGGCGCTGAATACCGGCCATTCCCAGAAGCGGAAACGCTGTCTCGATAGCCGCGCGATCGCCTGGCGGAAACTCGAGAGAGTGTGGCCACGACATACTCGCAATATGTCCGCTTTACTTTCAATAGCGATCGAATGACGCAGCGCCGCGAACTGACGCCATGTGCCGCCATTAGCAGAGATGCAGCGCCGCTCTACTCGATCAGTCATCGGCGTGGCACTAGGACGCCAGGATTGCGGGCGGCCTTTCTCCCTTCAAGTTGGCGCCTGGGCTTGGTCCGCGTGGGGTATTCCGGTCGCCCTTCAGATGTTAGGAGTTTGAATTTGATTATTGGGAGAGGGTCTATGAATCGGTGGATCATTCGGAACCTCGCGGTCGCCGCGCTGGTTGCATGTCCGGCAATTGCGCTCGGCGCAGACCAGGCGCCCGACGTCAAGGGCAAATGGATCGGAAAGACTCACACCATAATTGTGGGCAAGGGCGGGCATTGGCCGAAGGGCCGTGGGACCTGGGACAAACCGGCCTTGCTCGAGAAGGACCTGGTGATAGACATCACCGGGCAGGACGGCCGCCGCTTCTGGGGCGTGACGACGGTCTCGGGCGGCGGGGAGAAGACCGACGAACCGTTCATCGGCGAACTTACCGGCAAGGACAACAGGGGCTTTGTCTTCGCCGACACCGACGGCTTCTGGAACGGGCAACTCGACGGCAACGACACGCTCTCGTTCTGCTACATGCATACGGGCGGCAAGAGCAGGTCCACCGTAGTCAGCTGCACGGAGGTCAAGCGAACGCGCTGAGATGCGACAACTTGCCTTCGCACTGTCTCGCGGGATCAACCGCATGCAAGCTTGAAGCTGACATGGAATGCTATTGAGATGGTATCTTCAGGCACGCAGCAACAAGCGGGCTATTGGCTGACACCCTGCTGCGACAAGTTGCGGACCGTTCGGTGAGGATGACGGCTGCATTGCGGCTTGCTCCACAATACGCAGTTAAGAGAATCTCGTCGTCCCCGCACTGCAGGGTGCACGTCGTCACATCGCAAGGTGATCGAACGAGCCTAATGCCCAGGGCGGCGCCGGGTGGGCCCGGATCGCCTTTAGGGCCGAGAGGTCCGGCCGGCCCCGGATCACCCTTCGGCCCCGGACTTCGACCGCAACTCATGACTGCCCCAGCCAGAACAATGGCAGTGACGGCCCAGAAGACACGCATGCCGATGCTATGGCTCAATCTGCGCGCATACCGCTACAAGGGGACTGTTCGCCGGCCCGCCGACGCGGCACGTCGCGGTTCGCTCGGTTGGGATGATGGCGGTGTTTCGTTTGGGGCCGCAATACGCGGTTAAAAGCATCTCGCTCTCGCCGCATTGCACACGGCAGCTCATCTCGTCGCAGTTGGAGCGAACGATCCGAATGCCCGATGCCGCGCTCGGTGGACCTGGATCGCCTGTCGGGCCTTTGGGACCTGGTGGTCCTTGATCACCCATTGGTCCTTTTAGATCTTGGCCCCAAGTTATGATTGAGCCGGCCAGCCCAATCACAATTAGTGCTGCGCCCACGTATATGGCGTTGACTCGTGGGACGGCCCGGAGAGCGCGTGACCACGCACCTTTAGACGTCCAGTCGTCGACCGGACTTTTGAGCCGAGCTGGAGGGAACCGCATTCGCTCGCTCGTGAGAGGCTCAATCGCGTGAGGGATGAACACAAGCCGTCGTACCTGATCGCGGCAGCCCGAGCACTCGAATGTGTGTTCTTCGTAACCGGGAACCATCATGGTTTTGCTCGGCGCCACCGTCATCAGATGCATTTCAGCGCCGCACGCAGGACACTTCATGCTGGCCCTTTCGGTTTCCACAGCGAGCTTCCCCTCTGCTTCTGATCTAAAGGATAGCAGACGGCACCGTGGAACGAGACTGCTGTGCTGCGGGATTTCAATCCAGCCTATGACCGCTTTTTGTCCGTGAGCGCTGATTGACCTGAAAGCTGACCCAGTTTCAAACGTGACCTCCGGTGGATATCGTCGGTGAGAACGCCAACTACCTTACTCGCGATCACCGCGAGCAATATCGTAAAGCCCAGTTCCGCAATGTGCAGACGATCGGCAATGTAAAAACTAAACCGCGGCGGAAACAAAAAGTAGGCGGCGGCCAGCCCGCTTGCGAGCGAGGTCAGAACTGCAACGGTGCTGCCGAAATAGATTGCTATGAAGATCGTGGGCAATAGATAAAGCAGCACGAGATGCTCTGTAGCCAGATAGGAACCGATTACGAAAAGGATCAAAGTCGTAAAAAGGACTGCGGCAAGGGAGACTGCGACCGGAGTCATTGATTTGGCCATGGCCCGCTTTCGCTCGAGAGACTCGCTCGCCGCATCCGGACGCAAGTGATCGGATTGCATTCGGGTCCGCTCCCAGCCAAGCCACTTCATACCGTATCGGATTGCCAGGGATCAGTCAGCTGCCACGTATTCGCCCTCTCATTCATGATATCGGTCAACGGCAAAACACTGGAGCAAAGCGCGCCATGCACATGACTCGGAACGTCGCCGCAATCATCCTCGCTCTGACTGTGGTCTGCAACGGCCGTCCGACGGCGCAAGCCGCCGGCTGCGAGGACCTCATTGCGCAGCACATGGTTGGGGAAGCCCTTCTTACCGCGCACCTGGTCGCTTTGGCGGAGAAGACGGGAATGAAGAAGGCCGACATTGATACGATTCTGAAAGGAATCGCCGAGAAATCTGCCATTCAAGAATTCTGGATTACCGATTCGTCGGGTCACGTTTACTTGACCAACACGGGCATCGACTTCACGTTCAGTCCGGACCCGACAAAGCAGCCGCAGGCGTCCGCATTTTGGCCCCTCATCAGCGGCGACAAGGACGTTGTGATCCAAGCGGCGCGCAAGCGCGAAATCGATGATCGTGTCTTCAAATATGTGGGCGTCGCCGGCGTCGACAAGCCTCGGATCGTCCAGGTCGGTGTCCCGGCCGAAAATCTCGTGAATTGCAAATAGATTCGGAGCGGCGGGGGTACGACAGTGCCGACCACCGGGATTGCTTCAGACAGCGCCAGCAGGAAGACCGCGCTCACTGCAAAGTGCGGATACGATCCGACGAAGTCAATCAGTCCCTGAAAATGGGATGCGATCGGAGAGAGATATGCGAGCGCCTCGTCCATACGTGACAACGCGCCCGCGATCTCCCGAGTTTCCGCAGACAGGCGGCGGCGAATGCGCCTGGGGCGGGCCGGAACGCGGGGAACAGCAAAGCCGCCTGTGCGTTGACTCTTGCCCTCACGACAATCGCTGCAACAGGTGATCGCCCACGCGGATCGCGTTGGCGATTGCGGTGAGCGAGGGGTTCACCGCGCCGATGCTGACGAAAAAGCTCGTGTCCACGACATAGAGGTTGTCGAGGTCGTGCGCCTTGCAGTTGACGTCGAGGACCGACGTCTTGGGATCACGGCCGAACCGGCAGGTGCCGGCTTGATGCGCACAGCCGGCAACGGGAATGTCCGTCTTCATATAGACGTCGCGCGGGATCAGATGTTGCGGATGCATGCCGAGATGACTCAGCATCGATTTGAGCTGGTCGTATAATTTTTGCCGCGGCACCTGGTTGTTCGGCGTGTAACTCAGCGTCACCTTGCCGGCGCGATCCACGGTGACGCGATTGTCCGCATCCGGCAGGTCTTCGGTCGTGAGCCAGAAATCCACGGCGTGGCGCGCGAGGTTGCCCAAAAGACCCATCGGCAAGAGCGCGGTCTGGAGCGGCTTTTCGCCCCGATACATGGGACCCAGCGACTTGCCGGTCATCTGGATATTGCCCATCGGGTAATCGAAACCATCCATGCCGAAATAGAAATCGTTCAGCGCAATCGTCTTCTGGAATATGGTCGGGTTGGGTTCGCGCGAGATCGCGAGCACCGCCTGACTATTGTGAAACATGTAGTTGCGGCCCACCTGGTCCGAACGGTTGGCCAGCCCATTGGGGTGCTTGTCGTTGCGCGATATCAAGAGCAGGCTTGCCGAATTCACCGCGCCGCAGGACACGACGACGATATCGCCGCGAAAGACCTCTCGCGCGCCCGCGACTTCGGCGACGACGTCCGTGACCGCGGTGCCCGCCGCATTGGTCTCGAGCTTCACCGCCTTGGCATTGCGCAACAGCGTCACGTTGGGGAATTCGAGCGCCGGACGCACGGCCACGACTTCGGCGTCGGATTTGGCGTGCACCAGACAGGGAAAGCCGTCGCAGGTCTGGCAGCGGATGCAGGTGCTGTACGCCATGTTCCGCTCGTCCAACATGATCGCGCAAGGCGCGGGGAACGGGCGGTAGCCGGCCGCGGTGAGCTGGTCGAACAGCTTCTGAATGCGCGGTTCGTTGGAGACCGGCGGGCACGGATAAGGCCCGCTCGCGGGCGGCTCGGTCGGATCATGCCCGCGCAAGCCGTGGACGTGGTACATCGCCTCGGCCTTGGCGTAATACGGCTCCAAATCGGCGTAGCTGATCGGCCAGGCCGGCGAGATGCCGTCGTAATGCTTGAGCTCGCCGAAATCTTTCTCCCGCAGCCGGTAGAGCGCCGCGCCGAACAGTTTTGTGGCGCCGCCGACGAAATAATGCACCTGCGGCTGAAACGGCCGGCCGTGCCGGTCGTACCAGACCTCGGGCGAGACATAGCGGTTCTCAACGAACACCGCCGCCGCGCCCCAGTTCTCCGCCTCACGCTTAAGCCAATCGCCGCGCTCGAGGATGAGGATGCTTTTTCCCGAAGGGGCAAGGTGTCGCGCGAGCGTACCGCCGCCGGCGCCACTGCCGATGATGATGATGTCGAAGCGCTGATTCATTTCCGGTTTCGGTAGATCGCGTTCGTCCGCCGAGTTTGCTGCCATCCGACACGATCAGCCGCTACAGCCCGACGCTGCTCTGCATGATACCGCCGTCCGCGAAAATCGTGGTTGCGGTCAGATAGCTGGCGCCGGCGCCGGCAAGGAATCCGACGACACTCGCGATCTCCTCCGGGCGCGCCATACGCCCGAGCGGTATGGCGGCGTTGAGCTGCGCGAGCTTGGCCGGATCGGTCATCGTGCTGAGATTGATCGGGGTCGCCACCGCGCCCGGACCGACGCCCACGACAAGAATGTCGTGCTTGGCGAGTTCGACGCCAGCGGTACGCGTGAGCATCCGCATGCCGCCTTTGGCGAGGCAATACGGCGTGTTGCCGGGCATCGGCCAATCCTCGTGCACCGAGGTGATATTGATGATGCGGCCGCCGCCGCCCTGCTTGATCATCTGCCGGGCGGCGATTTGCGTGCCGAAAAACGCGCTCTTGAGGTTGATCGCCATCACGCGGTCATACTGCGTCTCGGTCGTATCGAGTACCGAGGTGCGCGTCTCGATCCCGGCGTTGTTGACCATGATGTCCAGCCGGCCGAATTTTTTGACCGCCGCATCGATCAGCTTCTCGAGGTCGGCCAGCTTGCTGACGTCGGCCTCGACGCCCAGCGACTGATTGCCGAGCTTGCAGATCTCGCGCTCCAGCGCCTCGGTCGCTTCCGGATGCGCCACGTAGTCGATGACGACGCTGGCGCCTTGCCGGGCGAGCTCCAGCACGATCGCCTGGCCGATCCCGCTGTTACCGCCGGTAACGATGGCAACCTTGTTCTTCAGCGACATGCTGTCCTCGAAGTTGGGCTCAGTCCCGTGTCCCCCGCTGCGCTGCGCTTCGCTTCGCGGGGCGAGGGAAAGAGGATAGTTCGCTGCGCCCTGGGGCACGCTCTCAAGACAACGCACATGGGTTGCTACCTCTCACCCGTGAACGAGCTCCGCCGGAACCGGTTCCGCGGACGCCGCGTCAGCATTCGTTTCTTGCGCGAGCTGGCTGATCAGGTTGGCAATGAGCCCGGTCCAACCGGTCTGGTGTGATGCGCCGCAGCCGCGGCCATTATCGCCGTGGAAGTATTCATGAAAGAGGATGTAGTCCTTGAAATACGGATCGAAAAGCTTGAGCAGGCGGCGGCACAACTCGTCCGCGACCTCATCAAGCGTCAGCATGACGCCGGAGCCGGTCGGACATTCGATTTTGAGCCCATCGCCGTAAAACAGATAGAACCGGCGCAGATTCTCGATCAGCAGATAATTGACCGGCATCCAGACCGGGCCGCGCCAGTTCGAATTGCCCCCGAACATGCCCGTCTCGGATTCGCCCGGCTCATAGCGCACGCGGTAGTGCGCGCCATCGTATTGGAAGTCGTAAGGATGATCGCGGTAGACAGCAGACAAGGCGCGCACGCCGTAGGGCGAGAGGAATTCGGACTCGTCGAGCATGCGCCGCAACAACTTCGTCATGCGGAAGGCGCGCACCAGCGCAATCAGCCGGCGTCCCTGCGCACCCGGCTCGTTCCAGCGTGACACCTGATTCACCAGGTCCGGCCGCCGCTCGCGGTAGAGCTCGAACTTG
>WNFR01001227.1_pt1 | contig 41472 bp, 39 predicted proteins | sample 5400221 | NCBI WGS metagenome assembly WNFR01 (sample SAMN13153357, study PRJNA577476) | soil metagenome | isolation source: 40 cm soil under Madrone tree | place: USA:California | collected 2016-06-14 | reverse complement strand
ACTCGGCGTGGGCGCTGCTTGCGGACGATCCAACTGGCGCTGGTGGTGAGAATAATTGCCAGGACCATTCCTACGACAGGCGATAGAAAAATAAAAACGATCGGTTTGACCCATCCGGCGAGGATCAGGGATTTGCCGCCGGCGTGAGCTACGGCTGCTCCGCCATAGCCGCCGATGAGCGCATGCGAAGAGCTGGTGGGCAGGCCGAGAACCAAGGTGATGAGGTTCCAGGAGATTGCGCCGAGCAGGCCCGCGAGGAGAACTTGTTGCGTGACGAGTTCGATGTGGATCATGCCTTTGCCGATCGTGGCGGCTACGGCAGTGCCGAAGACAAAGGCGGCAATGAAATTCCAGAAGGCGGCCCAGACTACTGCGCGGAAGGGTGTGAGTACGCGCGTGGAGACGACGGTGGCGATGGAGTTGGCGGCGTCGTGCCAGCCGTTCGAGAATTCGAAGGCCAAGGTGAGGGCGATGACGGCGATAAGCAGGGAGAAGTTAGGCACGGGCGCGAATCCTGCTTGCGCTGAAATCGAAGAGAGATTCCTCGCTTCGCTCGGAATGACGATCATGCGGACTTCAGGATGACGCCTTCGATTACGTTGGCTACGTCTTCGCACTTGTCCACGGCGGTTTCGATGACTTCGAAAATTTCTTTCCATTTGATGATTTGCACGGAATCTTTCTCTTCATCGAAGAGTTGTGCGATCAGGGTGCGGCAGAGGCGGTCGCTCTCGTTTTCGTAGCGATTGATTTCGATGCAGTGCTTGAGCGCCTGATCCGGGGTGCTGAGGGCGTGTACGGCGGCGGAAACTTCGATGGCGGCGGAGACGAGAACTTTGACGAGTTCAATGGTGCCTTCACGGATGGTGTTGACGCGATAGAGGACGAAGCGGCTGGCGGCGGCGTCGATCAGGTCGATGACGTCGTCAAGTTGGGATGAGAGCGCGTGGATGTCTTCGCGGTCGAATGGAGTGATGAAGGTTTGGTTGAGCTTGGTCAGGATGTCGTGCGTGATCTCGTCGCCCTGATGCTCAATGGCCTTGATGGTCTGCACCTGTTCGGGGACGCCAGTGTAGTGCGAGAGCATTTGTTGAAGCGCTTTGGCTCCCACGACGATGTTTTCGGATTGCTTGACGAAAAGGTCGAAGAAACCCTCTTCGCGCGGCAGAAGGCGCTGCAAGAATCCAGGCATTGGCAACTCCCCCCTGAGGAGCTGTGTGGACAGAAGAGTCTAGCGAAGGTGCGGTGGCGAGGCAAGGAAGGGGGTGTCCGAAGGTCCGAAAGCCTCGTCGATAAATAGTTCTGAGGTTTTCTCGGCCCTACCGCGTTCACCGCGGAGAGTTGGCATGGCACGTTCTATCCAGCAGGGACAGGAGCCGCCAACTATCTCAAGTTCTATTCAACTCACTGTGGGTATCCCGTTTTCAAAATCCTTGCGGGACGAGCGGCACTAACTGGCTGTGCGGCGCACGGGCCGGTATTCGTTGAGGATGACCCTCGAGTCAAGAACCTTGGCATCGATGAGTTCGAGGCCTGCCTGTGGATAGCCGGCATAGATCGGCTCCCTGCCAGCGCTGCCAAGGATCAGGGGAAAGACCATGAGCCTGAGGCGGTCAACGAGCCCTAGCCGCATCATGCTCTTCACCAGACTGACGCTACCGATCGATCGGAGTGGATCTCCGAGCTGCTGTTTGAGCTCCCTAATCTCGTCCGCGACGGTTCGCTTCACGCGGCGGGTGTTTTTCCAGGCAAGAGGCTCCGCAAGCGTGCTCGAGAAAACCAACTTCGGGAGGGCGTTCATTCTGATGCTGACTTCATCGGTAGCGGAAGGCACGAATTGAGCGAGCACCTCATAAGTGGCTCGTCCCATGACTATGAGTTGAGGTGGAGCAAGATAATCGTGCACCCCGCTCTCGAGATCGGAGCCGAAGTAACCGAAGTAAGGAGGCTGATCCAAACCAGAGGCGAAACCATCGAGTGAGATGAACAGGTCTGCGGTGCGCTCTCATGGTGATTCCTGGAATAGGCAGGGTAGCATCCGATTGACGTCGTCGATATTAGCTGGCTCCGCGGCTGTTAAGAAGAGACTAGTAAGCAGGAGGACGAGCAGGAAGTAAAGCGGCAGCTGGGCTGCCGCACTCCAAAAAATACTTCGCAGTGACGCGTGGGGGCGGTTGGGGAGTCTTGTCAGCCGTGGGGCGCATCCAAACCACTGGAGGTGGTTTATGGTGAAAAAAGCACTTTGGGCGGAGTTGAACGCGAAACCAGGCAAGGAGAAAGAGCTGGAAGAGTTTCTGAAGTCGGCACAGCCGCTCGCGGAGCGCGAGAAGGACACTGTCAGCTGGTATGCGGTGAAGATGAGCCCGTCAAGTTTTGGAATATTTGACACGTTTGCCGATGACGCTGGACGGCAAGCGCATCTGAACGGAGAGATCGCCAAAGCCCTGATGTCCAAAGGGCGCGAGCTGCTGGCGAGCGACCCAAAAATTAACCAGATCGAAATCATTGCCTCAAAAACAGGAGCGTCTACATCTCGCGCAGGGGCCTGAGCGACCGTTGTTAGGTATTCTGCCGCGAGCTTGTGGCCGGGGCGGCCAACATCAATAGTAAGGCTAGCGCCCAAAGCACAGCAGCGTAGAGGGCGTAGAGGGCGTACCAGGCGGCTTCTTGTGCCGGCGTGACGGCTGACGGACTGAAGACTACGAGCGTGCCCGTCGAGCTGATGTGGATTAGCTGGGCGAGGGCGACGCTGTGGGTGCGTTCGTAGAACCAGGCGATTAGGACGCGCACGGCGGCCATGGTAGCCACAAATGCGGCGAAGAAGGAGGGTAGTGCTTTGCCGTGCGGAGAAGCTGCGCCCAGGAAGTCGATTACTGGCGCGTGCCAGAGTCCCCAGAATACGCCGAGGATTGCGGCTGCGGGTAGGGCGGCGAAGCTTTGGCGCAGTTTCGGGTAGGCGAAGCCGATCCAGCCGGTCTCTTCGAGGATTCCAGCGAGAAGGCCGAAGGTGGCGCCGATCCAAAAGCGATTTGGTGCGTAGACCGGCGATACGAATGTTTTTAGGCAGAAAAGTACGCCGAGAACCAGGGCTGGCGGGACGAGGAGCGCGGTGTACCGGCGTAGCGGGAAGCGTATGCGGCGCATTCGCGCGAAGAGGTTCTTTAATCCTTCGCGGCCGTCCAGTTGGCGCGTTAGAAAAATGCCGGTGAAACTGGGGCCGAGAAGCATTGCGGGAAACATGAGGATGCCGGTTAATTTTGGGAGCGCAGCGCCTTGCAGAAGTTTTGGCGCTGCGACGAGAACGGCTGCGGTCCAGGAGATTGTGAACGTGAGCAGGAAGTAGGTAAGTGCGGGATGATTTCTTAGGAACGAAGGATCTGTGGGAGACGGCGGCTCGGAGGCCATGGACAGTGCGTGATGCTACCTGGGACAGAATTATTGCGCAAGAACAATTGGTGCGTGATGGGCGAAATTGAAGCGAAACGGTGCGTTTGGAGTCCGGCAGCCAGAACGGCGAAAGAAAGAGCAGCGGCGTAAGGCTGCTGCAGGAGGAGATAAGATCGAAGTGAGAAGCGAGTAGTCGGGCGCAAGTGTGGACTGCATGATCGAGGAGTGGCCAAGATGGAACAGCGGCTGAGTTTAATCACGCTTGGCGTTGCGGATTTAACGCGGAGCAGGGAATTCTATGAGCGGCTCGGATGGCGGAGATCAATGACCAAGGCTGAGGGCGTCGTGTTTTTTCAAGTTGGTGGGATGGCCCTCGCGCTTTATCCGCGGGCCGAGCTGGCGAAGGATGCAAAGATTGCTCCCGAGGGTTACGGCTCCAGCGGAATATCGCTGGCATACAACACTCGGAGTCGTGAAGAAGTGGACTCGGTGCTGGCAGAGGCTCAGGCTGCGGGGGCGAAAGTGCTCAAGCCTGCTAAGGAGGCGTTTTGGGGAGGCTATTCGGGGTACTTTGCTGATCCGGACGGGTTTCCATGGGAGGTTGCTTGGAATCCGTCTTTTGCGATGATGGAGGATGGAAGTATTCGCGTGCCAGACTGACTACAGCCTGGTCTGAAAAGCCCGGCCTCTACCACCGCGAGAGAAAAAACGAAAACATAAGCGGCAGCTGGGCTGCAGCAGTCCAAAAGCGCCCGCCTCGGAAGGCGGCCGCTGCCAAATTTAAGAGAACAGGCGATGAAATGACAAAGGGCGGACCGATAAATCGGCCCGCCCTTTGTTGGATTGAGATATTGGGCTAGCTGGAAGACTTAGTACATGCCGCCCATGCCGCCGGGGCCACCTGGACCGCCTGCGGCAGCTGCCTTCTTGTCGTCTTCCTTGACTTCAGCCACCAGAGCTTCGGTGGTGAGCATCAGGCCGGCGATCGAGGCGGCATTCTGCAGAGCGAGACGAGTGACCTTGGCCGGGTCAATGACGCCAGCCTTCACCATGTCGCCGTACTCACCAGTGTCGGCGTTGAAGCCGAAGTTTTCGTCCTTGGAGTCGCGGATTTTGCCGATCACCACAGCGCCTTCGTGTCCGGCGTTGAGTGCGATCTGGCGAGCCGGCTCTTCGAGAGCGCGCTTCACGATGCCGACGCCAACCGCTTCGTCATCATGCAGCTTGAGCTTCTCGATGGCCGCGATGCAGCGGAGAAGCGCAGTGCCACCGCCTGCAACGATGCCTTCCTCGACTGCCGCGCGAGTGGCGTGCATTGCGTCCTCGACGCGAGCCTTCTTTTCCTTCAGCTCGGTTTCGGTTGCCGCGCCCACCTTGATGACTGCAACACCGCCGACCAGCTTGGCCAGGCGCTCTTGCAGCTTCTCGCGGTCGTAGTCGGAAGTGGTGTTTTCGACCTGTTGACGGATCTGCTTGACGCGGCCTTCGATTTCGCTGGACTTGCCGCCGCCTTCAACGATGGTGGTGTTGTCCTTGTCGATGGTGATTTTCTTGGCGCGGCCGAGATCTTCGATTTTCACGTTCTCGAGCTTGATGCCGAGATCTTCGGTGATGGCCTTGCCGCCGGTGAGAACCGCGATGTCTTCGAGCATGGCCTTACGGCGATCTCCAAAGCCAGGCGCCTTCACCGCAGCGCACTGCAGCGTGCCGCGCAGCTTGTTTACTACCAGAGTCGCGAGGGCTTCGCCTTCGACGTCTTCCGCGATGATCATGAGCGGCTTGCCGAGCTTGGCTATCTGCTCAAGCAACGGGAGCAGGTCCTTCATCGAGCTGATTTTCTTCTCGTGATTGAGGATCAAGGCGTTTTCGAGAACGCATTCCATGCGCTCCGGATCGGTGATGAAGTAGGGCGAGAGGTAGCCGCGGTCAAACTGCATGCCTTCGACGACTTCCAGAGTGGTCTCCATCGTCTTGGATTCCTCGACGGTGATGACGCCATCCTTGCCGACTTTCTTCATGGCTTCGGCAATGATTCCGCCGATTTGCTTGTCATTGTTGGCGGAAATGGTGCCGACCTGGGCGATCATGTCGCCCTTCACGTCTTTGTGCAGTTTCTTGATTTCCTCGACGGCCACCTCAACAGCGCGATCGATGCCGCGCTTGAGGGCCGTGGGGCTTGCGCCTGCCGCAACCGTCTTCACGCCTTCGCGGAAGATGGCCTGAGCGAGCACGGTGGCGGTGGTGGTGCCGTCGCCGGCAACGTCGGACGTCTTGGAAGCGACTTCACGAACCATTTGCGCGCCCATGTTCTCGAGCGGATCGCGGAGTTCGATTTCCTTGGCAACTGTCACGCCGTCCTTGGTGATGATCGGCGCGCCGAACTTCTTTTCGATGACCGCATTGCGGCCCTTGGGGCCGAGGGTAATCTTCACTGCATCGGCAAGAGCATTCACGCCCCGCAAAATCGCCTGGCGGGATGCTTCTCCCGTAACAATCTGCTTCGCCATTTCTTGTTTCCTCCTGATGATCTTGGTACGAACTGCTGAATTTTTTCAGAAACAGAACCGTTCTGAAGACCGGCCACTACAAAATATCCAAACCGCAGGGCTGAAGCCCTGCACTACGCGATCAAGAAAGCTACTTCTTTGCGGCTTTTGCGGCGCCGCTGAGCTTGGCCAGAATTTCCTCTTCACGCAGGATGAGGTATTCCTCGCCGTCGAGCTTAATTTCCGTGCCGCCGTATTTGCCAAACAGAACGCGATCACCAGGCTTTACGTCGAGAGGGATGAGTTCGCCCTTTTCGCGCTTGCCGGCGCCGACAGCGATCACTTCGCCTTCCATCGGCTTTTCTTTCGCCGAGTCCGGGATGATGATGCCGCCTTTTACGGTTTCTTTTTCTTCTATGCGCTTCACGATTACACGGTCGTGGAGCGGGGTGAGATTGACTGCCATCTTCGCAAAACCTCCATGAAATTAGGTGCAGGTTAACTGTGGCACTTGAGCCGTGGGGCTTAGCACTCCTCAGGGCCGAGTGCTAATATAGCAGAGTTTGACACCAAGTCAAGGATTTGGCACGGCATGTCGCCGCTTCTCACCAGAATTTCACAATTGACCGCATTTTGCTTAACTCCATTATTTATATAACGTTAGCTGATGCAAGAAAAATCTTGCACTTGGCGATTGCTGTGCTCCTTGGCCCGGCGTAGAATTCGCGCGAGGCTCTGAGTGGGGACGCTTCTATACGTACGGCTGATCGGCTTCACAGCCGGGACGCTGCTGATGCTGTTCTGGATGGTGGTGATCCTTGGCTACCGGCGGCAGCGGAATTTTGAGCGCGTGTTTTTCTTCTTGTGCCTTGCTCTCTTCTGCTTCTACGGCGGTTCCCTCCTCGCCCTTAACGCACAAATTTATTACCCGCAGCCGCCTCCGCTCCTAACAACCTTCGCGTGGACAGTTCTTAGTGCGGGCATCTGCGTAGCCCCAGCGCTTCTACTTCATCTTCACCTCGAGTATGCCGACGACCGTGGTTTGATCGTGCGCGCAACGGCAGGAGCGCGGCAGTGGAAGCATTTGGTGCTGACGTTGGTTTATGCGGCGGCGGCGTGTTTTGCGATCAAGGCATACCCCAATCTCGTTTCATCGGAGAGCTTCGACTTTTTTCTGCCGGCGAAGCCCTTTGGGAGCTTCTTCGGAACGTTTCTCCTGTCGTTGCTGGGCGGAAGTGCGGGGTGGGAGTTTAAGTTCGCTAAGGCGGCCAGCCACAAGCCGGAAAAGAAGTTTCATGTGACCGCGGGAATCGTGCTGGGCGTTGGCGCGTTGCTTGCGGCTCTTCTGCACGTCATTCACGTGCATCTTCCGGCGGATTTCGCCGCCGTGTTCGGAACGACGCTATCGTTGCTTCCCATAGCTCCGTTTGCCGTGCTGATTTACGGTGTGCAGAAATACAACTTTTTGCAGATCGGGCGCCAGAAAAATCTGATGTACGCCATCTCCGTGACATTTCTGGCGTTGTTGTATCTTAGCCTCGTTCGGAGAGCAAGCGCGCTGCTTGAACCGGTCCTTCCGCCCGAAGCAACCGCAGCAGTTCTTCTGTTTGTGCTCGTAATATTTGTGGAACCCCTACAGCGCATGCTAGGACGCCGACTTCATGAGACAGCCCAGCATGAAATGGAAAGTGTGCGCATCCTGATCAGCGAGATCCGCGGTAAGGCACGCGAAGGAGAGTTCCGGACCCTAGTGCAGTTCGTCGGGCGACGTATCCGCGAGCGGTTCGAATTCGAGGATGCCTGGTTACAAGTGGCTAAACCGTCCGGATACGAACAGCTTGCAATCGCAGACAGTCGAGCATGCGAGCAAAGTTTCCAGGTTTGTCAGGCTGACTGGCTGGATGCTGCGCTGTGCGTGCGGCCGCACGGCGCAATGTTGTCTGGTGAAACGCAGGCGGCGCTCGAGTTGCTGTGTGAACAGCTGCCCGCAGCCCTGGACCTGTGTCGGTTGATTGAGAACAAGCTGCGGCTGGAGAGGGAACTGGCCGAACGCGAGCGGATGGCGGTGCTGGGACAGATGGCGGCGAGTATTTCGCACAATTTGAAAAATCCGCTGGGATCGATCAAGACGATTTTGCAAGTACAGATAGAGAGTCCGGAGATGCCGGAGTCGTTGAAGGCCGAAACGCGGATGGTGTTGGGAGAGGTTTCGCGGCTTTCGAACAAATTGGGACAGTTGCTGCAATTCAGCCGGCCGGCGGTTTTAGGCGGCACCGTCGCGGCGAGCGATGCCGGAGAGATTGTGAACGAAGTGAGCGCGGTGATGAAACACGAGGCGGAGCGCAAGGGTATTCGATTTTTCGTGACCACGGCGAGTGTGCTTGGTGTGACGGCGAGCAGGGAAGCGGTGAGTGACATTGTGTCGAACCTAGTCGTGAATGGATTGGAAGCGAGCAGCTACGGCGGGGATTTGCGGGTCAGCGCAGAGGCCGTTAATGGGAACGCGCTGATCTGCGTGACTGACGATGGAAAGGGAATTCCCGTGGAATTCCGGGAAAAAGTGATGCAGCCGTTTTTTACTACGAAAACGCAGGGGACCGGATTGGGATTGGCGATTGTGGCGCGACGGGTGAGCGAAGCCGGAGGAAGAATTGAACTGCAGAGTCCTGTTGCGAATGGGCGTGGAACGAAATTCTCGGTGTGGCTGCCGTTGAAAGAAGGCCAAGCAATAAAATAAGCAAGTAAGGAAATAACGACGTAAGGAATCGGGACGAATCGATAAGTTTTGTGTTGTGCGGAGAAAAGATGAAAACGATTTTGATCGTGGATGACGAGCCGGCAGCGCGATACGGGCTGCGGCGGGCGTTGGAATCGAAATACCGCATTGCGGAGGCCGACTCCGCCGAATCCGCGCGCAACGCTCTGCTGACCGAGAAGCCGGATCTGGTACTGCTGGACGTGGTTCTGCCCGGCCAGAACGGACTGTCCTTTCTAAAAATGTTGCGCGATCAGGGAAGCACTCTGCCGGTGCTGATAGTTTCGGCTCTGGACGCCGCCAAAACAGCGGTAGATGCTTTGCGGCTCGGGGCCGCGGATTATCTGGTGAAAGGGTTTGAACTGGATGAACTGCGGCAGCGCGTTGCGAATTTATTGAAGCTGTCTTCGCTGGAGCAGGAAAACGATTCGCTGCGGCGACAGTTGGCGACGGAAGGCCAGTTCGGGGCGATGATTGGACGGTCAGAGGAGATGCGGCGCGCATTTGAAATTGCCGATCGCGTCGCGCGGACGGATTCGACGGTGTTGATTCTGGGCGAGAGTGGCACGGGCAAGGACTTGCTTGCGCAGGAAATTCATGCGCGGTCGCTGCGCTCCGGAAAAGCGTTTGTCGCCGTGAATTGCGCTGCGTTGCCGGAAACTTTGATCGAATCGGAACTTTTTGGCTACGAACGAGGCGCGTTTACTGGCGCGGCACAACAGCGGCGCGGTAAATTCGAGCAGGCGCACGGCGGGACATTATTCCTGGATGAGATTGGTGATATGAATCCGGTAACGCAGGCAAAAGTATTGCGGGCGCTCGAAAACCGTACCATCGAAAGACTTGGCGGTTTGCAGACGATTCCTGTGGATGTGCGAGTGATCAGCGCGACGCACCGTGATTTGCCGGTGGAAATTCGCAGCGGAAAATTTCGCGAGGATTTATTTTACCGGTTGCGGGTGGTGACGATTGATTTGTCGCCTTTGCGCTCGCACAAAGGCGACATAGGAGTGCTTTCCGACGCATTTCTGAAAATGCACAGCGCGAGGTTGGGGCGTGTAGCACGATTGGGAAAAGACGCATTGGTCGCGCTCGAAGCGTATGACTGGCCGGGCAATGTTCGTGAACTGAAAAATGCTTTGGAGCGCAGCGCAGTGATGTGCAGAGGAGAAGAGATTCTTCTGAGTGATTTGCCGGCCGAAGTAGCAAGTGGCGAGCCGCTTACACGGAAAGACGGAGCGAGCGGAGACGGCGCGGGAATGGGCGAACGCGATTTTCGTGAAGCCAAGCGAAAATTTGAAATTGCGTGGATCACGAAAGAATTGGCCTCGCACCGTTGGAATGTTTCGCGAACCGCGACAACAATCGGACTGCACCGGCAAAGCCTGCAGGAAAAATTGCGCGAGCTTGGAATTCGTCGGCATGGCCGCGAGGCCGCTGGCGACGAAACAGAATGAGCGTCAACGACATGCAGCGGGAAGTGACGCCGCGCGTTGCCCGTATCGCGCTCTGGGTGCTGACGGCATGGTATCTGACTGCGAGAGTGCTCCAGATTTTTCCCGGTCGAACGTCCTTACTCATAGTGGTTTCGTGGCATGTAATTCCACTAGCTCTGTTTGTGTTGATTCACGGTGCATTGTTTTACCGCGTCCGCGGCATCATCACGTTCTTCGTCTTATGTCTCCTGATAGGAAATCTTTTTGAAAACCTCAGCATTTGGACTGGATTTCCCTTCGGGCACTATCACTTTACTGAGGTGATGGGGCTGAAAATCTTCCACGTTCCCGTGCTGCTTGGTGTCGCGTATGTCGGCATGGGCTATCTTTCCTGGACGCTTGGAACGCTGATTGTGGGAAATGCTCGAGGGCCTCTAAAGGGATTCCGGGTGATAGAGCTGCCGATTGTTGCTTCGCTTGCAATGGTTGGATGGGATCTTTCCATGGATCCGGTCTGGTCGACGGTGCTGCGGGCTTGGATTTGGCATGATGGAGGGCCATACTTCGGCGTGCCGGTTAGCAACTTCTTCGGCTGGTATCTCACTGTATTTTGTATCTTTCAACTATTTGCCATCTATTTGCGGAACCGCGCCGACCAGATTCATCTCATAGCCACCGGCTATTGGGATTTAGCAGTGTTGACCTACGGAATTTCTGCCGCGGGGAATCTGCTGCTACTGCTCCCGCAGAGCGGATACTCGACGGTCCTCGATGCGACCGGAATGGAGTGGAGCGTGAGGGACATTACGCGAGTGTGTGCTCTGGTGTCAGTTTTCGTTATGGGAGCGTTTACCGTAGTCGCGTGGACGCGAGTTCCAAGTTGTGGGGCGGGAATAGCCGAACCAGAGGAAAAAGGGTGAGGTTGAGTACTCCAGCTAGCGTCAACGGCTATGTGATGGCCGGCGGAGCGAGCCGGCGATTTGGGTCGGACAAAGCGATCGTTAAGTTTGATGGGCGGACGTTGCTGCTGCGGATGTGCACGCTCGTTGAAGCAGCAGCGGACGCGGTTCGCGTGGTTGCTCCAGCCGGACGATACAGCGATCAGGGTGTTTCACTAGTCCAAGATCGCTGGCCGGACCAAGGGCCGCTCGGTGGAATCATTACTGCGTTGCGGGCAACGGCGGAGTCTGGCGCCGGTTATGAGTGGAATTTGATTTTGAGCTGCGATATGCCGTTTCTGAAGAGCGAATGGCTCAAATATCTGGCCGCGCGCGCTTTGGCCAGCGACGCTGAAGTCGTCGTTCCTCGTTCTGCATATGGGCTGGAACCGCTGTGTGCGTGCTGGCGGACTGCGGCAGCAAACTCGCTGCAGAGCGCCTTTGACCGAGGCGTGCGCAAAGTGACCGATGCCATGAAACAATTGCGAATGGAAATCCTTGACGAGACAGACTGGAAACGGTTTGATAGCGCGGGGCGGCTTTTCTGGAATATGAACACGCCGCAGGATTACCAAGCGGCGCTGCAGATCCGGAGAGCAGGAGAAAAGTGAGCGAGTTCGGTCTTACCAGTGCAATCGACGCGGACGGAAAAGATTCCGTCAACTATTTTGAGTTTCGCAATGTCTTGAAGGCATTTGACGAGCGCACGGTGCTGAATCAGGTGAGCTTTGCCGTAAAGCGCGGGGAAACTTGCGTGATCATGGGACGCAGCGGCGTTGGAAAATCGGTAGCGTTAAAGCACATCATGGGATTTTTGCGGGCGGATTCCGGCCAGATTTTGGTTGACGGCGAGGACGTGACAAATTTTACTGAGCAGCAGTTTTACGAAGTGCGCCGCAAAGTGACCATGGTGTTTCAGTCCGGCGCGCTATTTGACTCACTCTCGATTGGCGAAAATATTGCTTTTCCCTTGATGGATCAACCAGGCGTGACGTACGAGGATGTTGTAGCGTACACCGAGAAGCTGGCCAGGGAATTGGAAGTGGAAGACGTGCTGGATAAAGTGCCGAGCGAATTGTCCACCGGAATGAAACGCGCGGTGGCCATCGCACGAGCGCTGGCGCAGAATCCGGAAGCGATTTTATACGATGAGCCCACGACGATGGTCGATCCAATCATGGCCGTTCATATGGAAGACCTGATTTTGCGGCTGAAAGAAAAGTTTCACAAAACTTCGATTGTAGTGACGCACGACACGCATCTGGCGCGCAAACTGGCCGACACTATCGTGTTTTTGCAGGAAGGCCAGGCCAGCGTTTTTTCCTCCTGGGCGGAATTTGAAAATTCGCCCGACCCGTTCTTCCAAAATTTCCTTATGCAGGACAAATTGATTCCCGCCATGGATGTGACCCTTTGAGTCAAGCCGCAAGCGGCCCCGCCGATCCTCGGGCTCAGCTTCGCCGTGAAATGGGTTTTTGGGACGTCCTCCTTTTCAATATCGCCACCGTCCTCGGCCCGCGATGGATTGCGGCTGCCGGACACAACGGAACATCTTCCATCAGCTTATGGTTGCTAGCCGCTGTGCTGTTTTTTGTGCCGATGGCGCTCGTTATAAATGAGTTGTCTTCGCGTTTTCCCGAAGAAGGCGGATTGTACGTCTGGTCCAAGGAAGCGTTCGGGGATTTTCACGGTTTCGTTGCTGGATGGACTTATTGGGTGTATACGATTTTTTATTTTCCCGGTCTGTTGCTCGCCAGCACTTCGATGAGTGCATATGTTATGGGCGGCAAGGGAGCGGAATTGGCGCAGGACCGGACATTTTTACTCGCCGGTTCGCTTGGATTGCTTTTCGTTGCGGTCATGCTGAACCTGGTTGGACTGAATATTGGCAAGTGGCTACAAAACGCAGGCGGCGTTTCCACTTATCTGCCGCTGCTGATGCTCGTTGTCGTCGGCGCCGTGATGTGGGCCAAGCACGGCTCGGTCACACGATTCACCCTGGCAAACATGATGCCCACGTGGGACTGGGACACGGTTAATTTTTGGTCGCAGATCGCATTCGCGTTCACAGGCCTCGAATTGGTTTCCGCGATGAGCGGCGAAATCCGCGACCCCCGAAAAACACTGCCGCGCGCTGCGTTAACGGCGGCCGCGCTGATTGCCGGCATGTACATTATTGGGACATTTTCCGTGCTATCTCTCGTTCCTGCTGGCGACATCGACCCGAAGAGCGGCGTGTTCCACGCGATTATGATCGGCTCCACAGCGCTCAAAATAGGCTTTGTTGGTGTGCTTGCCGCTTTGCTTGTCACGGTTGGGAACGCTGGCGGCGTGGGAAGCACTGTCGCTGGAATCGCGCGCGTCCCATTTGTTGTTGGAATCGACCGCTACCTGCCCAAGGCGTTTGGAAAAATTCATCCCCGGTGGAAAACACCGTATGTGTCAATCATCGTGCAGGCTGTAGCTTCCGCGCTCGTGCTGCTACTGAGCCAGATCAATGAATCGACGCGTGGCGCGTATCAAGCGGTCATCGACATCACCATCATTCTTTACTTTATTCCGTTTTTGTACATGTTCGCCGCGGCCATCAAACTTGCCGGACGGCCGGACCGCACGACAAATCCTCACGCCGTTCTCGTTCCCGGCGGCAAGGCCGGCGTCTGGATCGCGTGCTGCCTGGCGTTTTCGGTCACCTTGCTGTCGATTATAGTTTCGGTTTTTCCACCGGGTGATTCTTCAAATCGGCGACTGTTTCTGATCAAAGTTGTTGGTACCACGATCGCGGTGTTGGCGCTGGGATTGATTTTGTATTTCCACGGAGCCTGGAAAAAGCGGCGCGAGGCCATTCAGCCATAATCGCTTGATTGGTAGTTAAAAACCCTGGCGGACAAGATCTTCTATGCGAAGCGGGCTTGCGACCGCGGCAGAGTCGCGCTGAGCAAGATAGCGCGCAATATATTTCCCCAAAATATCGGCTTCGAGATTTACCGGATCAGCGCAAACGCGATCGCGAATGTTGGTGTGCTGGTAGGTGTAGGGAATCACAGCGAATTCCGCAACGTGGTTGCGCCAACCCGCCACAGTAAGACTGATGCCATCGACAGTGAGAGAACCTTTCGAAACAATATAGCGCGCGAGATCCGGCGGAACCGCAACGCCGAACAGCCAACTGTCGCCTGCGGAAGTGCTATGCGCGACCTGGCCGGTGCCGTCCACATGACCAAGCACAAAGTGGCCGCCGAATTCCTTACCGGCGGTGAGAGGTTGCTCAAGGTTTACGCGGGCGCCAGTTTTCAGCGAAGCGAAAGAAGTTTTGCCGAGCGTTTCACCAGAGAGATCGGCGGAAAAGTTTTCCTGGTCGCGATGCACGACAGTCAGACAGCATCCGTTGACGGCGACGCTGGCGGACACCGCGAGTTTTGGTGCAAGCGACGGAGCGTGTACCGTGAGTTTGCCGCCGCCGAAATTTAGATCGAGGCGGGAGATGGTGCCGAGATGCTCGATGATGCCGGTAAACATGAAGAACGAAATTCCCGCTAACCAGATTAGCCGATTTGCGATTTCAGACCAAGCTTATCAGGCGAGAATGCGATTTTGACCCAGGTGCGACGAAACCGCGACTGTTCCTTTTTCTACATCCAAGCGCGATTACATTTTGCATGTGGTTGCCGCAGACTCTACAACCTTACTAAGATTTAGTAACATTGCCGCCGCAGCGTATTTGTGTTTGCGAGGGGCGGCGCACCACTGATGACAAGCGGATCGCGAGACCGAGAGCTGGGGATGGACCGCAAGATTACGCGCCGGGATTTCCTGGACGGTGCGGCGATGGCCATAGGCGGAGTTGCGCTCAGGCTGCACATTTCCGACATTTTTATCGAAAGCGTAGAGGGGATGGCGCGCGCATTTTGATCCTGGATAACCACGACGATTTTGGCGGGCACGCGAGGCGCAACGAATTCGAAGTCAGCGGGCGATTGCTGTTGGCGAACGGAGGCGCGCAATCGATTGAGAGTCCGGGCGAGTATAGCAAAGTTGCCAAGGACGTACTGAAGGATTTGGGAATCGATGTGCAGAAGTTCTACCAGGACTACGATCAAAAACTATACGCGAAGCTCGGCACGGGATGTTTCTTCGACCGCGAGACATTTGGCGCGGACAAACTGGTAACGGGACTGGGTACAACGCCGTGGAATGAGTTTCTTGCGAAGACACCGCTCTCGTCGGTGGTGCAGAAGGATATTGCCAGGCTTTATACCGACAAGAAGGATTATTTTCCGGGGAAAAGCAAGGCCCAGAAGATTGCGTTGCTGAAATCAATGAGTTACGCGGAATTCTTGAGCAAACACTGCGGCGCGCTGATGGAATCGTTGCCGTTTTTCCAGAAGTACTCGCACGATTTGTTTGCGGTCGGGATTGAAGCGATTTCCGCATACGCCTGCTACCGCAATGCCGATGATTACGGATCGTTTTCCTACGCGGGATTCGACGGACTGGGATTGGGCGCGCTGGAAAAAGAAGAGCCGTACATATTTCATTTTCCGGACGGCAATGCGACGGTCGCGCGGCTGCTGGTGCGCCAACTGATTTCCGGAAGTATCCCAGGGAACACGATGGAAGATGTGGTGACCGCGAAGGCGGATTACAGCAAGCTGGATGCGGCGGAAAACGCGGTACGAATCAGGCTGGCCAGCACAGTGGTGAACGCCCAACAGAATCACCCCCAAGGAGCGAAGCCGGTCGTGAGCGTTGCCTATGCGCGCGACGGGCAATTGCATCGCGTGAAGGCCGAGCACTGCGTACTCGCTTGCTACAACGCCATGGTTCCGTATGTGTGCCCGGAACTTCCGGAGAAACAGAAAAAGGCGCTGCATTATTGCGTAAAGGCGCCGTTTATCTATACACACGTGGCGATCCGCAACCGGGAAGCGTTCCAGAAATTGTCGATACACCAAATCACGGCGCCGGGTGGCTACTACTCATTTATCGCTCTTGATTTTCCAGTGAGCATCGGCCAATACAAATTTCCCAGCGAGTCGGAGGACCCGGCAGTGTTATTCATGCTACGCACGCCGTGCAGTCCGGGCGCGCCGCGGCGAGACCAATATCGCGCGGGACGATATGAATTGCTGAGCGCGAAATTCGAAATGATCGAAAGAAATATCCGTGAGCAGTTGCAACGCATGCTGGGTGGCGCAGGATTCGACGCGGCGCGCGACATTGAAGCCATCACCGTGAATCGCTGGGCGCATGGCTACGCGTATGAATACGACTGGTATTCGGATCGCGATCTGCCGCTCGGCCCGCGCCCGAATGTGATTGCGCGCGCGCCGTTTGGAAATATCACCATTGCAAATTCGGATTCTGCGGCGCGGGCGTATACGGATGCGGCAATCGACGAAGCCTATCGCGCAGTGCGGGAGCTTCTCGGAATCGGAGCAGCGACAGGCGGGCATTCGAGATGACAATGCAGGAAAAGAATTTCTGGACGGAGACAGTCGCAGCGCCGCAAATTCCCGCCCATGAATTGCCAACGAATGCGGACGTTGCGGTGATTGGCGGCGGATTCACCGGATTATCGGCGGCGCGAACCTTGGCCAAGGGTGGCGCGCAGGTTCTCGTGCTGGAAGCTGAAAATGTTGGCTGGGGCGCGAGCTGCCGCAACGGCGGCATGGTGTTGAGCGGCCTGAAACTGGGAACGGCGACCCTCAACGCACGATACGGGCGCGAGGCGACGAAGCGGATGTACGCGGCGTCGCTCGAATCCATTGACTGCGTAGAAGCGCTAGTGCATGAGGAAAATATCGATTGCGATTTTTCGCGTTGCGGACACCTGGAGGTCGCGTGCAAGGCGAAACATTTTGCGGAGTTTCGGCGCGGCGCGGAGACGATCGAGCGTGAGCTTGGGCACCAGTTGCGAATCGTGGAGAAGGCTGATTTGCCGCAGGAGATCGGCTCGGCAATTTATCACGGCGGGATGGTCGATGAAGTGAGCGCGGGAGTCAATCCCGCGAAGTACGTCGCGGGTTTGGCCTGTGCCTCGGACAAAGCAGGGGCTGCGATTCACGAAAAGACGCGCGTTGTGGGATTGCAACGCGATTCGCGCAAGGGCGAAAAAGAATGGAGCGTAAAAACATCGCGGGGGACGTTACATGCGCGAGACGTTTTGATCGCCACCAGCGGATACACCAGCGGGATTACACCGTCGCTACAAAGGAAAATTATTCCGATCGGCTCATTTATTATTGTGACGGAAATATTGCCGGAAACCCTGGCGCGCGAATTGAGCCCGCGCAACCGGATGATCTACGACTCGAAAAATTATTTGTACTACTATCGCCTGACGCCGGATCGAAGGATGCTGTTTGGCGGCCGCGCAGCATTTTTCCCGGAGAATGAAAATACGGTGAGAGACAGCGCGCGAATTTTGCGTGCCGGGATGATCTCTGTATATCCGCAATTGCGTGAGACCAAGGTCGAGTATGTGTGGGGCGGAACGCTGGATTTCGCGTTCGACATCATGCCGCACGCGGGAAAAATGGACGGTATGTTTTACTCGGTCGGGTACGCGGGCCACGGCGTGGCGATGGCGACGCTACTGGGACAGAAAATCGCGGAGTCCATTTTGACCGGCCGCGATGAGAATCCATTTGCGGGAATTCCGTTTCCAGACGCGCCACTGGGTGTTTATAACGGAAAGCCGTGGTTCCTGCCGTTCGCGGGGATGTGGTACAAGTTTTTGGATTGGGTGAGTTAATAACGACCTGACGCGACTGTCTACAGATGAAGAGAGATTCCTCGCTGCGCTCGGAATGCGGGCGGAATAATGGGATCCCGTCGGCTCACAACAACGACGACAGCGGCTAGAATTTTCTGGAGTGTTCTTTTGCCCAGCGTTCGACGACAACTTTCTTGTCGGTGTAAAACTCGATGGCGTCGCGGCCCTGGCCGTGCATATCGCCGAAGAAGCTGTCCTTCCATCCGCTGAATGGGAAGTAAGCCATGGGAGCGGCCACGCCGATGTTGATGCCGATGTTTCCAGCCGGAGCTTCATAGCGGAATCTGCGAGCGGCGGCGCCGCTGGAAGTGAAAAGCGATGCCTGATTGCCGAACGGATTCTTCTCCAGAAAATTCATGGCTTCATCCAAATCCTTTGCGTGAACCAGGCTAAGCACCGGGCCAAAAATTTCCGTATGCGCAAGTTCACTGTCCGCAGGGACACCGTCAAGAACCGTCGGCTTTATGAAATTGCCAGATTCGTAACTCGGGACTTTCGCATTGCGGCCATCAACCAGAACTTTTGCGCCGGACTTTTCACCTTCGCCGATTAACGATTCGATTCGAGCTTTGCTCTGCGGTGTGATGACCGGGCCCATCTGCACGCCTTCATCGAGTCCGAAGCCGACGCGGAGTTTCGAAGCCGACTCGGCGATGGTATCGCGAAAAGTTTTTTGCGCATCGCCGATGGCGACGGCGACGGAAACCGCCAGGCAGCGCTGTCCGGCGCATCCGAATGCGCTGTCACTGATAATTTGCGTGGCCATGGCCATATCGGCATCGGGAAGAATAATTACCGGGTTTTTTGCGCCGCCCTGGCATTGCGCACGCTTGCCGCTGGCCGCGGCGCGCGCATAAATATATTTCGCAACCGGCGTTGAGCCGACAAAGCTGACTGCGCGAACCTTTGGATGATCGAGGATCGTATCCACCGCGGTTTTGTTGCCGTGAACCATATTTACGACGCCTTTTGGCAGGCCAGTTTGCTGCAGTAGTTCATACACGCGCTGCATGGTCAGCGGCACCCGTTCACTTTGCTTCAGCACGAACGTGTTTCCCGTGGCAACCGCATAAGGAAGAAACCAGAAAGGAATCATGCCGGGAAAATTGAACGGAGTGATGGCGGCCACGACTCCCATCGGCTGGCGAATCATCATTTCATCGATGCCGCGAGCGACGTCTTCCAGGTTGTAACCCTGCATCATCATCGGAATGCCGCAGGCAACCTCGACGTTTTCTATGGCGCGGCGGAATTCGGCTTTCGCTTCGGTAAAGGTCTTGCCATTTTCAATCGTAATCAAGCGGCTCAGTTCATCGAGATGTTCTTCCAGCAGCATTTTCAGTTTGAAGAGCGGCTGGATGCGATCTTCGGGTGGCGTGCGGCGCCAATCGGGAAATGCGGCGGCAGCGGCTTCGATTGCGGCGGTTACCTCGGCAACACCAGCGAGCGGGACTTTTCCGAGCGGGGCGTGCGTGGCGGGGTTAACGAGATCCTGCCATTCGGTGGACTTGGAGTTGACCCACTCGCCGCCAATGAAATGCGGGATGCGGATGTCAGAAACTGCTGTGGCGCACATAGGAAGTACCTCAACGATCGTGAAAGGTAAACGGGGAAAAAGACTTTATCTTCTTCGAGTAAAGTTTATCGCAACTTTTAGAAACCACCAATGAGAGATTCGGACACATTAAAGCTCAAAATAATTGCGCAGCAACGCGTCGATAGCAAAATCAGCGCCAAATTCGTGGACAGTTTTTTCTCGAAGGGCCAGTTTTTCAAGCGCCGGTCCGATGCTGAACGGAGTATTAGAGTGGCCGGCGATTTTAGGAGCGTAAAAAAGAAAGAGCCGATCCACGAGATTTGCTGCGAGAGCCGAGCCGTTCAGCCGTGGTCCGGCTTCGAGCAGCACATGCAAAATTTTGCGCTGGCCGAGTTGCTGTAGCACGATTTTCAAGTCCAGCTGATTGTCTTGACCACGAGCGTATGGTGCACGCACGAGTTCAACACCGGCTTGCTGCAGTTTGAGCGCACGCGGAGATCGTAGCGGAGCCACGGTGAATACGAGCAGATCTTCGTCAGCGGATTTGACGAGGCGCGATTTCGGCGAAAGACGCAAGCTGGAATCGAGAATCACTCGTTTCAGACGCCGTCTGCGAGTCAAGCCGCTACGATCCGTGAGCAGCGGATCATCGGCGAGTATGGTTCCGATGCCGGTAAGAATGGCGTCAGAAGCGTGGCGAAGCCTCTGCACCTCGGCGCGCGATTCTTCGGATGTAATCCATTTGCGCTTTTTGGAGGTGCCCTGATTCTTCAACGTCAGCTGTCCGTCCAGGGTCAGCGCGGACTTCAGCGTCAGGAATGGCCTGCCAGTGCGAATCCAGCAGGCAAATCCGTGATTGAGATGCTGCGCTTCTGCTTCACATACTCCGGTATCCACCGATACGCCAGCGGCGCGGAGAGCTTCGCTGCCGCGTCCGGCTACCTTGGGATTTGGATCTTGTGTCGCCGCGACCACGCGTGAGATTCCAGCGCTCAGCAGAGCCGCGGTGCACGGCCCGGTGCGACCAGTGATGTTGCAGGGTTCAAGCGTGACATACGCTGTGGCGCCGCGCGCTTTTTCGCCGGCCGTCTTTAGCGCGACAATTTCTGCATGGTCACGTTTATGGTACTGGTGAAATCCTTCGCCGACGATCTGGCCATTGTGAACAATGAGGCAGCCGACGGTGGGATTGGGGCTGGCGAGGCCGACGCCCGTGCGCGCAAGTTCCAGCGCACGTTGCATGAAGCGAATGTCATGTTCGTTCATCAAGCTAGTCGAAAAGAGAAGATGCGTAGGTTTCCGGGTCGAACGGGACCATGTCGTTGATCTGTTCGCCGGTGCCGACGAAGCGAATCGGTAATCCAAGTTCGCGCGAAATCGCGACGACGATGCCACCCTTCGCGGTACCGTCGAGTTTAGTTAACACAATTCCGGTAACGCCTACGGCGCCTGTGAATTCGCGTGCCTGGGCCAGCCCGTTCTGTCCGGTCGTGGCGTCCATCACCAGGAGCACATCATGCGGCGCGCCGGGAATAATTTTTGCGGCGGTGCGCTTCATCTTTTCCAACTCGGCCATCAAATTCGATTTGGTATGCAGCCGGCCAGCGGTGTCAACAAGCACCACATCGGCGTTGCGCGCTTTGGCGGCCGCCATCGCGTCGAAGACCACTGCCGCGGGGTCGGAGCCGGATTTCTGCTTGATAACTTCGACGCCGTTACGATGCGCCCAGATTTCCAGCTGCTCGATGGCCGCGGCGCGAAATGTGTCCGCCGCGCATAACACTACATTGAGGTTCTGCTGGCGCAGACGATTGGCAAGTTTGCCGATACTGGTGGTTTTTCCCGCGCCGTTCACGCCGACAATGAAAATGACGCGCGGTTGCTTATCGCCATTACCAGCGCCCAGATCCTTTTGGATGCCGTTGCCCGATTGCAGAATCCGCGTGACGTGTGATTTGATTTCCCGCTTCAATTGCGAAGTATCGGACAGCGCGTTGCGATCCATTTTTTCTTTTACGGAGTTGAGAATTTCGCGCGTGGTCTTGACACCCAGATCCGCGGAGAGTAGCGCGGTTTCCAGATGTTTGAGAGCCGCCGGATCGATCTGCTTTTCGCCCAGGAAAATGTTGTCGACGGTTTCCGAGAGCGCGGCTTTGGTCTTGGTGACCGAGGCCTTTAGCTTTTCGAGAAAAGACGGCTCGATTTTTTCGGGCTTGCCAAAAAGTGAAATCATGTTCAATTCAAAGTGTAACAGATGGCCGCGCGGCAACGATCCTGAAGGCAGGCCCGCAAAGAAAAGAGCAGACGCTTGATGGTGACTGTTGTTATTCGAGTGTGCTCAGACCTGGACTTCCACCGCGGTCAAACGAAGCTTTCCGCTGGTGATGGCGGCGTCGAGCGCGCCAACGATTACGGCGTCAAACTTTGCGCCGGTCAGGGCTTTGATTTTGGCCAACGCAAATTCCAGCTCCATCGCGGTCTGGTAGGGTCGATTGGTGGTCATAGCGTCCAGTGTATCGGCGACAGCGATCACGCGAGCCATCAACGGGATCTGGGCCGCCGTCAGGCCGTACGGATAGCCGCGGCCGTCCATATGTTCGTGGTGGAGTTCGATACCGGGCAGCATTTCCTTCAATTGCGAAACCGGGCGCATGATGTTCGCGCCTTTCACGGTGTGCTGCTTCATCAGTTCAAATTCTTCGGCTGTCAACGCGCCGGGCTTTTTTAACACGCGATCGTCCACGCCGATTTTTCCGACGTCATGCAACAACGCGGCAATGCGCAGCTTGTCAAGCTCCTCATCGCTGAGCCCGAGTTCGCGGCCAATGAGCGTGGAATATTTCGCCACGCGGCCCGAATGGCCTCGGGTGTAGGGATCTTTTTAATCGATGGCAGCGGCGAGCATGCGGATAGAGCCGAGAAAAAGTTCGCGATTGGCTTCCGCGGCTTCATTGAGCTTCTCGATGTATTCTTCGATGTCGCCAGCCATTTTGTTGAAATTTTCGGCGAGTTCGCTGATTTCGGATGCGCCGCGAACCTTGGTGCGCTGATGAAATTCACCGCGGCTGATGGCGCGGGTGGAAGCGGCCAGTCCGTGAATCGGCTGGCTGATGGCCACAGCGAAAAAATAGCCGACCACGATGGCGATCAGCACGACCATGCTGACGAAGGTAAGCGCCTGGCGATTCAGCTCGGTCACGCCTGCGTCGGCGCGTGCTTCAGAAAGGCTGCGCTGCGCAATTACCGCCCAGTTGACTTCCGGAAATGTACTGTACGTTCCAATCATTTCCACGTGATGATTATTTTCTATGTCGGTGAAGCGCATGGTCTCGGTGCTGCGCAGTTCCTGGGGAAGTGAACGCACGCGCGCTACCACGGGAGAGTTCGAGCTTACGTCTTCGCCCGGAGTGAATTTTGCCGCGTCGTGATGGGCAACGATGTGTCCCTGGTGGTCCACCACGAACACGCTACGTCCGCGCACGCTGGCGTCCTTCAATCGGTGCAGAATGGGATTCAGTGAAACCACTGCGGCGATCATTCCCGTGAATTGCTGGTCTACATTCAACGGAATGGCGATGACGAAGGCAGGTTGGCTATCCGGCTCGAGCGCCAAAGGATCGCTGCGAAATTTCACGGAGCCCAGCTGCGGCGATTGCACGCAAGTGATAAATGCGCGCTGCAAAGCCTTGCTGACAAACGGATCTTTCTCGGCTTGAAAATTTCCTTGCGAAGCGCTGGTACCTTTGCCGGATTTCCCGACCGCCGTCAAATACAGGAATGTCGAAGGATTGCTCTCGACGGAATTTTCCAGCAGGCGAGTGACCTTGGGTTCTGACGCGGGATCTTCCACGTCCTGAATGGCTCCGGTCAAAACGAGGATCTGCCGCTCGCTCATCAACTGCTGGGTGACGTTGGATTCGTATTGTTGCAGTTCCTGCGCCAGCGACCGGGTTAACTCGGTTTGCTGTACGCGCTCGGTATCCACCAGTTTGTCCTGGCTCAATTTCAAAACTTGCTGGTGATACAGCAGCAGCGGCAGCGCGCTGACAAGCAGCATCGCGCCCAAGACGAGCCACAAGATGCGCACGCGTCCCGCGCGCAACTTGTTCACAATCGTGCTGAAGTTTTCCAACATATTTCCGTACTTATTCTATCGATTGGGTTCGCGGAGCGGCCTGTCCTTGCAGCAGAAAGTGCGGAACTGGCATTGACCCTTACGTACCCGGCCTTTCGTACAGGCCCAGGTCTATTCGCGCTTCGAAGGGCGCCCCATCACATCGCGTATTGCGTCTGTAGGGGATTTGCCTTCGTGTAGAATGGCGTTTACTTGTTCGGTGATGGGCAGCTCGACGTTGGCCTCGGTTGCCAGATCCAGAAGCGCTGCAGTAGTTCCCACGCCCTCCGCGACCATTTTCATTTCAGCGAGAATTTCCTTCAGGTCGCGGCCCTTGCCGAGTTCGATGCCAATAAACCGATTGCGGCTTAGCGCGCCGTTGCAGGTAAGCACTAGGTCGCCCAGTCCCGCAAGCCCGCTCATGGTTTCTGGTTTTGCGCCGAGCCGCGTAGCCAGCCGGGTCATCTCGGCAAGTCCGCGCGTGATCAGCGCCGCAAGCGCATTCGCACCCAGGCCCAGGCCGCTACACGCGCCCGCCGCGATGGCGATCACGTTCTTCATTGCGCCGGCAAGCTCGACGCCGAGCACGTCGTTGTTTGTATACAGCCGAAATGCCGGACCGGCAAATTCGGCCTGGATTTCTCCCGCGGGATCGGCGTAGTGGCGGCCGGTTACGCGCGTAAGTTCCAGCACCGCGCGTCCCGCGACCACCACTGCTGTCGGTTCGCCGCGCGCGGATTCTGCGGCGAAGGAGGGCCCGGACAGGATCGCAACGCGTGCGGCCGCCGCGTCACCAAGTACATCGTGGATGACTTCGCTCATTCGCGCATGTGAAATAGGTTCCAGGCCCTTGGTGGCGCTGACCACAATCATTTCTGGATTCCAGTATGGCCGCGCACGAGCATAAACCTTACGCGCGTAGGTCGAGGGAACTGCGCCGACGACGATTTGCGCGTTGCCCATTGCCGCGGCGATATCGTTCGTAACCGCGATTTGCGGGGGAAGTTTTTGTCCCGGGAGATACGTGGGGTTCTCCCGTTCGCGGCAGAGGAGTTCCGCCAGCTCCGGGTCATGCACCCACAGGGAAACTTCATGCGGCTGGCGGCTGCGCGTAAGTACGATAGCCAGAGCGGTTCCCCATCCACCGGCGCCCAGGACAGCGATTTTTTTCATGCTTCATCCTGCTTCTTGCTAATGGAAAACTTCGGCTCTTCACCGCGCACCAGCCTGCCGATATTTCCGCGATGCTGAAAGATCACCAGCGCCGAGATGGCGAGCGATCCCCAAGTAACCACGTTTGGCGGCGCAAAATGCGGTGCCCACAGAAAATAGACGAGCAAGGGAATCACGGCGGCTGCGGCCAGCGATCCCAGAGAGACATAGCGCCAAAACCACACCACCAGCGCAAACAAAATTAGGGCCGCTAACATCGCTTCCGGGCACAACGCAGTAAAAACTCCGGCGGCAGTCGCTACGCCCTTGCCGCCGCGAAAACGCAGCCAGAGCGGAAAGCAGTGTCCGAGCAGCGCAAAAACTCCGGCGGCAACCAAAAAGCCAGCTTCGCCGTGCATGAATCGTCCGGCAAGCCAAACGGCCGACCAGCCTTTCGCTGTATCCAGCAGCAGAGTCAGCACGCCGGCAGCCGGCCCTGCGACTCGTGCGACATTCGTTGCGCCGATATTTCCGCTGCCTGCTTTGCGAACGTCTGCGCCGCCAAAAAGTTTTGCAAGAATCACGCCAAACGGGATGGAACCCAGCAGATAAGAAACCAGGAGCAGAGCGAGCGCTGGAACAGGGAATGTCAAGTTCACGGTCTTGAGCCTTTAGATTCTTCCGGCGCGAATCGGAAGGAACGCAGCGTAGTGTACTCCGCTCCGGAACTTTTGAGCTTGCTTTCAATGAGATGAAGTTCAGTGGCTGCTAGCGTACCGAACTTGCGAAACTTCCGTTTTTCAATTTCTGCCCGCAGGGCTGGTGAAAGGCGGGTTGTTTTAAACCGCGCTATGGTGAGATGCGGAACAAAGGGCTTCTCTTCGCGGGAAATTCCGAGCGGCACTAAAACGCGATTCACTTCGGCCGCGAGAAAAGAAAGAACTGGCGGGGACTTGATACCAACCCAAGCCACACTGGGACGCCGAGCATCGGGGAAAAATCCAACGTCGCGAAATTCAGCGATGACCTGTTGCTGAGAATGAACGGCGGCGAGCGCATCGCCGATCTTCATTATTTCTTCAGGCGCAACCTCGCCAATGAATTTCAGCGTGACATGCAAATTATCCGGATTGATCCATTTCGGATTTGGATCGACGGCGCGCAGCTCACAAATGAGCGACACAAGGTTCTCACGCACTTCCGTGGGAATAGCCAGGGCCACAAAGAGACGCATCGTTAGGGCCGCTTGGGAGGAGTCTGGCCGTTGTACAAGAAATGCACGCGCACCATGTCTAGCGCGGCCTGCGAAGCCTGTAGCCGAACCATTTCGCGATCGCCCGGCAAACGCAACGCCCGTTCGCGCATTCCGGCAGCGCTGGCCAAGGCGATATGCACGGTGCCAACGGGTTTTTCTTCACTGCCGCCGCCTGGCCCGGCGATTCCAGTGATGCCGACTCCCAAGGTACTTCCCACGCGGCGGCGAATTCCGTCGGCAAGCGCGATCGCGACTTCGGTGCTCACCGCCCCTTTGGTCGCAATCATTTCCGGCGGCACATCGGCCCACGCAGTTTTCATCTCATTGCTGTAGCAAACCACGCCACCAAGAAAATACGCAGAACTTCCCGCGATGGTCGTCAGGCGTTCGGCGAAAAGCCCCCCGGTACAGCTCTCCGCCGCGGCAATGGTCGCGTTTTGTTTCAACAGTTCGTGCGCCACCACTTCTTCCAGCGGCGAACTGTCTCGCGAAAAAATGCGGTCGGTAAGCGCTAGGTCGAGCCCGCGCTCGATGTCGGCAAACAACGCGTCGGCATGCGCGGAATCTGCCGTCCACATGCGCAGATGAATTTGCACTTCGCCCGGCGAAGCCAGCACGGTGGTTTGCACTTCGGGATAGCGCGTGTAAACGGGGCCAGCCAGGCTGTCCACGTGCGATTCGCCTAGTCCGGTCACGCGCAACTCGCGATGGTACATGCGCACCGCCGATATACGGCGCCGCAGGCGCGGCAATACTTGTTCGCGAAACATTGGTTGCAATTCGCGCGGCGGGCCCGGCAGCAAAACTATCATCTGGTCGCGATCTTCGATCCACAGCCCGGGCGCGGTGCCGCGTGGATTGTCCAACGGCTCGCCGCCTTCCGGCACCAGCGCCTGTCGCACATTGGAATCCGGCATCGGGCGTCCGAAGGAACGGAACCTGGCTTCAATCGCGCGCACGATCGCATCGTTGCGCAGCAGTTTGCGGCCAAGCAATTCTGCGACGGTCTCCCGCGTCAAATCGTCTTCGGTCGGACCTAGTCCGCCCGATGCGATGGTCAGAGGGACACGATGCAGCGCGTCGCGAAAAGCTTCGAGCAATAGTGCGCGATCGTCGCCGACCACGGTCTTGCGCACGATTTCAATCCCCAGTTTGTTTAATTCTTCCGTCAGGAAAAGTGAGTTCGTATCTATCTTGTCGGGAGTCAGCAACTCCGAACCTACGGCAATGATCTCTGCTTTCATCGTTATTTCATTTTAACCTTGAGCTGTTCGCTTGGCGCAAGCAGTAGCGCAGGCAATCTTGCCTGTTTGGGTTTTGTCAGGGTCAAAGGGCGCCGGAATTTCGCCGCGACATAACGCGACATAAAATTTGGAATCGATTTATCCGAGCAATGGCAGCCCGCGCACTTCCCAATCCAGCGTGAAAACCGCGCTGGATGTGGTAACAATGGCGCGTCCCGATGGCAGCAGCGCCATGCCCACAACTCCCGATCCGCTTAACGCAAGTTCCGCGCGGCCGTGCGGGTTAATGCGAATAATGCCGCGGCGTCCCCCAAGCGATGCCGCCACAAATAAATTTCCGTCGCGATCGAACGCCAACCCTTGCGGACGGCCGAGGCCGCGGAAAAAAGTCGTTACGTCGCCACCTTGTGAAATGCGGTACACGCGGTCAAAGCTCGAGGTGGTCGGTCCGGTTGCATAAAGTTCGGCGCTGGGAGAAAACGCCAGGTGGTAAGCCGCGACGGAGGGTTCCAACGTTGCGAAAACAAAAATCTCGCGGCTCGGGCTGATTTTGAAAATCGTGCCGCTGCGGTCGCCGACATAAAGATTATGATCGCGGTCGAAGGCCAGGCCGGTGGCGACGCCCATCCCTTCGATCCATTGCTCGGAGCGGCCGTCGGCGGAAACGCGGTGGACGGTGCCATCGTTTCTGCACGAAACGTACAGATTGCCGGCGCGATCGACAGCCAGTCCGCTGGGATTGGTCAACGAAGTGACGAACGGCTTTACGCTGAAATTCGCGGTGATTTTGTAAAGCGATACCGGAACACGTTGTCCGCGCGGGCCACTGAAAGTAACAAAAATGTTGCCATCCATATCGACCGCCGGATTGGCCACGGGATGCAAATTGTCGGCGATTTGCATTCCGACTGCGATGGGGAACGGCTGGCTCACCTGTTCCGACGCGACCACGCGAACCACTCCACCGTTTGCGCCTTCGGGAACGCGCGCGACCAGCCGCTGCGGGCTGGCCAGCGCCAGCGTGGCTTCCGCTTCGCCGAAGCGAACTTGCGGTCGCACATGCGTGCGCGTGGCAAATCCACTGCCGCGAATCTCCACTTCGCCGCCGGGAATGGCCGCCGCAGGCGCGACGCTTTCAATGCGGGGAATGCCGTTCTTTTCCGTGGACGGGCCTAAACCGAATTTCATAACAGTCTAAAGTGTAACGCGACCTTCAACAGAATGGCAGCGTAGACTCCAGCCAGCCAATCGTCCGCCATGATGCCCCAGCCGCCGCGAAGTTTTTCCAGGTTGCGAATAGGAAAAGGCTTCCAAATATCGAACAGGCGAAAAAGCACGAATCCGGCCACGAGGTATCGCCAATTCAGCATGCTCAGCGCAGAATAAATCGCGTACTCCGAAAAATCCATGTGTGCGGAAAGGTTCGGCATGGCCAGGGGAATCAGCGGAAGAATCAGCGTGATGTGCTGGCCGGCGACTTCATCAATCACCACGAATTGCGGATCTTTGATTCCCGCGAAATCGGCGGCTTTTCCCGCGCTCCAGACTCCGACGAACGCCAGAAACAGAACTAGAAAAATGGCGCAGGTGACCGGAACCACAAGCATGGAATCGTGGATGTCGGCACCCGGAACCAGAAAGTGATGATCGATGAGCGTTCGATCCGCCAGCCGTTGCCGCGAGAACAAGTCTCCGACGCTGTGCGGCCGTAGGAAAAAAAGCGAGGTGAGCATTGCTGTAACCACGCCAACTAGCGACCCGAACGTACCGGGAGCTGTTGGCGCATAGCCCACGCCCAGCGCAGTGGCAATCGCCAGAGCCAGACTTGGTTTTTGTTTCTTATCTTCAGTTGACGGTGTCATCTGGCTTTCGCCATGCGTCGGTCTCGCGGTCAAGTTCCTCAAGCTCCGCTTCGTCGAAAACCGGATCGGACACTACATATTTTTCGCTGGCCCAGGCCCCGAGATCGAGCAGACGGCAGCGCTCGCCGCAAAACGGAAATTCCCTGTGCACATCGGAGTCCGTCGCTGTCTTGCAGATGGGGCAGCGGTGCTTCATGGCGGAATCTTATCCCAAAACGCGCAGCGGCGCTCCGGTTGTAATGCGATGGAGCTTTTCGTGCGCGGGAGGTTCGTTCTTCAGTGTTCTTGTAGGGTCTTTTGTAGCGGCGGCCTTCGGGCCGCCAGGCTTGCTGCGCGGCAGAATATCCACCACTCGTCCGATCAGATCGTACGCATCGGTCTTGGCGATTTCCACGCGCGCGGCGTCTCCCGTGTCCGCGAAACGGCCGTCGGGGACTTCGATATCCGTCAAATAAAGTTTGCCGTCGATTTCCGGAGCCATGCCTTGCAGCCGCGCTTCCCAGACCAGCGGATTTTCCTTCGAAGGCCCTTCGATCAAAGCCGTTTCGGTGCGGCCCTTCCAATTCTTCAGTTTTTCTCGCGAGATTTTTTTCTGGATGGCCATCAGGCGATTACGGCGGTCGGTGACCACTTCCGCCTCGACTTTCCCGTCCAGCGCAAAACTTCCCGCGTTGTCGACGTCGGAGTATTCAAACACGCCCATCCAGTCAAACTGACCCGCGCGAACGAAATCGCAGAGTTCATCAAAATCGTTTTCGGTTTCGCCGGGAAATCCGACGATGAACGAGGTGCGCAGCGAAACGCCGGGAATTGTGGCGCGGATGCGTTCCAGCAATTTCAAGAAAGCGTCGCCGTGCGAACCGCGCTTCATGCGCGCCAGCATATTGCGGCTGGCGTGCTGCAGCGGCATGTCCATGTATTTCGCCAGGCGCACATGTGCGGCAAGTGTGTCCAGCAATCTTTGCGTGACGCGGTTCGGATAAGCGTACAGAAAACGGACCCAGAGCAGTTCGTCGACATTGGCAAGCGCCGCAAGCAGTTGTGCCAGACCGTCGCGCAGACCGAGATCCTCGCCGTAAGACGTGGTGTCCTGGCCAATCAAAGTGATTTCGCGAGTGCCGGCGGCGACCAGATTTTCTGCCTCGCGCAAAACCGACTCGAAACGGCGGCTGCGGAATTTTCCGCGCAATTGCGGAATGATACAAAAAGTACAAGGATGATCGCAGCCCTCGGCGATTTTGATATATGCCGCATGTTTGGGCGTGGTGAGAATTCGCGGCGTCAAATCGTGATAGAGAAACGCGGGCGGCTCGGCCGCAAGCACACGCAACTCGCCGTGCACCGCTTCCAGGATACGTTCGACTTCACCGGTGCCGACGACGGCGTCGACTTCCGGGACCTGCTCTAAAATTTGCTCGCGGTAGCGTTCCACCAGGCAGCCTGCGACGATGAGTTTTTTTGCAGCACCGAATTTTTTATGCTCCGCCATCTCCAGAATGGCGTCCACGGACTCTTTCTGTGCCGCCTCAATGAAGCTGCAGGTGTTCACTACGAGGATGTCGGCTTCATCCGCCCGCGGCGTCAATTCATAGCCATCGCGGGCAAGAATGCCCATCATCACCTCGCTATCGACGAGGTTCTTCGGGCAGCCCAGACTGACAAATCCGACCTTTGGCATGGAGAAAATTGCGCCTTATCGCAATTCTTTATTGTAGCACGCGACTTGCCGACGCTCAGGCCGCGCTTCGGATGGAGGGAAGTGCAAAACCGGCGGCGAAGCAGCAGGCTATCTAGCGCGCAGCGCGCCACGAATCGTGCCAAGCAGCTCTTGCAGGCGCGTAATATCGCACGCAGCACCACCAAATCGCGCAACTGAATAAAGCTGCGTGAACTCATGCACCATCGGACTCAACTCCGGCTTTTTGACAGCCGCCGCAAATTCAAATGGAGTTTGCGTTTCAGTGCGCGCGTAACCGTGGCGTCCCATCAGCCGAAGCATTTCCACATACATTCGCGAGGCAATTTGCGAACTCGCCGCTCCGCTGCTTTTGCCGCGAACGAGCAAGGCGATTTGCAGCTTGCGTAGTAGCTGTTCGATCCGGCCGTACCGCAGAACAACCAGTATCGCCACCAGCAGCAATGGCAGCACCAAGGAAAATCTGTCGTGCTGCACTTGCCACATGCTCAACCGGTCTTTCATGCTCCGCTGTTTTTCGGCGAACCATGCGGCTCCCAATTCGCGCCAGTTGTGTGACTTGGTCTGGAAAGTTTGTGCAAGTACGTTCTGGTGTGCGAAATCATAACTGATGACCCAGTCGTTCCAGGTGAGTTCGGCCCAGTCGGTGAGTTGCGAGAGCCGGGAAAATAAACTCGCTGAGACAATGGGAGCGTCCGGCGTGGGATCGAAAACGATCCAGCCGCTTTCCGGAAAGTATGCTTCCACCCAACTGTGTGCATCGCTCGCGCGCACAATGTAGTCGCCGCCAAGTTCGTTGAATTCGCCCGGCAGGAAGCCGTTCACTTCGCGCGAAGGAATGCCCAGCGTGCGAAGCATGACGGTCATCGAAGACGCGAAATATTCGCAGTGGCCGGCGTGTGTTTCAAAAAGAAAGTGAGCGAGCGGATCTTTTCCGGGATTCCCCGTCAGATCAAGCGTGTAGTTGTATTTGGTTTTCAGAAAGGTTTCGAGGGCGGCGGCTTTGTCATAGGGATTCGAGGCGCGCTGTGTTGTCGAGCGCGCCAGAGCAGGAATCCGCGGATCGACTTCCGGCGGCAGTTGCAAATATAGGTCGGTGATCGTCGCCGGATAATCGGCGCCTGCGGCTTCAAGCTGGGCGCGATCCAGCGCCGGGAGCTGCGCAATTCCCGTGTAGCGCACCGAGACAAAGTTATGAAACGGATTGATCAGCGACCCGGCGGAATCCCGGTACAAATAATTGCGCCGGTGACTTACGCCGGCGGCTTCTCCCGTAAAACTCCCGCGGATCGCCAGCATGGTCCCGGCGACGAACAGCGCGTCGGATGCCATCGGCTCTTGCAGCACAGTGAATTGCAGAATTTCTCCGCGCGCTTCGCCGAGTTTCGGTTTTTCCCGCAGCGCTATCCAGCCGTCAGAATTGGCCTGAAGCGTCTCCGCGCCGCGCTCGGCCGAAGTCCATCGCCTGCCATCGAAATTCGCCAGTGCGTTGCCGCGCCAACGCAGTGCCGGATACTTGATCAGGGAACCGGTTTCGACGCGCAGCACTACCGCGGAACTTTTCTTGATCTGGCCAATTTGTCCGAGCTCCACCTGATCGCTAAAACCGCTGAGAAGGGTTGGATTGAAGCTGGTCTTGCCGAGGTAGCCGGCGCTTACGCGAGGCAGAAGAAAAAATAAGACGGTGCCGCACAGGATTGCTCCGATGGACACGCTGATGGCTGCGAAGCTGAGAGCGCGTGACAGTTTTCTTTCCGATTCGGGCATCGCCGCCGCCGGGGGGATAAGTGCTCCGGTCGCCCCGCGGCGCAGTTCCAGGCCGGCGTAGGTTGCAACGGCAAACAACAGAAACAGAAAAAACAAAAAGAGAAAAGTTGTGTCCACAGTGAGCACCGCGGAAGCCAGCACCGCTGCGAACCCCAGCATCACCAGAAAGTGAACGTCGCGGTCGGTTCGAGCGCTGTACAGCCGGACCAGAAGCACGAAAATCAGGAAGTGCACCGAGCTGATCAACGCCGCGTAGAGCTGCGGGTTCGGGGAGTTCGCTGCGAGACTGCGCGACACGAAAAACATATCCATCGGGAAAAAAAGCAGATAGCAGAGAACCATGAAGGTGGCGGAGCGGGAAGTCAGCTCAGGTTCGTGGCCGTACCACCAACGGCGTGCACGAAAGAGAACGGCAGCGGTTGCGATGAGCGAAGTGAAGAGATCGATTTTTCCGGTGCCGATAAGAGTGAGGATTGCGGTGAACAGCAAAAGAAAAAGCGAGACGCGGAAAAAACGTTCCGCAGGGAGGAGTTGCGCGATCGGAGGTGACGTGCTGGCAGCCATGAACAGACTTTCATCGTAGCATTCGGCGTCAGCCGGGGGGAGTTGCCGCGAACCAATGAATAACGGTCAGTGTGCCGTCTTAGCGGCGGAGAGATGCTTCACGGCGCTGCGCGCGATCTTGCGCGTGAGGTTGGAGATGGGCAGAGACTGGATTTCCATGAGCGGCACCCGTTGCGCACCGGATATTTTCGGTAGCTCTTTCACGCGGATGAGATATGCCGCGATGGAAATGGCGCGGTACGTCACCATGTGGCGTACTTTGTCCAACAGCTCCGAACGAATTGACTTTACTGACTTTATTCGCAATTCGCGACGAAGCAATTGTTCAAGCGCTGCCAGCTGGGAGTTCGCCGGAGCCGAGACGGTGGGAAAATGGCAGAGTCTTGCAACGAGCGAAGGAACGTGATCGTCGGCGTTATTTGTGTTTGACGCCATGGGCGGCGGCAAAACCAGACAGCGGTTTTTTCGATCGAGGAGCACTACGCTGACCAGCTGCACGGCAACGCTGGCGCGTTTTTTTCTTTTTTCCGGAAGCGTTTCGGCGATGCCGAGTTTCCTGCCTACGCAAAAAGTTGCGACAGGGCACCACAGGCACTGCGGCGAGCGCGGAAGGCAAATCGTAGCGCCAAGTTCCATCATGGCCTGATTCCAGTCGCCGGCCGAATCGCGTGCGAGCAGTCGGTCAGCGCTGGATTGCAAATGGCGCCAGCGTTTTGGTTCGCGCAGGTCGCCGCGAATCGCGTTCAGGCGTGATACTACACGCGCGACGTTGCCATCCAGCACCGCGTGTTTATCGTCGAAGGCGATACTGAGAATTGCCGAAACGGTATATGCGCCGATCCCTGGGAGGGCTAGGAGCTCTTCGCGCTGACGTGGAAATTTGCCGGAATGTTTTGCGACGACCTGCTGGGCGGCTTCTTGTAAATTGCGCGCGCGGCGGTAATAGCCGAGCCCTGACCACAGGCGCAGCACTTCTTCCTGCGGAGCCGAAGCGAGAGATTCCACGTCCGGAAACCGCGCGAGAAATTTTTCGTAATAGGGAATTACAGCCGCAACGCGCGTCTGCTGCAGCATGATTTCCGAAATCCAGATGCGATAGGGATCGCGATTCTTGCGCCACGGCAAGTCGCGGCGGTAGATTCGGAACCAGTTCAGCAGTGAATTACGAAATTGTTTCAGTTCGACGCTGTCCAATTCCTCACCCGAGGCAACTATTTTTGAGACGCGATCGTTAAGATTCTTTCCGGCAGGGTCGGAATCTTCAATCCTCCATCCTTGTCGGATGGATTCAGAATGACAGCATTTGCGTTGGCTTGCGAGAGACAAGAGTCGAACGCTGCGAGAAATGCCGATTAACGTCGCTAACGGATCTCTTCGAGCGATTCCAGGAAAATTACGTAGGAAGAGTGCCACAGTTCGTTGGGAATTGTGCCGCGGGGACGGCTGGTGACGATCACCTTGAAGAGATCGGGCGAAGCGGCGAGGTCCTGTAGCAGAGCATCTTGAGCTTCGGTGGGTTCGGGCTGAGCCACGGCCAGATACCGTAGGATCGCAAAAATGTTTTCTTCCGCGGGAGCGAGACTGGTTTCGATTCCGGCACTGCGAAATTGCAGAAAGGCGTTGCGCTCGTAAAAATGCCAAGCGATTCCGGCACAGGTGTTGACCGCTCGCTCGAAGCGCTCGTTCGAAATTGATTTAGCGATCGCAGCTGTTTCGCCCGGGTGAGGATCGAGAACCAGCAGTACCCTGAAATCGTCATCGCGCGCGAACTCGCGAACCATCAAGGAACCGGCACGGGCGGAGGCCTTCCAGTGCACATGGCTGGCGCTGTCAGTTGGGACGTACTCGCGCAGGGCGTGCAGATCCTGTCCACGACCTTTGTGATAGCTCTCAATGCTGCCTTCGATGCCGGGGAAAATTTCGCTAAGCTCGGAATCCGATTCGACGCTGGGATAGACGAGGGCTGCAGATTTCAGCGCGACGCGGCGAGACTTTTGCAGAAATCCAAACGGAAAGCGGGTGACGATGCGAAACGTGTCCTGGACGTGCAATCCGCGTTTCAAGAAGGTGACGGGAACGCTCTGCTTCATGCTCTGCTGGCGCGGGAGATAAGGGAAAAAAACTGGAGTAACGAGCAAAGCGGCGGCCGAAGAATTTTTGCGAACGACGGCTTCGACGCGTAGCGCGAAAGACGGCAGCGTCAGCTTGCGGTTGATTAGCTCCACGCTGGCGCGAACTGTTTGATCGGCGAAGATGTGTTCGGGAAGGCCGATGCGCAGATCAATTCCAGCGAGTGCGATTGAAGAAAGAATTCCCGACATCAGAATGACGGATACGAGGCAGGAGAGGATGAGGAACAGAAGATTGTTGCCGGTATTCAGGGCGGCGAGTGCGACGAGCAGCGTTGCGCCGAAATACAGCCAGCCGGCGCGGCTGATTTTGTATTCCACTTTCTGGCCGATCCAGCGAAGCGGTGTGCGCTTGGCTAGCGTGGGTACGAGTGTGACGGCTACCCACCCGGCAATTGCTAGTGCAAAGAGCGCGGAGCTGGCGGCTACGCCGAGGTTGCCGAGTTCAGCGGCGGCTCCGGAGTAGACGGCGAGGAGGAGTGCGACGGCGAGGGCGGTGATGGAGAGGAAGAAGGCGCGGACCGCGGGGCGGTCGGCTTTGGCCCAGAGTTGCGCGAGGGTGGATGAGGTCGGTGGCATTGGTGGTGGCGTTGGCGTTGGAAATCGAAGAGAGATTCCTCACTGCGCTCGGGATGACGGCGCTCGGTGTTGCCGCGCCAAAATTTCAACGTCCGTGGTTAGAGCGGGGCGCGGACGGAGTCTACGATTTCGTGCAGGGCTGCTTCGGTGGTTTCGGATTTTTTTTGTAGCGAAGCGTGGCGCGCGCTGGCCACCACGCGGTGCGCGAAGACGGAGACGGCCAATTGTTTGAAGTCGTCCGGCACGCAATAGTCTCGGCCTTCGAGGAAGGCGCGAGCCTGTGCGGCTCGTTGCAGCATCAAGGTGCCGCGTGGGCTGACGCCGAGCGCCAGCTGATCGGAGTTGCGGGTGCGATTGACAATTTCGAGAGCGTAGTCGTGCAGGCTGGCGTCTACTTTTACGTGGGTGACGGACTCCTGCATGGCGAGGACTTCGCTGACGTCGGCGACCGGCTCGAGAGTTTCGATTGGATTGTCGAAGGTGCGGCGGCGCAAAATTTCGCGTTCGGTTTCGTGCGATGGGTAGCCCATTTTGATACGCATCAGAAAGCGGTCGAGCTGCGATTCAGGAAGCGGATACGTGCCGTGATGCTCGACCGGATTCTGCGTGGCGATGACGAGAAAGGGCTGCGGCAGCGGGTGGGTCTTGCCGTCCACCGTAATTTGCGCCTCGTTCATGGCTTCGAGAAGAGCGGACTGCGTGCGCGGCGTGGTGCGATTGATTTCGTCGGCGAGAACAATGTTTGCGAAGAGCGGGCCGGGACGGAATTCAAATTCGCGTGCGTCGGGTTGGTAGACGCTGACACCGAGAACATCGCTTGGCAGAAGATCGGAAGTGAATTGCACGCGCTGAAAAGTGCAATGAAACGATTTCGCAAGCGCCTGAGCGAGGGTGGTTTTGCCTACCCCGGGAACGTCTTCGATCAGCAAATGGCCGCGCGCAAAAAGAGTGATTAGCGCGAGCTGAATGGCTTCTTCTTTGCCGTAAATGGCGCGCGCGATGGAACGCTGGAGTTGTGAGACGACTTGAGAGGTGGCGGCCGGCATTGGTTGAAAACCCCGGATAATCCTGTTACAAAAGAAAGGCTGCGCTGCGATTTCGTTTGATGCAATAGAACGATTCGAGGAGCAGTCCACCCGTTCCAGACGGGCGATTAGCTCAGCGGTTAGAGCGCTCGCCTCACACGCGAGAGGTCAAAGGTTCAAATCCTTTATCGCCCACCACCTTCTATCTTCACATCAATCGTAGCAGTGTTACGCGGCAAGAGCGCTCGTGTGTCCAAAAGATTGTTCATCTATGTTGCGAAGGCGGTAGATGAGCAGATACGACCCCACTGCCCAAAACAACACCGGCTTTAAAGTCAGGTCGGTGCGGGAATGGCCAGAGCGAATTCCCGGATATTCAATAGATCGTCCAGCGCCTCGGGCGAAATCTCGTATGACGCCCATCGCAGATTATTTCTTCCGGGCAGCTCTTAGCTTTGCCCTTCCCGGGTCCAGATGTTCTAGGCCGCGATCAATTTTCCGTCTTACATCAAGCAAACGCCGCTGCTTCGCGGCCTCCTCGAGCTCAAGCAGGGGAAGAGCCTCGCGGATAACTTCAGATGCGGATGCGTAGCGGCCGGTGCGGACTTTTTCATCCAGGCAGTTTTCCAGTTCGGGAGTGAGCGATACCTTCAAGGGCAGTTGGCTATCCAGCGAAGCTTCCAGTTCAGAGTAAACTAGCTGATCTCGGGCGGTATCACGGGAGTCAATCATGAGCATTGTCTTGCGTACTCTTGAGTTTCTAAGTTTGAGCCTATGGCTCGGGAGTGATGTGTTTTTGAGTTTTGTGGTGGCGCCGGGGGCGTTTTCGGTGCTGGCTAGCCGGGATCAGGCTGGGGCGATTGTGGGGTATTCGCTGACGCGGATGCATTGGATGGGGATTGTTTGCGGGGTAGTGATTTTGTTGGTGCGGCTTTTGCGAATTCGGAGTTTGACTTCTTTAGTGGCTCCTGCGGCGTTGTGCGTGATGTTGATGATCATCTTGACCGTGATTTCGCAGGTGGCGGTCAGTCCTAAGATGGCGGTGCTGCGGGTACAGATGGGATCGATCGAGGCGACGGCAGCTGGGAATCCTTTGCTGGCGGAGTTTGCGCGGTTGCACACGATTTCGGTTGGGTTGGAAAGTGGAGTATTGCTGGGCGGGGTTGCTGCGCTGCTTTTTATGGTTAGAGGCGCGCCGGCCTGAAGAAGGCAGAGAAAAATTAGTTGGGTACGCGGGAGCGCTTTAGGCTCGACGCGGGCAACACCGTGGAGAGTGCTACGCCATTTTCCTAAGTACTGATGCCAAAGGAGTTAAGTTTCCCTTTCCTCGAAGAGGTTAGCTTGGATGGACTAGTCCTCGGTGGCGATCGCGCAAGTGCCAGCATACTTTGAAGCTGGCGACATCACGCGTAGCGGCACCCAGTATGATTCAACGCATGTCAATAGGCTTCGCTCGCAGCTTTGCTCCTAGGCTATGGACGGCGAAGGCGCTTGCGTCTCGGTTGGGCGCGAGACGTATCGGATTTCGGCGTTTTATGGGAAGGGGATTTAGATTTGTTGCGCTTGCGTTTTAATTTGGGTGGGCGGATTTTGTTGGTGACGGCGTAGCCGGCTTTTTCGAAGGCGCGCCACATGTACCAGGAGGCGACGGTGCGGTAGGGGCGCCAGCGTTCGCCGAAGGCCAAAAGTTCTTTCGGACGGGGCATGTGCCTCTTGTTGTAGGCGACGGACCAACCTTTTTTTACGCCGAGATCGTGGATTGGGAGGACGTCCGGGCGACCGAGGCGGAAGATCAAGAACATTTCTACAGTCCAGGCGCCGATGCCGCGAACCGAGATTAGGCGTTCGACTAATTCGTCGTCGGAAAGTCTTAGGGCTTCTTCGTGGGTAGGGACGGTGCCGTCGATCGTTTTTTGCGCGAGGTCTTTCATAGCGAGGATTTTTGCGCCGGAGAGGCCGGCTTTTCTTAGGGCTTTTGTTTTGAGCTGCAGCATTTCTTGTGGCGTGGGCGGTCCGCCGGAGGCACTCAGTGCCTTGATTCGAGCATAGATCGTCGCGGCGGCTTTGCCGGAGATGGATTGGTAAGCGATGGATTCCAGGAGGGATTCGTAGGGGGATTGTGTGTGGTCGATGTTGGGATCGAAGGCTACCGCTTCTTGAACCAGGCGAGCGATGCGGGGATCGCAGTTGGAGAGATGCGCTACGGCAGCTGCAAGGTCGAAGGGGAGTTGCGGAGGCGTGGACATGGCGTCGTGAATTTTAGAGCAAGCGAAGGAAAAGGGAAAATAGAAAATAGAAGAATGGAAGAGAGCTCAACGCAGAGGCCTAGAGTTTGCATACGGCGAGACGTTTCGCAGCTTCCTCATGGGAACAAGGGCTCGCAGTCCGCGCCAAGGGATGACAATTACGCCTGCCAGAAATGTTAACGCCAGGCCTTTCGTTGCCCATTCGTAACTATGCCAGCGCTTGACAATGAGCACTGGCAACAGTGCGGTCATAAGGCTGAGCGCTACAAGGCCAAAGCGATCCCCTCTACCGTACATCACGAGTAGCGGTGAACCGAAAATATTTTGACCGAGAGTTACACGGCAGGGGCTGGGTAACGGGTGTGCTAAACTTTGGGGTTTATGCAGACAGGAATTATTGGACTACCACAGGTTGGGAAGACGACGCTGTTCCGGATTTTGACCAAGGCGCATGTCGATCCGGCGAAGGGCGGGCAGGAGACGCGGGTTGGCGTGGCGAAGGTGCCGGAACCACGTTTGGTGGAGCTGGCTAAGCTTTACAATCCCAAGAAAACTACTTACGCGACCGTGCAGTACGTCGATTTGGGCGGGATGCAGAAGGAGCGGATGCGGGAGTCGCTGTCTTCTTTGCGTGAAGTGGATGCGATCGCGCATGTGATTCGCGTGTTTGACGATCCTAGTGTGGCGCATGCGGAGGGGACGGTTGATCCTTTGCGTGACGCTACGAATCTGGAGTTGGAGCTGATTCTTTCGGATCATGAGCAGATTGATAAGCGGCTGGAGCGGTTGGAAAAGGATCTGAAGAAGAAGGCCGACAAGCAGTTTGAGTTGGAGAAAGTTGTTTTGGAGAAGTGCAAGGCGCATCTTGAGGCGGAGAAGCCTTTGCGGGAGTTGGCGTTGACTCCGGAGGAGCGGAAGCCGATTGGCGGATTTTTGTTTTTGTCGCAGCGGCCAATGTTGTACGTGCTGAATTTGGGCGATGAAGAGGCTGGAGAGTTAGAGACGGCGGTCGAGCGGCACAAGCTGGGGGCTTTGCAGGGTAGGCCGAATACGGCAGTGGTGGCGGTTTGCGGACGGCTGGAGGCCGAGCTGGCGGAAATGAATGACGCGGAAGCGGCGGAGCTGCTGGCTTCTTATGGATTGAAGGAGCCGGGGCTGAACCGGTTGATTCGTGCTACTTATGATTTGATGGGGCTGACTTCTTTTTTTACTGCGGGCGAGCCGGAAGTGCGGGCGTGGACGATTCACAAGAATACCAATGCGGTGAAAGCGGCGGGGGCGATTCATAGCGATATTGAGAAGGGATTCATTCGCGCGGAAGTGGTGCGATGGAATGATTTGCTGGCAGCGGGGAGTTTGGGGGCGGCGCGGGAGAAGGCGCAGGTGAAGCTGGAGGGGAAAGAGTACATCGTGCAGGAAGGCGATGTGATTTTGTTCCGGCATAGCGGGTAGACGAGAAGAAAACTCAAAACTTAGCACACAGAGCACAGAGGTCGGACGCAGAGTTACACAGAGAAGAGATTTTGAGCGGATGGAAAACACAGAAGCGGTGAGGATGGGGTGGGCGGCGGTCCTGGGGCTAGTGGCCGCGGGCGGAAACCTGCTGGGTGGCTATTTTGTGGTGCGCAAGGAGTGGCCGCGGAAATTTTTGCAATATTTTTTGGCGCTGGGTGCCGGGTACATGCTGGCAGTGGCGTTAATGGACATTATCCCGGAGTCGGTGAAGCTGGGGGGGCGGAATGCGTTTCTGTTTGTGCTGGCCGGATTTTTCCTGATTCATTTATTCGAACACACGATTGCGCCGCATTTTCATTTTGGCGAGGAGACGCATGAGGAGGAATTTGCCAAGGGGAATGCGCGGCGAGCGGTTTTGCTGGGGCTGGCGATTCATGCGTTTTTTGATGGGGTGGCGATTGCGGCGGGTTTTTTGGTTTCTACCTGGCTGGGCGCGGTGATCTTCGTTGCGGTGTTTTTGCATAAGCTGCCGGAGGGATTTACGGTGGCTTCGATGGTGCTGGCCAGCGGACAGGGGCGGAAGAGTGCTTTGCGCGCGGCGGCGGCTCTGGGTGGGGCTACTTTGCTGGGCGTGGCTTTGACCAGCGTAATGCAGGCGCAGCTGCAATATGCATTGCCGCTGGCTGGTGGGGTTACGCTTTATGTGGCCGGGACGGACTTGCTGCCCGAGGTGAACCGAGAGCCGAATTGGCGGATGGCGCTGCTGGTGTTTGTGGGAGTGGCTAGTTTGTTGATATTGCAGAGGTTGGTGGGCGTTTAGACGCGGGCGTGGCTTGTGGGATCTCTCGGGACGAGCTTGACAGTCGAGGAGGGCTGAAGCGGAAACCGGGACTGGCCCTGGATTCGGGTGATGGCGGACTCGAGCAAAGCGGCAGCTGGGCTGCCGCACGCCCAAAAAAGCGGCGGTAGAATTTACAGTTGAGCGTGCAAAATGGTGCGGCTGGGCGGCTCTAAGAGCAAGGAAATGGGCGGGTTAGAGCGGGGCATATTATTAAACGCCAGATAAA
>WNFR01000487.1_pt1 | contig 41493 bp, 30 predicted proteins | sample 5400221 | NCBI WGS metagenome assembly WNFR01 (sample SAMN13153357, study PRJNA577476) | soil metagenome | isolation source: 40 cm soil under Madrone tree | place: USA:California | collected 2016-06-14 | reverse complement strand
AAGGGGCTCGCGATTCGCCGAGCGCGAGATCGAGCGAATCACCGGTTTTCACATGATGCTTGTAGGCGAATGGTTCGCTGACGATGACGGCGCTCGCGCCGCGAAGTTCGCCTAGTACCGAGTCCGTCTGACGGCCGGAAAGAAAATCGGTGGTGCGATGGACTGGCGTGTTTGCAATATCGAGCGAGCCGAGCGTGGCGGGCATACCTTGATAGCTGATTTCGTAGGCACGAAGACGCTGGACCGTTTGCACGCCAGGGAGTCTGGCTATCGCTTCGGAGAGTGCTGCCGAGATCGTGGGATGTTGATCCGTGGCGGGACTTCCCGCGGGGCGGATATAGAGATCGGCGGGGAGCTCGGAGTCCATCCAGGCGACGACGGTCTGGCGGAAACTGCCGACCATGATGCCGACCGCGGTCATCATTGCGACGGCGGTGCAGAGCGCGGCGACAAGAACTGAGGTGCGGCGAAGCGAGCCGGCGAGACTGCGCGAGGCCAGAAGAGCTTCGACGCCGAGAGTTTTTCGCAGAAAATTCGAGCCGACGCGCATGGCAACATCCACAAAGGCCGGAATTGCAAAGACTGCTGAGCCAACGGCGAGGAGAGTTGCGATGTAGCCGAAGACGGGTTTGCCGCCAATAGGTGGAACGCGGGAAGCAGCAGCGGAAGCGACAGCGAGAATTAAAGTGAACCAGAGCCCGGAGGCTTTTGCGGCGCGAATTTCGAATTCGCGGCGACCACGAGCCATGGCCTCGAGGGGAGCAACACCCGCAGCTTCGCGAGCCGGCGACCATGCGGAAAGCAAGGTTACGCCTGCGCCGACAATAAGCGCGAGGGCGGCGGACCACTTCGTAAACGTTATAGAGCCGGGGTGACTGGTGACGTAGAGCGCATTCACCGTGGCGCCCATTAGTTTGACGGCGACGGTGGCCATCAGGCGGCCGAGAGGAACGCCGAGCAGCGCGCCGCTGACGCCAATTAAAGCGGCCTCGCCGAGAAAGGCGGCGAGAACTTGGCGCCGGCTGGCGCCAAGAGCGCGAACGATCCCGATTTCGGCGCGGCGGCGAACGACGGAAACGGAGATGGTGTTGTAAATGAGGAACGCGCCTACGACGAGCGCGATGTAACTGAGAAGGCGGAGATTCCAGCGAAACGCGGCGAGCATTTTACGATTTTCATTTGTGGAGGCGCCGGCGAGACGGACTTGAACACCATCAGGAAGAACCTGTTGGATGCGGCGCTGCCAGTCGTCAAGAGTGAGGTCCGCACCGAAGGCCGATTGCGGAATGCGGACATAGATGAGATCGACACGGCCAGGGCGATTGAGGGTCGACTGCGCGGCGGCGATGTCCATGACGATGGCGGATTCGTTGCCATTCGCGTCGGGATAAGTGCCACGGACAGTGTAGCTGGCGGCACGATCGTTAATTAAGAGTTGCAGTTTGTCGCCGGGACGTGTACCAAGCGATTCGCCGACCCATACAGAGTCACCAGCAATGAGATTTTCCACAGAGGAATCGGGTTTTTCGTCCATCTTTTCGGCGCGCGCGGCGGCAACTGTTGCGGAACGTTCGAGAAAGAGGCGATTGGATTCGCCGATCAGATCGAGCCCGATGAGAGGAAGAGGTTTTTTTTCACTGACGATGACGGCGAAGCCTTCCATGCGCGGGGTGATGCGCCAGTCGAATGGCCGAGAAACAAGTTTGCCGACGATCTCATCGGGTACACCGCCAGTGGCCGAAATTTCAAAATTTTGTTCGCCGGAAAGCGTTTCGAGCGAAGAGTGAAAAGAGCCGGTGGCGGCGTCCCCGGCAAGATCCATGGCGAGAACCACAGCGACACCGAGAGCGACGGCGAAAACCGTGAGCGCGGTACGCACAGGCTCGTCAGCGAGTGGCTTGACCATCAGCCGCCAGAAAAGTTTCAGGCGCGGGATCAAATGAGTGCACTCCGAAGGTGGAGCGGATGGACTACTTTCGTATTAATGAAGAGGATCATTTGCGCTTTACGTCTGCGACTTTGCCGTCGCGAAGAGTGACAATCACATCGGCGATCGCCGCGGCTTCGGCGCTGTGAGTGGCGATGAGCGTGGCGGTATTTTTTCCCCGCGTGAGACGGAGGAGAAGTTCGAGGATCGCGTTGCCGGTGGTGGTGTCGAGATTTCCCGTGGGTTCGTCGGCGAGAAGAACTTTTGGCGAATTGACGAGAGCGCGAGCGATGGCGACGCGCTGCATCTGTCCGCCGGAGAGTTGGTGCGGGAGGCGGTGTTCGAGGCCGTCGAGCTCAACGGAGTGAAGACGGCCCAGCGCGGATTCGCGCGCGTTGCTGCGAGCGGCGAGGAGAAGCGGCAGCTCGACGTTTTCGGCGGCGGAAAGAGTGTGAAGAAGCTGGAAGGATTGAAAGACGAAGCCAACTTTGTCGCGGCGGAGTTGCGTTAATTGCTGATCGGAAGCGCCCGAAGTTGCGTGGCCGTCGATCAAGACTTCGCCGGCGGTGGGAAAATCCATTGCTCCGGCCAGATTGAGCAGCGTCGATTTACCGCAGCCGCTGCGTCCGACCAACGCTACGAGTTCGCCCGGAGCGACCGAGAGCGAGATGTCGTCCAGTGCGCGCACCTTCTGACCGTCACTAACGTAGTCTTTGACGACATTGCGAAGTTGGACCAACGCCATCGAGCGGGTTAACCGTCCATCTGTTGTTTTACGCTGATTCGAGTCAGCGGGCAAATATAAGGGAGACACCAACTTTCATTGTGGCGAGCGGGCAACCCGCGTGTCTTCATTGGCAACAAAAAACGGGCACGCGAATCCGAGATTGAGCGCGCGAGAAGGGTGGTATACACTCCGCAGGACGTTTTCACTGTAGCGTTACCGCAATGACAGGGGCGGAGTGTGGCCGCACGGGCTCGCTTCGCGATTCGTTTTTCAAAGGAGGCCTGAATGGTCTTCGCTGGAGTGAGCAGTCTGACGGCGATGTATCAAGCGGGGGTCGCGGCGCACCGTGCGCTAGCTCCTCTTGATCTCACGATCATCGGAGTTTATTTCCTGGTAGTGTTCGGAATCGGGTTCTACTTCTCGCGCAAAGAGCGCACCTCCGAAGAATATTTCCTGGCGGGACGCGACATCGGCTGGTTTTTCATCGGGGCGTCGCTGTTCGTCTCGAACATTTCCACGGAGCATTTCATCGGGCTTTCGGGGACCGGCGCTTCCTCCGGGCTCGCAGTTGGACATTTCGAATGGCTAGCGTGCCTGATTCTGCTGATCCTCGGCTGGGTGTTCGTTCCGTTCTATTTGCGAAGCAACGTGTTCACCATGCCGCAATTTTTGGAGCGGCGATTTAACCGGCAGTGCGCTGTGTATCTGGCGGGAATTTCGATCATCGCTTACATTTTCACAAAGATTTCCGTGCAGCTGTATGCGGCTAGCGTAGTTCTGGAGCGCGTAGCTGGATGGTCGTTGTGGAAGACAGCGGTTGTATTGGTGATAGCGACCGGTGTTTACACGATCGCAGGCGGGCTGGCCGCGGTAATTTATACCGATACGGTACAGACGTTGATTTTGATCGCCGGCGCAATGGCATTAACGGTTATCGGTTTGCATCGAGTCGGTGGGCTAGAACATCTGCGAACGATGGTGCCAGCGAGTTACTTTCACATGATGAAGCCAGCCTCGGACGCACAGTTTCCATGGACGGGAATCTTCTTTGGAGCGCCGATCTTAGGCATCTGGTATTGGTGTACGGACCAGGTGATTGTGCAGCGCGTGCTTTCGGCGCGTGATGAAGGGCACGCCAAGGCCGGCACGATATTTGCCGGATTCCTGAAAATTCTGCCGGTATTCCTGCTCGTGCTGCCGGGCATCATCGCCTATGCACTGTTTCCGGAGCAGGTGGTTAAGCCCGACTACGCATATCCCACGCTAGTACTCAACTTACTGCCGGTCGGGCTCGTTGGACTGGTGATGGCGGCGCTGCTAGCGGCTGTGATGGGAGCGATGAGCTCGGTATTCAACTCCGCTTCGACGCTGGTAACGCTGGATTTTTACAAAAAGATCCGGCCGCAAGCGAGCGAACGCCAACTGGTCATGTTCGGACGAATCGCTACCGGTGGGATGGTTTTGCTGGGCCTGCTTTGGGTTCCGTTCATTCATAGGCTGAGCGCCGAGCTGTACATCTACCTGCAGAGCGTGCAGGCCTATATCAGTCCACCCATCGCAGTGTGCTTCATTTTTGGAATTTTGTGGACGCGGGTGAATGGACAGGGCGCGATCAGTTCGCTGCTGGCGGGGTTTGTGCTGGGAGCCACACGGTTTGTGTTCGAAGTGCTGGACAAAACACGGCACTACGACTCCGCTGCGATTCGCTGGCTGGTGGACATGAATTTTCTGCACTATGCCATTTTCATGTTCGTGTTCTGCGCGGCGGTGCTGGTCGGCGTAAGTTACATGTATCCGGCGCCGGACCGAAAAAAGCTGGCTGGGCTGACCTTCGCCACGGTCGGCGAAAAGATGGACATCGAAGGAGTCGCGAGACCGTCTCTAGCGAAGGAAACGCGTACCGAGCATTTCATGAACGTGGCGTTCACTCTGGTGCTGCTGGGCACGGTGGTGGGGTTGTGGATCTATTTCCGCTAAAGTGAAACGATGACCACGGAAGTCAGTGCGATCCGAAGCTTGCGGCCCAACGTCACACGCGAAGAAGCGATTCAGGCGTTTAAAGCAACCGGTCCGGCTTCGCTGTATTGGAAACTGCGAATCGGCTCGCTGCAGCGCATCGCGGACGCCTACATTCCGTTTCGCATTTATAAAGTGCACTATTCTGCGGGCGGTGGGCGGCATACGCATCATTTTGCCCTAGATGCAGTGGACGGCTCGCTCGACCTGTTTGAATTTGCCAAACCTCCAGGCGATGCCGAGACCTTTACCGTCGCAACTAGGAATCATCTTCCGCCGTCGCTAACCGAAGCACTTTCGGAAAATTTGCTGCGCGACAAGGTTTTGCGCCTGATTTTTCAGCGCGGATTTTTCAAGGTGCGCAACGTCCAACTCGAAACCGAACAGTTGCCGGGAGAGATTCACTTGCCATACTGGCTAGGATTCTACGGCACGTCCTACGACTTGCGCTGCCGCGCCATGGATGCGGTACGGCGGCGAATCGAGGGAGCCCGAGCCTCAGCTTTATTCGAGCATTGGCTCGCCGCCTGATTATTCCCGCCAATTGCCATTCGAAGCGCAAGTGTCCGGAGGAGTGAAAATGCCATGGTTTCGAAATTCCCGACGGTTGCCGCTGCTGATAATTTCTATGCTGTTAGCTCCGGTTGCGCTGCTCGCTCAGGGTTGGCAACACATTGGCAGCGTACAGAAAGTCGAGAAACTTCCCGACGGCGTGGAGTTGACCGCCGGTAAAGCCAAGGTGCGGGTAACGGTATTTCGCGATGGAATTTTTCGTGTGCGCGTGGCGCAGGCCGGCGTGTTTCCCAAGGATTTTTCGTGGGCGGTGATCGAATCACCGGAACCTCCGGCGATTAAGGTGGATGACGCAAAGGACGAAGTGCGCGTTACTGCCGGAAATATCGTGGCGCGTGTCCGCAAGTCGCCTCTGCTGATCGACTTCCAGCGCGACACCGGCGATGTATTGGTGGCGGACGACAGCGATCTCCCGATGGCGTGGGACAACGGTCGTGTGCAAGTCTGGAAAAAAATGCCGGAGGTCGAGGGTTATTACGGCCTGGGCGATAAAGCCGGACCGATGAACCGGCGCGACCGCGCATTCACCATGTGGAATACCGATGCGTACGCCTGGCGCGAGTCGACCGACCCTCTCTATAAGACCATTCCATTTTTCATAGGCCTACGCAAAGGAATTGCTTACGGAATTTTCTTCGACAACACCTGGCGCAGCAATTTCGATTTTGGCAAAGAAGGCCACGATTTTTATTCGTTTGGCGCGGAAGGCGGCGAGATCAACTACTATTTTTTCGCGGGCCCAACGCCGGCGAAAATTGTACAGGATTTCACAGCATTGGTGGGACGCAGCAAGCTGCCGCCACTGTGGACGCTTGGCTTTCAGCAATCGCGCTACAGTTACGAACCGGAAGAACGCGTCTATGAGGTCGCGAAAACATTCCGCGACAAGAAAATCCCGGTCGATGCCATTTATCTGGACATTGATTACCAGGACAAGAATACGCCGTTCACGATCAACCACAAGGAGTTTCCGACCTTCGAAAAAATGATCACTGATTTGAACGCGCAGGGAATTCACACTGTCCTGATCACGGATTTACACATCAAGAAGGATCCCGGCCACGGATACGTGCCGTACGACAGTGGTGTGAAGGACGATGTGTTCGTAAAACGCGCGGATGGCTCAACATTTGTAGGAGCCGTGTGGCCGGGAGAAAGTGTTTTTGGCGATTTCACCCTGGCGCGTGCGCGCGAATGGTGGGGAGGACTTTACAAGAATTTTGTGGACATGGGCGTGGCAGGTTTCTGGAACGACATGAACGAACCCTCGGTGTTTTTGACTGCCACGAAAACCATGCCGCTCGATGTACGGCACCGAATGGACGATGGAACCACGTTGCCCCATTTGGCGATTCACAACGTTTTTGGGATGGAGAATGTGCGCGCGACAAGCGAGGGTTTGCTGAAGCTGCGGCCGAATGAACGGCCTTTTGTGCTGACGCGGGCCGCTTACGCTGGCGCGCAGCGTTACGCGGCGACGTGGACCGGCGACAACGTATCGGTATGGAATCATCTCGGAATGAGCACGCCCATGCTTCTGAGCATGGGCATCTCCGGCTATGGAATGGTGGGGGATGACATCGGTGGGTTCGCCGGGTCGCCCGCGCCAACGCTGCTTACACGATGGATCGAGGCTGGCGCGTTCAATCCGATTTATCGTGATCATACGGCAAAAGGTACAGCGGATCAGGAGCCGTGGGTGCACGGACCGGAGCACGAGAAAATCCGCAAACATTTTATCGAGGAGCGTTATCGGCTGCTGCCCTACATTTATACCAGCGTGGAAGAAATGTCGCGCACAGGAATTCCCCTGATGCGGCCGTTGCTGCTGGAGTATCCCCAGTCGCCGGAATTTTTTGACGATGACGGCGAATTCCTGTTCGGCCCAGATCTGTTTGTCTCGCCGGTGACGAATGAACTGCAGGACGAAAAGGTCATCCAGTTGCCGCCGGGGAGCTGGTACGACTATTGGACAGGCGAGAAGAGCTCCGACAGAGAATTGAAGAAATTGAAACCTGCGCTGGATCAGGTGCCGGTTTACGTGCGAGCAGGAGCGATTGTGCCGCGGCAGCCATTGGTGCAGAACACCGGCGAGACCCCAAAGGGGCCGCTCGAATTGCAGATTTACCCTGGCCCGGATTGCCAAGGCAGCCTTTACCAGGACGACGGTCACTCTTTGGACTACGAAAAGGGCAATTTCCTGCGCGTCAACTATTCGTGCCAGGTGGGCGCGAACGCGATCAAAATTGTCAGTGCCGTCGAGAAGGATGGCTATAAGCCGTGGTGGAAGGCGGCCGAAATTACGGTATTCGGAATGGACAAGGCGCCAAAAGAGGTGCGCGTGGGCGACGCTACCATTCATGAATGGCGATATGACACCGCGCAACATGCTGTCGTGTTCACGGTGCAAGAGGCGAAGAACAATTGGACTGTGGAAATTATTCTCTAATGAGATTCAGTCCAGCGATAAAATGGAAATGGACTGTGGCGGTGCAGTGATTTTTAGTTCCGTAGCAGTGGATTCGGCGGTCGCGTTTCCGTAAAGCGTAGTCGTCCGCCGAGCAACCGCCAGCGGCGTATTTGCTGCAGCAATTGTCAACGTTCGCGACTTGCTTGCGTTATTGAATACCACCAACAACTTCTCGTCGTTGGTCTGTCGAACGAATAGATACGAATCGTTGTCGGAAAATACGTGGGAGAGCTTGCCGGTCCGCAGAGCAGGGTGACTGCGGCGAAGCTGCAACAAGTTCTGCACCGCTGAAAAGTTTTTTTGCTGTTCGGGAGTTCGCCCTTCCTCGGTAAAGGCGTTTTGTGGATCGCCTGGCCAGCCACCGGGGAAATCACGCCTATTGTCGGGATCACCGCCTCCCGGCATCGCAATTTCATCTCCATAATAAAGTTGCGGAATCCCGCGCACGGTCAATATCAAACCAAACGCGCAAAGCAGCTTCTCGCGCGAGCTGCCCGGCTCGCTCGCCATGCGAGCCACATCGTGATTCGCAAAAAATGGAACCAACCAATCCGGATGCGGGTACAGTGCGTCCTGCCGCAAAATGTCGGCGATCCGGCCTGCGGGAGCTCCATGCAGTAAAACATCGCGAATTGTAAAGTACAGCGGGAAATCGAAAACGGTGGAAAGGCCGCTGTCAATGTCGTCCCACTCTCGTTTGCCACCTACAAAAAACGACGTTACTGTTGGGTCGGGATGAAAGACTTCGCCGATCGTGGTGAGATTGGGATAAATGCGGCGCAGGCCGGCATGCCAGCGCTCCCAGAACGTGCGCGAAACGTAGGGAAACGTGTCCACGCGAAACCCGTCGAGTCCCGCCGATTCGATCCACCAGATGGAATTTTGCAGCAGATATTTTGCGACGATCGGGTTTTCACTATTCAGATCGGGCAAAATGCCAAAAAACCATCCGTCGGTAATGTTGCGGCGCATGGCGGCCGTGGAATGCGGATCGGCAAGCGCTTCGAATGGATCATTTGAACCACCCGTGGAATTGGATTTGCCGTAGAACGAGTTTTTGAATGGAGCGAATGTATCTAGATGATTTTGTGCAGTGCCATGAAACCAATCCGGCAGTGGCGGCTTTGCCACCCACGGGTGGCGAGGGCCAACATGATTGGGCACGGCATCGAAAAAGAGCTTCATGCGCTGCTGATGCAGAGCTGACGCCAGTTCTTTGTAGTCATTGAATGTGCCCAAGTGCGGATCAACAGCGTAGAGATCCGCAGCACCGTAGCCGTGGTAATCCTGTTCTGCGCCATTCTTGACGACGGGAGTAAGCCACAGTGTGGTAACACCGAGGTCTTTGAAGTAATCGATATGGTCGCGGATGCCGCGCAAATCGCCGCCATGCCAGGAGCGCGGATTGGAACGATCGTGCGAACCAGGGAATTCTGCGGGTTCATCATTCGTGGGATCACCGTTTGCGAGACGGTCGGGCATAATCAGATAAAGAACATCATCCGAGCTTAAGCCGTGAAATCGTTGCGCGGTCGGTTCGCGATTCGAAACGGGCAATTCGAAGGAAGCGTCTCCGACGGGCGTGGTGAGATGACAAACGATGGTGCCGGAACGCAGACGCGGACCGAATTTGAGCCATACGAAAAGATAGTCGCCACCTTGCGTTGCTTCGCTGTGTTCGACTACGACGTCGGGAAGATTGCAGGCAACTTTGGTGGCCTGAAGGCGATGGCCGTAAAGCAGAACCATTAATTCCGGCGTAAGTCCGACCCACCAGTTCGGAGGCTCGACTTTTTTTACTACGGGGGCTGTAGCGGCTCCCACCGACTGCGGAACGGCGATAGTCTGTGGCGATATTAGACAAAAAGCGCTGGCAAGAAGAGCGGAAGCAATGATCCGGCGAAGGAAGTTGGCGCTCATCAGGGAACAAGAATAATGAAAAACGCCGACGAATTGATAGCGCAACTCGAGTCAGAAGGAAAGTTGCGCACTTCGCCGGCTCAAGTGAATCCGTTATGCTTTCTGAAACCGCAGTGTTCCGAAGGCTTCGGGCACATGGAAATTCGGCTCTGGAGTGTAAGTAGGTCGCCAGGAAGAATAAAAGCGCGGCTCGGTTGCGCCTTCGACGCGGAAAAAATTCACGCGCCATTCAGCGGACGCATCAAAAACTTTCACAAGTATGCGCATTGGCAGCGCCAGTTCAGCGGTCCAGATTTTCCGCGATTCATTGACGACGACGCGTGATTTCATGCCGCTTCCGGGATCGCGTTTGCCTTCCGGCGAAATTTTCAGGTCAATCCACATTCCGTTGGGACTGATTTCGAATTCCCAGTAGCGGCGGGGCTGGCTGGCGTCCGTCTGCAGAAAAACTTCGGCAACGTCGCGATCCCATAAATGGTCGCGGCGGCCATTTAAGTCGCTGTCTTCAAAAACTGCGAGAGTGCGATAGCGACAGCGAAACCTAAAATACAAATATTCGTTTGTCCACAGAACGCGGACTTCGGTCTCCCGTGCAGAGTCCGCATGTTTGCCCTGCCAATCGGATGTGAAGCGCACAGGCTGCGCGAGGGCCCAGGCGTGCACGCCCGGGAAACCGTCAGTATCGAGCCCGCTTGAAAGTTCCAGCGCGACAGCAGCGAGCAAGATGTCAGGAGCCTTTTTCATACAGAACTCAGCATAGCGAAGCCTGCCCCGCGTGCGAACTCTTTGCGCACTTCGATTTGCGCAACAGCCAATTGCCGCGAAGCGACGTGCTAGCATCTCAAAACAAAGAGACTTTGGGCTATGGCAGTTGTCACAGAGCGATCCGCGGAGGCGGCGATGGTGGAAACAGTCAATCCGGAAGAATTCCTGACTCAGCAGCAGAGGAAGAAGATCGAAGACTACGAGTTTGTGAAAGTCCATCTGGGTGGCGGCGTAGCACACATGACGCTGAACCGTCCCGAGCATAATCTGTTGAACGAAGCCATGCTTCGCGAAATGGCCGAAGGCATCGAGTACGCCGGTTCACGGGAGGACGTGAAAATTATTCTGCTGGATTCCGCGTGCAAAGTTTTTTGCGGCGGTATCGAGATCGGCGAATATACCTCGCAACGTGTTTTCCAGATGCTGGACGCATTCCACGCGGCATTTGCGGCCATGGTCGATGTGGCCAAGCCGGTGATCTGCGTTGTGAATGGTCCGGCGATCGGTGGTGGAGCAGAGCTGGCGGCTTTTGGCGACCTGGTAATCGCCACGCCGAAAGCGCGATTCGCGCAGCCGGAAATCACGATCGGAATGTTTCCGCCGCTAGCGTCCACAATTTTGCCTTATCTGGTGGGTCCGAAGATCGCGCTCGAACTGGTGCTGACGGGAGAGCCGGTGACGGCAGAACGTGCGCTGGACCTTGGGCTGGTCAACCGGCTGGTTCCCGAAGCGCAGCTTGAGACGACGGTGAAGGACCTGGTAACGCGCATGACGGGACATTCCGGGCCGGTTTTGACGATGGCTAAGAAAGCAATTCTTGGAGGAATGGGGCTCTCTCTACGCGATGGGCTAAAGCACTCCATGAATATTTTCCTGAACGAATTGTACAGGCTGGAAGATTCACAGGAAGGATTGCAAGCGCTTGTCGAGAAGCGCAAACCGACTTGGAAGAATCGGTAAGCCAAAAAAATACCGAGCGGAGTGGTGCGATTCTGGACTTGCGTTCGATTCGTTTGACGAGTAATGCGCGCCGGGCATACACTCATTTCACAATTTGCAGGCAAGGGCAGCGGGGAAGGCCGTGAAAATCGGCCGCGGTCCCGCCACTGTAATCGGCAAAAAGCCGTAAGCCAGGCTACCCTCCCGTGCCGCAGTTTGCGAGGCTTCTCGCGAGAGGGAGCTGCGTCCGTTGCCCCACGAAACTCGCGGGGCATTTTTCTTTTTTCCAGCTGTCGCGGAGAAAGAAAACGATCTCTTGTCAACGGAGTTGAGGGACTTTGAAAATTTGCGTTCCATCCGCGTTCACTCAGAAAGCCGTACTCGCGGCGATGCTGTGCTTCGCTCTCGGCGTCGCGCCATTGCGCGCGAATCAAAGCGCGGGTTCGGCGCCCGCGAGAGAATCGTTCCAAACGGTACAAGATGAGACTGGCCGCAGCGTTCGTATACCGAATCCGGTGCGCCGCGTGGTTTCTCTTGCGCCCAGCTTGACTGAATCGATTTACGCGCTCGGCATGGAAAATCTGCTGGTCGGAGATACCGACTACTGCGATTACCCGCCGGAAGCGAGGAAAAAACACAAGGTCGGCGGGGCAGTGAATCCGAGTCTGGAAGAAATCGCAGCGCTGAAGCCGGATCTTGTTCTGGTCATTAAGAGTCTCAATCGTCCGGAAACGGTCCGGCAGTTAGACCGTCTTGGTATTGCCGCGTACGCCACGGATCCGCATACGATAGACGACATACGCAGTTCGGTTCACCGCTTGGCAGAAGTGTTGGGAAATTCAGCGGCTGGAGAGACTCTCGATGCGGCTTTGCTTCAGCAAGAAACCGCTCTGCGAAGAAAACTGCAAAACGCTGCGGCCACGCGCGTACTTTTTATTGTGTGGACGGACCCGCTGATTTCCATCGGCAGAAATACTTTTATCGCGGACGCGTTGGAACACGCTGGCGCGATTTCAGTTGTCGGGTCGTCGCAAGATTGGCCGCAAATGAGCCTGGAAGAAATGGTGCGGTTGCAGCCGGAATTTCTGGTATTTGCATCGGGTCACGCCGAAGCAGTTTCGCGAGACATGGAAGCGCTGGCAATGCGACCGGGATGGGCTGAGCTTGACGCAGTAAAACATCGCAGGTTTGCTGTGATCAGTGATGCCGTGAATCGGCCCGCGCCGCGATTGTTTTCAGCGGTGGAAGATCTTGCGCGACAACTTCATCCCGAGGCATTCACCGAAAAAAGCGAAGCTTCAAAAACCGCTGCTCCAGCGGAGAAAAACTGATGCGGCCGCTCACGCTCAGCCGCCTTCTTTTACAGTGCGCGGTGCTGGGCGCAATTCTTTTTTGCGTCATGGTTCTTGCGCTGAAGTTTGGCGCGGTTCACGTTTCGCTATATGGCTTGGGCCGCGATTTGTTGCGAGTGCTTATGGGGAAGAGCACTGCGATCTCCAGTGAATACAACTTGATCCTCAATCTACGGCTTCCGCGTATTCTACTGGGGGTTTTGGTGGGTGCTTCGCTTTCTGTGGCGGGCACAAGTTTCCAGGCGTTGCTGCGCAACCCGCTCGCGGATCCCTACGTCTTGGGTGTTTCGAACGGCGCCGCAGTCGGCGCGATTCTGGCCTTGCTTCTGGAGCCTCGGCTCGCGCTTTCACCGGAGATTGCGTCGGTCTTCACACCACTGGGCGGATTTATCGGTGCGTGCGTTGCGATAACGGCTGTTTATTTTCTGGGCCGCCGCGAAGGCCGTATCGACAGCAATACCCTTTTGCTGGGCGGGATCATCACCGCCTCGCTGCTGTCTGCAATTATAATTTTGCTGCTGACCACCATGCCCAGCAGCAACGTGCGAGGAATGGCGTACTGGCTGATGGGCGAACTGTCTGCCGTGCCGTCAAGGCCTCTGGGTTGGGTACTCCGCGTGGGATTTCTGCTTGCGGCCGCGGTGATTTACACGACCGCGTCGGACTTGAATTTGCTTCTCTCCGGCGAAAAAGAAGCCATGCATCTCGGGGTGGATGTTCGTCGCGTGCGGATCGTCGTCTACATTGCTGCCTCTGCTCTGACCGGTCTTGCGGTCGCGATGAGCGGATCCATCGGGTATGTGGGATTGCTGGTGCCGCACGTGATGCGCATGATTTTTGGTTCGGACCACCGAATCCTTATTCCAGCGTCGGCCTTCGGGGGCGCCATCGTTTTGGTGATGGCAGACACACTGGCGCGAACCATTGCCGCTCCGTCGGAGCTCCCAGTGGGAGCAATCACGGCCATCGCCGGCGCTCCCCTTTTTATTTACCTTCTGCGACGGAGGCTGGCATGACCTCCGCAACCCGCTCGACATCTTCACCCAATGCGGCGGATGCCGGCCATGGCGCCAAGGAACCGCGTTTGAGTGTGGAGCAGGTGAGTTATGCGCATGCACCCAACCCACAACAGGCGCCAATTTTCACGCTGGAAGCAACTAGTTTTCATGCGAAGGCGGGAGAGGTTGTAGCGATCCTGGGACCGAATGCCAGCGGGAAATCAACGTTGCTGCAGATTATTTCCGGCGCGCTGCATCCGCTTTCGGGGCGCGTGCTGTTGAACGGGTTCGTCACGCACGATCTGGAACCCCGCATTCGCGGCCAGCGCATCGCGATGGTGCAGCAGGAAAGCCAGCTGCTGTTTCCGTCCAAAGCCTGGGAGTTCGTGATGCAGGGCCGCCATCCTTACGGGAAATCGTTGCGATTTGAAACCGACGACGACGTCATTATCGCGAAGAACGCGCTTGCGCAAGTCGGCGCGGAATACCTCAGCGATCGCTGGATGGATCAAATTTCCGGCGGAGAAAAACAGCGCGTAATTCTGGCGCGAGCGCTTGCCCAACAGCCGTTGCTGCTTCTGCTCGATGAGCCAACCTTGCATCTGGACATCGGAGCGCAGGTGGATTTGCTTGAGACACTGCACCGCCTGGCACGTGAAAATCGCTATTCCGTCGTGGTGGTCACGCACGAGCTGAATCTGGTTGGTGAATACGCAGATCAGGTCGTGCTCTTGCAAAAGGGCAAATGCCTGCGCGTCGGCGCTCCGGCCGCGGTGTACCAGCGTGATCTCCTTGAACAGGTCTTCCAGACGCAGCTCAGCGTGGAGATGGGGTCGAATGGCCGTCCGCGCGTGAACATTTTGCCTGGATCGCAGTCTTAGTTGTTTAACGCCGCGGGAATTTTCCGCGGAAACACGTAACCCATAGCGGGTGAAGTCGCCCCCCCACAATCATCGCGGACTTCGTGCACGGGAAGACGGAGCGTTCTACGCGAAATTTGCGACAGAAAACGCGAGCCGTCGCCGCCGCGCGACTGTAAGGCGGGAAATCGCAAGCCAGCCACTACATTGTCTCGGCGAATTTCAGGGACGATACGGGAAGGATGCTTGCACGCAACGCCGCCAAGCCAGGAGACCGGCGAGGTCTGCAATCTCGTTTTGAAGTTTTCAGAGTTGTTCTGCAAAACGCTGAGAATAACTAGCGAGACGACCTTCAACTCCCGCGCGTGAGGGAGCGGAGGAGAAAAATGAAAACCATTCTGCTTCGCGTCGTCATCGCTTCTCTACTTTTCATTCCGATTCAAAAGTCTTTGAATGCCCAGTCCAGCCCGCCTGATGCCCAGTTAAAAGGAACGTTGCTGGACGCGAGCGGCGGCGGCGTGGGCGGGGTTCATGTCACAGCACAGCTTGCGGGCGATTCGCAGGCGCATCTGTGGAAAGCAACCAGCACCACGGCCGGTGAATATGCGCTCGCGGTTCCTCCGGGCAAATACCACGTCGTATTTCAACGCGCGCCATTTGTGACGCGCGAGTTCGATCTCGATCTGCGCAGCGGTTCGTCGCGAGGGCTTGATTTGCGGCTCGAACTCGAGCGTGTGTCATCGAGTGTCGTGGTAACGGCAGAAGCGGAACCATTGCCAATCCAGCAGACAACCGCGTCCGTCACCGCGCTTGCGCGCGCCGACTTTGATGCGCGTCAATCGATAACTCTTCCCGACGCTCTTCTGTACGTGCCGGGAGTTGCTATCGGCCGAACCGGTCCAGAAGGCGGTAGCGCTTCCATCTTTTTGAACGGCGGGAATTCCAACTTCACGAAAGTCCTGGTCGACGGAACGCCAGTGAACGAACCTGGAAACGCCGTGGATTTCTCCAACTTCACCCTGGACAACGTTGACAAAGTGGAAATTGTTCGCGGCGCAGAGAGCGCGATTTACGGAACTGACGCGGTTGATGGAGTGATTCAGGTCATCACGCATCGCGGAACCACGCGCATTCCGGAAGTAAGCATTTTCGCTCAAGGCGGAAGTTACGATACTGGCCTCGGCGGCGGGCAACTCAGCGGACTTCTCGGCCGCTTCGACTATTCTGCCGCAGCCTCCTATTTGTCGACTGCTGGTCCAGACGACGACAATCACTTCCTGAATCGCACCCTCTCTGGAAACTTCGGCTATCGTCTCGGCGAAGACAATCAACTGCGCTTGACGCTGCGTAACATTACCAGTAACGCGCAGACGCCCGGCCAGGTATTACTGGAACCGCCCAGTCCGGATTCACATACGGATTATCATTTTTTCAGCGCGAACGCTCGATGGGATTTCGCCACCGGCAAGCACTGGCACCACGAATTGATGGGCGCGGAATCTTACAACCGGCAGTTCAGCGCCGATCCGATCCAGAATTTTTACGCAACCGATCCCCTTGCGAGATGCCCGCGAGCTAATCCCGGCGCAATCGCCACGACCGAGTTTTGCGACTTCACCAGCCCAGGCAGCTTTTTTCAATACGATCGTGCCAGCATCAACGCGCAGTCCAGTTACCTGTTGTCGAATTTTTCTGGGACCGCCGGCTACCAATACGAGGTGGAAAATGGCCACATTCCATTTCTCACCGCGGGACACGTGCGTCGCAACAATCAAGGTGGCTTTCTCGATTTTCGCTATGCCCCACATCCCCGCGCGTCGCTGAGCTTCGGCGCGCGGGCGGAAGCCAACGGAAATTTCGGCACGCGTGTTGTGCCGCGCGTTGGGGCCTCCCTTATGTTGTTGCAGGGCCGAGGTTTTTGGGGCGAGACGAGGCTGCGTGCATTTTTTGGGCAGGGCATCAAAGAACCGCGTTTCGATCAACTGTTTAACGATCAATTCGGCGACTTTGGCAATCCAGCGCTCAAGCCGGAGTCCAGCAAGACCTGGAGCACCGGCATCGAGCAGAAACTTTGGGACAACCGCATCCTTCTCAGCGGCGAATATTTTTCAAATCGCTACTACAATCTCATCAGTTTTGCGTTTTGCCTTCCGCTACTACCGCCGGCAACAGGGAACTCATGCGGAGTTTCTATCCCCGGTGCTCCGCCAAGTTTCGGATATTACTTCAACACCGACCGCGCTCGCGCCCGCGGAACCAATATCAGCGCGGAAGCAAGAATTGTTCGCTGGCTGATGGTGGCCGCGAGCTACTCGTACGACGACAGTCTGGTGCTCGCTGCTCCGAACACATTTGATCCGACGGAGGTGCCTGGGAACCGGCTGGCGCGACGTCCCGTGAATTCTGGGACGCTGTCGGCGAGGGCGGGATGGCGGAGTTTGAATGTAACACTCTCCAGCTATTTTACGGGCCAGAGAACAGACAGCGATTTTCTGGGGCTTGGGCTAAACCACACGCCTGGCTACGCCAGGTTTGACCTTGCGTGCAGTTATGAGCTCGGAAAAGGCGTGACCAGCTATGTGCGAGCCGTCAATCTCTTTGACAAGTCCTACCAGGATGCGCTTGGCTACCCAGGGCTGGGGCGGGAAGTGCTGGTCGGGATGAAGTACCGATTTGGCGGGAAAAACTGATTGAGGCATGCCCCGGCAAGAGCAGAAGATGAATGAAAGGACCGAGGTCTTATTGTGCTGGAGTGGTGGCAAAGACAGTGCCATGGCGCTGAACATTCTACGTCAGCAGAAAGATCTGCGGGTTGCTGCGCTGCTTACGACAGTCACCGAAGGCTACGAGCGCGTCAGCATGCATGGTGTGAGGCGCACGCTACTCCTGCGGCAGGCGGAGGTCGCGGGTCTGCCACTGCAGGAAGTACGCATCCCGCCGCAATGTGTCAATCCCGTTTACGAGGAGCGGATGCGCGAGGCGTTGCTGACGCAAAAAGAAACCGGCATACGCCACGTGGCGTTTGGCGACATTTTTCTGCAGGATTTGCGCGAATACCGTGAGCGGAACCTGGCTCAAGTGGAGATGAACGCAATTTTCCCGATTTGGAAACGCGATACGCGGGAACTCGCGAGAGAGTTCTGCGCGATGGGATTTCGCGCCATCGCGGTTTGCATTGATGCAAAAAAGTTGAGCCGCGGCTTTGCCGGGAGGGAACTGGACGAATCATTTTTCCGCGACCTGCCAGCGGGGGCAGACCCCTGCGGCGAAAACGGAGAGTTCCATACGTTCGTTTACGACGGGCCTATTTTCTCGAACGCGATTGCGATCGAGCGAGGCGAAGTGGTCGAACGCGACGGATTTTATTTTTTTGACCTGAAGGAGAAATCGCAATGAATTCCGAACAACAGAAACAGTCGTTGGTTCTTCGCAGCGGCGTAGTTGCAACGATGATACTTTTGGCGGCAGTGTTGCGCATTATCCCGCATCCCTGGAACCTTACGCCTATTGGCGCCATGGCGTTGTTTTCCGGCGCGATGTTTCGCAGCCGGTGGATGGCGGTCGCGTTGCCTCTGGCCAGTTTGCTTGCGGGAGATCTATTTGTTGGCTTTCATAAATTGATGTTCGTCGTGTACGCGAGTTTTGCGATCAGCGTGGCCATCGGCAGGTGGCTAGGAGAAAGCAGAGGCGCGGCACGAATTGGTAGCGCAGTTTTTCTCGGCGCGGCACAATTCTTCGTTGTCACTAACTTTGCGGTATGGGCCATCGGCGGCTTTTATCCCCAAACAATCGAAGGCTTGGTGAACTGCTTCGTTGCCGGTGTGCCTTTCTTCTGGAACACTTTAGCCGGTGATGCGTTGTACGCCGGAATCCTGTTCGGCGGATTTGCTCTGGCCGAAAAAATGCTCCCTGCGCTGCGGTCGCAAGTGGTCAAGCAGACGCAAGTAACCTGATGTTGCGTGCCGAAGGCTGCGGTATGCTGGTGATATAATTACCGGGCCATGAGCGCTAAGAGTGCTGCCGAGACTGCGGTGTCCCCCGAAGTGATGGCCAAATACGAGGCCGTGATCGGGCTGGAAGTGCACGCGCAGCTTCTCACCAAAACCAAGATTTTCTGCGGCTGCTCGACGCAATTTGGCGACGCACCAAACGCGAATACCTGCCCAGTATGCCTTGGGCTCCCCGGCACGCTGCCCGTCTTGAACAAACGTGCCGTAGAACTGGCGATGCAGGCGGCACTGGCGTTGAACTGCACGGTGCATGAGCACTCGCGTTTTGCGCGCAAGAATTATTTTTATCCAGATCTGCCCAAGGGCTACCAGATTTCGCAGTACGAGCTTCCACTTGCCACTGCCGGCCACATTGAAATCGAAATCACCGGCGCAAAAAAGAGGATCGGGATTACGCGGCTGCACCTCGAAGAGGATGCCGCGAAAAACCTTCACGAAGGATTCAAGGATTCCGCCACAAAAGGCTATGTGGACTACAACCGCTGCGGTTCGCCGCTCAGCGAAATTGTCAGCGAGCCCGATATGCGCACGCCGGAAGAGGCTTACGCGTATCTCACGACGCTGCGCCAGATTCTGCTCTACACCGGCGTGAGTGACTGCAATATGGAGGAAGGCTCGCTGCGCTGCGATGCCAACGTCAGTGTGCGACTGCGCGGAGCGCCGCAGTTCGGCACCAAGGTCGAAGTAAAAAATTTGAATTCGTTTCGGTTTCTGCAAAAAGCCCTCGAGTATGAGATTGAACGGCATATAGGCATCATCGAAGCAGGCGGCAAGATTTCTCAAGAAACGCGGCTGTGGAATCAGACCGAGAGCTATACGGTTTCCATGCGTTCGAAAGAGAAGGCGCACGATTACCGCTATTTCCCTGAGCCCGATTTGCTGCCGGTGCACGTCAGCCCGGGATGGCGCGATGCGGTCAAAAATGCGCTGCCGGAATTGCCGGAAGCGAAGCGCGTGCGATTCGTCGACAGCTATGGAATCACGCCGTACGACGCGGAAGTTCTTACGGCCGCGCGGGATCTTGCGGACTATTTTGAAGCGACGGCGAAAGCAGGCGCTCCGGGAAAAGCAGCGGCCAACTGGATGCAGACCGAGCTCTTGCGCCGGCTCAACGACAGCGGAAAAGAGATCACCGGGAGTCCTGTTTCGGCATCGGGTCTGGCAGAACTGATCCAACTGGTCGAAACCGCGAAGATTACCGGCGCAGTTGGGAAAAAAGTGTTCGCAAAGATGTTTGAGACGAGCCGGGGCGCAGCGGAAATTGTCGAAACCGAAGGACTGGGCGCGCAAGTCAGTAGCGATTCGATTGAGAAAATCGCGCGCGAAGTAATTGAAACAAATCCGGAGAATGTCGCTAAATTCAAATCCGGCAACCAAGGCGTTTTCAAGTTTTTTGTGGGGCAGGTCATCAAAGCTACTCGAGGACAGGCTAACCCCCAGACCGTGAATGAAATTCTCAAGAAATTGCTGGCGAGCTGAGGCTGCACGTTATGCTCAAAATTGGCGACAAGGCACCGGAATTTAAACTGAAGAGCGACACTGGGACTGATGTGTCACTTCAGGACTTCAAAGGACAACGCGTGGTGCTGTTTTTCTTTCCCAAGGCCGACACGCCAGGTTGAACCACGGAAGCGTCCGAGTTTCGCGACGCAAAGAAGCACTTCGATAAACAAAGTGTGACTATTCTGGGAGCGAGCGCGGACTCGGAAAAAGCTCTGGCCAACTTCAAGAAAAAGCAGAAACTCAACTTTGCGTTGCTGGGCGATCCGACTCACAAGATGATCGAAGAGTATGGCGTATGGCGTCCGAAAAAATTCATGGGCAGGATTTTCAAAGGAATCGTACGGAGCACTTTTCTGATTGGGGCGGATGGTAGAATTGAAGAAATCTGGGACCAAGTGCGGGTGAAAGGCCATGCCGCCGAAGTGCTCAAGAGAGTCAGCAGCCTGCCGTCCTGAAGGTGACCGGCAAGCTACAGGGAACAGACGGGCGCGTTCTCATCGGCCGAAGGCTCGATGAGCAGATTGTCGATAAGCCGCGTTTTACCGATGAAGACCGCAAGTAGCGCGTAGATAGGCCGCGCGCCGATCCTGACTGCGGGTTCGAATGATTCGGCATCCACAATTTCAATGTAATCTACGCGCGCCAGCGGCTCGTTCGACAAAACGCGGCGAATTGTACTTTGCAGTTGCAACGCATCACGAGTCCCCGCATTCAACTCGCGGCGCGTCTCATCGAGCGCACGGTGAAGAGCCGCGGCGGCGCGGCGTTCCTCTGGGTTCAAGTAAGTGTTGCGAGACGAGAGCGCAAGCCCGTCCGGCTCACGCACGATCGGGCAAACCACAATTTCAACATTAAGGTTCAGGTCGGTGGCCATCTGCTGCAGAATACGCACCTGTTGCGCGTCTTTCCGGCCAAAATAGGCGATTTGCGGCTGCACAATTTCGAAAAGTTTCAGAACGACGGTGGCTACTCCGCGGAAATGACCAGGCCGCGATCTGCCTTCCAGCCGCTCGCTTAGTCCTTCGATGTTCACGTAACTGCGGAATTCCGGCGGGTACATTTCTTTCGCATCCGGCGCAAAGAGAATATCCACGCCCGCGTCCGTAAGTTGCTCGACGTCTCGTTCAAACGTCCGCGGATATTTCGAAAGATCCTCGTTCGGGCCGAACTGCGTGGGGTTCAAAAAGATCGAAGCATACACGCGAGAGCAGTCGACTCTGGCTCGGCGAATCAGCGAAAGATGTCCTTCATGCAGGGCACCCATCGTCGGCACCAAGGCGACGACATGGTTTTCGGCGCGCGCTTGCCGCACGGTTTCCTTCATCCACGAGATGGTTCGCATGATTTCCATGAGCGGAGGAATTTTAGCCCATGTCACTGGCGTTACACATTGTGGGATCCACTCCCTGAACGGAGCGCTTTTACGGCCAAGAGGGATAAACAAGATAGAGTGCAGGGAGGCCGGATCATGCGGAAGCGGCGGATGAACTTTCGCGATAGAAGTGCATGAGATCGCTGAGCACAGGTTTTACCCCGAGTTGCCTGAGCATAGTCGCGACTTGGCCGCGATGATAAGTGCCATGATTCGCGAGATGCTGCAGAGACTGCCAAAGCGGGTTTTTGTAGACGCCAAAATTAATCGTTTTGTATTCCATCACGCGATCCAGTTCGTTTTGCGTTAGACCCTGAACGAACGCGAACAACTGTTCTGCTTGTGGCACCCAGTGTTCACGCAACGCGGAGATTGTCTGGACGTTCGAAACGTCGGGGATAGCAGCCGGCGATCGGCCGTTGCATCGCTCCAACCAGACCCATTCCGCGCCGCAAATATGTACGAGCGTGTCGCGCACTGAAGAAAAGCTGGAACCCAGCGGCTTTACAAACTGTTCGTCGGAAAGTTGCGCAGCGCCTTGCAGAGAACGCCCATTGGCCCAGGCGTTGTAATCAAACAATTGGCGAATTTCTTCCGGCGTCATGCAATTCTCCGCAGGCTACATCAGGATTTAGTCGGTGAGTTCAACGTCGAAGTTGATTTCCTTGCGGCTCGTTTTTGGTTCGGGCATATGATACGACTCTGCGTCAGATGGAAAACTGCCGCGCCGCACGTCAGCGCAATACTCGCGCGCCGTGCTGGAGATAATTTCGCTCAAGTTGGCATACTGCCGGGCAAATTTCGGCACCGGCCCGAACGTCAGTCCGAGCAGATCGTTGATCACCAGAATTTGTCCATCGCATTCCGGACCTGCTCCGATACCAATCGTGGGAATGCGCAATTCGCGGGTAATCAGGGCCGCAAGCTCGCGTGGAATTCCTTCCAGAACAATCGCGAACGCTCCGGCTGCTTCCACGGCTCGCGAGTCGCGTACCAACTGCTCCGCTGCATCGGGAGTCTTTCCCTGCACTTTGAAGCCGCCCATGGCGTGCAGCGATTGCGGCGTCAGACCCACATGACCCATTACTGGAATTTCTGATTCGGTCAGCCGCGCGATCAACTCCAGCCTCCGTTCGCCGCCTTCAACCTTCACTGCTTCGGCGCCAGCTTCTTTCACGAAGCGCACCGCGTTGCGCACCGATTCGGAAATTTCGGCGTGATAACTGCCAAACGGCATATCCGCCACCACCAGCGCCCGCCGCGTTCCTTTGCGCACTGCTCGCGTGTGATGCAGCATTTCATCCACGGTCACCGGCAGCGTTGTTTCGTGGCCCAGCATCACCATTCCGAGTGAATCGCCCACCAGCAGCACTTCCACGCCGGCTTCATCCAGCAAGCGGGCAGTCGGGTAGTCATACGCGGTCAGGCACGTAATCTTGGTCGAATCTTGCGGGCAAAGTGATTTGCGGTGGAGCAGCGAAGGCACGGTAATCTTGCCATCGCTAATTTTGGAAGGAACACTCATCTTGGCCTCCGGTGCCGCTCTCTAATTTCGAGATGCAGCCCTGTACCAAATGAAATCGTAGCAGAAAAAGTGTCAATGCGCTATGGAACGGCTGCATTTGCTCACGACCCTTAGGAGCCTTGCGGTAGCGATGAGGAACTGTAATTACGTGGCTCCACGGGCTTGCGCGCGCCCTTTCCATTGGCCTCCGCGACCGCTCCAGTAGCGCACAGCAGAGAGCCCCGTTGCAAAAACATAGAAAATTGCAGCCATCGGCAGCAGCGGAGCCCATATCGGCCGCAGCCGGTAGAATGTTACCGTCGGCAGGAATGACGCGGTCATCAGGCACCAAGCGGCTAGCGCAAATGGCCAGACACGAATATTGGTGGAGAACGTGAGAGCGAGCGGCAGCACAAAAGTTAAAGTCATCGCGACAAATGTGCCGACCAGCAATATGGCGGAGTATCGCAATTGAGTGAAAGCAGTGCGCGCAATCATGTCGCGAACGTCTGAGAAGTTTTCGTACGATCGCAGGCTTTTGCTCGCGCGCGTGAGCCCCATCCAGACCGTTCCGCCAGACCGCTTCACCGCACGCGCCAGCGCGCAATCGTCAATGACTTCGCTGCGAATCGCGGCAAGTCCACCTGCACGCTCCAATGCGGCTCGGCGCAACAGAACGCTGCCCCCAGCGGCGCCAGCCGTCTTAGCGTTGCGCTTCGCGATCCATTTCGGTGGATAGAGCATCAGGAAAAAATAGAGGAATGCCGGAATCAGCAAGTGTTCGGCAAAAGTTTCCGCCCGTAGCAGAACCATGAGCGAAGTCAGACCCAGCTGGTCGGCTTGCGCGCGCGAAACCAGACGCCGCAGAACGTCAGCACCATGCACAACATCGGCGTCAGTGAACCAGTAGAACTCAGGTTGGGTCGCCGCTGATTCCTTCACGCCCGTATTCAGCGCCCATAATTTGCCGGTCCATCCGCTGGTGAGCTCGGGCGCTGCAATGACATGAAAGCGAGAAGCTGTCCCTGCCTCGGATGCCGCGCGATAAGCAAGCTCCGCTGTCCGGTCGTCGCTATGGTCATCAACTATTACCACGGAAAAGTCGCCGGCATAATCCTGCGCAGCGAGCGCGCGGATCATCGCTTCAATCGAAGCCGCCTCATTCCGCGCGGGTACCACTGCAGTTACGCGCGGCCATTCTGGAGGAGCAGGGCATTGCGCGCGATCGCAATCGAATTCCCAGATTTGCCAGAAATTTCCCCACGCAAAAAACAACACCACCCAAATTATGAAAACCAGGAAGGAAACGAAAACTAGCATCGAGCAGAGGGCCTGCTAAGCCAGGTCCTCGCCGCGAATCGGCAGCCGCCGAATTCTTTTTTTCGTAAGCGAATAAATCGCGTTGCACACCGAAGCTGCGACGACGGGAAGCCCGGGCTCACCGATCCCAGTAGGTTCTTCCTTGCTGGGAACAATATAAATTTCTGTTTTCGGCGTCTGCGCAATTCTCGGCATCTGATAGTCGTTAAAATTCGTCTGCACCACTCTGCCGCCGTCAATCGTGATCGCGTCGTGCAGAGCAGCCGACAGTCCGTAAATCGCAGCGCCCTCTACCTGTGCGCGAATGCCTTCGGGATTTACCGGCCGGCCGCAGTCCACGGCATAGATAAGCCGATGAATTTTCGCGGCGCGGTTCTTGACGCTGACCTCCGCTACCGCCGCCGTGTACGATTCGAACGAATAGTATCCTGCAATCCCTCGCGCCACTCCGGATGGGAGCGGCGATCCCCAGCCGGCTTTTTCTGCCGCGAGCTTCAGCACGCCTTTGAGCCGCGCCGTATCCAGAGGCTTGCCTTCTTTGGGATTCGTGAAATCCGGTATTTTGCGGTCGCCGCCGATCAGGCGCAGCCGAAATTCCAGAGGATCCGCCGCTGCCGCAGCCGCTAGCTCATCCACAAAACATTCCACAACAAATCCGCTCGAGGAATGTTCGACCGAGCGCCACCATGCGCGCGGTACACCGGACTTTGCCAGTGTGTATTCCACCCGGTAATTCGGCGTCTGGTAAGGAATAAACGCCGCCGTGGCAAATTCCGAGTTTTCCGGATGCTCTTGGCCCTTTGCGCTCCACATCGCGTCAATTGAAGTTGATGTCTGGAAATGTTTCCACCCTGCGAGCCCGCCCTTTTCGTCCAGCGCGCCCCAGAAGCGGTGGTACGAAGCCGGCCGGTAAAAATCGTGCTGCATATCGTCTTCGCGCGTCCAGAGCACCATCACCGGCTTGCCAGTCACTTTCGCAATTTGTGCCGCTTCCATTACGAAGTCGCCCATGTAGCGCCGGCCAAAACCTCCGCCCATCAGCGTGGTGTGAACCGTGATCTTTTCCTTCGGCAATTTCGATACGCCCGCAATCACATCCATCGCCCACTGCGGTGCTTGCGTCGGCACCCAAGCTTCAGCGCTATCTGGCCGTATGTGCACCGTACAGTTCATCGGCTCCATCGTCGCGTGCGCAGCGAATGGAAACTCATACGTCGCTTCCACTTTTTTCGTTGCCGCGGCCAGCGCCGCGTTTGCGTCACCATCGTTGCGAACCGTTTTTCCCGGCTTCGCGCCATTTTCCAGAAATTGCTGTCGCAGCGTTTCCGATGACTCGCTTGCGTGAGGGCCGGGCTCCCACTCAACTTGCAGCGCTTTCCGCCCCTGCATCGCCGCCCATGAATTGTCGGCCACAATCGCCACTCCGCCAGCCGTAAACGCTCCTTGCCCCACCGGTTCAATCGCGAATGCTTCCCGCACGCCTGCGACCGCCTTGGCCTTTGCGGCGTCAAACGATTTCATTTTTCCGCCAAACACCGGACACCGCGCCACGACTGCAAACTGCATTCCATCCACGCGCGAGTCGATTCCGAATTTTGCGGTTCCGTTCGTTTTCGCACGCGCTTCCCAGCGCGGCATCTCGTGTCCAACAATCGTGAAATTGTCCGAATTCTTCAGCGGCACCGTCTGCAAGTTTGGAATCGGCTGTTTTGCGGCATCCGCTGCCAGCTCGCCGTACGTCAGAAAATTCTTCCGCGAACCATGCAGCACTCCTCCGTCCTGCGCCATGCACGTGTCAGGGTTCACGTTCCAGCGCGCCGCTGCGGCAGCCACCAGCATCTCTCGCGCCGCCGCTCCTGCCTGCCGCATCGGCAGCCAACAACCGGACACGCTGCCACTTCCTCCAGTTCCATGGTTATAAATCGCAGGATTGGTGGGCGCTTGTTCCACCTCAACTTTCTTCCAGTCTACGCAGAGCTCTTCCGCAAGAATCATCGGCACCGCGGTCATAATCCCTTGCCCCATCTCAGATTTTTCTAGGATCAAGGTCACGCGGTTGTCCCGCGAAATGTGCACCCAGGCGTCGAATGGATTGGGAGTTTTCTTTTCCTGCTCCTCGGCGGGATCTTTCACGGTCGCCGCGTTCAGGTGGAATCCGACCAGCAGCCCGGTGCCGGCAACTGTTCCAGCTTTCAGAAACTCGCGACGGTCTAGAATCAGCGTCGACATAAGACACCTCGGATTTTGCAGTACAACTTGCGAAAAACTACGCGGACTTGCTTTGCGCCGACCGGATCTCCGCCGCGCGATGAATTGCCTTGCGGATGCGCTGGTAGGTTCCGCATCGGCAGATGTTGCCACTCATGAAATCATCAATCTCAGCGTCACTGGGGCTGGCTTTCTTGGCAAGCAACGCCGCGGCTGACATGATCTGTCCGCACTGGCAATAACCGCATTGCGGAACGTCGATTTCCACCCAGGCCTGCTGTACCGGATGATTGCCATCCGCCGAAAGGCCCTCAATGGTGGTAATTTGTTTTCCGCTTACCGCCGAAATCGGCGTGATACATGACCGCGCCGCCTCACCATTTATATGAACCGTACAAGCTCCGCACAGCGCCATTCCGCAGCCGAATTTCGTGCCGGTCATGTTCAACGTATCGCGCAGCACCCACAGCAGCGGCATCTGCGGGTCCACTTCCACCGACTGAGACTTTCCATTGAGCGTGAAACTGATGGCCATAAAAAACCTCCGCGCGAAGCAAAGACCGCAGCCCTCATCCTAACCCAACCGGCCTTATACGAAAAGTTGATACGAGCGGTCGCACACCCTTGGAGCGCCGGCGGTCCTCTAGATTAGATATGACGTACGCTAAGTTCGGGCGTGAGCAATTTCGGGCGTTTTTGTAGGGCCGTGCGGAGGCTCCGGCTCGACGCCTCGCCACCCCACCGGCCGTCCGCTGACCGCCTCTTTCACCGACCGGAACAGCACCACGTACATCAATTGCCGATAGTAAAAACGTTGCAGCAATACCGGAATCAGCAGAGTCCAGTCCTCGTCCCTCTCGAGCGCGAACGCCACCACGCACGTCAGTAGGTCGATCAGCAAAAATCCCAAAAAGAAAAGCACCGACCGTTGGAGATTCGCCGTATCAAACATTGTTTGCGGTATCCACGAGACATGCAATTGCGTCAATCCCCAAAACAGGATTGAGCCCAGGAACATAAGATCAATGATCGGCGAAACCAGCGGCAACATCAGTTGGAACACAAAAATATTAGGCAGCGCTACCCAGCCTAGCGTGCCATACCTTTGCCGGAAGAGCGTATCGCGGTGCTTCCAGAACGACTGCAGCGTCCCAAATGTCCAGCGAAATCTCTGCCGGATCAGCACGCTGGCCGTGTCTGGAGCTTCCGTCCACGCAATCGCACGCTCTTCGTAGCTCACGCGCCATCCCAGCCGCCGAATTGCGATGGTAAGATCGGCATCCTCTGCAACGGTGTCCGCCGTAATTCCGCCTGCCGCCTCAATCGCCTTTACGCGCCACGCGCCCAGCGCCCCGGGCACCACGGTGATGCAATTCAGCAAATCGAACGCGCGCTTCTCCATGTTCTGGCTGGTGACGTATTCCAGCGCCTGCCAGCGCGTCAGCCAGCGCGAGCGATTTCCCACCTTCACGTTCCCGGCCACGGCACCGGTTTCAGGATCGGAGAAGTGCCGCATCAACTGACGGATAGCATCCGGTTCAATTTCCGTGTCCGCGTCAATCGTCACCACGATCTCGGTTTTCGCCTGTCCCATGGCGTTATTTAACGCCGCAGCTTTTCCGCGATTCACCTGGTGGATTATTTGTACGCGCGGGTCGTGGTCAAAGTGAGCGTCCAGCAGCGTGCCGGTCTCGTCGCTTGAGCCGTCGTTAACCACAATCACCTGCATCACCGGGTAGTCGGACGCCAGTACCGATTTCACCGTTTGTACGATTACGCCCTCTTCGTTGTAGGCTGGAATCAGCACGGTAACACTCGGCAGCGGGTCGGGCGCTTGGTCGTGATCGGCACGCAATTTCTCAATTAGTGCAAGAATCCCGATGATCAACGCGCGACCGCTCACCAGCACGATTCCCAGTACAAACACGTAGCCGATGCCCATTGCAAACCAGTGATACAGTCCAAAAATAAAGCCATCGGCCTTGGCTTCAAGCCATTCCCGCCCGGACAAGGGCACCATTACTTCCCCACGTGTTTTATTTACCAGCTCCGGCACTGACACAAATTCATATCCGCGCGCGCGCAATTGGTCGATGATTTTCGGTAGTGCTGCCAGCGTCTGGCTGCGGTCGCCTCCCCCATCGTGGAACAAAATGATGTTTCCGCTACTCGCCTGCCGTAGCACTTCATCAATAATATCCTGCGCTGGAACTTGCTTGCCGTAGGGTTGTCGCCAGTCGTGCGGATCGATTTTCTGTCCGACGATCAGATACCCCATGTCTTGCGCCACCGGTAGTTTCTCTACTTCTTCCGCAAATTCTGGCTGGTGGTCGATTCCATACGGCGGCCGGAATAGTATCGATTTCACTCCCAGCGTGCTTTCAATCAACCGCTGCGTGATATTCAATTCCCAGCGCAGTTTTGTCGGCGATGTTTCCTCGAGTGCCGGGTGCGTGTAGGTGTGATTCCCGATCGAGTGGCCTTCTGCATATTCTCGCCGCAAGATTCCGGGAGATTTCGCGGCTTCTTCTCCAATCACAAAAAACGCCGCCGACACTTGCTTCTGCTTTAATACGTCAAGGATTTTAGGCGTCCACCGCGGATCCGGCCCATCGTCGAAACTGATCGCGATTTTCTTCTGCGCCGCACCCAGTTGATCGATTTCGTAGGAAAGCGGATAGCTTTCATATGTCTCCGCGGTGAAGAGATCCGTTTTTGCGTCATAGGTGTAGGACCTCACGCCGCGCTTCGGTTTGTCTGCGATCTTCCAGATATCTCCATTGCCTTCCAGGATCAAATCCGGGCCGGGGGGCACGTCTTTCAGCTTTTCGCGGATCGCATCGTCTGGCCGCGTCGCGTCCCAAATCTTCCAGATCGAACTATCCGAAGTACCTAATCTCCACAGCGCCGTTCCCTGAACCCCTAGACGCTCCGCCGCCCGGATCTGGTTATACGCAGTCACCGCATCCAGAAACCACACTTGATGCACCCGGTCACTGTCATCGGAATACGAGTAATGTGGATTCAAGGAAGCTGGATCCAACTCCACCTGGGCTTCCGATTCATATGCATGCAGCAGCGCTTCCTGAACGCTCAAATCCTTGGCGCTGGGATGCGAGCTCTTGTTTGGTTCCGGCCAGTCGTATCCATAATTGGCAATGCCCACAACAATCTTCTGCGCGGGAACGACCTGTAAAAGTTGCTGCAAATTGTCCATGAACCAGTCTTGCGAGGCAATCGGCCCAGGTGCCGACGTCGGCCAGTGCTGGTCGTAATTCATCATCACTACTGCATCGCACTGCTTACCGTAATATCCGTAGTCGAATGTGTCGTCCTGGGCCGGCAGCGAAATCATGATCTTTAGGCCGACCGCGTGCAAAGCCGGCGCCAGCTCCCCGACGAATTCCTGCAAATGTTTCTCGCTTGGTTGCGGAACTTCCTCGAAATCAACCACGATCCCGGCTTCGCGAGCCTCGATTGCATATTGCACCGTGTCACGCACCAGCCCCGCCCGCGCCTTGGGATCGGCCAGCATTTTCTCCATCTCCGGGATGCGCCACGTCTGACCGTCATAATTATTCAGCATCCCCATGATGGGAATTTCCACGTTCGCTGAACGCAACCATTGGTGCAGTTTGTCTTCGCGGATGATTGAGAGTGCTTCTTCAGGCGATGCTTTCACCGTCTGATAGCGCTCGTAGTCAACAATCGTCAATCCGCCGTCTGGCGTAACGGCGTGCAGTTCTTCGGCGACCACCAGATCCAAATCCTTATAATGTTTTTTCATCGTCGCCAGGCTATTGGCGTCGTAACTGACATAAAACGCGGCTCGCAACGGATCATAGCTGGCGGGAATTTTTCCGATATTTGCCACGCGTCGGTGGCGTCCTTCCCGTAACGTCACGGTTTTTCCAGGTTTTGCTTTGACTTTGAGTGCTCGGTAGGACGATTTCGCGCCGGGTAACAGCGCCGCCGGCAAATCAACGCTCCCGGCTATATTAAAAAAGAAATACACCAGTAGCAGCGTCAGCAGCGCGCCGCTGACTTCCATCACGCGTCGTGTGCGTCTCCAGCGCACCCGTTCCGCATCATAAAATATGGGACTTCGCTCTTTCATCGTTTTGCGGCAGACCTGCTGCGGCAATCGGGAATTAAACGCACCGCAGCTCAGCTGCCCAGATCTTTGTCAACGGCCTGGTGCAACTATTGTAAGATGCACGCTACCCATGAAGCGAGTTTTCTCGCATCCCTTGTTGCCGCTCGTCATCGGGCTTCTGCTTCGACTCTTGTTCCTTTTCCGTTTACCTAGTTCCGCCGGCGACACGCCGCTTTACGAAACTTTGGCTTCGAACTGGCTGCGTCACCATGTGTACGGAATCCCGGTCGACAATGTCCTGAGGCCGGTGGATATTCGTATGCCAGGCTACCCGGCCTATCTTGCCTTGATCCAGGCAATCACCCGGCGCAGTGCCGAAGCTTCGCGCTTTTGGGTCATGCTGGGGCAAGTATTTCTTGATCTCGCAGCTTGCCTGATCATTGCCGAGATTGCTGCGCGTTGCTCCGGCCGCAGCGAAAACACTTCACGAGTCTTCCTGACTGCTCTTTGGCTCGCGGCGCTCTGCCCCTTCACTGCAAACTACTCTGCAGCTCCACTCACGGAAACGTTCGCCATTTTCACTACTGCGCTGGTATTCATTTTTCTGATCCCGATGGTCAACCCTGAGCATCCCATGCGCGACCTGCTGCAATGGGGCCGATTTCCACGGCGTGCCGAATATATGAAAAATGCCACCCTCGCCGGCATTTGCACCGGCTTTGGCACGCTCTTTCGTCCCGAGACTCCACTCATTCTGATATCCAGTTTGCCCGTAGTGTGTTGGGTCGCGTTCCGGCGCAACCAGCTTGGCAAGGGCTTGCGCGCTTCGGTGCTCGCTATGGCCGCGTGTTTGTTGGTGCTCTTGCCCTGGACGATCCGCAACGCCGTTACCTTGCACCAGTTCCAACCACTCACTCCCAGATACTCCACCATGCCAGATGAACTCGTTCCCGCCGGCTTCATGAGCTGGGAGCGCACCTGGCTCTATCGTTTCCGCGAAGTGTTCTTGGTTTCCTGGAAGCTCAACGATGACACCATTCAACTCGATGACATCCCCGCGCGGGCTTTCGATACCTCGGAAGAGCGCCAGCACGTTGCCGCGATCCTTGAACAGTACAACAACGATTCCAATCTCTCCCCTCAGGAAGATCAGCAATTTGCCGAGATTGCTCAAGCGCGTACCACACGCCATCCCCTGCGCACTTATCTTTGGGTTCCTCTACAAAGAAGCCTCACGCTTTGGTTCACTCCACGCGTCGAGCAGTTGCCGATTTCCGGTTCCATTTTTCCGCTCGCGCAAATGTGGGATACCGACCGGCAGGATATGGTTGTCACCAGCGCTCTTTTCTTCCTAAATGCTTTTTATGTATTGCTCGCCTTATGGGGAGCAGCGCGCCTTTGGAGCAACTCACCTGACGCACGTGCCGCCGTCGTCCTACTCGCCTGCTTCGTCCTGCTTCGAACCGCTTTCCTCACCACCGTTGAAACGCCGGAGCCTCGCTACGTCCTCGTCTGCTACCCCGCGGTCATCGCTCTGGCCGCGCACGCCTTTTCACGCCGCAATCCAGTTTGATCCACTGTTTTTCCCGGACCTCAGGTTCAAGCTCCCTCGTTCGTTGCAGAAAATCTTGCCCGCCCATGGAGGACACTACATCCTAATCCTCCTGCGGTTCCGGATGAATCGTTATCCGCGAGATCTGTGGAAATTTTTCCTTCACACGGTCCTCCAGCGCGCCCGTCACGTCATGCACCTCGGTGATCGGCAACTCGCCGCGCATCACGCAATGGCACGAAGCCAGAATGTGATGGGCTACCTGCCGCACTATCACATTGTGGCTGTTCAGAAGTTCGTGATACTCCGCCGGCAGCCCGTTCAGAAACGCTTCAATCGCGCACGCCAGGTCGCGCAAATCCTCCGCGCCGGAATCCGGGACGCTGATTGCCATGCCCAGCGGCTCAATATGAATGTTTACCTCCATCGGCTCTCGCCGCAGCTCCCGGATTTTTTCTTCCAGGTCGGTTGCCTGCTGGTGCGCCTCCTTCAAAGTCAAGTGCGGATCAAGTTCCAGGTGGAGTTCCACAAATAACCTCCCATCGTTTTGTTGCGCGAACAAATCATGAATCGCCAATCCGCTTCGTTGCGCTACCGCGCGGATCGAATCGAAAAACGGCTCGCCCTTTGGCGCCCGCGGCTCCGCATGAACCACCACGTCCGACGGTACAATTTCCGCCACTCGTTGTTCAATCGCATCGCTCCAACCATGCACCTGCTCCAGGCTCGCCGTCCGCGGCACGCTCACCGTCGCATCCACAAAATAACGGTTCCCAGCTCGCCGCAATCGCACTCTTTGTACGTTCAGCACGCCATCCATCTGTCCGATGGCCTTCGTGATTTGTTCCTGCAGCCCTTCCGGCGCCGCGTCCAGCAGCGCATCCAGCGTCCGCTTTCCTAGTCGCGATCCAACCCATAAAATCACCGCCGCCACCGCCAATCCGGCCAGCGCATCCGCGTACACCAACCATGGCACGTTCCACTTTTCCCCCGCCCACACCAGGCAAATCCCGGCAATGACGACAATCGTGCTCCAAACATCCGTCGAAAAATGCAACGCGTCCGCTTCCAACGCTTCGCTCGAATATTTTGCCGCCACGCGGGAAAGCTTTCTTGCTCGCGTAATATCGATGGAAAGCGCCACCAGCAGTACCAGAATCGCCGTCACGCTGGGCCGAATGTGTACGCTATGAAAAAATAACCGGTCGAACGCTTCATAAATAACGTACATCGCCGTCAAAACCAGCAGCCCCGTCTCGACAAACGCTGAAAAATTCTCGAATTTCCCGTGTCCGTAAGGATGCCGTTCGTCCGCAGGCTGGTCGGAAACTCTAATGGAAAGAAAAGTAATAATCGCGGCGATTAGATCCAACCCGGAGTGTAGCGCTTCACTCAACACGCCCAGGCTTCCCGTTCGAATTACCAGAAACGCCTTCAACGAAACCAGCAGCAGCGCCGAACCCACGCTCAGCAGCGCTGCCCTCTTTTTTTCTCGTGATTCGCCGGGCAACAGGGCTTCCATAACCAGGCTTAGACTACCCTAAGTGGGGCCGGACGCGACACTATGCCTGGCCTGTAGTTGATATTGAAATTTAAGCGGCTCGCAGCGGCACAAACTTCAACGCCGCCGAATTCATGCAATAACGCAGCCCGGTCGGGTCCGGACCGTCCGGAAAGACGTGTCCCAGATGCGCATCGCAGCGCGTGCACCTCACTTCGCGCTGCAATATGCCCATGCTGAAGTCGTCTTTCTCGCTGATATTCTCGCCCGCAATCGCTTCCCAGAAACTCGGCCATCCCGTGCCCGATTCGAATTTCGTTTTAGCGTCAAACAACGCCGTCCCGCAATCCACGCAACGGTAAATTCCCGCTCGATGTTCGTTCAACAGCTCGCCCGAATACGGAATCTCCGTCCCTGCCTTTCGCGTAATCACAAATTGCGGCGTGCTCAAAACGTTTCGCCATTCCGCCAGGGTCTTTCGCACCCTGTGAACTTGCATCTTGCCAACTCGCTTGCCCGCGTCGTCGAATTCCACGATCTCAACTGTCGTATCCGGCCCAAGCGGCGGCTCGTCCTTCACAAACGTCGAGCTCGCCACATGATCCACGCCCGCAAATACCCCGGCTGCGGCCAGGGCAGCGCCCCCAAAGATCAATCCGCGCCGAGTCAGTTCTCGCATCGTTATGAGATTTCCGTAAATTGCAGCAGCAATAGAAATTACTTCGCGGTCATCGCTGGCGCAGGCACCAGCGGCAACCGTTTTGGCTCCCCCCGCGCTCCCCGCACATCCAACTCTTCGAACAACAACGATGGCGCAACGACCGATGACGGCAGCCCGTTCTGCGCCGATCCGAAAGCGCCCAGCGCCGTTCCCGCAAATCCCGCGATTTGCGTCTGCATATAGTTGTAGACAAACGGATCGTTGCCGACCGCCGTCACGTTCCGCAACACGCGTGTATTCAATCCCGTAATCCGTGCGCCGCGCTCGATTTCTTCGTGCCCATCCGCCACGTACACACGCGTCACGATCAGCGGCAGTCGGTCTCCATTTCCCGCGCCTCCGCCGTAGCTTGCCAGCAATTCGCTGAAATCTTCCTGATGCAGCAGACTGATCGCGGGATTGTCCATCTCCTTCACTTCCAGGCAATATTCCTGCTTATTCGAGCGGCAAATATCCAAAAACTTTTTCTTCAATTCCGAGGCGGGCACCGTTTCCGACGAAGTAAAAAACAAATTGCTCGGCGTAGGCTTGGCATCATTCAGAAACGCCGACCGTCCGTGACCATTCGATTTCCCGGAATCCGGTCCCGGCCGCCGTGACATCAACAGTTCTTTCAATGCGCCATTTTCAACTATCGTCACTTTTTCTGCGGGCACTCCTTCGTCATCCACACGGTAGCCGCCAATCAGCGGCTTACCCGCAAAATCTTTGGCGCTAGGATCGTCCACTACCGTAACGTTCGTTGGCAGCACCCGCGCTCCGATGCGGTTTACCCAGTCGCTTTTGCCGCCGATGTTGCTCAAGAACTGCTCCATCACCGGCTGAAACGCCACTGGAGGCCGCGCGCCGTTCAGCGCTGGCCCAAGCACCTGCGCCACCAACGGCGCAGCCGCCCGCGCTTCGAACAGCACCGGGCCCGTATAATCCGGCGCCGGCGGCGAAACGCGCATCGCCATCAACTCGCTGCCTGTCACGTTCAGTCCCTTTTTCATTTCCGCCACGCCCGCCAGTTCCGCGGGCTTTGGCGCGTACGTCGCATAATAATGATTCAGCTGCATTCCGTCGCTCGCCAGCGTACTTAATCCAGCTTCCGTCGCGGCGAAGCTGCGATTCGTGCGGATTTCCGTGCCCTCACTCGTCAATAAATACTCTGTCGCGTACACCAGGTAATATGTAACTTTCGATTCCTGAATTTCGGGAAATGCCCGCAACGCTGCCGAAGTTTCTCGCGCTTCCTGTTCCCAGTTTCGTGCGCTCCAATCCGGCGTCAGCAGCGGCTCGATGTTTTTCACCGGCATGGCCTTCGAGAAATCGTCAATGTCTGTCTGCCGCGCCAGGCTGCCCAGATAGGCTCGCTTCCTCGAATACGTTTCCACCGCTTCCTTGAACGCCTGATCCGTCGCAATCCACAAATCCTGGCGCAGCGAGTCGTAGTCCCGGTCGATTCCCACTGCTCCCGTTGGCCCGATGAACCCGCGAAATCCTTCGTCGCTCACAAAATTCGAGCTGTCCTGCTTGTAGTCTCCTACTCGCGCTTGCACGTTCATGAAGCGGTTGCGAGTGTGGGTGCTGGACATCAGCGCGCCAAATTCGCCGACAATCTCCCGCACATCCAAATCTAGTAGCCGGTATTCCAGGTAGTACGGCCGCACTGGCTCATCGGCACCCGGAAATTTCAGCTCCAGCCGCGCCTTCGCACGAGCCATCTCATCCCGCATGGCCTGCAAAGTGTGATCGTTGTCTGATTTTTCCTGCGCGAATGCCGCTGGAATTATTCCCGTGGTCGCTACGAGAAACAAAATCCCTAAGCCAACCGAAATTTTCATCGCGCGCCTCCCGTCTTCCCAGCTGACTGCACGGATTGCGGGTCGTGCGCCGGAGGCGGCAGTATCGGCGGAGCATCCGTGTCCGCCTGTTTCTTTTGTACCTCCAGCTCAGTCGTCAAAATTGCCGGCGCCACGGCCGATACCGGCACCGACCCGGATTCCGCTCCGCAATATCCGTTGAACACTTCCGGCGTGTCGCCGGTCGCCACAATCTTTGTCAACGCGGCCAGCGGCGTGCCCACAATGTCCACGCCCCGCACCAGTTCATCCGGTCTTCCATCCGCAAACACTTTGTAAACCACCAGGGGTTGCACCTGAAACGCTTGTGGCTGTCCGCGTCCGGTAAACGTAAATCCTCCCGCGATATCGTCAATCAGCAATCCGTACTGTTTATTCTGTGCTTTCACCAATTCCACCAACTTCGCGCGCAACTCTGCATTCGTCACCGCCTTGTTGCTTCTCACGATCAGATTGCCCTGCCGCGATACCGGCGTCGCTCCCAATTGCCGCCTTCCATGTCCGTTCGAATGAGGAAAATCCGCTAGCGGCGACCTCGACATCTCGAAATTTTTCAGCACTCCGTGGTCCACCAGTATTACCTCGTGCGACGAGACTCCTTCGTCATCGAAGCGGTAATACCCCAGCAGATCTTCGTGCCCTTCTTTTTTCTCCGTCGGATCATCCACGATGCTTAGGAAATCCGGCAGTATCGGTTCGCCCACTTTCTTCGCGAACGTCTGCCCCTCTGAAATATCTTTTTGTCGGTGCCCTTCCGCGCGATGGCCAAACACCTCGTGGAAAAACACCGCCGCCGCGCGTCCCGTCAGCAGCGCCGGCCCCACGCTCGGTTCGTTCAGCGGCGCCTTCACCAGGCCTTCCATTTCTTTTCTCAACGTCGCGCTGGCTGTCGCCACCTCTTTGTCGCTCGGCGCATCCTTCGGGTCCACCCAGTCAAAATTGTAGTAGCGCTCGATATTCATCCCATCCGCGGCTTTGCCCTGAATAAAAAGCTCCAGCCGGTAGCGGATCTGCCCGCTCTGCAGTTGCGTCCCCTCCGTATTCACAAGGTACGCATTCTGTGCCAGCGCCGAAAATGTCACGATCGAATTCAAAATCGACGGCGATTCCCGGAATGTCTTCGTATACGCGCGCACTCTTTCTTCCCACGGCTTCCGGTCCAGGGCGAACGAAGCTTCCGGCTCGATCGACTTGTGCGGCTGCTCGTGCGAAAAATCCGGCGCGTGCCCTTCTGCCGTGTCCGCTTTCACTTCCTTGCTTGACCGGATCTTGATCAGCGCTTCTGCCGCCGTGCGGTACTGGCTGTCCGTCTCCAGCCAAATCGCCCGCCTCACAACTTCGGAATCGTTATCCACGGGAATGCCGGTACCTGGCCCGCCACTCGGCATGCGTTGCTCGCCAACTTTATGTGTGTTGTCCAGCGTGTACGAACCGGCTCGAACCGAGACTTGCAGCCATCGGTTTCGCGCTTCGCTGCTCGAGAGCAGCGCTCCATTCGAACCCGAAACCTCCGCCCGCTGTGTATCCGTGATCGTGTAGCCGATAAAATATGCTGGCGGCTCCTGCCCGCCCAGCACTTTGAACGACCGCTCAAGTTCGATCTGCATCGACGCTATTAACGGAGATGGCTTGGCCATCGCTGGCGTATCCGGCGGTCCGGCAAACGTCACTGTCGGCTGCAATGTCGCTGCAAGTGCCAGAGCCAGCGATGGCACCAGCAACGCGGCAAAAAAACGTGTAAATTTACGCAAAGGAGTCCTCACGATTATTCGAATACTCAAGGCTAACTAGCCAGTGTACGTCACTCGTCGGCAGGCATACAACGCGGGCGCCTTCCCAGTCCAACACTAGTTCGACGGCATCCCGCCCTTTTTCGTTGCACGCCTCCAGTTAACCGCGTCCCTGCCGCTTGGACGCAACTGGCTTCTTCTTGCTTCCCGCAGGGGCACTAAACAGCACTGCCGCACCCTTTCTTAACGAGATCCATCCAGCAGCATCTTGCCCTGTCCGCAGGGAAATCTGCGCCACTGCTTGTTTTCTGTTCTCAGCAACTCGTTTTGTCGCAAACTCACCCCGCCGATTTTCCCCCGTTGCGTTACACTCTTCCGGTTCAACGCGCCAAAAATCAAAATCCTCTCCTGCAAGCAGGAGGAAATTTGAACAATCACCTTCGCCTCACCCCTACAGCTTGCTTCTCACTCCTTCTACTCACTCTTCCATCCACGCTCGCCACCCAACAAAATCCGCCGCAAGCTGCCGCCGTCCCGCCACCATCCTCGCAAGACTGGCCGGGTTACGGCGCCAACCCCGAAGGCAATCATTTCTCCCCGCTCACACAAATCAATCGCAGCAACGTCACCCAACTCCAGGTCGCCTGGACCTTCGACACCGGCGAAGAGGGCGGCCTCCAGACCAATCCCTTAATCATCAACGGCATTCTCTATGGCATCACTCCCACACAAAAAATTTTTGCGCTAGACGCCGCCACCGGCAAACTTCTTTGGAAATTCGATTCCGGCATAAAAGGCACGCAACCCGATCGCGGCCTCGCCTACTGGAATTCCGGAACCGCTGCTCGCATCCTCGTCGGTGTGATGAGTTTTCTTTACGCGCTAGACGCGGCCACCGGCAAACCCATTCCTGACTTTGGCGACGCCGGCCGCATCGATCTCCGCGAGAATCTCGGCCGTGAACCGGCCAGTGCCAACTCCATCGTTCTCACCAGCCCCGGCCTCGTTTTCGAAGACTTGATCATCGTCGGTGGACGCAATCCAGAAACTCTTCCCGCTCCGCCCGGCAACATTCGCGCCTTCGATGTCCACACCGGAAAACTTCGCTGGTCTTTTCATACCATTCCGACTCCCGGCGAATTCGGTTACGACACCTGGCCGCGCGACGCCTGGAAAACCAGTGGAGCCGCCAACAACTGGGCCGGCATGACGCTCGATCCTGTTCGCGCAATCGTCTACGTTCCGACCGGCTCCGCCGCTTTTGATTTTTATGGCGCTGATCGCATCGGTGACGATCTCTTCGCCGACTGCTTGCTCGCACTAGATGCCCGCACCGGCAAACGTCTTTGGCATTTCCAGGGAGTCCACCACGACCTATGGGACCGCGATTTTTCTTCGCCTCCCGCTTTGCTCACTGTTCAGCGTAACGGCAAGCCCATCGACGCCGTCGCGCAGACCTCCAAGCAGGGATTTGTTTTTCTCTTCGATCGCCTAACCGGTGAATCTCTTTTCCCGCTCGAAACTCATTCTTACCCTGCCAGCACGGTCCCGGGCGAAGTCGCTGCAAAAGAACAGTCGTTGCCAGTCGCTCCTGCCCCGTTCGCCCGCCAACGCCTGACCGCAGATCTGCTCACTCAACGCACTCCGCAAGCGAGCCGTTGGGCCCTCGACAATTTCAAAAAATTTCGCAGCGAAGGCCAATTCGGCCCTTTTTCTGTCGGCACCGAAACCGTGGTTTTTCCCGGCTTCGATGGCGGTGCCGAATGGGGTGGCCCCGCGGTCGATCCGCGCACTTCAGTCATCTATATCAATTCGAACGACATCGCCTGGACTGGCGCTCTCGCTCCCAGCGGCAACGAAACGGGTTCTCGTGCCCTCTACATCAGCCAGTGCAGCGTGTGTCACGGCGACAAACTGGCCGGTTCGCCGCCCGAATTTCCGTCCCTAATCAAGATTGGCGCACGCTTGAATTTCGCGCAGATCGTTTCCGCCATTCGCGACGGCAAAGGCCGTATGCCCGGATTTCCCAATTTATCCGCGGAACAGACGAACGCCATTGCGGATTTTCTTGCCAACGGACAGAGCGTTGACCGCCGTGCGGTCACCCCTCAGAAAGAATTGGCCAGCAGCGGCCCACTACCGCCCCCTATGAAATACCACCTCACCGGCTACAACCGTTTCCTGGATCCGGATGGCTACCCCGCTGTCGTCCCTCCGTGGGGAACTCTGAATTGCTGGCAACGCCACTCCCGCCACCTATTCCATCAACGGCCGCCAATTTGTAGTGATCGCCGCCGGCGGCGGCAAGGACCTTAAATCACCTTCCGGTGGGATCTACGTCTCATTCGCGTTGCCGCTAGAAACGCAACGTTAACTGACAGAATTAACTTCCACGAAAACTTAGCCGCAGAGTTTGGGATCCTGAACACAACCTGCTACCGGCGGCTTACTATTGTTACCGTGCGTGGCCACAATCGGAATCACAATCGCCGGAATTACCGCCAGTATTCCCAGAGTGATCCCCGCGCCTTTGCCAAGGTGATGGCCCACGTTTTGAACTCCGGGCCGCCCGCCCACATCCGTGGTCGTTCCGGCGTCCAACAGCACATCGAGCGTTGCCTGCGTCGGCGCCTGCGGTCCCGTGCTATCGTTCGAACGCACGTTCGTCATCTGACCCGCTTTCACCATCACGCATACGCCAGCTAGATTGCAAACTTTCACAATTCCTTCGAATACGATTACATTCATCGTCTCGGTCGAATTATCGAACGCCACGAAAAAGTCCGTGCCCACCACTCCGGCGACTCCCGCTGCTGTTTTTACTTCAAATTTTCCGTGTGGTTTTGTGATTTTTTGTGCCTGCGAACGGATTTTTCCAAAGGTCAATTCCAGTTCCGTCTGCTGCGCTCCACCATCGTGCTTGACCACCTTAATCGAGGACTCCGAGCTCACGTTCAGCACCGACCCGTCATCCAATGCGACTCGCGCTCGCGCGCTCGCCTGCGTGCTGACCACGTCCTGCCAGTCCACCACCGTTTTCGCCGAAGCAGAAATGCTCTTCGTTCCGCGTGCAATGCTCACGGCGGGAATGACCCGCGAAACTTCGCCGGCTCGTTGCGGAGCATCCGGCGAGGCCATAATTTCATTTGGATTGCACAGCAGTGCGGACAAACAAAACGCCAGTGCACAGGCGTGCGGGGACTTCATCGTCTTCATCGAGGACTCTCCTGAGCTGATCGCTGTTACTATCTTTGTTACTGGAGCCTCGCCGCACTGTCAATTTGAATTCCCTCGAACGTTTCCCACGCGCTACCTTATCCCTTGTGTCATCTCGCCCGTTTGTTGTTTTGGCATATACCGCAATATCGCCGCCGTTCGGTCGTCCTGTTGTGACCGGCCGCGGGAATAACTCGCCGCTGCTTCGGTCAATTGTTCAAGGATTTCTTGTGGCGTATTTCCCGCAATGATTCGCATACCTCCGGCACTTTCTCCATGCCAAAGAAGTCACCCGCGCAATTCTGCGACTCGCTGAATCAGTCGCTCAGAAATATTACCGGGTCTCTACGTTCCAGTTGCGCGGTTTCG
>WNFR01000447.1_pt1 | contig 41524 bp, 37 predicted proteins | sample 5400221 | NCBI WGS metagenome assembly WNFR01 (sample SAMN13153357, study PRJNA577476) | soil metagenome | isolation source: 40 cm soil under Madrone tree | place: USA:California | collected 2016-06-14 | reverse complement strand
CGATGCGCATTCGCCGGGCAAGCTCGGCCGGGAGGCAACGCGCTTTTCGTGCGAACCCGATTTCTTCGCCATGCGGCGCGCGCTGGAGACGGGCGAAGGCTATGAGGGCACGGTGGAGTTTTTCCCCGAAGAGGGGAAATACCATCTGGACGGACACCGCGCCTGCGGCGTGCGGCTCGATCCGGCCGAGACCATCGCCCATGACGGACGCTGCCCGGTCTGCGGCCACCGCGTGACTTTCGGCGTCGCCCATCGCGTGGAGATGCTGGCCGACCGCAAGGAAGCGGATGCGCTGCCGCCGCCGACCGCCGGCGCGGTGACGAGCCTCGTGCCGTTGCCCGAGATCCTCTCCGAAATCGTCGGCGGCGGTGTCGCTTCGCAAGGCGTGGCGCGGGCCTACGATCGCACCACCGCTGCGCTCGGCTCGGATTTCGCCGTGTTGGAAGAGGCGCCCGTCGAAGACATCGCCAAGGTCAATCCACTGCTCGGCGAAGCAGTGGACCGGCTACGCGCCGGCACCGTGATCCGGCAGGCCGGCTATGACGGCGAATACGGCGTGATCCGCTTGTTCGAAGAGGGCGAACTCGATCGCCTCAGGCGAGGTGACCTGCTGTTCGACGCCCCTCAGCGCCGTCGTATACGCGTCAAGAACAAGGCCGCGCCGGAGGTCACGGAGACGCAAGAGCCGCGCCACGCGCCGGCACCCCCTCCCGACCCTCCCCCGCAAGCGGGGGAGGGTAAATCGATATCCCCTCCTCCACTTGCGGGGGAGGGCAGGGAGCGGTCCGGCCGGACCGGCGTCCTCGCCGCGCTCGATGCGGACCAAGCCCGCGCGGCCGAAGCGGCGGACGGGCCGCTGATCGTCATGGCCGGTCCCGGCTCCGGCAAGACGCGCATGCTGACGCATCGCCTCGCCCACCTCGTGCTGGAACGCGGCGTGCCGGCGGCGGCGTGCCTTGCCGTCACCTTCACGCGCCGCGCGGCAGGGGAATTGCAGGACCGGCTTGCCGCTTTGCTGCCGCCCAGCGCCGGAGCCTGCGCGGTCCACAGCTTCCATTCGCTGGGGCTCGCGATCCTGCGCGCTAACGGCGCGGCGGCCGGCCTCAAAGCGGATTTCCGCATCGCCGATGAACCGGAACGCAGAGCGGCGCTCGCGACGGAATTGGGTGTTACGGAAGGCAAGGCTGCACGGCTCTTGAAAGCGATCTCGCAGTTGAAGCGCACAGGACGGGAGCCCGACGATGCGGAGGCAGCTTCGGCCCTCGCGGCCTGCCGCCGCCTGGGGATGGAGCAGAACTGGCTCGATTTCGATGATCTGGTCGGGCTATCGGTCGGGATCCTGGAGACCGATACGCAGCTCGCGGCGCTGTGGCAGAACCGCTTCTCCTATGTTTGCGTCGACGAGTTCCAGGATGTGGACGAGCCGCAATACCGGTTGCTGCAGCGCCTCGCGCCGCCCGCCGGCAATATCTGCGTGATCGGCGATCCGAACCAGGCGATCTATGGTTTCCGCGGCGCGACGGCGGCGTGCTTTACGCGCTTCCGGCAGGATTTCCCCTCGGCTCGCACCGTGCGCCTTAAGCGCAACTACCGCTCCACCGGCACGATCGTCACTGCCGCCGCCCAGGTCATCGGCGAGGGAACGCCGGAGGACATCACGCGGCCCATGCAGGATCCGGTCATCGTCCATGCCGCGTCGATGGAACAGGAGGAGGCGGAGTTCGTGACCGCCACGATCGAAAGCCTTTTGGGCGGGCACGACCTCTTGGCCGCCAACCGCAAGCAAATCCTCAAAGGGGCCGGCAGGCCGCTCGGCTTTGCGGATTTCGCGGTGCTCTATCGCACCGGTGCGCAGTCAGCCGCACTCAGGGACGCGTTCGATTGGGCCGGCATTCCCTTCAAGATGAGTTCCCCGGCGCCCATCGCCGGCCACGCCCTGGTGCGGGCTTTGTTGGGGGCGCTGGGGCAGCAGGGCACCGATCTCCGCGCCCTGGATTTGCCCGCGCGCATCGCCGCAGCGGCCGAACAGGTGCGGCGAGACGGGCTCGACATCGCGGCGCTGGCCGAGGCAAAGCGTTGGCTCACCGCGCTCGCTGGCGCCGCAGATGAGGCGCTGTTGCGCGAGCAGGTTGCCCTCTCCACGGAAGCGGATTTCTGGGACGCGCGCGCCGACCGGGTGTCGCTGCTCACCATGCACGCCGCGAAGGGACTGGAATTTCCGGTGGTGTTCGTGGTCGGTCTCGAAGACGGGCTCATGCCGTTTTCCTGGGGCGCTTCAGGGGCCTCGGGGGCCGAAGACGTGCCCGACGAAGGCGGCCCCGATGCCGAGGAGCGCCGCCTGTTCTACGTCGCCATGACGCGTGCGAAGGACCGGCTGTTCCTCAGTCGCGCCCTGCAGCGCACCTGGCGCGGCCAGCCGCGCACCTTGCCGCCCTCGCCATTCCTCCGCGATATCGCGCCAGAGCTGGTGCTTCATCATGCGCCGGCTGCCCGCAAGGAGCGCCGCGAAATGTTGCAATATAGTTTGTTTTGAAGCGCCCACTGGCAAAGCGAAACGCGGGCCGCGCCGCCTTTAAACTTTGCCCACGACGGGCAGGAATGGATTGAGCATTTTCACACCTGTACCTTCGAAATCGCCGGTATTGCGCGTCACCACCGTCAGGTCGTGCACCAAGGCGATGGCCGCGATCTGTTTATCCAGTTCGTGCCCGGGGTTTGGGACCCTCAGCCGCCCCCATACCTGTGCAGCATCGGCTACAAAAGCGAGGATGTTCTCCCCGTATCGATCGAGGACCACCGTAAGCCACTCCTCCAGCCGCCTCGCCTGATCGGTTTCACCACGATGGCGGATAAGCTCGACGCCACGGCGGAGTTCGCCCACCGAAACCACGGAAAGATAGACGGGCTCGTCGGAAGCCACGACATGATCGAAAAATCCGACCACTCCGGCATTCGCGCGCTCCTTCTTCCGGGTTTCGCTGACAACATTGGTATCAATCAAATACATTTGGAGCGTCCTTGCCGGATTCCGCGCGTTCGAAATCCGCATCCGCGCCGACATCGGGCATCGACGCCAGAACCTCGGCAAAGCTCCGCCTGCGGGGGCGCCCAAGGGCGGCGGCGAGGATTTCCCGGTGTTCTGCCTCCGCACTGCGTCCATGCCTGCCGGCTCGTTCCTTGAGCGCCCGGACAACCTCTTCATCGACGCCGCGAACTAACAGATCAGCCATCTCGCCTCCAGATATGCCAGACTTGCATGATATCAATGATAGCATCGCTCAACACAATGGCAAAGCAGGATTTCCGATGTGGCGGATGTCCCTTGCCGCCCCGCCAGCCCTTGGCTATATGTCCTTCGTTCGGAGCCGCCCTTATGGTCGAAGCCGTCCGAGCGGGCCGGAGGCGTGGTCAACATCGCCTTCGCGTGTGGAGGATCGCCCGCTCGCAAGCTTTGCTGCGGAACCCGACAATAGCATCGTACCAAACGCTTGGTCCGCCACCGGCTGCCCCGACCCTTCCATCCCCGCAAGCGGGGGAGGGAAGGGTGGGGGAGTTTGCCGGAGGTTATGTGGGACCTCCGGCCACAAGTGTTTGATGCGCCCCTTGGTTCAACCGCCGGTGCCGCCACACAGGAGAGTTTATGGCTTTAGCTACCGCTGCCGCGCCGTCGCGGGAAGATTTTGCTGCGTTGCTCGAGGACTCGTTTGCTCACGGCAATTTGCAGGAGGGTGCCGTCATCAAGGGCACCGTTGTGGCCATCGAAAAGGACCTCGCTGTCATCGATGTCGGCCTCAAAACCGAAGGCCGCGTGCCGCTGCGTGAGTTCAACGGTCCGGGCCGCCAGAACGAGATCAAGGTCGGCGACACCGTCGAGGTCTATCTGGAGCGCGTCGAGAATGCGCTGGGCGAGGCGGTGCTGTCGCGAGACAAGGCGCGACGCGAGGAAAGCTGGGGCAAGCTCGAAAAAGCATTTCAGAACAACGAAAAGGTACAGGGCGTCATCTTCAATCAGGTCAAGGGCGGCTTCACCGTCGATCTTGACGGCGCCGTGGCGTTTCTGCCGCGTTCCCAGGTCGACATCCGGCCGATCCGAGATGTCACTCCCTTAATGAACGTCGCGCAGCCGTTCCAGATTCTGAAGATGGACCGGCGCCGCGGCAATATCGTGGTTTCGCGCCGCACCGTGCTGGAAGAGACCCGCGCCGAGCAGCGTCAGGAACTGGTGCAGAACCTCGAAGAGGGTCAGGTGATCGACGGGGTGGTCAAGAACATCACCGACTACGGCGCCTTCGTGGACCTCGGCGGAATCGACGGTCTGCTGCATGTCACCGACATTGCGTGGCGGCGCGTCAATCATCCCTCCGAGGTGCTCAACATCGGACAGCAGGTGAAGGTCAAGATCGTCAAGATCAACCATGAGACCCACCGCATTTCGCTCGGCATGAAGCAACTCCAGGCCGATCCGTGGCAGGGCATCGAGGCAAAGTTCCCGGTCGCCGCCCGTCTCACCGGCCGCGTCACCAACATCACCGACTACGGCGCCTTCGTGGAACTGGAGCCCGGTATCGAGGGCCTCATTCACGTATCCGAAATGTCATGGACCAAAAAGAACGTCCACCCGGGCAAGATCGTGTCGACCTCCCAGGAGGTTGAGGTCCAGGTGCTCGAGGTCGATCCCGTCAAGCGGCGCATTTCGCTCGGCCTCAAGCAAACCATGCGCAATCCGTGGGAAGTCTTCGTCGAGAAACATCCGCCCGGCAGCGTGGTCGAGGGCGAGGTCAAGAACAAGACCGAGTTCGGCCTGTTCCTCGGGCTCGACGGCGACGTCGACGGCATGGTCCATCTCTCCGATCTCGACTGGAAGCGCCCGGGCGAGCAGATCATCGACGAGTTCAAGAAGGGCGACAAGGTACGAGCCCAGGTGCTCGATGTCGACATCGAGAAGGAGCGCATTTCGCTCGGCGTGAAGCAGCTCGAAGGCGATCCGTTTGCGGAGGCCGGCGACGTCAAGAAGGGCGCCGTGGTGACCTGCGAGATCATCGAGGTGAAGGAGTCCGGCCTTGAGGTGAAGCTGGTCGGGACCGACCTCACCGCCTTCATCAAGCGCTCGGAGCTCGCTCGCGACCGTTCCGAGCAGCGCACCGAGCGCTTCGCGGTCGGCGAGAAGGTCGATGCGCGCGTCACGCAGTTCGACCGCCGCGCCCATAAGGTGACGGTCTCCATCAAGGCGCTCGAAGTCGCCGAGGAGAAGGAGGCGATCGCCCAATACGGCTCCTCCGATTCCGGCGCGACCCTTGGCGATATTCTCGGCACCGCACTCAAGCGTGCCACCGAGAAGAAGGAATGACCGAGTTCAGCGGGTTTCGAGCCTCTGACCGGGCAATCAGTAAGGTGGGCACGGCGCACCGAAGTCGGGTTTACCCGACTTCGGCACCGAAAGTGTCGAAATCGGCAACAGCCGATTTCGATGAACAGTCGGGCTTACCCGACTTCGGCACCAAAAGTGTCGAAATCGGCTACAGCCGATTTCGATGAACGCGCCTTCGCCCACCCTACAGTCCGCGCAACGAACGGGCCTCGGGACGTTTCCCGAGGCCATTTTGCCGCAAATTGCGCCTAGCGCCCGACTGCCATTGACTTGAGCTGCCGCGCTCACCCCCCCTCGACCACAATCCGGAGCAGCCCTATGTCGCTCGAAACAGACCATATCGTCGACCGCCGCCGCTTGCGGCGCAAACTGACTTTCTGGCGCGTCGCGGCGGTGCTGACCGCCATCCTGGGAGTGGTGGGCGCCGCCCTGCTGGCCCGCCGGTCCGACACATCCCTCGCGCAACCGCTGACGCCGCAGATTTCGCGCGTGACTATCCAGGGCCTCATACGCGGAGACCAGGAGCGTACCGAGGCGCTTGATAATCTCGCGCGCTCGCGCAACACACGGGCCGTGATTGTCCACATCGACAGTCCCGGAGGCACCACGGCCGGATCCGAGGAGCTTCACCAGGCGCTGCGTCGGGTTGCCGCGCAAAAACCGACCGTCGTGGTGGTCGACGGCATGGCCGCATCTGGCGGCTACATGGCGGCGATGGCGGCGGACCACATTATTGCCCAAAACTCCTCCCTGGTCGGTTCGATCGGCGTGCTGTTCCAGTATCCGAATCTCACCGACCTGCTCACCAAGGTCGGCGTCAAGTTTGAGGAGATAAAGTCCTCCCCCCTCAAGGCCGCTCCCAATGGCCTTGAGCCGACCACTCCGGAAGCCCGCGCCGCAATCGAGGCGCTGGTGGTCGATTCCTATGCGTGGTTCAAGGATATTGTACGGGACCGGCGTAAGCTCGAAGGCGAAGACCTGGATCGGGTTGCCGACGGCCGTGTCTTTACCGGCCGGCAGGCCATTTCGCTTAAGCTTGCCGACGAGATCGGTCGCGAGCAGGAGGCAATCGACTGGCTCGCCAAGTCAGGCAACATCGATCCGAAAACGCCAGTGCGCGACTGGCGGCTCCATCCCCGCTTCAGCCAGCTGTCGTTCCTTCATCTTGGCATTGCCAAAATGCTCGACATTCTGGGTCTCGGTTCGCTGGCGCCAGAGTTCGAAATTGCAGCTGCCCTGCGGGCTGCCGAAAAGCTCAATCTTGACGGTTTGTTAATGCTTTGGCACCCTTCGGCCAGCAATTAACCTGATTGAGTCGAGGCCAGTTGTAGGGGTTGAGGATCGTGCGGTGTGGCCCGCACTAAGCGTCCTATTCAAAAACGGCATCTCAAATGATCAAGTCAGAACTCGTCCAACGCATTGCAGGACAGAATCCCCACCTCTACCAGCGCGACGTGGAGAATATCGTCAACGCTATTCTGGGTGAGATCGTGGCGGCGCTGGCCCGGGGAGACCGCGTTGAATTGCGCGGTTTCGGGGCGTTTTCGGTCAAGAACCGCCGCGCCCGCGCGGGCCGCAACCCAAGAACCGGGGCGCATGTGGCCGTCGACCAGAAATCCGTGCCGTTTTTCAAGACCGGCAAGGAAATGCGCGAGCGCCTGAACCGAGCGCAGATGGAAGTTCCGGCAAAGTGATCGTGCGCATAAAGCCGACGGTCCGCAGGTTCCTGAAGGCAATCCTCATGATCCCGGCTTTCGCCGTGCTGGTCGCGTTGGCGATCGCCAATCACCAGCCTGTCACGGTGTCCTTCAATCCGTTCGATTCGTCCGATCCGGACCTTGCCGTGACGGTTCCGCTCTATCTTGTGGGATTTACGGTTCTGGTCGCGGGCGTGGTTGTCGGCGGCATCGCGGCTTGGCTCAAACAGGGCAAGCGCCGTAGGATCGGTATCAGGCTAGCGGCCGAAAACGTCATGATGCGAAGCGAATTGGCGAATTTGAAAGGACAGATGGCCAAGCGCGACGGCCGATCGCCGACCCATCCGACCGGATCAGCCAACAAGACGTTGCCTGCCGCTTAGCCGCGTAGGGTGGCAAAGCCAACGGGTCCGGCCGGAGCCTGCCATCGGGCCGGCCCGATGGCAGGCTCCGCGTGCCCACCGTTGCCCTCTTCGCGCCCTCCTCGCCTCGTAGGGGAGGGGTAGGGAGGGGGGTGGTACGGCGGCGCATCCGGAGAGCGCGTCTTGACCACCCTTGTACCAGCGCGCCCTGTCGGCCCGCGACTCAGGGCCGCTCCGATCTTGCGTGCCGGTCCGCAAGGCATCAAAAGGTTTCACTTGAGCATGGGCCTGACTATCAAAATTTGCGGCCTGCGGACCCCGGAGGCGCTCGATGTCGCTTTGCACGCGGGCGCCGACATGGTCGGGTTTGTGTTTTTTCGCCCGTCGCCGCGGCACGTCGATTTCGCGGCCGCACGAGAATTGGGGGCGCGGGTGAACGGGCGGGCCCTTAAGGTGGCGCTGTTCGTAGACGCCGACGACGAATGGCTTGCGGCAAGCATTGCGGCGCTCGCACCGGATTTGCTCCAGCTTCACGGCAGGGAAACACCAGAGCGGGTACTCGGCGTGAAGACACGTTTTCGGTTGCCCGTGATGAAAGCGATCGCGGTCGAGACCCGGGATGACCTTGCATGCGTACCGGACTATGCCAACGTCGCGGACCGGCTCATTTTCGACGCGCGGGCGCCGCGGGACGCCACCCGCCCCGGCGGCCTCGGCAAACCTTTCGATTGGCGGCTCCTGAAGAACCTTGACCCGCCTGTCCGGTTCATGCTTTCAGGCGGGCTTAATCGCGACAATGTGGCCGAGGCGATCGCAATGACCGGGGCGGGCGGGGTCGATGTCTCGTCCGGCGTCGAGCGCGCGCCGGGCGAAAAGGACCCCGACCTCATTCACGGCTTCATTCGTGCGGCGCGGGCCGCCACCTCCCCCGCTCGCGCGGGAAGGTCGGGTGGGGGAGGACGGCAAACGAGCGGCAACTCAGCGATGAGCTCTTAAGCCATGAACGTGCAACACCCCAATTCGTACCGTACCGGTCCGGACGAGCGCGGCCATTTCGGCATCTACGGCGGCCGTTTTGTGGCCGAAACCCTGATGCCCCTGATCCTCGACCTTGAGAGGGCGTACGCGGACGCCAAGGCGGATCCGAAATTCCGCAGCGAGATGGATGGCCATCTCGCGAACTATGTCGGCCGGCCGTCGCCGCTCTATTTCGCGCAACGCCTGACCGACCATTGCGGCGGCGCCAAGATCTATTTCAAGCGCGAGGACCTTAACCACACCGGCGCTCACAAGGTGAACAACGTGCTTGGCCAGATCATGCTGGCGCTACGCATGGGCAAGACGCGCATCATTGCGGAGACTGGCGCCGGCATGCATGGCGTTGCAACTGCGACGCTGTGCGCCAAGTTCGGGCTCCCCTGCATCGTCTATATGGGCGCAGTCGACGTCGAGCGGCAGAAACCGAATGTGTTGCGTATGAAGATGCTCGGGGCCGAGGTGCGCGCCGTCGGATCGGGGTCCCGAACGCTCAAAGACGCCATGAATGAGGCGCTGCGCGACTGGGTGACCAATGTCGGCGCGACTTTCTACTGCATCGGCACCGTCGCCGGCCCGCATCCCTACCCCGCGATGGTGCGCGATTTCCAATCCATCATCGGCCACGAAACGCGCGAGCAAATGCAGGCCGCCGAAGGCCGCCTGCCGGATTCCCTGATCGCCTGCATCGGCGGCGGCTCCAACGCTATGGGGCTGTTCTATCCGTTCCTCGACGACCGCGCGATTGAGATCTACGGCGTCGAGGCCGCCGGGCTCGGTCTTGAGAGCGGCAAGCATGCGGCCTCCATTGCGGGCGGCAGGCCGGGCGTGCTCCACGGCAACCGCACTTACCTGCTGATGAACGACGACGGACAGATCGAAGAGGCCTATTCCATCTCCGCCGGCCTCGATTATCCCGGCATCGGCCCTGAACATGCCTGGCTCAACGACCTGGGCCGGGTGAGATTCCTCTCGGCGACCGACGACGAGGCTGTGGCGGCGTTTCAACTTTGCAGCAAGCTTGAGGGCATCATCCCGGCGTTGGAGCCCGCACATGCACTGGCTCGCGCCTTAGACATTGCGCCGCAGAAGCTCAGGGATCATCTGATGGTGGTGAACCTGTCCGGAAGGGGCGACAAGGATTTGGCGACCGTCGCCGACTATTTGCAGCAGCGCCGCACATGACCCGCATCGATGCTCGCTTCGCAGCGCTCAAACGCGAGGGCCGCGCCGGCCTCGTCACCTTCGTGATGGCGGGCGACCCGGATCCCGACACGTCCGCCGCAATCCTGAATGCTTTGCCTGCGGCCGGCGCCGACGTGATCGAGATCGGCATGCCATTCACCGACCCGATGGCGGACGGGCCCGCTATCCAGGCGGCGGGCCTGCGGGCGCTCCGTGCCGGCCAGAACCTGGCGAAGACCCTGGAGCTGGTGGGCAACTTTCGCTCTTCAGAGATCGCGACGCCCGTCGTGCTGATGGGCTATTACAATCCGATTTACATCTACGGGGTCGCACGTTTTCTCGCCGACGCAAAGGCTGCGGGCGTCGATGGCCTTATCGTGGTGGACTTGCCGCCCGAGGAGGATACCGAGCTTTGCCTTCCGGCATTGCAGGCGGGATTGAATTTCGTCCGCCTCGCGACGCCCACGACCGACGACAAACGGCTTCCGGCCGTGCTCGCAAACACCTCCGGATTCGTCTATTACGTCTCGATCACGGGAATCACCGGCGCTGCCGCGCCGGATGCGGGCTTGGTCGTGGAGGCGGTCCGGCGAATCAAGCGCCACACGGACCTTCCGGTGGCCGTCGGCTTCGGCGTCCGGGACGCGGCGAGCGCCGCCGCCATAGCGCAGGGCGCCGAGGCGGTCGTGGTCGGTTCGGCCCTGGTCGAGAAGGTGCGGCTGAGCCTCAATGCAACCGGCAAGGCAACGCCCGCCACCGTCGCGGCAGTCACCGCCCTGGTCGCCGAACTCGCGGCTGGGGTGCGAAACGCGCGGCAGCAAGCGGCGGAGTAGCGTCGTGAACTGGATATCCAACGTCGTCCGACCAAAGATCCGCGGCTTTCTCAACCGCCGCGATGTGCCGGAGAATCTGTGGATCAAATGCCCCGACACCGGGCAGCTCGTCTTCTACAAGGATGTCGAGGCAAACCAGTTCGTCATCCCGGTCTCCAACTATCACATGCGCATGGGCGCGACGGCGCGCCTCAAATCGGTGTTCGACGGCGAAACCTGGATAGACATCGCGATACCCGAGGTCCCGTCCGACCCGCTGAAATTCCGCGATGAGCGGCGCTATGCCGACCGATTGCGGGACGCCCGCGCCAAGACTGGGCAGAAGGACGCGATCAAGCTCGGGCTCGGTAAGCTCGACGGCCTTCCGGTTGTCATCGGCGTGCAGGATTTCGACTTCATGGGCGGCTCTCTCGGCATGGCGGCCGGCGAGGCGATCATCAAGGGGCTGCAAACGGCCGTGCAAAAAAACACGCCGTTCGTCTTGTTTGCGGCATCCGGCGGGGCGCGCATGCAGGAGGGCATCCTGTCGCTCATGCAGATGCCCCGGACCACCATCGCGGTGCAGAACCTGCGGGCGGCGTGCAGACCCTATATCGTGGTCCTCACCAATCCGACCACCGGCGGCGTCACCGCCTCGTACGCTATGTTGGGCGACATACATATTGCTGAGCCGGGTGCGCTCATCGGCTTCGCCGGGCCGCGGGTGATCGAACAGACCATCCGGGAAAAGCTGCCCGAAGGCTTCCAGAAGGCTGAGTATCTCAAGGAGCACGGCATGGTGGACATGGTGGTGCATCGCCATGAATTGCGTGCTACCCTGTCGAGACTTTGTCGCATCCTGACGAAAGCGCCGGCGTCGGCATCGACACCCACACCCACGCTCGTGCCTGGCGAGCAGGTGTCGACGCCATAAGGCGTTGGCGTCCTATAGTGTCCACGTCATCGAAAGTGGGGCCCGTCATGACAAAGTGGAGGATTGGGGCTGTTGCGGCCGCGATGATCATCGCCGGCACGAGTACCGGAGCGACCCAGATCTACCCGAATCGCGTTATCAAGGCGGTTGTGCCGTACACGGCCGGCGGGCCGATCGACGTGGTCAGCCGAATCGTGGCGAAGCGTCTCGGCGACGTGTTGGGTCACCCGATCATTGTCGAAAATCGCCCCGGCGCCTCCGGCATGATCGGCAACAGGGCCGTCGCAGCGGCGGAGCCTGACGGTTACACCCTCCTGTTCGGAAATACGAGCACGCTCGTGGTTTTCCCCGCCGTCTCTCACACCCGCGATTTCGACGTGCTCACGCGATTAGCGCCTGTCGCAAGGCTCGTCCAGGGCCATGAAGTTATGGTGGTGGATCCGGCAGGTCCCGCCAAGACCTTGCCGGCGTTCATCACCTACGCCAAAGCCCATCCTGGCGTGCTGAACTACGGCTCCGTCGGATTCGGAAACCTCACCCATGTCGCCGGCGAATTGCTGAAGCAGAAAGCCGGCATCGACATGCAGCATGTACCATACAAGGGCGCCCCCGAGGTCATCGCGGGCCTTCTGTCCGGTCAAGTGCAGATGAATTTCACCGAAGTCTCCGGCGTCCTTCCATTGGCGCGGCAGGGCAAAATTCGTCCGCTTGCGATCGCAAGTGAGACGCGCGATCCAAAAGCTCCGGATATTCCGACCTTCGCGGAGGAGGGGGTGCCGGATTTCATCGTTGCCACATTTACCGGAGTTATGGCTCCGGCCGGCACGCCGCCCGCGATTGTGGCCAAGCTCAACGGCGCCATCAACGCTGTGCTGGCGCAGGCGGAAACCCGTGCGATGCTCGAAAACCTTGGCTCGTTTATCCGCCCCGGCACAGTCGAGGAGTTCGCCGCCTTCCTTGCTGCCGAACAACACAAGTGGGAGGACGTGGCGTCGCTCGCCAGTGCCACCGCCGAGTGACCGGGAACATTATTGCATTCCCGTCGATCCGAATCCCTTAACGCCGCGCGCAGTCGTATCGAGTGCCGGTGCTTCGACAATATGGGCGCGCGCTACCTGTGCAATGATCAGCTGGGCGACGCGCATCCCGCGGGTGACGGCAAATGATTCCGCCCCGAGGTTGACGAGCATCACCATGACTTCGCCGCGGTAGTCGGCGTCGATGGTGCCGGGCGCGTTTAGCACCGTGACGCCGTGATGAACCGCAAGGCCTGATCGCGGCCGCACCTGCCCTTCGAAACCGTGAGGCAGGGCAATCGCTATGCCGCACGGAACAAGACCGCGCTCGCCGGGCTTGAGCGTCAACGGCGCGGCCGCCGGAACCGCGGCCAGGAGATCAAGGCCGGCCGCATGGATGCTCTGATACGACGGCAGCGGCAGGTCGGCGCCGTGCGGCAAGCGCAGGATTTGCAGCTCCACGTGCGTCATTTCGCGGCGGCCGCAAGCGTGACGGCAATGCGAGCGATGAGCTTGTCGGCAACGGTCTGCTTGTCCTCGTTGGGCCAGGATTCGACGCCGTCGCGAGTGACAAGATGCACGCTGTTGCGATCCCCGCCCATGATGCCGGTGGCAGGTGAAACGTCGTTGGCCACGATCCAGTCGCAGCCTTTGCGATCAAGCTTGGCGCGGGCGTTGTTGATGACGTGTTCCGTCTCGGCCGCAAAGCCGATGACGAGGAGCGGGCGCTTCGATTTGCCGTGCGCCACCGTCGCCAGGATGTCGGGGTTTTCGACGAGGTCGAGCTTCGGCGTGCCCCCCGCACCCTTCTTCAGCTTCTGCGCGCCCGGCTCGGCGACCCTCCAATCCGCCACCGCGGCGGCAAACACCGCCACATCGGCCGGCAGCGCCCGGTCCACTTCGGCAAGCATCTCGCGTGCGCTCTCCACTCTGATGACCGTCACCGCGGGCGGATCGGCGAGCGGCACCGGACCCGTCACGAGCGTCACATCAGCGCCCGCCGCGGCGGCGGCACGTGCGATGGCAAAACCCTGCTTCCCGGACGACCGGTTGGCGATGTAGCGCACCGGATCGATCGCCTCATGCGTCGGCCCGGCCGTGACGAGCACGCGTCGCCCCGACAACGATCCGGCGGTCTCATGCCGGGCGGCCAGGCGGGACTCGACGGCAGCGACGATTTCCAGCGGTTCAGCCATGCGGCCAATGCCCGCTTCGCCCTGCTCCGCCATCTCGCCGGCATTGGGGCCGACGACCGTGACGCCGTCCGCAACGAGTTGGGCAAGGTTGCGTCGCGTCGCGGCATTGCTCCACATGTGCGGATTCATGGCGGGCGCAAGGAGCACAGGTTTGTCGATTGCGAGCAGCACCGTCGAGGCGATGTCGTCCGCGTGGCCGCCCGCGATCTTGGCCATCAGATCGGCGGTGGCAGGCGCGACGACGACGAGGTTGGTGTCGCGGGCCAGCCGAATATGGCCGATATCGAATTCGGTGCGCCAATCGAAGAGATCCACATAGACGTGCCCGCCTGCGATGGCGCCGGCCGACAGCGGCGTGACAAACTCCTGCGCGGCTTGTGTCATCACGACGCGCACCTCCGCGCCACGCTCTCTCAGGCGCCGGATGAGATCGAGCGATTTGTAGGCTGCGATTCCGCCGCCGATAATGAGGAGGATGCGCTTGCCTTGCAGAGAGCGTCTGTCGTTGGTGTTCATCTGTTCCAGCGACTGTTGAGCAGCAGAGCTGCCGGAAGCACGTTATTTCACAAAAACGCCCCACGCCAGCAGCGCGGCGATCACCCAAAGCGCGATCGTTCCCCAGCGCCGGCGCCACCGATCCCCCTCCCCCAGAGCAGAGACGGTCTCCGGTGCGAGCGACACGCCCGAGCGGGTCGCGAGGTCGATTTGCTCGGCGATGCGCAGAGCGCGATGCAGCAGCCCTGGGATGCGCGCCAGCAAATGGCCGGCTTCGCCTACCCCTCGGGCCGCGCCTTCGAACTGCCCGGCAGGACCGAGATGGCGCGTGATCCATTCCCGCACGACCGGCTCGGCGGTGGTCCAGATGTCAAGCCGGGGATCGAGCGTGCGCGCCACGCCTTCGACCACCACCATGGTCTTCTGCAGCATTAAGAGTTCCGGCCGGGTGCGCATGTCGAACAGGCCGGTCACTTCGAACAGAAGCGTGAGCAGCTTCGCCATCGAGATGTCTTCTGCGGCACGATTGTGGATCGGCTCGCCGATCGCCCGGATCGCCTGAGCGAAGCTTTCAACCGAATGATGCCCAGGTACGTAGCCGGCCTCGAAATGCACTTCGGCGGTGCGGCGATAGTCGCGGGTGATGAAGCCGAGCAGGATCTCTGCGAGGAATTGCCGTTCCTGCGGGCGCAGCCGTCCCATGATGCCAAAATCGACCGCCACCAGCCGCCCCTCGGCGTCGACGAACAGATTGCCCGGGTGCATGTCGGCATGAAAAAAACCGTCGCGAAGCGCATGGCGCAGGAAGGTCTGGATCAGGGCGCGCCCGAGCCTTGCGTGATCCAGCTCCCTTGCCATCAGCGCCGCGCGGTCGCTGAGCGGCGTGCCGTCGATCCATTCCATGGTCAGCACATTGCGGGCCGTATAGTCCCATTCCACCCGCGGCACACGGAAATCCGGATCGTCCGTGGTGTTCTCCGCCATCTCTGAAAGCGCCGCCGCCTCAAGCCGCAGGTCCATCTCAAGCGCGACCGAACGGGCGAGGGTTTCGACCACTTCGATGAGCCGCAGCCGCCGCGCTTCCACCGACAAGAGTTCGGCACTGCGGGCGACGAACCCGAATGCCGCAAGGTCGACCCCAAAGCGCCGCTCGATGCCAGGGCGCAACACCTTGACGGCGACCGCGCGCCGGCCCGACGGGGTTTCGATTTCGGCGCGATGGACCTGGGCGATGGAGGCGGCCGCAACCGGCGGCCCGAACGTTACGAACGCGTCGGGGAGCTTCCGGTCCAATGCCGCCGCAACGGTCTTTTCCGCCTCGGCTTGAGAAAACGGCGGCATGCTGTCCTGGAGGCTCTCCAGGTCCCGCGCGAGCGCGGGACCGACCACGTCGGGCCGAGTCGCCAGGAACTGGCCAAGCTTCACATAGGTCGGGCCGAGCGCCGTTACGGTCGTCGAAAGCCGGTGCTTTGCATCGGCTGAGGAAGGCCGCTCGAGGAGCCGCCCCAGACGCCACACCAGCCGCAGTTGCGGCGGCAGCGGCGCCGGATCCACGAGGGAGAATATACCCTCGCGTGCGCACACAAAGCCGACGCCGCCAAGACGAAACAGGTGGGAGAGCGTCGCGATCACGGAGCGCGCCGGCTCACAGCCGCCACCCGGAATGCAGCGCAACCACGCCGCCGGTCAACACCCGGAAGCCCACCCGCCGGAACCCGGCCGCCGTGATCATTTCCGCAAAGGCCGCCGGCTTCGGAAAGCGCCGGATCGATTCGACCAGATATCGGTACGCTTCCGCGTCGCCGGCGACCGCCCGGCCGAGCGCCGGGATCACGTTGAAGGAATAGAAATCGTAGAGGGCGTCGAGCCCGGGCACATCGACGCTGGAAAATTCGAGACAGAGAAAGCGGCTGCCGGGCCGCAGCACGCGGAAGAACTCGCCGAGCGCGATATCGATCCGCGGCACATTGCGGATGCCGAACGCGACGGTGCAGGCGTCGAAGTTCCGGTCCGGGAATGGCAGGGTTTCGGCATTGCCTGCCGTGAAGCTCACGCGGCCTTCGAGCCTGCGTTGGGCGGCGCGTTCGCGCCCAACGGCAAGCATTTCCTCGTTGATGTCGCAAACCGTGACCCGGGTGCTGGCACCCGCTGCCTCGGCGATCCGGAACGCCACGTCGCCGGTGCCGCCGGCGACGTCCAGGGCGGAAAAGGCCCGCTCATTACGGGGCGGATTCAAGGCGGTCACCAGGATGTCCTTCCAAACCCGGTGAAGGCCGCCGGACATCAGGTCGTTCATAAGGTCATAGCGCGGCGCGACCTTGTCGAACACTTCATCGACCATCGCCTGTTTGTGGTCGACGCCCACGGTGCGAAAGCCGAAATGGGTATCGCGAGGGGGGGCTGGCGCGCCGTTCGGTGCCGTCATGGCGGTAATCCTTTATGCGGGCGGACCATAGCCCGGCAGACGCGGAGGCGCTATCAAATCCCCGGCTCAAGGTGAACAGGAAACTCCGGTGCCGGAACTCCCCGAGGTCGAAACCGTACGGCGCGGGCTTGCTCCCGTGATGGAGGGCGCCCGCATCATCCGGGTCGAGGCGCGGCGGCCCGATTTACGCCAGCCGCTGCCGCGCGACTTTGCGAAGCGGCTGGAAGGCCAGACCGTTACGGGTATCGGCCGCCGCGCCAAATACCTGACGGCGGACCTTGCTTCGGGGGACGTGCTGCTGATGCATCTTGGTATGTCCGGCTCGTTCCGCGTGAGCCAAGAGGATGTGAAGACGAGGCCGGGCAAGTTCCATCATGCGCGCCCGGCGACCGCGGCCCATGATCACGTGGTGTTCCATATGTCGTCCGGCGCCACGGTGACATACAACGATCCGCGCCGGTTCGGCCTGATGCTGATCGTGCCGCGCCGCGACCTCGCAAGCCATCCGCTGATGCGCGAGGTCGGCCCCGAGCCGCTCGGCAACGCGTTCGACGCCAACCTGCTGGCCTTCGCGTGCCGCAACAGGAAAACCAGCCTCAAGGCGGCGCTTCTCGACCAGACCGTAGTGGCCGGCCTCGGCAACATCTATGCGTGCGAGGCCCTGCACCGGGCGCGGCTGTCGCCGAAGCGGCGCGCCTCCACCATAGCGACGCGCACCGGGGCCCCGAACGACAAGGCGGCTGCGTTGGTTAACGCCATCAAGGCGGTGCTCAATGACGCCATCAAGGCGGGCGGATCCTCGCTGCGCGATCACCGCCGGACCGATGGCGAGCTTGGCTATTTCCAGCACCATTTCCGCGTCTATGACCGCGAGGGCGAACCGTGCGTTACGCCGGAATGTGGCGGCAAGGTCAAGCGGATCGTGCAGAATGGGCGGTCGACGTTCTTCTGCCCGGTGTGTCAGAAGTGAGCGCGAGGTGACGCTTCCATGCTGGGCCAACCCGTTCTGCCACGACTTGCCGACTATGACGCACTGTACCGGCAATTCCGCTGGCCGGCGCCGGCGGCCTACAACATCGGCGTCGAGGTCTGCGATCGCTGGGCCGACTTCGACGCCCGGCGAACCGCGCTGCTCGATAGCCACGCCGACGGGCATTGCGACGAGATCAGCTACGGCGCCTTGCGCGATAAGTCGAACCGACTCGCCAATGCGTTGCGCGCTTTCGGGGTGGTGCGCCGCGATCGCGTGGCGATCCTGCTGCCGCAAGGTCCGGACGTCGCGGTGAGCCATATTGCGATCTACAAACTGGCGGCGATCGCGCTGCCGCTGGCGATGCTGTTCGGCATCGACGCCATTTCGTACCGGCTACGGAATTCCGGCGCCAGGGCGTTGATTACCAATGCCCAAGGCCTCGCCAAGCTCGCCAATAGCGGCGACGCGTTGCCGGACCTTGTGCTGTCGGTCGACGGCGCGGGTGACAAGGCGCTCTCCTTCCACGAGACGCTCGCGCGCGCTTCGTCCGCATTCACCCCGGAGGTCACTGTCGCCGATGATCCGGCCCTGATGGTCTACACCTCGGGCACCACGGGCCAGCCCAAGGGCGCGCTGCACGCGCACCGGGTGCTGATCGGCCATCAGCCCGGCATCGAAGTGCCGCACGAATTCTTTCCCCAGCCCGACGACCGGATGTGGACGCCGGCCGACTGGGCCTGGGCCGGCGGGCTGCTCAACTGCCTGTTGCCGGGGCTGCTCTACGGCGTGCCCGTCGTGGCGCGGCGGTTCGAACGCTTTGACCCCGAGGAGGTCTTCGCCGTGATGGCGCGGGCTGGGGTCCGCAACGCCTTCATTCCGCCGACCGCGCTGCGCATGATGCGCTCAGCGCCCGATCCGCGCGGCCGCTACGCCATCCGCCTGCGCACGGTCGGTTCGGGCGGCGAGGCGCTCGGCTCCGAGACCTATGAATGGGGCAAGTCGACGCTCGGCCTCGTCATCAACGAGTTCTATGGCCAGACCGAATGCAACCTGGTGGTCGGCTCGTGTGCGGCGATCGGGGTCAGCAGGCCGGGCGTCATGGGCAAGCCGATCCCGGGCCACGTGGTCGGGGTGATCGGGCCGGATGGAACGCCATGCGGGGCCGGCGAAATCGGCGAGATCGCCATCAAGCGGCCCGATCCCGTGATGTTTCTGTCCTACTGGGGCAACCCTGATGCGACGCGCGAGAAATTCGTCGGCGACTGGATGACAACGGGCGACCAGGGGGTGGTGGATGACGACGGCTACATCTCCTTCCTGGGACGCAACGACGACGTCATCACGTCGTCGGGCTATCGCATCGGCCCGGGCGAGATCGAGGATTGCCTCATCCGCCATCCCGCCGTGGCGCTCGCCGCCGCCGTCGGCAAGCCCGATCCGCTGCGCACCGAGATCGTCAAGGCCTTCGTGGTGCTCAAGCCCGGCGTCCCGGCATCGGATACGCTTGCGGCCGAAATCCAGGACTTCGTCAAGCAGCGCCTGTCAGCCCACGAATACCCCCGCGAGGTTGCGTTCATCGATGACATGCCGATGACGACGACCGGCAAGGTGATACGGAGGTTGTTGCGGGAGCGGGGGTAGGGTTTCGCCCGCGAAAATGCCCAGGGAGCTAACGCAACGTCAGGCAGGTGCCTTTCAGTAGTGCCCGCGGCACTGCAAAATTTCAAGCAATGCCTTACGGCCCTTCCCACGAATACGATAAACTAAACGGTCATAGTCAGTTATTCGGCGCGACCAGCAGCCTTTAAGCTAGCGTTGAAGCTTTTTTGGACGGCCCCAGCCCCTGTATGGATCAAGCTGGGTGCGCTTGATCATAGCTTTGACCTTCTTCCAAATCGCAATGTCGGTGTTGTGCCAGTAGTCATAATCCTCGTTGGCTTCGTCAGCCCAGCGAAGCTTCACTGCTCAGAGCTCTCGTTCTTTCAGCTTGCCAGCCTTGGCTTGGGCCAGGGCGGAACGCAGACGGCGCGCATTTGCTGGCCTGCTAAGAAGGTCAATCGTCTCCTTCAGGCCCTCGTACTCCTGTCTGGTGATCTTAACCCAAACCTCCTTACTCTTAGCCTTGTCAGAAGCCTTGATATCCTTGCCATAGGTTGTGCCACCACCCTTGAGATGATCCTTGCTATAGGTCTTGCCTTTGCTCGGTATCTTTGCAGTCACGTTCAGTTGCTCCTTAATGCCTTTGTGTGAAAGTAAGTCGTTTCGATTTCTGTCACAAGGTTGGTCGCACATTGTGCCCCGATGCATTTATCAGCTTGCTCGCGAACCGGTGCCGGCTTCTTGGCTACAATCGTTTATTGCAAATCGTAAAGCGTTTAAACATTGTGGTGATCAGAACTTAACCCGAAGGCCGTCGGACGCGTCGACGAGCTGGAGTGACAGGGCTGGCCGATGACGGCTCACCCGCACGCGGCACCCTCTCCACCTCCGCAAGCGCCGCCGCCACCGCGCGGCATTCGTCCCCCGTGAGGGCCGGCTGCGGTGGCACCGGGTCGCCGACCTCGTAGCCTTGCAGCTCGAGGCCCGCTTTGATGCAGGCCGCGAGGTTGAAGCGGGCGAACGCCTCGTTGATGCGCCACAGCCGCCGCTGCAGTTCCATGGCCTGCGGCCATTTGCCGGCGTGGCAGAGATCGTAGAGGGCGACGCTCTGGCGCGGGATGATGCAGGCCGGCCCCGCCATCCAGCCGACGCCGCCGATCAGCATGACGGCGGCCGGAATATGGGCCGAGGCGGAGAACACCGCGAGATCGCCGCCGCACCGGTTCATGATCGACAGCAGGCGGCCGGTGTTGTTCGAGGCATCCTTGATGTAGCGGATGCGCTCATGCTCCGCGAGGCGGGCGATGACATCGAGGGACAGATCGCTGCGCTGGAACTGCGGGTTGGTGTAGAGCACAACCGGAATATCGACCGCGTCCGCGATGGCGCGGAAATAGCTTTCCACCTGCGCATCCTTAAGCGGAAAATAGGCCTCCAGGATCGCCAGAATGCCGTCGGCGCCGAGCCGTTGGTAATTCTGCGCCTGGGCGACCGCGTCGGCGGTTGAGGTCGACGCCACGCCCGCCACCACCGGCACCCGGCCGGCCGCCGCCGCGATGGTGGTTTTCACGACGGCAACGCGCTGCTCGCGGTCGAGATAGGCGAATTCACCGGTCGAGCCGAGCGGGGTGAGCCCATGCACGCCGGCGGCGATGAGATCGTCCGTAAGCCGGGCCAGAACGTCGGTCCTGACCCGGCCGTCGCGGTCGATGGGAGAGACCAGGTATGGGAAGACGCCGTGGAAGGGAGGCATAGAGGCACATGCCAGTCAGGCTGCGGCCTTTGCTGATCGTGCCTTACCGGGTCTGTGCCGCACCACCACATCCACCTCGTAGTCAAGCCGATTGAGGCAACGCACTAAGCGATCCAATGAAAACTTACCGGTTCGCCCGGTGACGATCGCGGACACGTCTGGCTGCCTAACACCCATCAGATCAGCAGCCTTGGCCTGGGTCAGCTTGCGACGTTTGACGATGGCGCGAATTTCGCGGACAAGTTTTGCTTTCAGCAGCTCCTCTTGGGGATTTGCGAAACCGAGATCGGCGAACACGTTGCCGGTGCTCCGCGTTACTGCGTTGTTCTCGATCATGAGCGAATTCCCGTTCTGTAACTCTCTCGATAGTGAGCTTCGGCTGCTTTCAGGCGCATCTTCACTACTTCGATATCGTGCTTCGGAGTCACTCGGCCCTTCTTTGACTTTTTTTGAAAGCAGTGAAGGACGTAGACCACGCCAGCGAATCTGACTGTGTATACGGCGCGGTAGGTATCGCCATCGAAGTCATCAATGACCTCCAAAACGCTCCGTCCACCAAAACCCTTGAGGGCTTTGACCGAAGGGTTTTCATCGCCGTTCTGCGCGTCATAGATCGCAACACCCACGACGCGGCGGACCTCGTCCGGAAACGCACGCAAATCGTCCCTCGACGACCCCATCCATTCCACGGGCTTTTGCGGCTTCATCGCAGCCGCCTTCTTATAGCATATAGACTATATCGTCTTCAATTGAAACTTGCAGAAACGAGTTCCCATCCAGGGGGGCGGCTCAGCTCGTTCGATTCCAGTCCCTTACCCGGCAAACCCGCCGCCATCCAGAAACGCCTGCTCCTCCGGCGTCGTGACCCGGCCAAGCATGGCGTTGCGGTGCGGGAAGCGGCCGAAGCGGCGGATGATATCGAGGTGAAGCTCGGCATATTCGAGGGTGCCCGCATCCTCCCCGGCTCGGCACAGGTTCAAACAGCGCTGCTGGTCCGCAAGCGCCTCCGAGTGCATGTAGGGAAGATAGAAGAACGGCCGCTCCGCCTTGGCGGCCTGCCGGTCGAAACCGCGGTCGATTGCGCGGCCGGCCACGGCGCAGGCAAGCGGATCGGCGGCGAACGCAGCGGCACTGTCGCGGAACATGTTGCGCGGAAACTGGTCGAGCACGATGATGTGGGCCAGCGCACCGGAGGCATCGTCCTCCCAGGGGCCAAGCGATCCCGCAACTGCTGCCGTGTAGAGGCCAAGGAACTTAGCGCGAATTTCGGTATCCACGGCGGCGTCTCTGACGAACCATCGCTTCGGACCGAGGGCGCGCCAATAGGTGAGCACGTCGCCGGCCGTGGCCAGCGATAACTCGCCATCGGGCGCCCTCACAATCTCACCTCCCCGGACACGATCTCTCCGTAAAGTGCGCCGTCCAGGCGCACGTAGGCGCCCGTGCGCGGGTCATCGAAAAAGAGCGCGTCGGCGATGTTTGCAGGGTCGAAGCCGTCCTTCACCAGGGCGATCTTGCGCTGCTTGAAGGTTGCGGTCGCGTCGATCTCGCCGCGGATGCGCAGGAAAAGCGGGCGTGCATAGTCGGGCAGGTGCGTCGCCAGATATGACCGCAAATCCACGAGATTCAAATCCTTGTCGCAGACGATCGCCGCCATGCCGGCGCGGCCTTCGCGGCCCGGCACCTCGACGCCGTAGACATTGGCCTCATGAATGCCGGCGAATGCGCTCATCACCTCCGAGACCTCAGTCGTCGATACGTTTTCACCCTTCCAGCGGAAGGTATCGCCGATACGGTCGATGAAATAGAAATAGCCCTCGGCATCACGGCGCATGAGATCGCCGGAGCGGAACCAGGTATCCCCCTCGGCGAACACGTCGCGCAGAACTTTGGCCTCGTTGTCGGCCGCGTTGGAGTAGCCCTCGAACCGGCCGCCCGGCTTCGACGGGTCCTGGAAAATCCGGCCGACCGCCTCGCCGACCTCTCCGGGCGCGGCCTCCTCGCATCGACCGACCGAATCGCGCATGAGCGCGTGGCGTTCGACATCGAACCGCAGGATCTTGGCCTGAAACCGCGAGGCCAGGAACCACGGAATGCGGCCGACCGCGCCCGGCTTTCCTTCCACATTGAACAGCGTGACGTTACTCTCGGTCGCGGCATAAAATTCAAGGATCAACGGAATCGCAAAGCGTGATTGGAATTCCGTCCAGACGTCGGGCCGCAGGCCATTGCCGCAGCACAAGCGTACCCGGTGCGCGCGCTCCTGCGGGTGGGGTGGGCAATTGACGAGGTAACGGCACAGCTCGCCGATATACATGAAAAGTGTGCAGCGGTGGCGGACCACGTCATCCCAGAATTCGCGCGCCGAAAATTTCTCGCGAATGAAAACCGTGCCGCCGCCGATCAGGACCGCGCCGGTCGCCAGAACGCCGCCGCTGGTGTGATACATCGGCAGGCAATCGTACATACAGTCGTCCGGCCCCGTGTTCATCACGCCCGCGAAGGCATTGGCCGCCAGCATGAGGCGGAAATGATTGATGTTGGCGGCCTTGGGCAACCCGGTGGTGCCGGAGGTGAAGATGAACAGCGCCCGGTCCTCGACCGTGAGATCGGGACGCTCCGCGGCCGACAAGGGCGCGCCGTCGAACGCGAGGACCGCCTCGTCGAGGCGCGGGTGGCCCTCCTCGCTACCCTCCCGCGCAAGCGGGGGAGGGTAAATCGAAATACCCTCCCCCGCTTGCGGGGGAGGGTAGGGAGGGGGAACTTCGCCGTGCAGCCAGATGCGTGGGGCGGTCTTGCGATAGGGCTCTGATGACGACAAAGCATCGGCGAGGTCCCCGGCCACGATGACGTGCTTGGGTGCAACGCTATCGATGCAGAACGCGAGCGCCGGCCCCGTGAGATTGGTATTGAGAAGCGCCACGGTGCCGCCGGCCCGGATGATCCCCAGCCATATGGCGACATATTCGGGCCGATTCGTCATGAATAGGCCAACCACATCGCCCTTGCGGATCCCATGCGCCATGGCCCACCGTGCATAGCGGCAGGAACGCGCGGCGAGCATCCGGTAGGTCAGGCGCTCGCGGTTCGACACGAGCGCGAGCTTGTCGCCGTGGCGCGCCGCCAAATCATCAACGAGAAGCGGGAAAATGCGCGTCGGGTTCCGGGCGATCGGCGAGGTGAGCCGGATCACGCGCCAGACCCCGCGCAGAAACGTAATGTCGCCTAGCAATCGCTTGAAAAACCGTCTCATGCCTGCGGTTAATCCGTTTTCGCGAACCCGACATTCCAGCGAGAGCTTACGTCTTCGCATTGACCGCAGCGAGATGTCCAGTTCGCCGATTTGAATTCCTAATCATATGCAACGTCATTCCGGGAGCCGCCACCGGGGGGCGGGAACCCTGCCAAGCCCGGTAGACACCACGTCGACCGCACGCAATGATGCTCCTGCCGGATTGCAATCGAATTGAGCAAGGGCGAGTTGGCCGGCGGAAGTGGGCCGCATGAAGCCACGGGCATGCCGCAGCGTGAAGGATGAAATGATGACGCGCAGAATCCATATGGCATTCGCGATCCTGGTGACGTGGGTTGCCTCGACGGCAGTCGCTGCCGCGCAAACCTGGCCCACCAAGCCGTTGCGCGCCTTCATTCCCTTTGCGGCCGGCAGCGCCACCGATCTGGTGCCCCGGGCGGTATTCGAGCCGCTTGCCACCGAACTGGGCCAGCCCATTGTCGTAGAGAACCGCGGCGGCGCGGGCGGCACGATCGCGGGCAACGCGGTGGTGCGTGCGGACCCTGACGGCCACACGATGCTTGCCGGCGGCACTGCCCTCACCATTGCCCCTTGGATCGTGCCCAACATGCCCTACGACACGGCCAGGGAGCTGACGAGCGCCCTCATGATCGGCCAGAGTGCCGATGTGCTGATCGTGCCGCCCGGGAGGGGCTGGAAGACTGTGCGGGACCTTGTGGCGGCTGCCAAGGCGAGGCCCGGATCAATCAACTATTCTTCCGCCGGCGTCGGCACCGGAACGCACCTCAATGCGGAGAAGTTCCGACTGAGCGCCGGTTTCGAGGCCGTGCATATTCCCTACAAGGGGGGCGCCGAGGCGCTTGCCGACGTGCTCGGCGGCCGCGTCGATTTCTATTTCTGCCCGATCTCGACTGCGCTTCCTTTCGTCGCGGATGGCCGGGTGGTGGCGCTTGCCGTGAGCACCGCGACGCGCGCCTCCGATCTGCCGAACGTCCCGACCACGCTTGAAGCCGGCTATGCGAATTCCGAACTTGCGGTCTGGTATGGCGTCCTGATGCCGGCGAAGACGCCGCGCGCCGTCATCGACAAGTTTCATGCCGCCGGCGCCAAGGTGCTGGCGACGCCGGAAATGCGGCAGAAGCTCAAGCAGCTTGCGGTCGATCCGATGCCGCTGACGCCGGCCGAAATGGACAAGTTCGTGGCCGACGAGATTGCCGCCAATGGCAGACTGATCAAGGCCGCCGGCATCCAATGACGAGGCGCCGCGCGAACGTGTATCCGGCCTGCGGGGCTTGATCGCCGCAGGGGAGACCCTCATAGGCGCTAACATAAAGGTGTGTGAGGGTCGTTCTGCTCCCTCTCCCCGCTTGCGAGGAGAGGTAAGGCTGCCCGGCTGTCGCTTAAGTTACGAGCCCTTGCGCACCGCATCATCGACGATGATGCGGTGATCGAATGCGAGGTCAAGGTCTTCCCAATCTGCCACGAACGCTGCGTCGGCGGCATCATCTCCAGCATGGGGATCGTAGCCCGTGACAGCAACCCGGTAGGCAATGCTCACCATGTGGCCCCGCGGGTCACGATGCGGGTCGGAATATACTCCAATCAGCGACAGGGCGGCTGCGATCAGGCCAGTCTCCTCAGCGAGTTCGCGGGCGGCGGCGTGCTCCGTCGTCTCGCCGTATTCGACGTAGCCACCGGGCAGCGCGTACCGGCCCCGGAAGGGCGGATTTTTCCGACGGATAAGCAGCAGCCGGCCGCCCGGATCGAACACGACGCAGTCGACGGCGAGCGATGGACGTTTGGCGTTCATGGAAATGCAGCCGTGATGGTGAACCCAAGTATGGCGAACCCAAGTGATGAGCCGTGCGCGTCGTCATCGCTTGTTGAAACGCGCGGGACCGGCTTGGTTGCCGAACGATCTACGCCGGTCTGGACAACCAAAGCGCCGGGGGGCAGCATAAACCCCCTCCCTGCCCTCCCCCGCAAGCGGGGGAGGGCAGGGAGGGGGTTTAGAGGGGCGCATATGGCGCCTCTCCGTCAGGAGGGCATCATGAGCGCAACCCATCGCCGAGGGCGTACACCCTCGCTCGATCTGGTGGCCGGTAACGGCCTGATCAATCGCCGCGCCTTGCTCGGCAAGGGCATAGCGGTCGCCGGCGCCATGGGGGCGGCCGGAACCGTCACGGGCGCCGCCGCGGAGCCGCTCAAGGACGAGCAGTGGAGCCTGGAATTCGGCTCGATCATGCCGCCGGTGCAGACGGCCTCGAAGTACGAAAAGGACGTTGCCCGCACGCTGAGCAATCCGCAGCGCGAATTCCGCAATTCTCATGCCCGTACGCCGCATCATCTGCTGAGCGGCACTATCACGCCAAACGGCCTGCACTTTTCCATCAATCACTGCGGCGTGCCGGATATCGATCCTGCCAAGCACAAGCTCGTCATTCACGGCATGGTGCGCCAGCCGCTCGAATTCACCCTGGAGCAGCTTTCGCGTTATCCGCTCGTCACCCGCATGGCGTTCGTGGAATGCGCCGGCAACTCGGCGCCGATGTTCTCCAGCCAACCGTTGCAGGTCACGGCCGGGGCCATCCACGGGCTCGTGTCAAACTCCGAATGGGCTGGCGTGAAACTGTCCACGCTGCTTGAGGAGGCCGGCATCGATCCGCGTGCGAAGTGGCTCATCGCCGAGGGCGCCGATGCCCAGTTCCTCGATCGCAGCATTCCGGTCAAGAAGGCCTACGATGACGCAATGGTCGCGATCTACCAGAACGGCGAGCGCCTGATGCCCGGCAACGGCTATCCGATGCGCCTTCTCGTGCCCGGCTATCAGGGCAACATGAATGTCAAGTTCCTGCGCCGTATCAAGGCGATCGATCAGCCGGCCTATACGTTCTTCGAGACCAAGAACTATTCGCAGATTCTGCCAGGCGGCAAGACGTGGCGATTCCACTTCCTGATGGAGGTGAAGAGCTTCATCACCCACCCGTCGTTCGGCCACTCCCTCAAGGAGCCGGGCTTCTACACCATTTCGGGCGTGGCCTATTCGGGCACCGGCCGCATCGCCAAGGTCATGGTGTCGGCCGACGGCGGCAAGAGCTGGGGCGAAGCCGCGCTGCAGGGGCCGATCCACGACAAGGCGTTCACCCGCTTCCAGATGCCGTGGCGTTGGGACGGCCAGCCCGCTGTTTTGCAAAGCCGTGCCTGGGACGAAGGCGGCAACGTGCAGCCGCTGCGCACCGAATTCGTGGCGGCGCGGGGCGAGACCAAGCAGCCGCTCGCCAGCCCCTTGCTGTTCCCGAATCAGCACTACAACAGCATCACCAGTTGGGGCGTCGACAGCAAAGGGGAGATCAAACATGTCTATGCGTAAGCCGCTGTTCGCCCTCGCCGCAGGGCTTGCACTAGGGACCGGCGCTGCCCTCGCGCAAAATGCCGGCGTCCAATCGCCCAATCTCGGCAAGCCGCTATCTGAGGCCGACATCAAGGCGTGGGATATCTCCGTGTTGCCGGACGGCACCAACCTGCCGGCGGGCAGCGGCACGTCGGCACAGGGCGCAAAAATCTATGCGGAAAAATGCGTGGCTTGCCACGCCGAGGGCGGAAAGGGCGGCGGCGCCCCGGGCGCCGGACCGCTGGTCGGCGGCGCGCCGCTCGCCAACGGCATCGAAACCGCAAAGACCATCGCCAACTACTATGCCTACGCCACCACGGTGTTCGACTACATACGGCGGGCGATGCCCTACAACGCACCACGCTCACTCGCCGACAATGAGGTTTACGCGCTCACCGCCTACATCCTCGCCCTCAACAAGCTGATCGGCGAGAACGACGTGATGGATGCCAAGACCTTGCCGCAGGTGAAGATGCCGAACCGGGACAATTTCATCTTGCCATACCCGGATCGGATTTAGTGATCCAGTGGGCGATGGTCGCATCCCCTCGTTGTCATCGCCCGGCTTGACCGGGCGATCCAGTAACCACCGAGCTTCGAATAGGGCACAGACATGGGTTCACTAACACCTCGGGGGATACTGGATGCCCCGCTTTCGCGGGGCATGACACTGCGAAGTGAGATTGAATCGTTGCGGGCACAGCGCGAGGGCCATGCCATCGACATTGGATTCCACAAGGGTCGGCGCTCACGAAAACTTACACGCGCTAGATCCTGGATCACCCTGGTGACACGCAAACTGCTCAAAAGCGCAGTCCTTTCCGGCGCCCTCGTCATTGCAGCCTGCGCCGGCTTTTCCCAGGCGCAGGAACACGCCTCCTATGGCCGCTGGGGCTTCGACGAAACCGGGATCGATCCGAGAGTCAGTCCGGGCGACAGCTTCTTCGATTTCGCCAACGGAACATGGGATGCCCGCACCACCATCCCGGCCGATAGGGCGCGCTTCGGCATGTTCGATGCGCTGACCGATAAGACGCAGCAGCAGGTGCGTGACATTATCGAGGAGGCGGCCAAATCGGGAGCCCCTCCCGACACCGACACCGGCAAGATCGGCGCACTCTACAACGCGTTCATGGATGAAAGACGGATCGAAGAGCTCGATTTCGCCCCGATCGCCGGCGATCTGAAGGAAATCCTTAACGCCAAGACCAAGACCGACATCGCGGTCCTGATGGGGCGCTCGAAGAACGGTTTCGGCGGCAGCTTGTTCAACATCGCGGTGGACGAGGACGAAAAGGATCCGACCCACAACACCGCGCACGCCTCGCAAGGCGGATTGGGCCTTCCGGATCGCGACTACTATTTGCGCGACGCCTTCCGGGACAAGAAGGCCAAATACCGCGACTATGTCGCGCGCCTGCTTGGCATGGTGGGTTGGGCGGATGCGCTTGAGCGCGCCGACGAAGTCGTCGCGCTCGAAACCAGGATCGCAGAGGCGAGCTGGAGCCGCGCCGAAAGCCGCGACCGCGACAAGACTTATAATCCGCTGTCGACGGCCGAACTCGGCGCCCTTGCGCCAGACTTCCCATGGTCCGCATGGCTTGCGGCCGCTGACGTCGGCGAAACGCGTATCATCGTGGTGCGCCAGAAGAGCGCCTTTCCCAAGCTCGCGAAGATTTTCGCTGAGGCGCCTCTCGCGACGCTGCAGGCCTGGAAAGCGTTCCGCATCGTCGACCAGACGGCGCCGTTCCTGTCGGCGCGATTCGTCACGGCGCGGTTCGAGTTCCGCGGCGCCGAGCTTGTCGGCCAGCTCGAAGAGCGGCAGCGTTGGCGGCGCGCCACGCAGCTCGTCGGCAGCTCCCTCGGCGAGGTCGTCGGCAAGGCATATGTCGCCCGCCACTTCCCGCCGGACTCCAAGGCGAAGATGGAGGAGCTGGTCGACCAGTTGAAAGGCGTGCTGCGTGGCCGGATCGAAAATCTTTCGTGGATGACGCCGCAGACTAAGGCCAAGGCGCTCGAAAAGCTCGACCTCTTCGGCGTCAAGATCGGCTATCCCGACAAATGGCGCGACTATGGGGCGCTGAAGATCGATCCCACGGATCTCGTCGGCAATGTCCGCCGTGCGACCGCATTCCGATGGGCTTACAATGTTGCGAAGCTCGATCGACCGGTCGACCGGCAGGAATGGTTCACGACGCCGCAGGTGGTGAATGCGTATTACTCGTCGACCCGCAACGAAATCGTGTTCCCGGCCGGCATCCTGCAACCGCCGTTCTTCGATCCGAATGCCGACATGGCGATCAACTATGGGGGCATCGGCGGCGTGATCGGCCACGAGTTGACCCACGGATTCGATGATCAAGGCCGCAAGTCAAACGGTCACGGGGTGCTCACCGACTGGTGGCAGCCGGCCGACACCGCGAAATTCCAGGATGAGGCCGCCAAGTACGGCGCCCAATACGACACATATGCGGTCGCGCCCGGCGTCAACGTGAAGGGCGCCCAGACCATGGGCGAAAACATCGCCGACCTTGGCGGCATCCTGCTGGCCCTCGACGCCTATCGGGCCTCGTTGCATGGCGCACCTGCCCCGGTGCTCGACGGCTACTCGGGCGATCAGCGCGTATTCCTCGGCTGGGCGCAGGTTTGGCGCGCCAAGTCGCGCCCCGACGCCCTCAAGCAGCAGATCACCAGTGACAGCCATTCGCCGGCGCGGTTCAGGGTCGACGGCCCGCTGCGTAACGTGGACGCCTGGTACGGCGCCTTCGGGGTGAAGCCCGGCGACAAGCTCTACCTAAAGCCGGAGGACCGCGTGCGCATCTGGTAGGCTCCTGCGTGTGGCGTAGGGCGCAATAGCGAAGCGTATTGCGCCGCGGGCCGGATTACGCTTCGCTAATCCGCCCTACGGTCCTACACTGCCCCGCTTGCAGGTGACGGAAAGGGGAGGGGGACATTCAATTCGTCATCGCTCGGGAGGAACCATGCTGATGTTGAAGCTCGCATTCACCATCTATCGCAATCGAATCGCGTCGAGGTGTCTGATCTCCGGCGCTGCAGCGTTGTGCGCCAGCGTCGCGCTGTGGGCAGCGGCGCCCGGCGCCAGCGCCCAGACGCCGGCGAGCGGTAAAATTCCCAACCTGGCATCGATCAATTTCGCCTGGCTCGCTTTGGGCGTCCATTGGTTCGACCCGCCGGCCGGCATGGGCCGCGGGCCGATCCGGCAAGACCCCGCCTATTCGTACCACGGCAATCTGGACGGCCCGGGTCAGGTGACGCCGGACATCGGCAACGTCAAGGACCCGGTTCTCAAGCCCTGGGCGGCCAAACAGATGCAGGAGTCGAACGAGGAGGTCCTGAGCGGCAAGCGCGGGCTTCCCTTCGCAGCGCAATCGGTCTGCTATCCGGGCGGCATCCCGGGGCAATTGCTGACGCCGGCCGAGCCGTTCTACTTCATCCAGAAGCCGGACCAGGTGTGGATGATCTGGCAGCGCGACCACATGGTGCGCCGCATCTACCTGACCGACAAGCATTCTGAAGTCGTCAAGCCATCATGGTTCGGCGAGTCGATCGGCCATTACGAGAACGACGGCACCTTGGTGGTCGACACAATCGGGCTCACCGCCGCAATGAGCTTTCTCGACTGGTACCGCACGCCGCACACCGAAAGGGAACACGTGGTCGAGCGCTACAAACTGAGCGATGACGGCAACCGGCTGGAAGTCCTGGTGACGGTTGAGGACCCCGACACTTTGAACGAGCCGCTTCACATGATCCAGCGCTGGCGCAAGGTGCCGAACCCGATGCGGGAAACGGTGTGCGCCGAGAACAACGGCGACCACTTCGGCAAGAATCTGTTTCCGATTCCGCAGGCGGATAAGCCGGATTTTTGAGCGGCGACGTTTGTTACGGAGAATACGGTTCGGCAGTCATTCCGGAGCGCCACCGCCAGATGGCGAACCCGGAATGACGCCACGTGATCACAACCACGCTGCCTACTGCGTCCGCGAATGCAGCAGCACCTTCTGTACGCGCCAATTGGCGGTCTCGGCGACGTAGATCTCGTTTTCCGACGGGCACGCGAGGGCATGGGCGCCGGAGAATTGCTTGAGGTTGCGTCCCGAGCGGCCGATCACGCCAAGCACCTTGCCGTCGAGCGTAAGCTTAAAGACCCGCCCCGGAAATGTGGATTCGCCCAGGAACATCACCTGGTTTGGACCCGGCGTAATGCACAGCGAATTGGGCGCCCCGATTACCTGGGTGAGGCGATCGCCAGCCGGCGTGTTACCGTAGACCGCCTTGGTGCCGGGAGCCGGCGGCACATCGACCGAGAACATGCGCAGGAACTTGCCGTCCGTATCGAACACCTGGACGCGGTGGTTCGAGCGGTCGCCCACATAGACGTTGTCGTTGCGGTCGATCGCGATGGCGTGAACGGTGCGGAATTGCCCGGGTCCGGTGCCCGGCTCGCCCCACGACTTCACCCAGTCGCCGTCCTTGCTGTACTTGGCCACCCGCGAATTGATGTAGCCGTCGCTGATGTAGATGTTGCCTTGCGAGTCCCAGGCGACGTCGGTGGGCTGGCGGAACACGCCGTCGATCGGAGGAAGTGGCGGCGTCACATGCTCCCAGGGCTTGCTTTCCGCGTCCGCCGACTCCTTGCGGCGGCCGAACACCCATACGACGCGACCGGCGGGGTTGAACTTGACGATCATGTCCGAGCCCTTGTCGATCGCCCAGATGTTGTCGTCCTTGTCGACCCGGACGCTGTGGGCGAAGGCCCAGGCATAGAGGCCCTTGCCGACCTCGCGCACGAATTCGCCGTTGGCATCGAATTCGAGAAGCTGCGCGGCAGCCGGCGCATAGGCCGAACCGGTGGCGCTGTTCGAGCGGGTGAACACGAACATGTGGCCCTTGGAGTTCACGGCCACGCCCGGCACCTCGCCGAAATTCATGCCCTGCGGAAGCTTCGGAAAGTCCGGCACCGAATCGAAGGCGATTTCCGGTGCAGTCTGCTGGGCCAGCGCCGGCCCGGCCAGCAGCGCAAAACATGCGATCATGAACGCTTTCATCGGGTCCTCCCTTGGCAGCCGCGCATTTGCTGATCGCGGCCTAATCCGCTGTCGTTGTACCGCCAGGCGCCGTTGGCGTCCACCACCGGCCCTTGGCGGCGACAACGTTCCGGCAGGAAGGCGGTTCGGATGCCGACCGTCGTTGCCCCGCAACTCTCAATGATGAAGCGAAGGCGCTGTCTGCGGCGGCACCTGCACCTGCTCACGCCAGAAAATGTAAAGCCCGGCGGCGATAATGATGACTGCGCCTGCCATGGTGAAGAGATCGGGCACGTCGCCGAACACCACATATCCGAGCCCGACTGCCCAGACGATCATCGTGTACTGATACGGTACGACGACGCTCGCCGGCGCCAGTTTCAGCGAGCGGTTGACGCAAGCGAGCGCCGCGATCGAAACCACGCCGAACAGCGATAGCAGCAGAAAATCGCGCAGCGAGGGCGTGACCCACCCGAACGGCGCGAACGCTGTGCCGAACAGCAGCGTGGCGCCGACCTGCCCGGAGATGAGAACCATATCCGATGTGTGCCGAAGCATCCGCGTCGTGACCATCAGAACCGCAAAGAAAATGCTGCCGCCCAGCGCAATGAGGGCCGGCAACGTGAAGCTCGCCGCCGAGGGACGCAACGCCAGCACGACGCCGACAAAGCCCACCATCACGGCGCCCCAGCGGCGCCAGCCCACTTTTTCGCCAAGCAGGACAACCGACAGCGCGGTTACATAAATCGGACCTGCGAGATAAAAGGTCACGGCATCGGCCAGCGGCAGATAGGACACCGCCCAGAAAAACATCGCCACCTCGAGAGCCGAAAGCACGATGCGTACAACCTGCAGGGCGGGCTGCGGGGCGGTGCTGAAAGCCGCGACCCCGGCGCTCCGAAGGAACGGTACGAGGAACACGAGCGCCGCGGCACTGCGGATCAGCAAGAGTTCGCCGACCGAATAATCCGAGAGAAGCCATTTGCCGAGGGCATCATTGAATGAGAACATGGCGATGCCGGCCAACATCCACCCGATTCCGGCAAGTGGGCGGCCAGGGCTTGGTTTGAGGAGAGCAGACGAGGATTTCATTGCGCGGGTGTTTGACGCCAGCCTGTAGGATGGGTTGAGCTCTTCGCGAAACCCGTCATTGGCCTCTCTCGGCGGCGCGATCGATGATGGGTTTCGCTAACGCTCAACCCATCCTACGAACTCCCGCTACTTCCGCCCCGCCAGCTGCCTCCCCTTGTCGAGCGCCGCGAAGCTGCGCACCGGCGCCGCCATCAGGAACGTATAGCCTTCGTTGAGGATGCGCTCCACGTTGGCGGCGTCCACATGCGGGTGGCCCACCGCGACCTTGTTCTCCCGGCAGGTCTTGACGATGTGGGCCATGGCGTCGAGCACCTGCGGATGCTCGTATTGGCGCGGAAAGCCGAGTTCCTGGGAAAGGTCGCCCTCGCCAATCAGTATGAGGCCGATACCTGGCACCTTCTTGAGAATGTCGGAGAGATTGGCAATGCCCTGGGTGTCCTCGATCATCAGCATGACCAGGATCTCCCCCTTGGGGTCGAGCGGCCATACGTCGGCCTTGGCGTAATAGTCCTGCTGGGTGAGCCCCCAGTAGCGCACCGCGGCGGTTGGACCGTCGCCGCGGATGCCGGCGGGCTCGTAGAGCGGCGCAGTTTTCAACCGCGGATAGCGGCAGGCCGCGACCGCGTTGCGGGCCTGGTCGACCGTCGAGATATGCGGCCACAACACGCCGTAGACGCCGAGGTCGAGAGCCTGTTTGGCGAGCCATTGGTTATATTCGCCGCCATTCGGCGGAATCCGCACCATCGGCGTGACGGCGGGCGCAAGCGTGCCGCCTTGCACGATCTGGCGGCGGTTGAGCATATACTGCATGGCGTCGCGCAATGCCCGCGCGTCCCAGAAATTGTGCTCCATTTCATAGACCACGCCATCGAACTTCGACGTGCTCATGGCGACGGCGGTCTCGACCTCCGCCTGCGCGAAAGACGTAAAGGCAGGCTTGCCCTCTTCCCAGGCGCGGATCACGTTGTTCAGGCGCGGCAGCTCAGCCATCTGTCTCTCCCTGGCACGCAAGGCCTCTGCGAATTGGCGGCAGAACATAGGAAGCAAACAGCCCCGGAGGCAATCGGAATTTGCGACACGTGTGCTCCCTCATGTCATCGCCCTCTCCGCACCTGATCCCGGGATTGACCGGGCGACGACAGCGGCGAAAATGACGCCGCTTGCTCTTCAACCGCTGTCCGAAGCAAAATCAATGTCAATCCGTTTGACAATCACATCGCCCTCCCTACCATCCGCGCGACGGCTGGGGGGCGTGCCGGCATCATCTCGACAATCAGCGAGGCGCCATGATCATCGACTGCCACGGTCACTACACGACGGAGCCGCAAAAGCTGCATGACTTTCGCAAGGACCAGATTGCCGCCATCAAAGACCCCAAGCAGAAGCCGTCGCGGGCCGCCCTGAATATCAGCGATGACGAATTGCGTGCGAGCGTCGAAGGCGCGCAGCTCAAGTTCCAGCGCGAGCGCGGCACCAGCCTTACGATCTTCTCGCCGCGCGCATCCGGCATGTCGCACCATATCGGCGACGAAGGCGTGAGCCTCGAATGGTCGCAGGTATCGAACGAACTGATCTACCGCCTCACCACACTTTACCCGGACAACTTCATCGGCGTGTGCCAGCTGCCGCAATCGCCCGGAGTCGATCCGAAGAGCTGCATCGGCGAGCTCGAACGCTGCGTCAACGCGTTCGGCTTCGTCGGCTGCAATCTCAATCCCGATCCGTCAGGCGGACATTGGGACGCGCCGCCGATGGGCGATCGTTTCTGGTATCCCCTCTATGAAAAACTGGTGGAGCTCGACGTGCCGGCCATGATCCATGTCTCGGCCTCGTGCAATCCGGCCTTCCACACCACCGGGGCGCACTACATCAACGGCGACACCACCGCCTTCATGCAGCTGATCGCGTCGGACCTGTTCAAAGATTTCCCGACGCTGAAATTCATCATTCCGCATGGCGGCGGGGCGGTGCCGTATCATTGGGGACGTTACCGCGGTCTTGCCCAGGACATGAAGCGGCCGCCGCTCGAAGAGCATCTGCTCAACAATGTTTTTTTCGACACCTGCGTCTACCATCTGCCGGGAATCGAACTGCTCACCAAAGTGATCCCGGCCGACAACATCCTGTTCGCGTCCGAAATGGTCGGCGCCGTGAAGGGCATCGATCCGCGCACCGGTCACTATTACGACGACACCAAGCGCTACATCGATCAGGTGAGCTGGCTGACCGCCGAAGACAAGCACAAGATTTTCGAGGGCAATGCCCGCAAGGTGTACAGCCGTCTCGGCCGGCGGCTCGCTGCAAGGGCTATGGCGTAGGGTGGGCAAAGGCGCGTGGCAAGACTCCGCCAGGTGGCGACGTGCCCGTCGCGCCTTTGCCCACGCGGTCCACCATTGGAGGGTCACGACCGCGTGGGCAAAGGCGCGATAGTCCTTGTATTTCATCGGCGCTATCTCCTGCGCCTTTGCCCACCCTACGCCCACTATGCCGTCATCTCGCGGGCTAATCGTTCCTTGATGCCCTCTTCGGTCAGCAATCCCTCAAAATAAGCAATTGTGCGGACAAGGCCTTCCTTGAGGGGCGTACGCGGTGCCCACGACAGCAGCTCCCGGGCTCGGGAAATATCCGGCTGCCGCTGTCGCGGATCATCCTCAGGCAGCAACCTGTGCACGATCCGAGAACTTGACCCAATCATCTCGATGATTTGCGTCGCAAGCTGCAGGATCGAAAATTCTGTCGGATTCCCGACATTCACCGGACCGGTTACGGAGTCCTTGGTTGCCATCAGGCTCACCAAGCCATCGATGAGATCGTCGACATAGCAGAATGAGCGCGTCTGCGATCCGTCGCCGTAGATCGTGATATCGCGGCCAAGCAATGCCTGAACGATGAAGTTCGACACGACGCGGCCGTCATTTGGATGCATGCGCGGCCCGTAGGTATTGAAAATACGCGCCACCTTGATACGCAACTTATGTTGTCGCCAATAATCAAAGAACAACGTCTCGGCGCAACGTTTTCCTTCGTCGTAACAGGAGCGCGAGCCGATCGGGTTGACGTACCCCCAATAGTCTTCCTTTTGCGGATGGACGTGAGGATCGCCGTACACTTCCGATGTCGAAGCCTGGAGAATCTTGGCCTTCACGCGCTTCGCAAGGCCGAGCATGTTGATGGCGCCATGCACGCTCGTCTTGGTGGTCTGCACGGGATCGCGTTGGTAATGGATCGGAGAGGCCGGGCACGCGAGATTGTAGATCTCGTCAACTTCGACATAAAGCGGGAATGTCACATCGTGCCGGATGACTTCGAAATGCTTGTGCGCCAGCAAATGCTCGATATTGGTGCGCGAGCCGGTAAAATAATTGTCGACGCAGATGACGTTTGCTCCCCCTGCCAGCAAGCGCTCGCAGAGATGCGAACCCAGGAACCCGGAGCCGCCCGTCACTAATATTCGTTGTTGCAAATGCATGAAATGCCCGTGCGTTTTTCGCTATTTGCCACACCACACCCGTCCCTACAACCGCCCGCTGCGGAGCGAACGGCAATTTTGTGCGTCACTCACGTGCGGATTTGGCTATGATGGGTTAGAGAACCGGAAGGAACCGCCATGCTGACGAAGCCCGACAAGGTCAAGCTCTTCACGCTGATGGGAAGTTATCCCAACGCGATGGCGCTGAAGGACGGAAGAATCAATTCTGACCTGTTGGAATTCGACTTCGCCGACGTGAAGGTGTCCAACACCGCCTTCAAGCCCCTGGTGCGCGAAGCGAGGTTCGATCTCGCCGAAGTTGCGATCGTGACGTTTCTGCAGGCGAGGCACTATGGCAAGCCCTATGTGCTGATTCCTGCAACGGTCGTCGGCCGCGGCCAGCTGCACACGATCGCCTACAATCCAGAGCGCGGCCATTTGCGGCCTGGCGATCTCAATGGCAAGACGCTTGGCGTCCGGGCCTATACGCAGACCACCGGGGTATGGGTGCGGGGGATCCTGGCGCAAGACTACGGGGTCGATCTCGATACCATCAATTGGGTGACTTTCGAGGACGGTCATGTGGCCGAATACGAAGACCCGCCGAACGTGCGAAGGGCGCCGGAGGGCAAGCAGCTCGTTGCGATGTTGCTCGACGGCGAAATCGACGCCGCAATCGTCGGCGATAAGTTCCCGGATGCGCGGCTAAAGCCGCTCATCCCGAATCCGGAGGCCGCCAACCGCATATGGTCACAGAACCACGGCGGCGTACCGATCAACCATATGCTGGTGATCCGTGAGCAACTGGCGCGAAGTCGACCTGACGTGGTGCGGGAAGTCTATCGCGTGTTTCGGGAGGCCAAAGAGGCCTCATTTGCCGAAACCGGCATACCCGAGCTCGATCCGCTTCGCTTCGGCATCGAGGCCAACCGCCGTTCGCTTGAGATCGTCATCGATTTCGCCGTCAGGCAGGGCCTCCTGCCGCGCCGATTTAGCGCCGACGAACTGTTCGGCGACATCATGCGGGCGCTTGACTGACCCGTCGCGTCGTCTCTTCGCCAGATTCTTGTCGCCCATGGAGCGCCGGCTCACCGGCGCGCAATGCGGGAGCGATCTTCCCAGTCGCGCCGTCAACCAATCTGAAAGGATTGGAGGTCCTCCAGCATCGCCCGCTGTAGGGGCGACCCTCGTGGTCGCCCCGGCTTTGCGCGCCGCGTCCGCTGGTAACGGGGCGACCACGAGGGGTCGCCCCTACAAGGCTGCGTCAATGCAATGTTGAAAGCCAACTGAGAATTCGCTCCCCCGTCGCAGGTGCGGTCTCGTGAAGCTGTAGGTCATGCCCGGTATCAGGAGCGATCAACACCCGAAGCCGTGCCGCTGGAGAGTAGTAGGGCCTTTCTGCATTGGCCACATTCTGTTGGTTACAGATCAGGCCATCTTCGTCGCACATCACGCGGTCATGCTGACCCAGCACCAGGAGTGTTGGGACCTTGATTGCTCGCGACGGCGCGGTCTGTGGCGGCGGAGAGTTAAAAAGCGGCACGGCAGCTCCAAACTCGGTCCCTGATACGGTATCCTTAAGCCGCTCATCAAGAGCGATCACGTCCGGCCGTGCCGTCGGGGTCCAATAGAAAAGCGGGCCGCGCGTGCCCGGTTTGAACGTCAAGTAACCAGTGTCCAAACCCGATGTGGCGAAACTCGCGTCAAGCACAGCAGGGTCGGCGCTTTGGCCTGCCAGCGCCAGCCACGACGGTTTGACCGAATGCAACAGCCCAGTTAGAACGAATGCATCCACATTCTGGGAGACTGAGGCCTCGAGCCAGCCATAGAGGGTGCCGAGCGAGTGACCGACCCAGATTACGCGGGAGAATGCGCGACCGCCTATCTCCCCGCTCCGCAGCTTGTCGACCACCTGGCGTAGCGCCTCGGTTCCATTTGGGAGCGTAACTAAAGTGCTCAGTGGGTGAGTGCTACGGCCATAACCCAGCCGCTCTATGTTGAGCGTCGCATACCCTGCGCCGACCATTTGGCGTACGTAAGAATAAAAATCCGGTCTATACGGCCAGTCCGAGTAGTACCTGTTATAGGTCGCGCCGTGAACCAACAGCTGCACGACAGAGGGCGTTCCCGTCGCCGGGACGCAGAGTTCACCATAAAGCGTGGCACCGGGTACTTGTGCCAATGATACCGGTATCTGCAATGCTCGGCATTGCGGCAATACGTCATCATCATTCGCCACTGCCGGCGCCGTTGCCCAAAGGCCAGCCGCTGCAGCCGTCAACGCAGCGAGCCACCGCTTCAATGATGCTCTTTGACACTCCCGTGCAGAAATCCCCCTCATTTTTTTCCCCTCCCCTGTAAACCGTTAAATAATGTTAATCTTAACATTAGATTTGTTAAATATCAAAGAACTTTTAGATGCGATAGAGGAGGCTGCGGACCCTGTGGAATCCAAGCGGAGAGATTTGATGAAGAGCAGACCTCGCGCCGTGCCCACCTCGAAATGGCCAATGGTGAGCGGCTTTCGCGGGTGGCTCCGCCGATCGCGGATTATGCGGAGCTTACCATCGGGCCGGTCGGACCCGGTGGCTCCATCCTGGCTACGGCGACCTCGTTCGTTCCGACGGTGGCGGCCCGCTCCCGGTATCCAGCCCTGCTGAAGGCATCGCTTCGGGCGCGCCGATCGGGCGATCGTGCTCGGCGGCTGCGAACGAGCCTTTCATCGCTCGTTTCAATGCGGCCACTGCACCATAGTCCGGATCAGGCGCAGTCTTGGCGAGCTTTCCTTTTCGCGCCTCGCGCTTGCGCCGCAGTTCCGCGCGCTGCCGCACTGCCAGCGCGGCCACCGCTTCGTTCTGGTGCCGGCACCATGCGGCCGCACGCACCGCGGTGCGACCGACCCGACCGCCGGCCCAAACGAGTTCGAACGGCAGGAAGCGCCGCCAGGTATCGTCGCCCTCCACGATGGCGCGTGCGATGAGGTTGCCCGCCATTGCGGAGGTGTTCAGCCCCTGCCCGCCGAAGGCGCTGGCGAGCCAGACGCCGGGCTGGACTTCGCCGATTTGCGGCATGCCGTGAACCGCAAATCCCATCTCGGCCGGCCAGAGCTGTTCGAATTGTACCGGCGCGAGGTGCGGATACGTCGCGCGGACCGCACGCTCGAGCCATCTTTGTATCCACTTCGAACGCGCCCCGACCGAAGCGCTCGCCGTCCACAGCAGGCGATCACCGCCGACGATCCTATAATGGCAATTGGCGTGACGGGAATCGCTCACCGCCCCGCCGAACGTGACCGCCTCGGCGAGCCGCCCTCCAAGCGATTGCGTCACGCCTGTGAACACAGTGATGGGAACGAGCGTATCGGCAAGGCGCTGCGCAACGCTACCCAGATGAACATTGCCGGCAAGCACCACGTGACCGGCACGCACGCGCCCGTGCGGCGTCTCGATCCGCTTGCGCACGCCGGCCGGATCTACCGAGACAGCCCGTGTATTCTCGAAGACACGGGCGCCGGCTCGCTCAGCTGCGTCGGCGAGACCGAGCGCGTAGGCCAATGGATTGATCTGGAATGCATAAGGAAAATAGACGGCCTCAAAATAGCGGCTGGTTCGCAGCGCATCGCGGACCCGCTCCATTGGCCAGCCCTCGACCGTCACTCCCATTTCCTGCTCGAGGAGCCGGAGGCGGGCCATCGCGCGGCCAGCGTCCGGTGTCTTGAAGACATCAAGCGAGCCCTTGCCCTCCACGATCCCGCGGCCCCCAACTTCCTCGATCGTATCGTGGACATATTGGACACCGGCCTCCGACAATTCCCACAGCGCCTTGGCCGCCGGCAGGCCGATCCGCTCAACGATTTTTTCGATCTGCGCCGAATAGCCCGGCGACACCAAGCCGCTGTTGCGGCCCGACGCGTTCCAGGCAACGCGGCGCGCCTCCACGACCGCCACCGACCAGCCGCGGCGCGCCACCTCGCGGGCCGCCGTCAAGCCCGCAAGACCCCCGCCGATGACGCAGACGTCCACATCGAGGTCGTAGTTGAGCGGCGTCCGGGGCGGCGGCAGCGGCGTTACCCCGGAATACCACGTTGGTCCATAATCGGATTGTTCGTCGGCCCCCATCTCACCTCGCAGCCGTGCTGGCTTTCCAGCCGCCTTGTTCCGTTGTGTCGCTTATCCGCCACTCCACCCTCCCCTAGGAGCGCGGGGGCAGCCGTCGCGGCGACGGAGGATAGCATGCCCACTCATCTGAATGCCGGTTCACGGCAATTCTTAATGCCAGAGCTGTCTACCAGCATCTAGAAAGGGCAACGGAAGGCCGTTTTTCCTTGCTAAATTTTACACTGCTGTCCATAACTATTTACACACATCGCTGGGACATGGTTGGGACAGCAGGGCCATGCCGCAAAAGATACGCTCCCCAAA
>WNFR01000446.1_pt1 | contig 41527 bp, 42 predicted proteins | sample 5400221 | NCBI WGS metagenome assembly WNFR01 (sample SAMN13153357, study PRJNA577476) | soil metagenome | isolation source: 40 cm soil under Madrone tree | place: USA:California | collected 2016-06-14 | reverse complement strand
GGCCAAAGATCGCGCAGATAAACGTCCGCTCCGTCCTTGCCTCGCCCGATCGGCTCGTTCGCCAGATCCACATTTACCCGCCCGGCCAGCGCAAACGCCACCACCAGCGGCGGGCTCATGAGGAAGTTGGCTTTGACACTCTGATGCACCCGCGCTTCGAAGTTGCGGTTGCCCGACAATACCGAAGCGGCGATGAGATCGTTGCCCACAATCACTTCTTCCAGGCGCGGATCAAGCGGCCCGGAGTTGCCGATGCAGGTCGTGCAGCCGTAACCGACAAGATTAAACCCGAGTTGATCGAGATATTTTTGCAGCCCGGTTTTCGCCAGATAGTCGGAAACTACGCGCGAACCAGGCGCGAGTGATGTTTTCACCGCAGGATCAACGTGCAGACCGCGCTCGACCGCTTTTTTGGCAAGTAAGCCAGCCGCGATCATCACGCTCGGGTTGCTCGTGTTTGTGCAACTCGTGATGGCCGCGATGAGCACGCTGCCGTGACCGATTTGACTTTGCCCATGGTGAAATGGATCCGCCGCCGCATCATTTAGTTCCCTGGCCGTATCCGGGGTGGGTCGATTCGTAATCATCTCGGCCTTGTTGCGCTCCTCGCCGGGCTCGATGCCTTGATTGGGTTTATCGGTTGAGGCCATGTCGCCGTCGCTTGGCGGTGTGCCATTCAAATGCACGAGATGCTTGGTCGTAAGATCGACGTCTTCTTTTCCGTAACCGCCATCCTTGACCGGCTTTTGCAAAAGCGACCGAAACGTTTCGCCAAGCGCGGGAAGATCGATCCGATCCTGCGGGCGCTTCGGTCCGGCCACACTCGGCTGCACGTCAGCAAGATCGACATCGACATCCACGCTGTATTCGATTTCGCCCTTGCCTGGCATCCCGAACATTTTTTGCGCGCGAAAATAATTTTCGAATGCGGCGCATTGTTCATCGGTGCGACCGGTTGCCCGCAAATAGGCGATCGATTCGCCATCAACCGGGAAGAACCCCATGGTCGCACCGTACTCCGGCGACATGTTCCCAATCGTGGCGCGGTCCGGAACCGGCAACGAAGCTGCGCCTTCGCCATAAAATTCCACGAATTTCCCAACCACTTTTTGCGCGCGCAGCAATTGCGTGATGTGCAACACGAGATCGGTCGCAGTTACGCCTTCCTTTAATCGCCCGCCCAAATGCACGCCGACTACTTCCGGAGTCAGGAAATAGACCGGCTGCCCGAGCATGCCCGCTTCCGCTTCGATACCGCCGACGCCCCAGCCGACCACACCCAGCCCATTGATCATGGTCGTGTGCGAATCGGTCCCGACGAGTGTGTCCGGGTAGAAGAGTAACACAGGCATCTTGCCTGTATTTTTTTCGGATGCAGGCTGGAAGCCTGCGTTACTCAAGACGCCTTTCGCGAGGTATTCGAGATTGACCTGATGAACGATGCCGATGCCGGGCGGAATGAGTTGGAACGTTTTGAACGCTTGTTGTCCCCATTTCAAGAATTGGTAGCGTTCGCGATTACGTTTGAATTCCATTTCCAGATTCAATCGCAACGCTTCCGCCGAACCGAAAAAGTCGACCTGCACGGAGTGGTCGACGACCAGATCGACCGGGACGAGCGGCTCGATGATCTTCGGATCGCCCTTGAGTCGTTGCACGGCGCTGCGCATCGCCGCCAAGTCGACAACCAGCGGCACGCCCGTGAAATCCTGGAGGACAATCCGCGCAACCACGAATGGGATTTCTTCGTTCGCCGGTTTCTTCGCATTCCACTTCGCCAGCGTCTCGACATCTTTGCGCCGGACTTTCTTGCCATCGCAATTGCGCAGCACGGACTCGAGCACGATGCGAATGCTGACCGGTAATCTCGAAATATTCCCGACGCCTTGTTCTTCCAGCGCCGGTAGCAAATGCAGAAATCCTTCGCGGCCCTGGCCGGCGTCGAATTTTGTCAGTGTCTTGAATTCGTCGTTCACTAAGGGGAAAGAAAGACGGGATTAACAAGATTTTCAGGATTCAAAAAACCAATCCGGTCAATCTTGTAAATCCCGTCTGACATTATTTTAACTCCGCCAGTTTCGCTTTCACCTTGTCGAAGTTCGGCAAGGCGCGCGCATCGTCATCGCATTCCGCATATTGGATCACGCCATTGCGATCGATTATGAAGACGGCGCGTTTCGGCACACCACCCATTCCGAGATTCAGATTTGGCAGAAACGAGTCGTAAGCGACATCGTAGGCTTGCGCGACTTTGTGCTCGTAATCGCTCAGCAGCGACACCTCGATCTTCTCCTTCTGCGCCCACGCTTCCTGCGCGAATGGATTGTCACCGCTGATTCCGTAAACGGTCGCGTTCAACGTGCCGTAAGCGCCTAGATCCATGCTCACGCCGCACATTTCCGTCGTGCATGTACCGGTGAACGCCATCGGGAAAAAGAGGAGCAATGTGTTTTTCTTTCCGAAACTGTCGCTCAACTTGATTTGTTTCGGGCCGTCCGCGGTTTTGCTCGATAAAGTGAAATCCGGCGCTTTCGTTCCGACAGCAAGTGGCATAGGGACTTTCAGTATAAGATCGACGTCAATCCGGTCAAAAGGAAGATCGACAACGGGCGTTCCCTCACCTCAATCCTCTCCCTGAGGGAGAGGCGGACGCGCAAGCGCCGGTGAGGGTCTAACATTTACGATTCACAGATCACCATTCACCAGTCACAACTAATTCCTATCCGATGGATTTGTTCTGGTGGCTCTTTGCGATCGTGCTCTTTGCCGTCGGGTTAGTCGGCACGGTTGTTCCGATTCTCCCCGGGACCACCATCATTCTGGCCGGTGCGGTCATTCATCGCATGATGCTCGGCCCCGAGAAAAGCATCGGCTGGCCGACGATCGGCGTTCTCGTTTTGCTTACCCTCGCGACCTACGCGCTCGATTTTCTTGGCAGCTATTTCGGCGCAAAATATTTCGGCGCAACCAAATGGGGGACGTTCGGCGCCATCATCGGCGCGCTCATAGGACTTTTCTTCGGAATTATTGGCTTGTTCGTCGGTCCCGTAATCGGCGCGATCACGGGCGAATTCATCGCTGGCAAAAGAATGATCGGTGCTGGCAAAGCGGGCTGGGGGAGTTTGCTCGGCAATCTCGCCGGGATGATCGGCAAACTTGTGATCGCACTGGCCATGATCACGATCTTCCTCATGACGGTGCCGTCGCCGATTTGAATGGGGAGCGCGAGCATTCTGCTCGCTCTGCCCCGGCATTCTGCCGGGCGGCTCTTCGCAGACTAATGTAGGATCGACATCGTCAGCTGCATAAACACGCTGGGAGTTCGCGGCAGAATGCCGCGAACAGCGAGCTGCAAGCTCGCGCTCCCCAGAATCCGAAAAAGGTTGTTGCATCCCGTTACTTTGTATTGCAAAGTGAAATCCAAATGAACGATCGCTCCCGGGCCGAAGAAGACCTTCGCGTTATCCGCACCCTCATGGAACGCGCTACCATCTATCGCGCGATTTCCGCCCCGACCGCATTGGTTGGCGGCACGTTGTCGATCTTGTCGGCGGTTCTCATTCATCTGAGCGGTTATCCGGAGAGTTCGCTCGGTCGCGTGATCCGTCCCCGCGAGTTCGCGTTCATCTGGATCGATGTGCTGGTACTGACTGTGATTGCGAACGCTTTCTTTGTCTGGCGCGAGGCGAAAAGCAGCGGCCGGCCTTTCATTTCATCGGGCATGAGGTTGGCCCTGCGCGCCATCGCGCCAAACTTGATTGTGCCGGCTCTTTTTACGATTTGGTTTCTGAAGGTCGGCTTTCTCGGAGCGGTCGAGTTGGAGTTGGTCGTAATCTGGGTGGTGTTCTACGGATTGGCCCTGCTCTCAACGGCATTATTCGCTCCACGCTCCCTTGCGATCCTGGGCTGGGCGTTTTTGCTCACCGGAGTGAGCGTTCCGGTCGTTGCCAACGCCGTCGAAGGTTTGCCCGACGATGTTCCCAACGTGGTTATGGGACTCACTTTTGGTCTCTATCATTTGATTTACGCCGCCTCTGCCTGGCCGCGAAAACGCGACGCTGGCGAACAACCTGTCGACGAATGAGCGATGGATTTCGACAAGCTCGACAAAATCATCCACGAAAAGTGGCGCCTCGCGATCATGGCTTTGCTCGCTTCGCGCCGGAGCTGGTCGTTCCAGGAGCTAAAGGCGGAATTGAAAATGAGCGACGGCAATCTGATCACGCACATGCGCAGGCTGCACAAACTGGGTCTCGTTTCCGTGACCAAGGAAATGCGTGGCCGTCCGCAGACGAGTTATGCTTTGACGGCGAAAGGTCGGACGGCGTTTCGCGATCACGTCGCGGTGCTCGAGCAAATTGTGAAGCAATGGAAAAAGCACTGAGTTGTTTTTGGCCGGATACTTTGTATCGCAAAGTTTAGACGCGCAGACAATGAGAATCATTGTAGCTAAACATTTCGGCATGTGCTTCGGCGTACGCGACGCCATCGCCCAGGCCGAAGAGCTCGCACGCCAGGGTCCACTCACGATCCTGGGCGAACTCGTGCACAATTCGGTCGTCCGCGAGCGGTTGCGTGCACAAGACATCGGCGAGACCTCGCTCGATCAGACAACATCGAGGTCTACTCGTGTCATGATCACGGCGCACGGCGCGTCCGATAAAAAACGCGCGGAGTGGCGCGCGGCCGGATTTGATGTTGCAGATGGAACGTGTCCGCTCGTGCGCCACGCGCACGAGCAACTCAAGCAACTTGCCGCCGCCGGATTCTTTCCCGTTGTCATCGGCAAATCCGGCCACGTCGAAGTGGAAGGATTGATCGGAGATTTCCCGGAAGCCATTGTCATAAGTACCCGCGACGATATTTCGAAACTTCCACAGCGCGCTCGTTACGGGATCATTTCGCAAACAACCCAGCCGATCGATTTCGTCTGGGATATTGTCGATCTTATCCGCCGCTCTCATCCGGATGCGGAGGTGCGATTCGTCGATACGGTTTGCCGGCCAACAAAAGATCGACAATTCGCGTTGCGGAAGCTGATCGCCGACGCCGAAGCGGTCGTCGTAGTCGGTGGTAGGAAGAGCAATAACACGCGGCAACTGGTTGAGACCTGCCGCGCTGCCGGCAAGACGGTATTTCACATCGAACGCGCGGAAGAGCTGCGCGCCGATTGGTTTGCCAAGATCGACATCGTCGGTCTGACCGCTGGCACTTCGACGTTACCCGAAACGGTCCACGCCGTGCATGAGCGGCTACTGCAACTTGCGGCTCACAGCGCGCTCATCAAATCACAATGATTCAGGATCTTAAAATTCTTTTGCGGGGCGACACCGATCGGATCGCGAGTTGGCTGCAAAAATCCGACCTGCGCTCGTCCCTGATCAGTTACTGCGCAATCATCGCGGCCGGATCCGCCCTTTACGGTTTCACACTCGGCATTTGGCGCGCGCCTTTGCAGTCGCTTTACACCGGGATCAAATTTCCGTTGCTGATTTTTCTTACCTGCGGCGGCAACGCGATCGTCAACGGAATGCTGGCGCAACTTCTCGGTGCCGGTCTTTCCTTCAAACAAACATCAGTTGCAATTCTCATGAGTTTCGCGATCGCAGCGATCATTCTGGCCGGCTTCAGCCCGATCACCCTCTTCATTTGGTATAATGCTCCGCCGCTCGCCACCAAGAGCGCGGTCCTTGGGCACAGCATCATGTTGCTCACGCATGTCTTCGCTATTGCCGCGGCTGGCATCATCGCGAACCAACGTCTTTTCGGTCTTCTTCGACGAATAAGCGGCAACCGTGTAACCGCACGCGCGGTTCTATTCAGTTGGCTCGCGGGTAACCTTTTTCTTGGCGCGCAACTCGCGTGGAATCTGCGGCCGTTTATCGGTTCGCCTACGCTCGCCGTACAATTTCTTCGTGACGATCTTCTGCGTGGCAACTTCTACGAAGCCGTATGGCATGCACTCCTGCACGTCTTTCACTAAACAAACAAAAAAATCATGAACACGCCACCACCTATTCCAAACCAACCATCACAACCTCCGCCAATTCCTGGCCATCTTGTATTCGAACCGATGCCGGAAGGCAGATCACCGATCCTCGCAATCGAGGCCTTGCTGAAATATCCAGGGAAAATCATTCACGAGTTGCAAAACAACTGGAGAGCGCCGTTGGCGATTTGGCTCCTCATTCTCGCTCTGCTTGGCATGGCGACTTATGGCGTCGTCGTCGGAAGTTTTTCCGGCGGGAGACAGATGTGGATTGCGCCAACGAAGCTGGCTCTCGGTACGCTACTGTCGGTCCTGATCTGTCTGCCAAGTCTCTACATCTTCGCCTGTCTCGGCGGAATCGATGCGCGTCTGCGTACCGTCAGCGGCGTCCTTTTCGCGGCCGTCGGGTTGAGCGCGCTTCTTTTGATCGGATTCGCGCCGGTCGCATGGATCTTTTCGCAATCGACTGACTCGGTGGCGTTCATGGGCGCGCTGCACCTGGCTCTTTGGGCGATCGGGATCGGCTTTGGACTGCGCTTGATTGGTGCGATGGGCCGGCTATTAGGCGGCTCCGCCGCAAGCCGGATGAAATTATGGAGTCTGATCTTCATCATCGTTTGTCTGCAAATGACCACGACGCTGCGGCCGATCATCGGGACATCGAGTCACTTTCTCCCCGGCGAAAAGAAATTCTTTCTCGCGCATTGGTTTGAAACGATGAACGAGAGAGGCAATTCAAAAGCAAATCATGAAACCAGGGACTGAAGCAGGCTTTGGCGAATTGAAGGCAAGGGGTTGTAATGGCTTGGCAACTGCTCCGAAATGAAGAAATGCGCGCGTTCCTCATCGTCTTGGTCATCGCCGGCCTCGGATATTTTTTTCTGCGTCAGAAACAGAACGAAACACAGCCGGCCGCAAGCAAGCCGGTCGCAAACCAGTCTGTCGCAGCGAAGCCCACACCCGCGCCCTTAACTCCGGCGCCGCGGGGCCAGGCGTCGGAATACAATTACATGAAACGCGCGCTCGACCGCGCCCGCGACGTGACCGAACAATCGCGTGCCCGGACGCAGGAAGCACAAAAGCCGTAGCGCTCACGGTCGAGGGATTTCGAAAATCTGCGTAATCTGCGGATCGATTCCTGGCTTCCAGATTTTCGATACTGTGGTAGGTTCCGGGCCGATGGCAGATGATCGCTGGTGAAGCGGCAACGTTTTGCTGGAGGAAAGTCCGAACACCATACGGCAGCATGCCGCGTAAAAGGCGCGGGCGTCGCAGTGCCGCTACGGCGGGATTGCGGTGACGGAAAGTGTCACAGAAAAGACACCGCCGGTTCTTTGGCAACAAAGGCACAGGTAAGGGTGAAAAGGCGAGGTAAGAGCTCACCGCTCGCGGAGTAATTCGCGAGGCAAGAAAAACCCCATGCGGTGCAAGACAAAACAGAGGGAGGACAGCCGGTCCGTCGACCCTCGGGTTCGTCGCATCACGCTGGACTGTAGCGGCGGTCTCTGACCGCCGAACGCGGTTCACCGGGCGGTCCCGCGCAAGCGGGATTGAGATAAATGATCATCGCGGTCCCGCGTCTGCGGGACCGGACAGAATTCGGCTTACCGCCATCAAATATGAAGGGCGCTTTCGGAAACGAAGGCGCCCTTCTCTTTTTTGACCACGGCTCATGCTAGATCATGACAAGAGAATCTTGTAACGATGCGAAAATTTCTTTAGCCTCATTGCTATGGAGAGCCTTGGAACTGTGGTCGAGATTCTGAATGAGGATGCTGTTTTAATCCGGAGCGACCAAGAGCTCCCTATCAATCTGAATGGCAATTTGATTGTGTTTTCGCGCGTCTCTTTGCCTCAACTTAAAGAGAAATACGGATTGGAATTCCTCGATTTCCGCAAAGGAGAAATTGTTATCTCATGGCGCCAAGGCAATTTTTATGTCGGCACAGTCTATCGGCCAACCGTTGAGCAAAAGAGGGTGGTCGAACGAACCGGAGTCTTATCCGCCCTTCTTTGTCAGGAGATTTTGAGTGAAGAAGTGCCGGGAAATCCATCGGCTACGTTGGCGACACCAACGCTAAACATAAAGGTAAGTGATTGCGTAGAGGTCGGAGATCACGTTGGGAATGAGTGAAGAGACTATATCCCAGCTTCCTTTGTGGATGGCTCTGTTCGCGTTTTGGGCGAGCTTAGCTTTAGTTGCCATTAAGATTTGGGAGTTGGGAGCGTGGCTCTTAAAACGGCCCAAATTAGACCTTAAGCTCGCACCCGAGCTGCTTTTTCGTCTGACAACTTTATGGGGCGAAGCACTTTTTTGTAATCCGGTTTTTATCGCATCGAATGGACCAGTGTTGATTCTTCGCGCAGCGGGGACCTTGCGAAAGACCAAGGCGGTAGAAAAAGCCTTTCCAATTAGGGTCCTCGAATTCGGTGAGAAAGTGACGGGGCAGGAAACGTTTCCGGACCACTTTCACAGCAAATCTGCTATTTCATATATTCCCGAAGCGCAGCCTCAGCGAGCCGTGTTTCTGTGTGTGCAGGACCAATACATCGAGCCGTTTCAACGCGCTTCCAACGCATTCCAACAAGATGTATTGAAAATACGCGATCAGGCGTTGTTGTCTGCCCAAAGAGCTGCCACCGATCAAGACAAGGAACGTATTGATCAAGATATCTTGCGTGAGCTTGGCGAATGCGCGGACCGTCGGTTGCCGGCGATGATGGATCTTGTCCAGCTAGAACCCGGGGATTACGAATTGACCATTCGTATAGATTACAAAAATCCGAAGGCGAAATTCTGGAAAGCGATTCGCAGCACGGAGTCCACGATCAGCTTTGTAATCGAGCAAGGCGTGCGGGGTGCTTGGCGCTCGACGCTGCGAGGAGCGTTGTTGGCCAGTGGCTACAATATTCTTTACAACCGAACCGACCCGGTGACCTTTCCAGAATACTACGCTCTGCGCATCTCCATTGCGGAAGATCTGCAACTATCGGCGCGAAACGTAAGACATCGTCCAAAGAAGTGAGCATGATGTCGGTCTTCTCTTTTTGATTCGCGTCGCGCGCGAAGATTTCCCGATTAGATTTCTTCTCGATCAATCCGATGCCTGCTGAGTTGCCGCCTGAAGAAGATCGTCCCGGCGTTCCAATCCCACCGCCGCTTCTATTTGTATTGCCGATCGTCGCGTCTCTCTCGCTCGAATGGTTTGTCCCGACGAGTTTCGTGGATGGCGCATTTCGCTGGCTGCTTGGCGCGCTGATCTTCGTCGCCGGGATTGTGCTGATCGGCGGCGGATTTATTACGCAGAAACGCGCCGGCACCGACCCGATTCCGTTCAATCCGAGCACGCGAATCGTCGCGCACGGACTTTATCGTTTCACGCGCAATCCGATGTACCTCGGTTTCGCTTTGTGCACGCTTGGGCTAGCGATCCTGGTGGATTCCGCCTGGATGCTGTTCGCCGTACCGATTGGCCTTATCCTCATCGACCGCATCGTGATCACGCGCGAAGAACGATATCTCGAGCGCAAGTTCGGCGAGGAATACCTCAGCTATAAACGCCGAGTGCGTCGCTGGATTTAGAGATTGGGCAAACAATCATCGAGACAGGCGAGAAGATGAGAAACGGTTTCTTCGGTTTCGTCCCCCATATTGGAGAGACGGAAGGTTTGGCCTTTGAGTTTGCCGTAACCGGGGTCGATGACGAGGTGATGTTTTTCGCGCAATTTCTTGGCCGTCGCCAGAACGTCGATGCCGCGCGTGTTCTTCACGCATGTCAGCGCCTTAGAGCGAAAGCCTTCTTCGGCGAAGAAGTCGAAGCCGACGCGGCGGACCCAGTTATGGACGAGCGCGTTGGTCTTCGCATGTCGATCGAAGCGCGCGTCGAGACCTTCCGCGAAGATTTCGTCCAGCTTTGATTGGAGCGCGAAGATGTGGCCGATGCTCGGTGTGCTCGGCGTCATCCACTCGCCTTGTTGTTCCTTGAACTCGAGAAAATCGAAATAGTATCCGCGGTTCGGAATTGTTTTGGCTCGAGCAAATGCCTTCTCGGAAACGGAGAAGAGGGAAAAACCGGGCGGCAAAGCAAGCGCTTTTTGCGCGCCAGTCAGCATGACGTCGATACCGAGCGCGTCCATGTCGATTTTGACGGCAGAGAACGATGAGACCGTGTCGACGATGAGCAAGACGTCGGGATATTTCGCGAGCGTGCCGCAAATTTCCGGTAACGGATTCGTCACGCCGGTGGACGTTTCGTTGTGAATCAGCGTGACGGTGTCGAACTTTCCAGACGCGAGCGCAAGATCGACATCTTTATGATCGATATGTTTTCCCCATTCGACTTGCAGCTCTTCCGCTTCTCTTCCGCAACGCTTGGCAACATCGAGCCATTTGTCGGAGAACGCGCCGCACATGCAGCAAAGCACGCGTTTGCCGATAAGATTGCGGATCGACGCTTCCATCACGCCCCACGCCGATGAGGTGGAAAGAAAAACCGGCTGCTTCGTTGCAAAGAGCGTTTGCAGCTTCGGATAAATGTCGCGGTAAAGATTTTTAAACGCTTCGCCGCGATGGCCGATCATCGGCCGCGAGAAGGCCTCGAGCGTTTTCGGCGAGACCTCGACCGGGCCGGGAGTGAAAAGCTTGTCGTGGCGCTGCATTAGCAGAAACGTTCAACGCCCAACGCCCAACGTCCAACGTTGAATTCAGAGGGTTTGCGCGACGGCGCGTGCGCTCCCCAGATTCAAGATCACTTGCAGATGAAGCTAACGTCGCCGCTGCGTTCAATTCGCCCCTTCTTCACCTTCGAGACGTCGTCTGTGCGCAAATTCAGGCGCATGTCCTCTTCGACATCGTGTACTGAGATATGGTTACGTCGCATGGTCTCTAAGACAAAATCGCCATCTTCGATAATTACCTCCGGCAGGCCTTTGATGAGGCAACCGAACCAATGCGAGTGAAAGGCAATGAAGGCGAGAAGCCGATGCAGAAGCACCAGGACTAACCCGCCGCCGAGGGTCGCGAAAAATGCGGCGCTGCCGTTAATCGCGCGCGAGAGCACGGACGCCAGAATAACCAGGAGAACGGCGTCGAATGCGGTCTTGCGCGAAAGCGAGCGTTTATGGCCGAGCCGGACCATGATCAAGGTGGCAATAAATACGACGACACCGCGCAACGAGATTTGGATGAAAGTCAGATCTTTCGGCTCTGCGCCTAAACCGAGGAGTAATGAAAAAGAGTTGTAGAAAGCATTCATATTCAAAATCCTATCGCCGGAGAAATTCGAAGCGAGTGTATTGAATCGCCCAAACTTTGATAATGATGGAAGGCCCGAAACGACCGAGGTCGCGCGCCGGCCTTCCCGGGCTTGCGCGCAAAACCTTCGCGTGGCATAAGAGCACGCTCGCGCGGTTGATTAACTATGCGCAAGATCGACATCGAACCATGCCGGCAACTCCAATAGCTACCCGAGACGCGAGAGTTGAGGCGCAGGTCTTCTGGCTGAAATTTCAGAAGGAGATCACAGCGGTCCTTATCATCATTATTCTCGCGATGATCGGCTTTGCCGGTTACCGCTTTTATTCCGATCGCCAGGAAGCTTCGGCGGCAGTTTTGCTGGCCAGCGCGAAAAGCGCGCAAGATTATGAACAGGTCATTGCGCGATACCCGCGAACGCCGGCCGGCGCGTCTGCCTATCTGCTACTTGCGGAAGCTCAGCGCAAAGACAAGAAATTTGCCGAGGCAAACGCAGCGCTTCGAACTTTCGTAAGTAAGTATCCGAAACATGAGTTGGAGGCCACGGCACACATGGCCATGGCGACAAATCTCGAATCAATGGACAAGACCGACGACGCGCTCTCAATGTATCAACAAGTCGCGGCAGGCTTTCCGAAAAGTTACATCGCACCCTTTGGGCTTCTCGCGCAAGTGGAGCTTTTGAAAGCAAAGGGACGGACTGACGAAGCGCGTCGCGTCTGCGAGAACATCATGACACAATACCGCGAAAGTATTGTGGCAGGTGAAGCGAATCGTCAGTTGCGCTTGCTCAAGCCGAGTGCATCGGCCCAGTCCGGTGCGAGATCGACAATCGCACCAGGGACGATGCCGCCGCCAATGCTGGCGCGCCCGCCGGGAGCTGCGCCCGCCCCGAGCAAAGCCCCTGCAACTGCGCCGACTCCGAGCGCTGCTCCCAAGCCGAAGCCCTAAGTTTTGGAGGGCGCCGTGCCGTCGGTAAAGGACAGGACCCACCTTCGTCCCGCGGTCGCGGGACTTCGGCGAGGCAGGCGGCGCGTGTCCTCCAATAAATCAGCGCTTCGAGAACTGGAAGCGTTTGCGCGCACCCGGTTGTCCGGATTTTTTTCGCTCTTTCATTCGCGGATCGCGGCGAAGCAATCCTTCGGCCTTGAGCGTGGCGCGCAAATTTCCATCCACTTGGAGAAGGGCGCGCGAAATCGCCAGACGCACTGCGCCGGCCTGACCGGCTGCGCCGCCACCCGTAGCGTTGATTGAAAGATCGTATGTGTTAACGACTTTCGCGGTTTGCAACGGTTGCAGCACTGTGTTCTGCAATGGCGCCGTCGGAAAATAGTCTTCAAAGCTGCGGCCGTTAATGTCGATCTTGCCGCTTCCCGCTGTCATGCGAATGCGCGCGACCGAAGTCTTGCGCCGGCCCGTGGCGATAAATTCCTCTGTCTTTGCCATTTCTTGCTCCAATTATTTCAGTGCCACCGCCTGGGGTTGCTGCGCGGCGTGGGGATGCGATTCGCCACGGTAAACTTTCAGTTTCGTATAAATCGCCCGCCCGAGGCGATTGTGCGGAATCATTCCGCGCACCGCGCGCTCGACCAGCAGTTCCGGATGGCGCGCCCGCCGCGAACCGACGTTTTCCGATTTGTGCCCGCCGACGAAGCCGGAAAAACTCATGTAACTCTTTTGATCTTCCTTCTTGCCAGTGACCCGCACTTTCTCGGCATTAATCACGATCACAAAATCGCCGGTATCGACATGGGGCGTGAAGACAGTTTTCTCTTTGCCACGCAGGAGATTGGCGGCTTTGACCGCGACCTGACCGAGGACCTGATCCTTTGCGTCGATGACCCACCATTTGCGTGGGACTTCAGAAGCTTTGGCGGAAAACGTTTTCATCGCGGGGTGAAAGAGGCGCGAAAACTACGGGAGATGCGCGGAGGTGTCAACCCTCTGAGGCGACGAGTCTCGGTGGGGCTGTAAGCGCGTTTTCGCTACGCCAGCGAGAGGTCGAAGTGGCACCCGGTCTGCTCCTTTATGGAAATTATAACCACCCGCATCGCTCTCTTCGTTTCGCTTATCTTCGTTGCCGCTCCAATTGCTTCCGCCGATGGAGTTTCGGCCGCTCGCGATCGCGTCTCAGCCGAGGCCGTGATTGGCGAAATGAACTTCGCGCGCCAGAATCCGTCCCGTTATGGCGGGTACCTTGAGGAATTGCGCGCGCATTACAATGGCCGCGTCCTGGTTCTGCCGGGCCATACCAAGATTTCCACGAAGGAAGGACTCGGCGCGGTGGACGAAGCGATCCGATTCCTGCGCGCGACCCAGCCGCAACAGCCGCTCATACTTTCCGCGGGCATGTCTCGCGCAGCCGCCGATCATTGCGCCGAGCAGGCAAGCGGCGGATTTGGCCATGGCGGAAAGGATTTCAGCGATCCAGCCAGCCGGCTGAATCGCTACGGCACTTGGGGCGCGTCCCTGGGCGAAAACATTGCTTACGGAAAAACCAGCGCGCGCGACGTTGTGATCGCGCTGATCATTGATGACGGATTGCCGGCAAGGACACACCGCAAGAACATTTTCAACCGCAGCTTCAAATACGCCGGCGCGGGTTATGGACCACATGCGCGCTTCGGCAGCGTTTGCAGCATCGCCTTCGCCGGGTCCTACACTGAGCGCGGAAAAACCGCTGGCCGTGCGCCCGATTCTCCGGCGTTCGCGCCGTGGCATTCGAAAAAAGCATTTGGACAGCCGGCCGAACGCTATTCGTGGAAGACAAATATTGTCACAACAGTCTTTTGGATCGGTGAGGCACCGAGTAGACACAATCCGGTCCCGAACCGGGCGAGTTCATGGGACAAAAATTGGAGGCGCAGTTATGGCGGATTCGACGATCCGAAGCCGTCGCATCGAAGCAATTACGTACCGATAAAGTTTACGCCGCGGCAAAATCCTTTTTACTGCGCGCTTCCCTATAATGACAAGACGAGGAATGGTCATCGGCCCGAAGCTCCGCGCGTCGTTCCGTGGTTCAAGGAGGCCTATCGAGGCCGGGGAGTCTCGACCTGCAAAGGGCGCTGGATCGCTATTCGCAAGGGTGATCGCGTAGTTTATGCGCAGTGGGAAGACTCCGGACCGTTCCGGACCGATCATTGGCAATACGTTTTCGGCAACGAACGCCCAAAACCAAATCTAAATCAAGGCGCCGGTCTCGATGTTTCTCCCGCGGTGCGTGATTATCTGGACTTGAGAGATACCGACGTGACCGACTGGAAATTTGTGGAGTTCACTGAAGTGCCACACGGCCCGTGGTCGCAACTTGGGGACAACAACACGTTCGTAATCAACCAGCGGAATGGAACAAAAACGGTGGCGAAGGGCGCGATCAAAGGTTGGCGCCCCACTCGCAAGATAATTGCCAAGGCTACATCGGATTTGTAGAGGGCATCTCTCATTTGTCTCTTTCTCGGGCGATTTGTGCGCCACGTGCTATTGATCGCGCAATCGCTACTCGCCATTTCCCTGGCACACGCTTTATTCCTGTCGCGATGTCGAATCCCACTGCCACGAAGAGCGCGATCACGCCGCGTCGCGAAGAGGATTTTCCCGAGTGGTATCAACAAGCCATCCGCGCGGCCGAACTGGCCGAGTCGTCCGACGTGCGCGGATGCATGGTCATCCGGCCATGGGGTTACGGCATTTGGGAGAACATGCAGCATCATCTCGACGTGATGTTTCGGGCGACCGGCCATCGCAACGCCTACTTCCCGCTGTTCATTCCGTTGAGCTATTTCGCGAAAGAAGCGGAGCACGTGGAAGGCTTCGCCAAGGAATGCGCCGTCGTCACGCACTCGCGGCTAGAAGTTGATGCCGATGGCAAAATGAAACCATCGAGTCCGTTGAAAGAGCCGCTCGTGGTGCGGCCGACGAGCGAGACAATTATCGGCGCGAGCTACGCGAAGTGGGTGCAGTCGTATCGCGATCTTCCCATTTTGATCAATCAGTGGGCCAACGTGGTGCGCTGGGAAATGCGGCCGCGGTTGTTTTTGCGCACAACGGAATTTCTCTGGCAGGAAGGTCATACCGTCCACGAAACCGAGGCGGAAGCGCGCGCGGAAACCAAGCAGATGCTTGACGTTTACGAGACGTTCGTGCGCGATCATCTCGCGATTCCGGTTTACAGCGGCGAAAAATCGGAGAGCGAACGGTTTCCCGGCGCAGTGCAGACATTATCGATCGAAGCGATGGCGCAGGACCGCAAGGCGATCCAGGGCGGCACCTCGCATTTTCTCGGGCAGAACTTTTCGCGCGCGAGCGGCATTCAATTTCAAAATCGCGAAGGCAAACAGGAATTTGGCTGGACGACGAGCTGGGGGATGACCACGCGAATGGTGGGAACCGTGGTGATGACGCATGGCGATGATGACGGCATTATTTTGCCGCCGCGCATCGCGCCGACGCAGATCGTGATCCTGCCGATTTCACCGAAGGAAGAGACGCGCGCTAAAGTTTTGGAAGCTTGCGACAAACTTGCGCGCGAACTGCACGAGAAACGTTATGTCGATCTTGCGCTGGAAGTTGAGGTCGATCGGCGTGAAGTCGGAGGCGGCACGAAGAATTGGGAGTGGATCAAAAAAGGCGTGCCGCTGCGTGTGGAGATCGGGCCGCGCGATCTCGAGGCGAATTCAGTGGCCGTCAGTCGCCGCGACCAACCGGTAAAAACAAAGGAGTCGATCTCGATCCGGGAATTCGTTGCGCGCGCGCCGGAGATCCTGGCGTCAATCCAACAAAATCTTTACGAGCGCGCGCAGAAATTCCGCGACGCGCATACGCAGAAGATCGACAAGAAAGAAGACTTTTACGATTTCTTTACTCCGAAGAACTCGGGCAAACCGGAAATCCATGGGGGGTTCGGGCTCGCCCACTGGAACGGCTCACGGGAAGTCGAAGAACGAATCAAGAACGACCTCAAAGTCACGATCCGTGTCATTCCGTTTGGAGAAGCCGAGCCGGGCAAATGCATTTTCACCGGCGAACCGAGTCCGCGCCGTGTGATTTGGGCGAAGTCTTATTGACTACCGGCCAATTGACGGCATTGGAACCGTTGTTTTACCCTATATGGTGTCGATGCAATTGAAGCTCTACAGTCGCGAATGGTGCTCCTGGTGCATTGACGCGAAGGATTATCTGTCCGAGCGCGGTTACAACTTTACTGAGATCGATGTTGGCGAAGATCGACAAGCGTACGAAGAGATGAAGGAACTTTCCGATCAGACTTACGTGCCGACGTTCGTGGCCGGCGATAAGGTGCTGGCCAATTTCGATACCGATCAGCTCGAGAAATTCTTGCACGAGCACGAGATCAAGCCGTAATGCTCTTCGGACTTTTCCTGACCCTTGGGGTGGCGGTGCTCAGCGTCGCCCTGCGCAGCTTTCAAACATCCTTTTCGCAGAAGGCCGGCGCGCTCGGCATTCTCATCTCGTCCTATCTGGCGATATATTTTATCACGGGAAGCTGGATCCTCGGATTGTGCGCGGCTTTGAGCTGGCTCTTCCTGCCCTGGCTCGAAATTCTCACGCGCATCCGGGCGCTTCGTTTGCCGAAGGAGAAAAGACTGCGCCCGAAATCGCCGCCATCCTCGGAAATCTTCCCCACCCTCAATGACATTACCCACGAGATCGAGAACGAAGGGTTCGCGCATGTGAGCGATGCTGGCTGGGACTGGGAGAATTATCGTCAATTTTTTCGTTTGTTTTACAAAGACGAAGATCGCGCCCAGGCCACGATCTGTTTGAACGAACAGCACGACCTTTCCTTTTATTATTTGCGCATCTCGTCGCGCGCCAAGGGCGGCACCATCTGGACGACATGGAACTATCCGCTCTCCTACGGTTTGAAATTAACGCCGCAGTTTCGGATCAATCGGCAGCGTCCCGATCAATCGTTCTGGCAGCTTTACCAAAGTCACCGTGAATTTCTGCGCAAGCACAGCGTGGAGGTCGACACGATTGATGCGCTCGATGAAGAGCGCATCCAACTCGAAATGGAAAACGATCTGCGCGATCAGATTGAGCACAACATTAATAAAGGCGTCCTCAAGCAAACTTCCGGGGGCGACGTGAAATATTCCTGGCGCGGGATGGTTTATCTTTGGTGCCAGTTCTTGCTCGATCTCGTGCGGCTGTAAATGTGGGAGGGGCCTTAGTGCCCCGATCAAGCGGAGTCGCGGCGCTGCCTCCTTCGCCAAGGCTATGGCGTGCCGGAAGACCGCTCCCACGTTAAGATCAGACTTTCATGATCTCGGCTTCTTTGTGCTCGAGATGAGCGTCGACCGATTTCACGAAGCGGTCGGTCAGCTTTTGAATTTCCGCTTCGAGACTGTGCATTCCGTCTTCGCTCAATCCTCCGGAGGCTTTAAGCTTTTTTGTTTCGTCCAGCGCGGCCCGCCGATTACTGCGCACGCGCACACGCGCTTCTTCCGCCATTTTGCCGAGCGATCGGACCAAGTCTTTACGGCGTTCTTCGGACAATTCCGGGATCGGGAGCCGAATAATTTTCCCGTCGACCGCCGGCGTGATGCCGATCTTCGATTCGTTCAGGGCCTTCTCGATATTTTGAACGGTGCCGGCATCGAACGGTTGCACGACGAGCAATCGTGGCTCCGGCGTAGTGATGAGCGCGAGTTGTTTCAGCTTCATGGTCGAGCCATAGGCTTCCACATCGACGTTCTCGACCAGACCAGGCGAGGCCTTTCCCGTGCGCACGGCGGAGAATTCATGGATCATGTAATCAACGCTTTTTTCCATCGCCATTTCGGCTTCGAGAAGAATGTCGTCGCTGCTCATGTCTGTGGATTGTGAATGGAACCGGGCTCAATCGCAAACCAGCGTCCCGACTTTCCGGCCGAGGACAACGTCGCGGATATTGCTCGGTTTGTTCATATCGAAAACGACGATCGGAATCTTGTTGTCCATGCAAAGACTGAACGCCGTCGAATCCATGATCTGCAACCTCTTGCTCAATGCCTCGGCGAAAGTGATGCGCTCGTAGCGTTGCGCGTTTGAATCGATATTTGGATCGCGATCGTAAATGCCGTCCACCTTTGTTGCTTTGAGAATGACCTCGGCGCGAATCTCACTCGCGCGCAATGCCGCCGTCGTGTCGGTCGAGAAATATGGATTGCCGGTGCCGGCCACGAAAACAACCACCCGCCCCAATTCCAGGTGCCGGATGGCGCGACCCAGAATAAAAGGCTCAGCTACGTTTTTCATTTCAATCGCGCTTTGTACGCGCGTCTCCACGCCGAGCTGTTCGAGCCCACTTTTCAACGCCATGCCGTTAATCACCGTCGCGAGCATGCCCATGTAGTCGGCCGTCGTCCGATCCATTCCGCGATCGGCTGCTTTCAAACCCCGCCAGATATTTCCTCCGCCGATGACCACTGACGTTTGCACACCGAGCTCGCGCACTTCCTTAATGCGCTCGGCGATTTCGCGCACGACCGGCGGCGAAATATTGTCGCGCCCATTGCGCTCTTGCAGCGCTTCGCCGCTCAACTTGAGGACAATGCGTTTGTAGGCGGGCGCTTCCGTCTTCATGGCGAGTGAGATGAAACAAGACGAGACAATGTTTGGAAAGCAAAATGAAGTACAGCCGGCGTCGTTGAAACCGGTGCCCGGTCAGCCCCCCTAGGCGGCGTGGCTACAACTTGGCGGTCCAGCGATGCCCGCGCACGAACTCGCGGGCGCTCATGCGCTGCTTGCCTTCCAGTTGAACGTCGCCCAAAGCCAGCGCGTTGTGCCCTGTGGCAAAGACCAAGCCGTTGTCGCCGGCTGGCATGGTCTCACCCGGCTTCCCGCTCAGATCGACAATCGAGGCGGAGAATATTTTCAAATTGCGTGGTTTGTTTGACGAATCGGCAATGATGGTGAATGCGCCCGGCCATGGATTGAACGCGCGTATCTTTCGCTCGATAATTTCCGCTGGCTCCGCCCAATTGATGCGGCCGTCTTCGCGATTCAACTTCGGCGCGTTAGTCGCGAGCGCGTTGTCTTGCGGAAAGCGCGGCGCACTTTCGCCCGCCAGCAACCGCAGTGATTCGAGCAATGCCTCCGGCGCAATCTGGCCGAGCCGATCGTGCAGCGATCCGCCGGTTTCCGTGGGCCCGATAGCGATTTTGCGCTGAAGCAAAACGTCCCCCGTATCGAGACCTTCATCCATATACATGACCGTGATTCCGGATTCGCGATCGCCGGCCGCGATCGCGGCCTGAATGGGGGCGGCGCCGCGCCAGCGCGGCAGGAGCGACGCGTGCAAATTCAAACAAGCGATTCGCGGAATCTCCAGCAGATGGCGTGGCAGAATTTGGCCGTAGGCCATGACGACAATCACGTCCGGTTGCAGCGCGCGAATCTCTTCGATGGATTGTCGATCTTTGATGCGCGCCGGTTGCAAGATCGATATCTTCTCTTCGGCGACCGCAGCTTTGATCGGCGGCGGTTGAATCTGTTGATCGCGCCCGACCGGTTTGTCCGGTTGCGTCACGACGCCGGCTAACTCGTGCTCGCGCGAACCTTGCAGCGCGCGCAGCGTCGGCACGCCAATCTCACCCGTGCCGATAAAGACGACGCGCATCGCGCATTTAGTGCAGCAATTGGGCGGGCCCGCGACGCCCACGTCGCGCTGTCATCGCTTGCGCCGTCAGCTTATCGCCGGCCGTAACTTCGCGTTGACCGACGGAAGACCCGCACTCCGTGCAGAGGTAATCGAAGATTTCCTTCTCGGGCAGGACTAGGAGCAGCCGTTCGCGCACCGGCATCGCCGCCTGGCATTTCTCGCAGTAAAGACTCGAGGCGGTAAAATTTTCAAACTGTGCCTGGTTCATGCTGACCATCCACGCCATTTACGCTGGCGAGGATGTCGAACAAAACTTTCGACGGCGACTGGGTCGCGTCAACCACCGTGATCATGTCCTTCGGATAATGCGAGAGGACTGGCTTCGATTCTTGTTCGTAGGTCGCCAGCCGTCGTTGAATGACCAGCTCGTTCGCGTCGTCGAGCCGGTTGTCTTTGAGCGCACGCTTTTTCAATCGCGAAAACAGCGTCTCGCGGTTCGGGCAGGAGAGGTGAAAAACTTTTCTTACGTCGATCAGCTCTTCCATAATTTTGGCCTGGGCCACGTTTCGCGGAATACCGTCGAGCACGAGCGTGTCGATGTCCGGCTTGAATTTGTGCGCGTCGACCGCAGCGGCGATTGCCTCTTTCCAAAGCTCCACCGTTACCTCATCCGGCACGAGCTGGCCTTTGCTTGAGTAATCCAAAAAAGCGCGGCCGACTTTTGTGCGGGTGTCGATCGAGCGAAAAACATCGCCGCAAGCGCAATGGAAATAGCGGGGAATGGTGCCGAGCGTTTTGCCCTGGGTGCCTTTGCCGCTGCCGGGTGCGCCAAAGAGAATGAAGGTGTTATATCTCATGAGCAAAAGTCATTATAACGCAAACTGCCCTAAAGCGGGAAGCGTAAACCCGATCCCGAAAGAAAGCTGGTCGCGAACCCGCTTATTTCTCCGAAACGACCACAGGATCGACATTCACTCGCCGACCGGCGCGATCGAAGCGCACATTGCCATCGACCAGCGCAAAAATTGTGTAATCGCGGCCAAGTCCGACGTTTTTGCCCGGAAGGAACTTGGTGCCGCGCTGACGAATGATGATGTTCCCGGCCACGACCATCTCGCTGCCAAATCGTTTTACGCCCAGTCGTTTGCTGACGCTGTCGCGGCCATTCTTAACGCTGCCTTGTCCTTTTTTATGAGCCATTGAAGAAGTTGATGGTTGAGAGTTGAGAGGGCGAACTACTCGGATTTTTTCGCGGCCGCTTTCTTCGCGCCCACATTAATGCTTTTGATTTTCACACGCGTCAGTTTACGGCGATGTCCAACGGTCCGGTGATAACCTTTGCGGCGCCTGAATTTGAACGCGATGACCTTTTTGTCCTTCCGTTGCTCGACAACTTCCGCCGTGACCTTGGCGCCTGAAATCAGCGGATCGCCATGCGTCAGGTTTTTGCCGTCGGCATACATGAGCACGTCGCCAAAAGTCGCGGTCTTGCCCGCTTCCACATCGACAAGATCGACGTCGATCGTGTCGCCTTCTGCGACGCGATACTGCCGTCCACCGGTCTTGATTATTGCGTAAGTCATACCGAAACAAGAAATGCCTCTGGGGAAAAGCCGCGCAAATTCACACGGAACCGCGACTTTGACAAGCAGAAAGGTATTCGCGTTTGGAGATCACTGTAGCCGCGTCGGTGTGCGACGCGTGACGTTTCGCGAGCGAAACGGCTACAAACCCGAAATCAGCAGAACGATCTCGCCTTTAGGCGGGCGCGCTTCGTAGTGGGCATGTAATTGGGCGGCAGTGCCGCGCCGGAATTCTTCGAATTTCTTGGTGAGCTCGCGCGCGACGCAGAGTTCTCGATCTGGCATGATGTCGATGCAAGCTTTGAGCGTTTTCGTAAGCCGATAAGGCGATTCAAAGAAGATTGTCGTCTCTTCGCGCTCCGTGGCCGCGCGCAATTCGCGTTCGCGCCGGCCGCTTTTGATCGGAAGAAATCCGCGGAAACAGAATTTCTCCATCGAAAATCCCGAGCCGAGCAGCGCGGTCAGAATCGATGAAGGCCCAGGAATGATCGTAAAGGGCAGTTCGCGCTTAATGCATTCGCGAATGAGGCGCACTCCCGGATCGGAAAATCCGGGCATTCCGGCGTCAGTGATCAGCGCAACGCTTTCGCCCGCGGCAATTCGCTCGACGAGCTGGGCGGTGCGCATTGCTTCGTTGTGTTCGTGATAACTGACGAACGGCTTCTCGATCTTGCAATGCTTCAACAAAATCCCGGAATGCCGCGTGTCTTCGGCGGCGACAAGATCCACACCGCGCAAGACTTCGAGTGCGCGCAAGGTGATGTCGCCCAGGTTTCCAATGGGCGTGGCGACAACGTAAAGCATGCCGGATGATCGTGTCGAAACTCGCTTCGCGCTATCCAATTAGGGGCGCCAAGATTTTGTCGAGAGGGCCGGATTAGCGGTGTGAAACGATTTCATTTTAAGAGGAGGTAAATTATGAGGAAAGGATTTTATTTAGCGGCATTAACGCCATTCTTGTTCGCCGGCTGCGAGAGCGAGCCTGTTGTGACAACTACCAGCACGACCACGGAAACCAGGCAGGACGTCGTGCAAACGCAGGGAGACCGGGTGGTCGGTCGACAGGTGGTCGTGACCAGAACGCCGCCCGCGCTCCGAGTTGAAACAGAGACTGTGGCGCCCGGACCGGGGTATGTCTGGACACGCGGTTACTGGCGGTGGACCGGAAGGGATTATGTGTGGGTCTCGGGAACTTGGGTGTCCCGTCCGCGACCGGCGGCAGTTTGGGTGCAAGGGCAATGGATCCGTAGCGGGGGCGGTTGGGTCTATGTGTCGGGTCATTGGCGGTAAGCCGAGCGAACAACGAACACATATCGGTTCGGAGAGTTAGCGCGTGGCCCTCGTGTGAGGGACGCGCGCTAAACTTTCGTCGTGCTCAATCGCGGTCAAATGATAGGTTGTGGAACGATCCAAGCTATGGATCACAGCAGTATGAAACCGTCATGCGCTTCCGCGACCGGCAAGCGGACATTTCCCGTGACGGATTACTTTTTTCATTCGGGCTTCGGAGAATGGCGCGGATTTTCCTCCCCCTACGATGGCGACGAAAGTTCGGCCAGCCGCAGGTTTCACAACTTCAGTCGCGAATTCATCATGGAGTCTGCGCGCGAACGCGCGAAAGAGATGGCGGTTTTCGCAATCGTCATCGCGGTATCGGCGTGGCCCGTCATCTACATGGTGGTCACAGTCGTCCAGTTGTTGAGCAAAGGCGCGCCCTTGACTCAATGACCGTCGTCAAAACGACGATGTCGATCTTACGCGTGGTTTAGCGTTTCGGCCCGCGGAATTCGTCGCGATAAAGCGGTGTTTCTTCAGGCGCGAAGCCGTGGCGCATGATGTTTTCGGTGACGACGCGCGGCACCATGAAATTGAGCAGATAATCTTCGCCGCCGGCTTTGGTGCCGCCGCCGCTCATTTTGAATCCGCCGAATGGATGCCGACCGACCACCGCGCCGGTGCACGAGCGATTAATGTAAACATTGCCGGCGACGATCTCGGCTTTGGCGCGCTCAATGTTGGCGGGGCTGCGCGAGAAAAATCCGGCGGTGAGCGCGAAATCGGTATTGTTCGCGACCGCGATGGCTTCGTCGAGGTCCTGCACTTTAATCACGCTCAAAACCGGCCCGAAGATTTCTTCGCAAGCGATGCGCGCGTTCGGGTTTACGCGCGTGAAGATGGTCGGTGGAATGAAGTAACCTTTTTCGGGAATGTCGCCCTTTTGGTAAGCGAGCGTCGCTTCATTTTTTCCGACCTCGATGTATTCGCGGATGCGATTGTAAGCAGTTTCATCGATCACGGGCCCGATAGTGATGCCGGGCTGCTCCGGATTACCGACGCGCAAGCTGGCCGCGGCGGAAAGCAATCGCTCCATGACGCGCCCGTAGTTTTCTTCGAGAACAATGAGGCGCGAGCAGGCCGAGCATTTTTGTCCCTGATAACCGAAGGCGGAATAAATCGTATCGACAATCGCTTCGTCGAGGTCGGCATCGGAATCGATGATGATGGCGTTCTTGCCGCCCATTTCGCAGATAACGCGCTTCAATTCGCGTTGACCTTCGCGCGTTTTGCCGGCGCTCTCCCAAATGCGCAGACCAACTTCGCGTGAACCGGTGAACGCGATAAGATCGACATCTTTGTGATCGACCAGGTGCGCGCCGATGACTGAACCTTTTCCCGGAAGAAAATTCAAAACGCCCGGCAGAATACCGGCTTCTTCGAAGATTTCCATGAGCATGAAGCCGCAGACGGCCGATTGCTCCGCCGGTTTCATGATGACGGTGTTACCGGTAACAATCGCCGCCGAAACCATTCCGCACATGATCGCGATCGGGAAATTCCATGGCGCAACGACAAGCGCGACGCCGCGCGGCCAATAGTGCTGATAACTTTCCTCGCCCAGGACGTGTTGGGTGAGACGCGGGCGGCCGCGCAAACGCATTTGCTGCGCATAAAACAAACAGAAGTCCATAGCTTCACGGACGTCGCCGTCGGCTTCAGCCCATTGTTTGCCGACTTCGAAAACTTCGAGGGCGGAAAGTTCGAAGCGACGACGATGCATGATCGAAGCAACGCGCTCGAGCAATTGCGCGCGTTTCTCAAACGGTGTGCGGCTCCAATGTTCGAAGGCGCTGCGCGCGGCGGTAACGGCGCGTTCTGCTTCCGGAATCCCCGCTTCGCACAGGTAACCGACCACCTGGTCCGGCGAACTCGGGTTGATCGACGCGATCGTTTTGTCCATCCAGATTCGTTTTCCGTCGATGACGAGCGGATATTTTTTTCCAACCTGCGAGCGCACTTCACGCAGCGCTGTGCGCATGCTTTCCCGCGATTCTCGATGGACGAAATTGACGAGCGGCGCGTTTTCGTAAGTGTCGCCCGGCGGCGTCGCGAGGGAAGCGCCGTTACCTACGTGTCGATCTTGGGTCTGGATTTCGAGATCTTCCGCGCCGTTGCTGCCTTGATCAACAAGTTCGTCCGGATCGCGCAACAGTTCTTCGGCGGAAACGTTTTCGGAAAATTTCGCGCGCAAAAATCCTTCGTTGGAAGTGTTCTCGAGAAGACGACGCACGAGGTACGACATGCCGGGCAGCAATTCACCGACCGGGCAATACTCGCGCACGCGATAGCCCATTTCGACGAGCGCGCGTTTTATTGGTCCGGCCATGCCGTAAAGCAATTGGAACTCGAAACGGCTGCGATCGATGCCGAGCTCGTCCGCGAGCGCCTGCGCGTGCGCGATGCTGCGAACATTGTGCGAGCCGAATGCCGCGGTCACGATCGATTCATTCTCGAGGAGGATACGGCTGAGCCCTTCGAAGTTCGCGTCGCTCTCCGGCTTTTGCAGATACACCGGAACAGCCCAACCGTTCTGCCGGGATTTGATTTTCTCGTAATCCCAATACGCGCCCTTGACGAGTCGCACGGCGAAGCGCGTGCCGCGCGTGCGGCCCCAATCAATCAAGTTCCACAAATCCTCTTCGGCATCGCGCAGATAAGCCTGGATGACGATGCCGACATGTGGCCAATGGAGAAATTCGGGTTCACTAAAAAGCATTTTGAAAAGCTCGAGCGTCGTGTTTTTATGCGCGTAACTCTCCATGTCGAAATTGACAAACGCGCCGAGCTCACGGGCGCGGCGCAAAATCGGGCGCAGCTTGCCACCGAGGTGCACGATCGCATCAGCGGGATCGGCCGGATTCATTTGCGAATAGAGCGCGGAAATTTTTACGGAGAGATTGACGACCGGAAACAGGTCCTCCCCGTCGCCGAGTGGATCTTTCCAGCCTTCAGTTTCGCGCACGAGATGCTCGAGCAGATCCATGCAGCGCACGGCATATTCAGTGGCTTCCTGTTCGCTCACGACCGCTTCGCCCAAAAGATCGACCGTGAACCCGATGCCTTGGGCGCGGCGTTTACGCAGCGTTTTCATGACATCGCGCGCGTTTTTTCCGGCAATAAACTGGCGCGCCATGCCGGAAACATTCCAGCGCAATACCTGGCCACTGACCCACGGAACGACCTTCGCGAGCTGGACTCCCGTGCGAATGAGCGGGGAAAAACCGTTACGAGTGTCCTCAAAATATTCGTCGAGATGGCGCACGATTTCGCCGCCGCGTCGCAGCGAAGCGAGAACATCGACAAAGCGAAACATTTGCACCTTGAAATGCTCGTCGCGCATGGAGAGCGCCATCATGCGCTGGTAAAAACCAGCCTTGCTGAAAAGCGATTCGGGATGCTGGTCGACCAGGGTAAATATTTCTTCGCCGCGACGCTCGACCTCGCTTTGCAGTGAACTCATGGGACTCAAAAATTACTCCTTCAAGAGGTATTAGGCAAAGCCGAAGCAGCGATGACTCCCGCCTCAGAGAAACAACCAATTTTTGTTTGGGATTCGAATCAGTAAGGACCTTCTCGTGTTGGTTGCAGTTCAGAATTAGGGAGTAAGTAGAGGTGATTTGCCTGGCGGCGCTCTGAGAGCGAAGGGTTAGGAGGCAGCCGCCAGGCAATCCTTCTCGGGCCGGGAAGCGGTTCGTATTTGCCGATAACACCGAGGTCGATTAGCAAGATCGACATGAGCATGCCTGCGAAGCGGTACGAATTTGCCAGCGACAATACCGCGCCGATTTGTCCGGAGGCGTGGGCGGCGTTGCAAGAAGCGAACGCTACAGCAGCGCCTTCCTACGGCGATGATCGCTGGACGGCACGGGTTCGTGAGCAAGTACGCGAGCTCTTTGAAATGGATTGCGACGTTTTTCTCGTTTTCAACGGCACAGCCGCAAACGCACTGGCCCTGGCGCAAATTTGCCAATCATTTCACAGCGTCATCTGTCACGAGCACGCTCACATTCACACAGACGAATGCGGCGCGCCGGAGTTTTTCACGAAAGGATCAAAGCTGCTCGTGATCGGCGGCGCCAACGGCAAGATCGACATCGGCGAAGCGGAAGCCATCATCGTGAAGCAGCCCGAGCTGCACTCGCATAAGCCACGAGTGATCAGCATCACGCAAGCAACTGAGTTTGGCACCTTGTATACGCGCGATGAGATCGCGGCGATCAGCGAGTTTGCCCGAGGTCGAGGATTGCTGCTCCACATGGACGGCGCGCGTTTCGCAAATGCTATGGCAACGCTCAATTGTCATCCGAAAGAAATTAGCTGGAAACTCGGTGTCGATGTCCTTTGCTTTGGCGGAACAAAAAACGGCGTGGGTGCCGGTGAGCTAGTGGTTTTTTTCAAAAAGGAACTGGCGCGCGAATTCGATTATCGGGTCAAACAAGGAGGACAGCTTGGGTCCAAAATGCGCTTTCTTGCTGCCCCGTGGACAGCGTTACTTACTGATGACATTTGGCTGCGGAATGCGGGCCGTGCCAACACAGCAGCGCGAAAACTGGCCGAAGGGTTAAAGAATGAAGCTAAGATCGACACCGTCTTTCCGGTCGAAGCAAATGCAGTGTTTGTGCGGATGCGCGAAGATGTTGTGCGTATTCTGCGCGCGCGGGGTTGGGATTTTTACAAGTTCATTGAACCGGATGTTTATCGGCTGATGTGTTCGTGGTCGACAACGGACAACGATATTAGCGGATTGATCCGCGATTTGAAGGTGTTGTAATTGCGGCGCACGCGGCAGTTGCGCGAAGTAGGGAGATCGGTATAGGAGCAAAATGGTGAGGGCGCTCAATCTCATTCTTTGCGGCGTGCTCCTGACAGGCTGCGGACCGGCACGTGTCGTGCGCACAGCGGCGGTGGCTTCGTATCATGTCGCTACTGCGCCAGTGAAAGTTGCCCGATGGGCATTAAAAGACCGATCCGAACCACGATCCACGCAGACTAGGACAGATACCGATGTCGATGACCCGGGGCATCCAGTGATAACATCTTCGTCGCAGCCAAGGCAGCGTGACGTTACGACAACAGCTGGCGGCGCGAAGTCTAGGACTGCCACAACCTCCCGGACAACGCTGCCGCAGGCACAGTTCCCCGTGGCAAGGGCTGTTCCTGGAAAGCCCGGCTACGTTTACAGCCCATATGATTCGAGCAAGTACGTGGACGTGACCGGTTACACTCCGGGGAGCAAAGTGAAGGACCCGTATGTGCAAAAAATCTTCATTGTACCGTAGTGGTTTCGGGACTCAGTTGCGGCGCTACACATTTTCCGGTTGGCCGATGTCTTTGGGCAAGAAATAGCAATAGCGGGCGAGCATTTGACTTTTTAACAAAAGATAATAAAATGTGTGCTCTTCGCCCCCTAACGAGCATGCTTCGTGCTTTATGGTATTTATAATGATCTTCACCCCATCGTTGTTCCTTTCTCCTAAACCGATTGGCGAGCTTGTGGCTCCGGCTTCGCGCAAACGGCCCAGAACTATTCTCATTTTCATACTGTTCGCGATTGCCATGGCCGGCGCAGTCGCAACGGCAAAGGCTTATTCCACGGAAGGCGCCAGTTGGGCTTCCGGAACAACCGTTACCTTTCAGCTCGGGCTCGGCAATGCGGGACGCACGTTGATTGACGGAAATACCTCTTGGAACACGGCCGCCTCACCCGCCCTGGACATGTGGGATCAGAAGGTTCAGCGAGTCCAGTTTGTCGGAGTTACCAATCCAAGCGCGCCGGTTTCGTCCGGGGACGGCGTCAACTCGATCGTATTTTCGCAAAGCGTTTTCGGCCAATCTTTCGGGTCCGGCACGCTGGCAGTTACCTATTACAGAATATCGGGTGGTTCGCGTATGACAGAGGCGGACATTCTCTTCAACACTGCGCAAAGCTGGGATTCATATCGGGGCTTGCTCCGCTATGGATCGAATAACTATGCGATTGGAGAAATCCGTCGCGTGTTACTGCACGAACTTGGGCACGCCCTCGGGCTGGCCCACCCAGATCAGAATGGCCAAAATGTTGACGCGGTAATGAATTCCATAGTGAGCAATCGCGAAACGCTTTCAAACGACGATATCGCCGGCGGACAGTTTTTGTATGGAGCGCCTTCGACGCCAACACCAACACCAACTCCGACTCCAACGCCCACACCCGCACCCGGAGCGAGTCATGTCGTCAATATTTCGACGCGCCTAAATGTCGGAGTTAACGACAATGTCATGATCGGCGGCTTCATCGTAAGTGGGTCGCAGTCGAAGCAAATGATCGTGCGTGGAATTGGACCGTCGCTGGCTTCAGCTGGGGTGGCGGGAGTACTGGCAGATCCGGTGCTCGAATTGCATAATTCCACGGGGGCCCTGATCGCGAGCAATGACGACTGGCAATCGGGGGGTCAAGCTAGCCAGATTACGGCCAGCGGCCTGGCTCCGAGCAATTCGCTCGAATCGGCCATCATAGCGACACTTCCCCCCGGCAATTACACCGCAATTGTTAAGGGCTATAACAACACAACCGGAGTCGCCTTGGTTGAGGGATACGAATTGGATTCCACGACCACGCGATTGAAGAACGTTTCCACGCGCGGCCCCGTAGGCGTGAACGACAATGTCATGATCGGCGGCTTTATCATAAGCGGGTCGCAGTCGATGCAAATGATCGTGCGTGGAATTGGACCGTCGCTGACCGCGGCCGGGGTGAGCGGAGCACTGGCCAATCCAACGCTCGAATTACACGATTCTAACGGCGCACTGATTTCGACCAATGACAACTGGCAGACTGGCGGACAGTCCAGCCAGATCAGCGCCAGCGGTTTTGCTCCGAGCAATTCGCTTGAATCCGCCATCATTGGGACCTTTTCGCCCGGCACTTACACGGCCATTGTTAGAGGCGTAAGCAATGCCACGGGAGTCGGCATGGTTGAGGTTTACGACCTCGATCCTTGAACCGAGAAAACTTTGCCTAACATCACTTTCACCAAGATCAGAAACAGCGTCCAAATTGAATAATGAATCAATTGTGCAAAATTTGCGCACAAAGAGTGAATCAACTTAGCCCCCTATGAAAAAGTTTCCTTTCTTTCTGTCTCTCGCCTGCCTTTGCGTCGGATTGCATGCCACTCACGGGACGACGGTGATTCCGCCAACTTTCGACGAGCTGGTGAGCAGAGCGGAAGTGATTTTCCAAGGCACGGTGACCGATGTGCGTTCGCAATGGACAGGCGAAGGGGCGCAGCACCGCATCGAGAGCTACGTCACGTTTAAGGTTGAGGACGCGATGAAAGGCGCCCCGGGTGAATCGTATACGCTCCGCATGCTTGGCGGGACGGTTGACGGCGAAACGATGGAAGTCTCTGACAGTCCAAAGTTTAAGGCAGGGGATCGCGACATTATTTTTGTCGAGAACAACGGCAGCCAGTTCATTCCTTTGGTCGGCATTATGCACGGCCGTTTTCACGTGGACAAAGATAAGGAAACCGGTCGTGAAATGATGACGACCAACGAACGCGAACCGCTCAAAGATTTGTCGCGTCTTGGGAAACAAGGGCAGAAGGCAAGCGCGAGTGAGGCGTTATCGCCCAACGACTTCAAGTCTGCAATCCGCCGGGCCGTCCAAAATCAACCCGCCACACAGTAGATCGTTAAAGCTCCGGATCGGTTCAGTTTCCCGATCGTCTTTAACAAATCCAAAGACGTTTGGTTGAGGTCTGGATGTCGATCTGGCCAGCCCGCTCAAGAGTGGCCTAGGCACTTCATTTTCTTTTGCGCGTCTGCACAATGTTCTGGGCGACGGCGTTAGCTTTGTCCGTGGAGTGTTTCATCCGATTCTCCTGGCTCACCTGATTCATGTGCCGCGATTCGGCAGGCTTGGTTTTCACGATGGCGGCTTCCGGTGCGTCTTTCTTTTGCAGAATGAAGACGAAGCCGAGAGCGGCGATGCCGAATAGGACCAGAACCGAGGAGCGCATGACTCATAAATGAGCAGATCGCGCGCCGGTTTTGGGGCTGAGATTGCGCGTTGCTGTAGCCTTTGGCCGGTGTTACCTAGCTGTATGCGATTCGGCCGGCGTCATCTGTCTGGTGGGACGCTATTATTGTCGATCTTGGCCCTGACCGCGCCGATCCAGGCTCAAGTCTACGAAGGCAAGCAATTGGTCGCGGCCAGCCTGGTTGCCGATACCAACGCAATCGTTCCGGGCAAAACGTTTACCGCCGGTTTGTTGTTACGAATGGTGCCCGGTTGGCACACCTACTGGAAGTTTTCGGGCGATGCCGGGATCCCGATTGAGCTGAAGTGGCAATTGCCATCGGGTTGGAAAATCGGCGAGCTCAAATGGCCGGTTCCCATGAAGTTCAACGATCCAGGCGATATCCAAACCTATGGATACCGCGATGAGGTCTTGCTCATGCAAGAAATTACTCCGCCGGCTTCGATCAATGATTCGAAGATTAAACTTCCCGCGGAGGCGAACTGGCTTGTTTGCGAAAAAATCTGCGTGCCGGGCAGCGCCAATCTCAACCTCGAATTGCCAAGATCGACCTCGTCCGCGCCGGCAAACGCGGAGTTATTTGCGCGCTTCCAGCGTTCGCTTCCGCAAAGTTGGCCGGGAGCGGACGCCGCGACCTTGCATTGGAATCGCGCCGGTAAGGATCTTCGCCTCACCATAAGCAGCGCGAGCCTGGCCAAACATCCGTTTGCTGATTTCTACCCATTGCCGCCGCGCGGCGTCGTTGTCGGTCATCCTAAAACTGAGTCGCGCTCCGGCAACGAGACGACATTTGACATTCCGCTTGAGTCCGTGCCGCAGAATCAACTATCGATCCCGGGCCTGGTTGTTTTTGGTCAACGGCCTGATGCCGACGATCGAATCGCTTGGCAACTGCCGGAAACAGTCGCCGCCGCATCTTCGAATACCAACCTCGCGCCAGAACGCGGTCTATTCACCTTTCTGCTCTTCGGTTTCATCGGCGGATTAATTTTGAATTTGATGCCGTGCGTGCTGCCGGTGATTTCGCTGAAGATTTTCGGGTTCATTCAGCACGCCGGCCAGGATCGACAAAAGATTTTGCGCAGCGGTCTTGCTTTTACGGCTGGAATCTTTGCCTGGTTCATCGGTTTAGCGCTGCTTTTGATCGTGCTGAAAAATGCCGGGCACCAAATTACGTGGGCATTCCAGTTCACGAATCCTTATTTCGTTTTGTTCATGAGCGTAGTGGTGCTCGTTTTCGCCTTGAACTTGTTTGGCGTATTTGAAATTTCGCTCCCGCAAGGTGCGACGCGCGGCGTGCTTGGGATCACGGCTAGTGAAGGCGACGCCGGCTCATTTTTTCAAGGTGTCTTTGCCACGATTCTCGCCACGCCGTGCACCGCTCCCTATCTCGGCACCGCGCTGGGCTTCGCTTTTACGCAGTCAGCCGTCGTCATCTTGTCGATGTTTGTCGCGATCGCCGCCGGAATGAGTGCGCCTTATTTGCTTCTCTGCGTGCAACCCGCATGGATGCGATACCTACCCAAGCCGGGGCCATGGATGGAACACGTAAAACAGTTCATGGGGTTTCTGCTCCTCGCCACATTGTTGTTTCTTCTTTACGTTCTCGGTGCGCAACGCGGCCTCGAAGCGGTCACCTGGACGGGGTGCTTCTTGTTGGTTGTCAGCATCGTTTGCTGGATGCAAGGCGCTTTCATCACGCCATCCGCTTCCGCGAAGACGCGAATCGTTACCATGCTCCTGATGTCGATCTTATCTCTGGCGAGCGCGTGGTACTTCATCGGAGACAAGTTTCGTTCGTCAAAAACTGCCGTGGGCGGTTTAAGACTTGAGGGCGATTGGCAAGCGTTCACGCCGGAGCGTTTGCAAGCTGAGCTCGGGCAAAGTCACAACGTGTTTGTCGATTTCACAGCCGCCTGGTGCATCACCTGTAAATTCAACGAAGCCAGCGTTCTGGAAAGTCCGGTCGTGCGCGAAGCGTTTCAGCGTCACGGGGTGGTCAAATTGAAGGCCGATTGGACAAATGGCGATCCCGCGATCACGAAATTATTACAACAATTTGGTCGCCCGGGTGTCCCACTTTACGTGCTCTACCGCGGCAAGGCTGAGGAACCCATTGTGTTTCCGGAATTGCTGACCAAGAGTATCATCCTCGATAAACTTGAAACCATCTCACGCAGTGTTGCTTCTCAGTAATTTATGAAAACAAAATCGATCCTCGCAATTCTCACGTCGCTCGTTGCCACCGCGGTTTTCGCGGCCGATTCGCCGCCGGTTGGAAGTGCCGCGCCGGATTTTTCCGCGACCGATTCCAAAGGCAAGACGCATTCGCTTTCGCAATACAAAGGCAAATATGTCGTGCTCGAATGGTTTAACCCTGAGTGCCCATTCGTAAAAAAACATTATGGCTCGAGCAACATGCAGAAGTTGCAGGAGGAGTTTACGAGCAAGGGCGTCGTCTGGCTGAGTGTCGATTCCTCCGCGCCGGGGAAAGAAGGAAATCTTACACCCGATCAGGCCGAGAAGAACATGAGCGAATGGAAAACAAAATCGACCGCGCTGCTCCTCGATCAAGACGGCAAAGTCGGTCAGGCCTACGGCGCGAAGAACACGCCCCACATGTTTGTCATCAATCCCGAGGGCAAAGTGGTCTACGAAGGCGCCATCGACAGCAAGGCCACGCCAAATCCGTCCGACATCTCGAGTTCGACCAATTACGTGAAGGTTGCACTGGATGCATCGCTCGCCGGAAAACCGATCCCGACGGCGCAGACCAAGCCGTATGGCTGCTCGATTAAGTACAACAAGTAATCCTCGCTAATTGCGGTCGCGCTTCGCGGTCACACGTGAAGCCAACCGTAAAACCGGCATCGGCGTCAGTCGCACGAAAAACATCGCGAGTTTCATGAAGAAACCCGGGATGGCGAGCGGCCGGTCTGCTTCTACGGCGGCGAGGCCGGCACGGGCAATGTCCTCCGCGGGAACGTGGATGAATGCGGGCGCAGCCATATATGGCTGCTTCCCAGGACGTTGTGCAATCTGCATAAATTCCGTGTTCACCGGTCCCGGACAAAGCGCGCAAACGCTTACCCCTTTACTGAGCACTTCCGCGCGCAGCGCTTCAGAAAAAGCAGTCACATAAGATTTGGTCGCCGCGTAGACGGCGAAGCCGGCGATGGGAAGAAAGCCGGCTGACGAGCTGACATTCAGGATCGCGCCGCGTTTTCGAGAAAACATTCCCGGCAACAAGCGTCGCGTTAGCACAGTGAGCGCGACCATGTTGACGAAGAGAATCTGCTCGAGCCGCGCCGGATCGATCGTGGCGAAATGTCCGAGATCGCCTACTCCGGCGTTGTTGATCAAAAGATCGATGTCGATCTTTTCGCACTCCAGCCACGCAATCAACCCTTCGAGCTCAACAGGATTCGCGAGGTCGGTTTTGCGAATGTGCACTTTCAAGTTTGGATTGCGCGTCGTTAGTTCGTCGCGCAATTCGCGCAATCGCTCTTCACGCCGTGCCACCAGAACGATCGCGCCTGCGCGTCCGGCGAGTTGGCGCGCGAATTCCCGGCCGATTCCGGCCGAGGCTCCGGTGATCAGCGCGCAGCATCCGTGGAATTTCATCTCTCCCATAATAGCCCAGCGTTTTAACGCTGGGGGAACTGTTTACTACGCGCGGCGAAGTCCCGGGAGGGCCTGAAAGAGAGTCTCTGTCGCCCCGAGCGGGGCTTGCTTATCTTTGTTGCCGTAACCCAGCGCTAAAACGCTGGGCTATTGGCGGCCGATCGAATAAATTCCAATTATTATCTTCGCCGCAGCGATTCTAATTCGCGTTTGCTCAACGGACGCCAATGACCGCGCGGTAGGTCGCCAAGGCGAAGATTGCCAATTCGCGTCCGCACCAGGCGTTCCACGCGATAACCCATCGCTTCAAACATGCGCCGGATTTGCCGATTGATCCCTTGCCGCAATACAATTCCCAAACGCGTCGGCGTGCGCGGGCGGAAATGTGCAATACGCGCGCGTTCGCCGTCGAGCAAGATTCCACGGAGCAATTTCGGCGTGAGGGCTGCATCCCAGGCGCGATCCAAAGTTACCTCATACTCCTTGTCGATCTTGTAGCGCGGATGCGTGAGGCGTTGGGCAAGATCGCCGTCGTTTGTCAGAATCAAGAGGCCTTCGCTCTGCGCATCGAGTCGACCGACATTGAACAAGCGCGGGAATTTCGCGGGCAGCAGCTCAAAAATCGTGTCGCGGGCGCGCGGATCTTTTCGCGTCGAAACAAAGCCAGCCGGCTTGTGCAAAATAATGTGCAGCGGCCGTTCCGCGTGCACGAGCTTGCCGTCTACCTTGACGTGGTCGCGCTCGCCCGGTTGCGCGCTGAAATTCGTGCAAGTTTGTCCGTTAATCGTGACGCGTCCGGCCGCGATCAATTCATCGCAATGCCGGCGCGAGCCGATTCCGGCGGCGGCAAGAAATCGGTTCAGACGCAAGGAAGTTGAGTGGTTGATCAGTTGAGGCGCTGAGAAGAAAGAAATGCGGAATCCGCTCAACTACTCAACATCTCAACCGCTCAACACCGTCAGACGTCGGGCTTGGTTTTGGGAAGACCGACGACGCGACGGCCTTCCTTCCACTGACCACGCTTCTTGAGCAGCTCCACGCGCTCAAAACGTTTCAAGACGTTTCGTTTCGCCGTGATCGTGCTCGCCCCCTTTAGACTTCGATGTTGCGACATAAAATTGTTTCCAGTGCGAAAATGAGCCCGCACCTTAACGCGGCCTTCAAATTTTTCAATTAAAGACGCGCGTGCGCGAAGTGGATCGATCTTACAATTGATTGCTCAGGACGACGTACATTCCACCGGTCGTAACCTGGTGGTAGATGTGGAAACGGTCCGTCAATAATTCCCGCCAATATCGGATCCGGTCTTTGTCGATGATCAGGTAAATCTTGGTCGAGCCGCCCCATTCCTGCAAAACGCCATCCTCACTTAGAAAAACACCGGCGTTTTCCGAGCCGGTGTGCATCTCACCGTCCGGGGGTTGGTTCACGAGATAGAACTTGCGGTTGAGATAAAACACGAGGCTGCTGCCAACGTCGAGCGACCCTTCGTAAATAACCTCGGTGTTGTCATCCAGCTTTGTGTTGAGAAAGCGGGCCGCGTCCGCCAGGGAGAACTGCGGCGCCGTTCGGGCCACCCCATCGATCATGTACAACCCAGTGAAAATCATGCTGGCGGCGAGCGCGGTCATCGCAAGTCTTGGGCGTCGTGTCGCGATCAAGTAAATCGCGAGAAGGCTGAAGACGATGAGCGCGACACTGATGATGCCGAACATCGGACGCAAGGCCCACCAGGCGGAACTTGGCAGATGCAGCACGGCGCGCCAGGTCGTCCAGCTTGTTCCCACATCGCTCCAGCTTTTCTCGGCGGCGCGCAGCAGGCTCGGAAAGAACAGAGTCAACGCCCCGACGCACAACCCGATCAACGTGAGTGCGCTCGTTCCAACGATGCGCAATAATCGTGGCATTCGCAGCCAGGCCGACGCAGTCCAAAGCGCGAAGGCGCTCCACATGTTCATGGAATAATAATCCTGGCGTTGCCCGGTGAGCAGAAGAGGCAGTAAGACCGCGCCCATCCAGCAAAGGGGCAGGGCGTGGGCGAACTCGATCTCGCGCGGGCGCGCAATTTTTCTCCAGGCAAAAATTATTCCGGGCAGAATAACAATCGACCACGGAAACCACCACGCCAGGTGCAGCCCGAGAAATTGCAAGCGCGGCACGCCGTCATCGTTTCCATTGCCGACGTTGTTGCGGACGTGATTCAGCCATTCGATTCCGACCAGTTGACTGACGAACCCATGGAAACGCAATTCCGCCCAGATGTACCAGGGCGTTACAATCAACAGGAAGATCGACATGTAACTCCAGTGCAACAGCATCCGGAACCGGACGCGCGCTTCTCGATAAAAAAAGGCGAGCAGCAACAGGACCGCCGCCGGATAGACAAGACCGAGCACACTCTTTGTCAAACAGGCGAAAGCGCAACAAATCCAGAATCCGAAAAACCAGGCGCGCCGATGACGCCGGTGCTGATAACCGCAGAGTGCGCAGAAGATTGCACCGGTAATGAAAGCACTGAAGACCGGTTCGGGCATGATAATCCGGCCCAGCAAAAACGTTCCGCAGGAACAAAGATAAATGAGTCCTGCCAAAAAACCGCGCCAGTAATCTGCCAACCGTTCGCCGATCAGAAATGTCAAAGCCACGGTCGCCGTCACGGCCAGGGCGATCGGCAGTCTCGCCGCCGCGCCATTCACGCCGAACGTCTTGAACGACGCGATGATCAGCCAATAAAGCATGGGCGGCTTGCGCAAACGGGGAACGCCGTCATTAGTCGGCAGAAGCCAGTCATGTGATTGGAGCATCTCGCGCGCGGCGCCGGCGTATTGGCCTTCGGTCTGTCCATAGAGGTCTCCCCAGCCAATCGTCGCCACATGCAACAAAGCGGCCAACGCGATGAGACAAACAAGAAGCGCATGCCGCACGGGCGGCGGAGGAAGCGCCGGAGGCTCGAGCAGAGTTTCTTCGAGACTTAAAGTTTGAGCGCCCGCTGCCATATTGAGTTGCGCGTCAGTTTTCGCGTTTTCCGATTGCCTTCGCTCGCATCTTAACCGGTAATGGCAGGCGATATTTTTCCCACTCGTCCGGTAAACGCAGCAGCTTCGCCGCCGGCATCTCGACCAGCGCAAGCATTTGCCGGCACTCCGCGATTAGGACTTCATCCCGCTTCCGCACAATCCGGAAGGCGCACCAAAACCGCACGCGTTCCAATTGATCGAGCCAGCCTTCGACCAGCAAAGTGTCGCCCAGCTTCGCGCCCTTGCGATAGTCGATCTCTGTCCGCACGACTACGGGATATTTTTGGTTCTCCGGCATGTCCGACAAGCCGAGGCCTAATTCTTCGGCCAGCAACGTGCGCGCGATCTCAACGAAACGCAGATAAGCGATGTTATGCACGACCCCGCCGCAGTCTGTGTCGAAAAACATTACCCGCACTTCAGTGCGAATGCGCGGGGCATTGGTCGAAAGCATGGGGAGCAATCATTCCGTAAGCCTCCCTGAAATCAACGCCAATCCTTGGAGCAATAAGTGAGAGGGCCTGAGGGCCCGAGCTTGTAACAAACAAATCTGTCGCGGCACTAAGGCCGATCCCACTTTCGGAAGATCGACAGCGCGGCTTCAACTACTTCCTCCACACTCACCTCTTTCATGCAGCGGAAATCAATCGGGCACTCGCGTAAGAAGCAGGGACTGCACTCAACCTGATGTCGCAAAACTATATGACCGTTGCCAAGCGGTCCGGTCAGTCGCGGTTCCGTTGATCCGAAGATGGCAACGACCGGGAGGCCGAGCAACGTCGCGAGGTGCATGGTTCCGGTATCGTTGGTCAAAAGCAAACGGCAGTCGCGCAATTCATCGATCAATTGTTCGATTGTGGTCTGGCCGATGCGGTTGGTGCACCGATCGCCCAAAACTTTACAAATTTCTGCCCCGATGGCGGCGTCCTTCTTTGTCCCGAACAATATCCATTGCAAGTCGCGTTGCTCCGCGATCATCTTGGCCGCTTCGGCAAAACGTTCCGGCAACCAGCGTTTGGCCGGTCCGTATTCCGCGCCGGGACAAAGGCCGATAAGAAGGTGAGAGTTGAGAGTTGAGAGTTGAGAGGAGCTGGGACGGTAGGCGTTGGGCGTTGGGCGTTGGGCGTTGGGCGTTGTCTGTCCGAATGAAAATTCGCCGCCAGTGATTTGCGCGCCAAGGTCTTGTGCGATTCGCAAATAGCGAAATGCCTGATGCTCCGGCGGGCCGACTCTCGCTGTTGCCGGCACGATTTGATTCAAGAGCCAGCTGCGGAAATGGCCGCGATAAGCAACGCGACGCGGAACGCCGCTCAACCACGCCTCCAATGCCACGCGCAACGAATTTGGAAAGAGAACGGCGACATCGAAACGCGGCTGGCCTCGAAGCAAACGCACGGTCGCAAAAAGGCCGCGGTGCGGGAGCGAAACAATTTCGTTCACCTCCGGGACGAGCTTCCAAATCGCGGCCACCTTTGTCGGCGCGGCAATGGTGATGTGCGCGTCGGGTCGGCCCGCCTTGATGGCGCGCACAGCCGGAACGCTGATGACGGAATCGCCGAGCCAATTGCTCGCGCGAATCAAAATGCGAAAAGGTTGTAAATCTTTGCCCGAAATGGTTGCTGGCAAATACACGCCGCGTTTGTAGCGCGCGAGCAGAAAATTCGGTCGCGGCGTTTTCCACCGATTGTGCACCCAGAACCAATCTTCCGGTGCCCGGCGAATTTGGTGTGCGATAATTTCATTGGCCTTGGCAGTGAGCGATTCAACAGATTCGCCTCTCGTTTCCAATGCCGGCTCAACCGTCAACCGCCAGCGCGCAACACCGTTCGTGTATAAGGCCATGGGAATAAGGACGGCGCCTGTGCGTTTTGCCAATAAAGCCGGCAAAGGGGATGTCGACCCAAGTCGGCCGAAAAACGGCGCCCACAAACCGTGATCGCCCGCGTGTTGGTCGCTCAGAATGCCGATCGCGCCGCCACCACGGAGCAATTCGATCGCTTTCTGAAAGCCCTCCTTGCGATCAAACATTTCAACACCAGCGCGGCCGCGCAATTTTCTCACATGTTCATCAATAAAGCGATTGCCGAGTTTTTGATAGATCGTGCTATTTCGAACGTAACCGATGAATCTCGGCAAAATTTGCGAGATTAACTCCCAATTGCCGAGATGGCTCAAGACGAGCACGACGGGACGGCCGAGCCGCAAATGTCGATGAACCGCGTCCAGGTTTTCGATATCGACTGTCTTCGCCAATTGATCGACCGGCATGACAGCGATTTTGAGGCTGCAAAACAGATTTGCGCCAAGGCGTTGAAAATGATGGCGCAGCAGCCGACGCAATTCGCGCTTGGATTTTTCCTGGCCGAAGGCGATCTCGAGATTGCGCAAGGCCAGGCGGCGGTAATTTCCAAACACCAACCAGGTGCCTAAACCGGTAATGTTCCCGAGAGCAAAAAGCACGCGGATCGGCAGCGCCGCCACCGCTGCAAAACTTGCGCGATAGAGAAGATAAGAACAGAAATCGAGCATGAAGGATCGGCTAAAGCTGCTCGCGCCGGGCCCTGACAGCGTAAATTTGCCTGCGCCGCGCTTCAATTAATATAATGTGCCCGTGTTGCAAACGGCTTCAAACCGCAGCGGGAGCGCCGGCGACGACTCATCGATGCTCGAATCGACGGTGGATCGTCTTCGCGGCGAGGTGCGCGAACTGCAACGCACTTTGCACGCGCGCAGCGCCGAACTGGCCGGCGCCGATGCCCATATCGCGCGGCTCGAGGAAAAGATTCTCAAACTGAAAGAGGCACAGCGCGAACTGAAGCGCCTCAAAAAGGAGCAGCACGCGCTGCGCAAATCTCCAGAACGCAAAGTGGGGCGGATTTTGCTCGGGCCGTTTCGACTGCTCCAGCGATTGATTTTGCCTCGGCGTGCGATCTCAAAAAGCGCTGCGAGTGATTACCAGCTTTGGTTAGATCGACATCGTCCAACATCGCGCGAACTGGAAGAGATGCGTCGCGCGTCGCGCGCGTTTTCGTTTCAACCGCTTATCAGCATTATCACGCCGGTCTTCAACACACCGGTAGCGTGGCTGGAGCAAGCCGTCGTTTCCGTTCTCGCCCAAGTTTACGAAAATTGGGAACTGCTTTTGATCGACGACGCCTCCACGGAAAGCGCGACGGTCGATCTCTTGTCGGAGTTGGGACGACGCGATTCGCGCATTCGGATCATTCACCGCGAGAAGAACGGGGGGATTTCTGTCGCGTCGAACGACGGTCTCGCCCAAGCGCGCGGGGAATGGGTGGCAATTCTCGACCACGACGACCTGCTCGAGCCCGACGCGGTTTTTCAGACGGCCAAAGTTTTACAGACGAATGACGATGTCGATCTTATCTATTCGGACGAAGACAAACTGACGGAAGAGGGTTTCGCCTCGCCCATGCTCAAACCGGATTGGTCGCCGGATTTTTTTCTCTCCTACAATTATATCTGCCACTTCACCACCTTCCGGCGCAGCCTCGCGCATCAAGCTGGTGGGTTTCGTTCCGAATTTAATGGTTCGCAGGATTACGATCTCTTTCTGCGCATGATCGAAAAGACAGATCGCATCCATCACGTGGCGCGCGTTCTCTATCACTGGCGCCGGACCGACCGTTCTGTGGCGGACAATATTCGGCGCAAACCGGGCGCGCTCGAGGCCGGTCGTCGCGCCATCGAAGGCCATCTGCAACGAATCGGCGGACGCGGGCACGTCGCGGTCGATTGGCGAACGCACGCTTATTGGGTGCGGCGCGCCATCGAAGTGCCACAGAAGATTTCCATCATCACGGCGAGGCGCGGTTCGGCCGAGCCGCTTGCGCAGAAAACCAACTATCCAAATTTCGAAACTTTGATTGTCGATCTTGGCAGCCAGCCGAATCGTTCCGCGGTATACAACGTTGCCGCGAAGCAAACGGATAGTCCCTGGATTCTGTTTCTCGACCGCAGCGTTGAACCGAGCGAGAGCGATTGGCTTACTTTGATGGCGGAACATGTGCAGCGCCCGGAGGTCGGCGCGGTCGGCGCGCGCTTGATTTCATCGGACAACACAATCGAA
>WNFR01000445.1_pt1 | contig 41533 bp, 35 predicted proteins | sample 5400221 | NCBI WGS metagenome assembly WNFR01 (sample SAMN13153357, study PRJNA577476) | soil metagenome | isolation source: 40 cm soil under Madrone tree | place: USA:California | collected 2016-06-14 | reverse complement strand
ACCACGCCGGACAACTGGGAATGGGTACGCCGCAAGCGCAACGTCGTGATGCGGTATCACCGAAGCTCCTACACTGTCGGGTTGAAGCATGAGCGGGCGCAAACGAGTTTGCACGGCACCCACGGGCTTGAGCTCAAGGATTATGCTGCGCATGGCGGATGTTTCCCGATTTTCGTCACGGGAACTGGCTGCATTGGCACGATTACCGTTTCCGGGTTGCCGCAGCGCGATGACCATGAGCTCGTCGTTTCGGTACTCCAGGAGTACTTGGGTCTGTCGAAAGAAGAACTGGCGCTCGATCGGCGCGCTTAGGGTTAGTTCCGGCCGCAAGAAATTCTGGAGAGTCGCGGGCATGGATTATCCGGAAATTCAGGCGTCCGCGCTGCCAGCGCACGGACTGTTACGCTCCGGCTCCGGCTGCTTCTTCCTTTTGCTCGGGAGCATGTCTGCGCAACAAAGTTATGGAAAATACCAGGATGAGGACGAGCAAACCGAGCAAACCAAGCTCAATCATGCTGGCGCGGAAGATGCTGGCTCTTTCGGGTGACCAGGAGCCCTCTTTGGTAAGTGTGGAGGCTTCTAAAGTGATTACAAGCATGCGCCGAATGGAAGCGATCAGGCCAACGACAAGAAATGGTTCGGTGATGAGAGTGTGCGAGCGGATGGAAATGCGTACGGTGTGGAGAATCTCGACCAGCATCAATACGATCAGCAACTGATCGAGGACCTGTAAGGTTTGCACGGAGATGGTCCAATGACGCAGCCCTTCCCAAAGCATTTTACCGGAGTTCAAGATTGTGGCGAGGGCGGAGAGGAAAAGTAATATGGCAAGAACGGAATAGACAAAAACTTCAGCTTGAACAAGGTAGTCGCCAAAGTGATGGCGCAGCTTTTCTCCGGCCATTGGGCACTCCTGGGGCGCCCTACCTCTTCATCGCCGACGGCGAGGCAACTTCTGAGAGCAGGAACTGGAACCACCGCTGTTCCCAGTGTGACATCGCTTAAGTTGCGATGGAAGGGCTTGCTTGCTGGCGGTGAATAACTGAGGTGCTCCGTCCGCAGCTATAACGTGGAGTTGTTCCGCAACCTAATGTTCGATTTGTTCTATCGCCTCCGTTCGCCACGCCAGAGAGTTATAGCCGAGAGGCAGATAAAAATTTTGAAAATCCTGTTAGGGCGAGAGCACGTCGAGTGGGAACAACTCAGAGAGCTGCTAGCTCCCCTGTATGGGTCGCTGAAGAATTCAGTTAAAGCGATGATTCGTGATATGAATAATTTGCTTGACCTTGGCGCCATCAAACTCGAGCGAATAGAGGAACGGCGACTTCGATTTAGCGTCCGTCTTGAGTGGCCAACTGAAATCACGGAAACCGAATTCTTTGAAAAAATTCGCAAATTACCAAAGGCCAAGAGTCACTCATTCTTGCAAATAGACTGAAGGGCAAATTCTTGACCCTTCTGGCGGAGGGCAAGTACACTTGATGATTCGGAGTGGGCCGCTGAGGCGGCCCGTGTGTGTTTGCTGGGCGAGGCATTGCCGTGAATGGCGATGTGCGCAGCGGGCGCGCATGAATGAAGGGGGATTGTTTTGCCAAAGCGCACATATCAACCGCGCAAGAGACGCCGGGCCAAGACGCACGGGTTTCGTTCGCGCATGAAGACCGCAGGCGGCAGGAGAGTTCTTGCGGCACGCCGCAAGAAGGGACGCCATCGCCTTACGCCCGAGTAAGAAAGGGCAGGAATATCCGCGGGACGCGCGCATCGTGCGCAAAGCGGATTTCGACGCTGTATACCGCAACGGGAAGCGCCGCTCAAGTTCCCACTTCACCGTGTTCCTGAAAGCGAACGACCTGCCGCAGAGCCGCTTTGGCTTCAGCATCAAGCGAGCGCTGGGCGGGGCGGTGGTGCGTAATCGTATCCGGCGGCGCGTCCGGGAAGTGGTGAGGCTGCATCGCAGGGAGATTTCCGCGGGATGGGATTTCGTCATACACCCGAAAGCGAACGTGGAGAATGCGGCGTTTGCCGCACTGGAGAGCGATCTGGTGCGGCTGCTAAAGGTGTGAATTTGTCAGCGCCACACACCGAATACGAAGATGGCTCCGACGCGGTCGGAGCCGCTACAAAAACGAGCGCAGAAGTTCGTGTCGCGCTGTTCGCGCTGCGCTGCTACAAGGCGTATTTGTCGCTTCTGTTTGCGGGGACTTGCCGGTTTGAGCCGACGTGTTCGCAATACGCTTATCAAGCGATCGAGCGATTCGGAGTTTTGCGCGGAGTGTGGCTGGGCAGCAAGCGGCTGGCGCGGTGCCATCCTTTCTCTGGAAAGTTCGGATTCGATCCGATTCCGAAACAGTTTCATGAAGACTTTTCTGACGGCAAGCAACAGGAAATGAAATTCAATCACGCAGCGGCAAATCAGGCAATCGACCGTTCTGCGGCAATCAATGGAACTATTAAGGACGGGATACGTTTGTGAGTGAGCCGCAAAAAGAAAAAGGCCTTCGGCCGGAATTGCGTATTTTAGTTGCTTCGTTGCTGTCGATGTTCGTGATCATTGCCTGGGCGAAATTTTTCGCGCCAAAAGCGCCGCCACCTTCTCCGCTAACGAATAAGCCTGCCGCAAGCTCACCTGCAAATCCTGGACAAGCTACAGCGCCGACAACCGGAAGCGGTGTTCCTGGCGCGACGAGCATGGCGGCTGCTACAACTCCGCCAGCCGCGGCGAAAGGCGAATCGCAGGAACGCAACATTGTCGTGGAGAACAGTTTGTACCGCATCCAGTTCTCCAATCGCGGCGGCGTGGTGAAAAGCTGGCAACTGAAGAAATATAAAGATGACGCGAAACCACAGCGCGTGCTGGATGTCGTGCATCCGGATGCTTCGCAGGAATTGAATGCGTGGCCGTTGAGCGCTTCGCTCAGCGATCCGAATCTGGACGAAAGAGCCAATACCGGTTTGTTTCAGGCGACAGTGAAGGGTTCAGAAGCGCCTGCAACGTTGCCTGCGCCGACGGAGCTGGATTTCTCGTGGAGCGACGGGCACCTGGAAGTTACGAAACACTTTAAATTCGGCGATAACTATGTGGTGCAGACCGAAGTCAGCGCCAAACTGGACGGAAAACCAATCACTGCAGGCCTTTCGTGGATGGGCGGCTTTGGCGATACCACGGTGCAGAATCCGATTCCGGTGGAGACGGTCAGCACTTTTTACAGCGAAGGCGGAAAGCTGAATAGTTTTCCTCACAAGAAACTAGAAGATCAGGGCAAGTGGGGACCGGCGTTGTGGCAAGGCGGAAAAGACTGGGCGGGAATTGAAGACCGCTATTTCACGGCGGTTTTTCTGGCACCGGTGGGCGCGCCGCCGGGAACGATTGAAACGCGTTACTGGAAAACCTGGCACACGATCAAGGTCACCGACAATCAGGGCAAAACGGAAGACAAGGCCGAACCGGTGCCGCAGGTGGCCACAGGTAATTCCGCGCAGCCAATGACGATGCGCATCTTCGTGGGCCCTAAGGACTACGACGATCTGAAGCACATGAATCCGCCGCTGCAGTCGCTGGTCAATTTCGGCTGGATGGAAATTATCGCGGACCCGCTGTTCCATGCGTTGAAATGGCTGCACAACTACATTCCGAATTGGGGATGGGCGATCGTTGTTCTGACGCTGATCGCCAACATGCTGCTGTTCCCGCTGCGCATATCGAGTTACAAAACGACGATGAAGATGCAGCGTGTCGGCCCAGAAGTGAAAGCCATTCAGGAGAAATACAAGAAATATAAGATTAACGATCCCCGCAAAGCGGAGATGAATCAGGAAGTGATGGCGATTTATCAGCGTGAAGGCATCAATCCCGTGGGCGGATGCTTTCAAATGCTGGTGCAAATGCCGATCTGGTTTGGATTGAACCGCGTACTGAGTTCCGCGATCGAAATGCGGCACGCGTCTTGGTTTGGTTGGATCACCGATCTTTCGTCAAAGGATCCTTATTACATTTTGCCGGTCATCATGGCTGCTTCGATGTACCTGGTGTCAAAGATGACGCCGATGACGTCAACCGATCCGCAGCAACAGATGATGATGAAGTTCATGCCCCTGACCTTTGCAGGGATGTTTATCGTGTTTCCGATATCGAGCGGGCTGGCGGTCTATATTTTGACGAGCAGCCTGGTAGGCATCGGGCAGCAGTGGTACCTGAACCGTACGCATCCGGTGACTGTGCCGGTGAAAGCAAAGGGCGGCAAGAAATCCTGAAGGCAAATATTTCGTTCGTAAAGCGCCTGGAAACGGTAATCTAGCCTGCTTGTAGCGGGGACGCTCAAGCTAGAGTAAACTACCGGGACGCTTTACGTCCCCGATGACCCAAAACCTGATTGAAGCTGGCCAACTGAATCGCGCAGCGGCAGCAGAGTCGTTGCAAAAGTTTCTGCGTGAACTTGTTGCCGCCGCAAAACTCGATCTAAAAATTAACGTGAGCGCGCTTGCAGCGGGTAGCGCTCCCGACGCCGGAGGCGCAGAAGTGTTCGCTGACCTGAGCGGACGCGACAAGGATCTGCTATTGGAGCGCGGCGCAGAATTGCTGTATGCCATCGAGCATCTGGCGCTGCGCGCGCTGCGACTGGAACCTCCGTGGCAAGACAAAATACTTTTGGATAGCGGCGGTTATCGCGCGTTGCGTATTGAAGAACTGCGGATGACTGCTCGTGTGGCTGCCGAGCGAGTGCAAACTTCGCGACAGCCCTTCAAATTGAATCCGATGAACGCGCGTGAACGGCGCATTGTGCACCTGGCATTGCAGGAATTTCCGGGCGTGCGCACGGAAAGCGTCGGAATGGGCGAACAGCGGCAAGTGGTGATTCATCCGGCGGATTCGAAAGCGGCGCATTGAGTTAGCGCACGGACGCCTGCAATCATCTTGCTTCCCAACCCTGCGAAATCACGTTGCCGGCGGCATCCAACTGCACCCGGTAAGTAAATGACGAGGGACGGTCCGAGCGGATCGGCGGAAAACGTAACTCCAGAATTTCCACTACGTACTCAGTTCCTTCCTTGTGAAACCTCGTGACGGGAAACCGATCGAACCACAACACCTTCTGTACTTCGGGTAATTGGCGCGCCCGCTGGACGAAATTGTTCGTGGGCGCATCCGGAAAGTATTTGTAGGTGAATGACGTCTGCGCTGCGCCGGCGGGGTCGGCGCCATCGGGAATTCCCGAAGGCTGTGATAAATCGGTGCGGAGTTCGTAAACGCCGCGCTGAGTGCGAATTAAACCGTCCCAATTCAAAATCGACGGCGGAAGCGGAAGCGCGCCGATGGACTCAACCTGAACGCCTTGAAACGCCGCGAACTTTTTGGTGCGCTCAAACGCTTTGTGATGCGCGACGACAGCTAACGTCAGATAACAACAGGCTGTGACGAATCCTGCGCGATTCCAGGTCGCGGCGCGAATATGAGTTCCCCATCCGCGCATTGCCGGGAGCAAAATCAACAGCGACAAAATCATAATAATTACACCGACGGCCGTGAGAGAAATCGGAGCGCCGACAATGCGCGCAAGCGCAGCCACGGAAAATGTGAGCAGCACAAAAACCAGCCACACCAGGAGTGCGCGGAGCCGGGCGACCTTTTCATCGCGATGAGTCCATGCAATGAACTGCGGAATGAGCAGAATGCCAGTGAAGCTGAAATCTACGATGAAAATTAAATCCCAAGCGGGGCGCGACCACTTCAGCGGTGACCAGATCATGGTGCCAAACGTGGTGACGAGGTCGAGCAAGATGTGGCTGAGGATTCCCACAGCATAGAGGAGCGCCAATATTGCGAAGGGCGGCGCATCCCACTGAAATTTGCGCGCAATCCAGCGAGTGAGCGCCGCGAGCAGCAAAGAAAAAATCGGCAGCATCAGCAACGAGTGAGTAATGCTGCGGTGCCAAGTAATCACGAGTAGGCGATCGTGAGAGAAAATATCACGCACGACGTCGAAGTCCGGAAAAATTGCGCCGAGCATCAGTGACCACGTAATGATGCGAGCCCGGTTCATGGGCTTCGACGGGAACATGTCGTCGCCCTTACAGAATGCTTTGCCGATCAATGCGCCTGCAATGCCGTGAGTGATGGTGTCCATAGTTGGAAGATCCGCGGAGTCAAAAAATCATGCGACGTAAATCAGAGGAGATTTCTTCAGAACAACGCTACCGACGCGGCTGGCTGTAACGCCGTGACGTTGCAGAGCATTCAGTGCGTCGGCCGCAGCTTCTGCTGCGATCGAAATCAGCAGGCCGCCGGAGGTTTGTGGATCGAATAGCAAATCGCGATATTCTTTCGAAACAGCGGTTGCAAATTCGGCGCAATCGCCAATAAATTCCCGATTATTTTTCAAACCACCGGGTAGATGGCCGTCCTTCGCGGCTTGCCGCGCCCCGGGTAAGTAACTCAACTGCGCGTGATCGAATTCGAACGAAGCCGTTTCAATTCCCTTTGCCGGATTTCCCAGAGCCATTTCGCGGGCGTGACCGAGCAAACCGAATCCAGTGACGTCAGTAACCGCATGAATGGGGTTTTCAAATTTTGTTTCCGATTCGATTTCGTGAAGCGCTTCGGCCGCGTCGCGATTGAGTGTACTCATAGAGTGAATCGCGGCGGAGACCGCATCAGCGGGAGCTTTGTCGTTCTTCAAGGCGGTTGAAATCACGCCCGTGCCGAGTGGCTTCGTAAATAAAAGCGCGTCGCCGGTGCGCGCGCCGACATTCTTCCAAACTCGTTTCGGATTGATCAGGCCAGTGACCGCGTATCCGAACAAAACATCTTCGTTGCGTACGGAGTGGCCGCCAATCACAGCGCATTTCGCTTCCACCATTTTCGACAGGCCCCCCTGCAAAACTTGCGTAAGTATTTCAGCATCCCCTTTTTCCGGAAAACCCACGATCGAGAGCGCGGAAATCGGACGGCCGCCCATCGCATAAACATCGCTCAACGAATTCGCGGCAGCAATTTCGCCGAAGGTGCGTGGATCGTCCACGATGGGCGTGAAAAAATCCACGGTTTGCACCAGCGCCGTATTTTCGTCGAGCAGATACACGCCTGCATCGTCGCTGGTTTCAAAACCAACGAGCACGTTAGGGTCAGTTTGCCGCGGCAATTGCCGCAAAACAGAGTCCAGCGTCCCGGGACTCAGCTTCGCTGCTCAACCGGCAGCCTTGGCCATCGACGTCAACTTCACGCGATCGGTCATCGAGCCTCCTGTTTTGCGTGCCGTGTGGCGCGCTTCAACATTATAGAGAGGATGCGAAAAGTTTGCGCAGTGTGTGTCGCGCCTTTCGCGGCCGGCTGCGAGTTGCGCTTTGTTTCGCGGACGTGGTTACATCATTCAGCGTTTTGGCGGTGCTTTCAACGATGCTCTGGACAATGCCTTGGGACTTCTGGTTGATTTTTGTGTTTCTGAGCGTCGTTCTGCCGTGGCGGGGACGCGAACGCATGCGGCGTTTTATGGCGCAGCCGGAAGTTTCTGGGCGAGAGCGCACCCAACTGTACTCTTCGACAATTTTATTTCAGTGGATGCTGGCAGTCATTGTGGCCTGGCGCGGGTTCGAGCGCGGTTTGACGGTCTCCCAGCTTGGCTTGGCGGTTGCCCGAGTACCGTCAATCATTCTGCTTACCTTAATCGGCGCAACTTTGATCGCCGGGGCACACTGGATGAATCTGAGGCGCCTGGCAGGTTCAAATCATCCGGCAGCCGAAAGACTTCGCGCCATGGCGGTGCGACTCTTCCCTCGCTCCGCAGCAGAAACTGTATTGTTTACGATATTGTCAATCACCGCCGGAATATGCGAGGAGTTCATCTTTCGCGGGTTCGTAATTGCGGCACTCTTTCGGGCAGGGCTCCCGGCTTGGGCTGCGGTTGTCGTGTCTTCGCTTATGTTCGGGATAGCGCATCTGTACCAGGGAAAAGGCGGTAGCGCTGGGACAGGAATTCTCGGAATCCTTTTCGCTTCAGTGCGAATCGCGTACCATAGCATTTTCCCCGTGGTAATCTGGCATGCGGTTCTTGACATCGTGGCAGGCATCGCTGGAGCGAGGTATTTTGCCACTCGCGCGGCGGGAGAGGCTGGCTTGAATTCCGGCCAACAATGACTCGCGTGACTCACTATTATGACAACTAGCGCGGCTTATGTACCCTCAAAGCATGCCATCGAACGCGCTTCAGGCGAATTTCAATTAACCCTAAGTGACTTTCAAGTCCAACAAATTCAACAATATACGAAGATTCTGTGGGCTTGGAATGACAAGGTAAATCTGACCGCGATTCGCGATCCACTGGAAGTCCTGTATCGCCACTTCTGTGAGTCGATGTTCGGCTCTACTCTAGTGCCTGTGGAAAACTGTCGGCTCGCCGACGTAGGCTCCGGAGGTGGTTTTCCGGGCATTCCGCTGAAAATTATCCGGCCGGCTCTGCACGTTTTTCTTGTGGAATCGAACGTAAAAAAGGCTACCTTTTTGGCGGAAGTTGTTCGAGAGCTTGGACTTACGGATACTCGAGTGCTTGTGAGCCGGTACGAGGAGCTGGGCGAGGAAGTGGCCCCGCTGGATGTCGTTTGCTCGCGTGCTTTAGGGGATTTTCCAAATTTCTTAGCCTGGGCGGCATCTCCACGCGTGGCGGCGAAGCAGGTGCTGCTCTGGCTCGGGGGTCGGGACCTCGATGAGGTTCGCGCTCAGCCGTCGTGGGTATGGTCTGAGCCAATTTCGGTCCCGAAATCGTTGCAGCGCTTCTTACTGCTGGGTAGTCGCATCGACTAGCTTTGCTTTTGCGCCGTTTATTTTCGTGTCTGTTCGGTTTCGAAGGCGTTCAAGGCTCTCAAGACAGTTTCGGGCCTTTTTGGACCTCGAAAGAACAAGAAATCAAGAGAACTTTGCCGAGATTCCGGAGTCGCTCCGGGTCTCGCGCCAAATTACTGATCGCAGCCGAGCCTGTCAGTTTATCACTGTAACTACATGAAGACAATGCATGTTATTGTCATTATGCCGATGAATGAATCTGGCCACCGCAGAAACTTAAATGACACGTGTTCAATTTTAGCGAGAAACGGTTGATCAATATATCAAAATATCAAAGGTTTTTTTTGTTTGGATTGTGCGAATTTTGTTCGTCGTTCCACGTGGAACAAACTTCTGCGACACCTTTCGGTGCAGCTTTCTCTCGCCGTAACTGTAGCCGTTCGGGCGAAACGAGTTTCATAATTTTGTTTCACGTGGAACCGTTGTGCATGGTGACAAATGTTTAACGAGCCAAATTGTTTCACGTGGAACGATTCCGTCCGTGGAACCGCGCCAATAGCCGCGCGCTCTGCACTTCTTCAACAGATGCACATTTGTTCCACATGAAACATCTTGCATGTGAATATATACTTTGCTAAATTTTCGCCACACTGAAAACTGGAGGAGATTTGGCAAGGATTATCGCGGTTGCGAATCAAAAAGGAGGCGTTGGAAAGACTACGACTGCTGTCAACCTTGCCGCCTGCCTCGCTGCCGCCGACCAGCCCACATTGCTTGTCGACTGCGACTCACAGGCAAATGCCACGGCCGCAATCGGCTTTGCCAAGGATCCATCCCGTAGAACCCTTTATCACGCGCTCATTTTGAATGAACCATCCGAGAAAATTATCCAAAAGTCGCAAGTACAGGGCTTAGATGTCGTCCCCGCCGACAAGAATCTGGCCGGGGCCGCAGTTGAGCTCGTAACTTCAGAAAATCGAGAGTACCGGCTGCAAGCTTTTTTGGGCCCGCTATTAGGCAACTATCGCTTTGTTGTCCTCGATTGCCCGCCGGCCCTCGACTTACTTACGCTGAACGGACTTGTAAGCGCGAACGCCGTCCTGGTTCCCATCCAATGTGAATATTTGGCGCTCGAGGGTGTTTCTGAGCTCCTGGACACTCTTATGCGAATCCGGCGAACGTTGAATCCAAACCTGGAAATCGAAGGCATTTTGCTGACAATGTACGACGAGCGGACGACATTATCCCGTCAGGTAGCAACAGATCTTCGTAGTTTTTTTGGCGCACAGATATTTCAGAGCGTGATTCCGCGCAATGTACGCTTGGCGGAAGCGCCTAGTTTCGGTAAGCCTATTATTTTCTACGACATGCACAGTAAAGGGGCCGAGGGTTATACACAACTCGCCCAGGAGGTGATTGCCAATGCCGAGAAACGCCTTGGGACGGGGGCTCGGAGCGCTCATTCGGGAGCCTGAATCGACCGCGCCTGCCGCAAATCCACAGCCCCACCCGCAGGTTGCCACCGTTGGCACAGCTGCTGCTCCTGCGCGCGAGCCTATCCAGCAAGGACCGCAGGAAGTCGATATTGACCTCGTTGAGCCGAGTCCATATCAGCCCAGAACGCGATTCCGCGAAGAAGCACTCGACGAGCTCGCTCGTTCGATCCAAGCCAGCGGCATTATTCAGCCCATCGTAGTCCGTCCGATTGGAAGTCGGTTCCAGTTGATCGCCGGCGAGCGCCGTTGGCGAGCTGCGCAACGGGCGGGACTAAAGAAGGCTTCGGCCATCGTACGGCAGGTTTCGGACGAGCTAGCGCTCGAAATGACGCTGGTTGAAAATATTCAGCGCGAAGATCTGAATCCGATCGAAGCAGCACGGGCATTTGAACGCTTGATGGATGAATTTCAACTGACACAGGAATTGGTCGCCGAACGAACAGGCAAGGATCGCGCAACGGTGGCAAACGCGGTTCGTTTGCTAAAGCTGGAGCCGACCATTCAGGACTGGATTGAAGAAGGGAAGCTCAGCGCCGGGCACGGGCGGGCGCTGCTGGCGGTAATTGATCCGCAATTGCGCATGCGCTATGCGCAACGAGCCGCGCGAGGCGGATTGACGGTGCGGCAAATCGAACGCCTGGCTTCGCGCCACGCACGCGGCCGAAAAGATAAATCTGAGGTTCATGTGGATCCGAACATTCGCGAAGCGCTGGACGAACTTCAGCGCCATCTTGGCACAAAAATTTTGTTGCGCCAGCGAACGAAATTGCGGCCGGGACAACTGGTTCTGGAATATTATGAAGACGCGCAGTTGATGGGACTGTACGATCGCTTGATGAAGTAGCGGATCGCCGCAAATATTTTCGCAAAAAAAGAGCACTGCCCATTCGTTCAGTAGTTGAATTCGACAACTCGCCGCAGCAGACGCGTTGACTTGCTCGCGCATCCAGCTAGAGTGACAGTATCGGTTGGAGTGGCGCCGACGCGAATTTTTGGGAGTGTGGGAATTTTATGGCATGGAAATGGCCCGGCAGTTCTACCAGTGGCAGCGGCGAAGAGTGGACCGGATTTATCGATCAGGGTGTGACGATGGAAGGCACGCTACAGGTCACAGGAACGTTTCGCGTTGACGGAAATGTTAAAGGAAACATTATTTCGGAACAGACTTTGATTCTTGGCGAGAACGCCAAAGTCGAAGGCCAGATCGAAGGAAATCGCGTGGTCATCGCGGGACGCTATGACGGCGTGATTTTTGCGAAGGGCCGCGTCGAAATTCAGGCCAAGGGCGTAGTGACGGGCGAAGTTCATTCTCCTTGCCTAGTGATCGATCCGGGCGGAATTTTCGACGGCCGCTGCCATATGCTGGCATCCTCCGATACATCTACCAGCGCAAGCGTCACCATTCCGATTCGCGCTCTCAACCACGCTTAATTATTTAATTACGTTCAACAGTTTGACAATTAGTTCTTCGTTGAGGTAAGTTTCTGTAGCAGGGCGTTAGCCGGGAAGAGACGTCTCCCTTTTCCAGCGCAGACACGGCAGCATCGTGCTTTCCGGCAGCTTGGTTCGCGAGAGCCAGCTTCCGGAAAAAACCGAACGGCCCACTCCAGTTCCTTAATCGCATCCGCGGTGCGTCCCGTAGCGCGATAGAGTTCGCCCAAGTCCCGGTGACACAGAAACGCGTACGAATCCAGCCGCAGACCTTTTACCAGCGGCGCTTCCGCTTCGGTCAAATTGTTTGCTCGCAAATAGAGATCGCCCAAATTGCATTGTTCGGCCGCCGATTCTGGATGCAGCTGCGTAAGCCGTTCTTGGGCCTCGACAGCTGCAGGCCATTCTTTACGTTGGCTACTTCACTGCGAGTGCGGCTTGAAGCTCGGGCTGATCGGCGAGAAGAGAATCCAGGGTAGATTCCGCATCCGCGAGGAGCCCTCGCTCTCGTTGCGCGATAGCTAACCAGTATTGCGCGTCATATTGATTATTCTGCTTGGTGCCACGCGCCCCCAAATCCTTTGCCGCATCCGCATACTTCATGCCGTCACGGCATCCTAGAAGTATCGGCGCACGACGTCAATCTCACGGCATCATTTCCCTATATTTATCGCGCGGCATTGACACCTACGAAAGCCGCGATTATCGTCAATTACTGGAAAATTTTGAAAGGGGCACGACCAGAAACTGTGAAAGTCCTGGTAATCGGAGGCGGCGGACGCGAGCATGCTCTAGTGTGGAAGCTTCGCGAGAGTCCACGCGTTAAAAAAATCTGGTGCGCTCCTGGAAATGGCGGCATCGCTGAAGACGCGATTTGCCTTCCGGTTGAGGCTAACGATGTTGAAGGACTGGTGGCACTCGCGGAAAAGCTGCGCCCAGATTTGACGGTCATAGGGCCTGAGTTGCCGTTGGTACGCGGCTTAAGCGACGCTTTGCGCGCACGGAATCTTGCGGTCGTCGGCCCGTCCCAGATCGCGGCGCAGCTTGAAGGAAGCAAGATCTTCTCGAAGCAATTTCTTGCCCGGCATTCGATCCCCACAGCCAAACTCTATGGCGAATTCGCGACTCCTGATGAAGCTTACGCGGCGCTCTTTGACGTTCCCTATCCTGTCGTGGTGAAAGCAGACGGCCTGTGCGCGGGCAAAGGCGTCCTGATGGCGCAATCGGAGAGCGAAGCCCGGGATTTCGTCACGCGGGCAATGCTCATACAGGAGTTCGGCGCAGCTGGTAAGCGCGTAATGCTCGAAGAGACGCTCGATGGCGATGAACTCTCGTTTATCATCGTGACCGACGGCGATAAGTATGCAGTGCTAGCTCCCACGCGCGACCATAAGCGCGTCTTCGACGGGAATCGCGGTCCCAACACCGGCGGAATGGGCGCTTATTCCTCGGACGATTTGATGTCACCGCAACTACAGGCGACGATCCAAAAGACGATTGTGGAGCCTACGCTAACCGGCTTAGCCACGGACGGCATCCGCTATCAGGGATTTCTATATATAGGCTTGATGCTGACCAACGAGGGGCCGAAGGTGTTGGAGTTCAATTGCCGGTTAGGTGACCCGGAGTCGCAGGCGATCATGGCGAGGGTGGATTTTGATCTTGCGGAAGAGCTGGTAAATCTGGCTACACGACGGTTCAATCCCGGCGAATGGAAATGGAAGCCAGGCGCAAGTGCTTGCATTGTCATTGCCTCAGGGGGATATCCAGGAAGATTTGAGGCGCGAAGGGTCATTCGAGGCCTAACCAGTATTACAGGTAATTCCGGTGTTAAGGTTTTGCATGCCGGAACTCGCCTTCAGGGTGATGTGCTCGTCACGAGCGGCGGCAGAGTTCTGGGCGTGACCTCATTCGGGCCTACGCTTGAGGCGGCGCTTTCCAGCGCATACGCTGCGGCGTCGAAAATTCACTTCGACGGCATGCACTACCGAACCGACATCGGCGGCGGAGTTGGCAAAGTCCGCTCGGCCAGGGATTGAAACAATGGCTTCAGTCGCCCATTTATTTCGTGCGCCAAAGCGAAGGCTACCTATGGAACAGGCCGAAGCTGTGGAAGTGGTCGCAGACCTGGGTTTCGCGGGTTGCGCGCACGCTCGAAAGAATAGCAACCGCCAAGTGCTGCTGGTGGACAGGGAAACGCTGGATGCGATGGAACTTCGTCCAGGCGTTATCCGCGAAAACATTACAACCGAAGGATTGAACGTCAACGGTCTGGCGTTGGGCGAACGATTGCGCATCGGAGCCGTTCTCCTGCAAGTAAGCGCTGTTTGTACACCGTGCGATCAACTGGAAAAGGTTCGCACCGGCTTGCGCCGAGCGATGTACGGCAGGCGCGGCATGTTATGCCGCGTTCTGGAAGGCGGAACACTTCGTGCGGGCGACGCAATCCAGCGGGTCGCCGTGGCCTCCTCCTGACTCAGCAGAAAATTTCGCAAGAAAACTACTGCGGCGGGTCGGCCCTGCGTCGTAGGGATGGCGCTTCAGCCGGACGATTCTTGTCATCTTTTGCTTTTTCGATCGGCTCGTTCGGCGGCAGAATCCATTGAAACCCGTGCTCTCCTTCATAGGTTCCCATAACGAAATGGCGGTCTGGATAGATTAAAGGCACTGCCGCGCGTATAAAAGTGTTGGCGTCTTCCCTGGAAGCCTTTTGCGCTTGTCCGTTGCTGATGAGCGTCACAGCCTTCGAAAGTTTTATATCGGACTTGGCGAGCTTTTCGAGGGTCGGCTCATTGCCTTCGAGCAGTTGCTGAAGCGAAGGGCCTTTGCATGCTCCTGGATAACACGTTTCCACAAGCTTGCGCGGTTGGTGTTTTTCCGGCGGATAAATTTGTTCGAAACGGGGACGCAGCACGCGGGTCTGCCAAAAGTCTCCGCGCGAAGCCATGTTTGTCTGCGTCATGCGATATTCAACAGTCCACACTTCGGGCCCATAGTCGCGCGGACCGAATCCGATGACTACCAGTTCGAAAAGGGGCTGGTCGGGCGGGAAATCTAGCTTGTGATGCAGCCGGGCCGCGAGCGGCGTCAATTTTTCGAGAAACGCGACTCCCATCTGTTCCAGGTCGGCTTCCGCTTCGCCGGCGTAGCTGCCCTGGTAGCGCGGATCCGGCGTTCCGGTGCGCGTGTAACCTTTGTCCAGTCGAATGGGATTGGGATCAGCCGGGATTCGCCATTCCGATGAGCCGAAAAGTACCGCGACGTGGCGGCCGTCGACCGACATCACGCGCGGAGGCGCGGAGCCTGCTTCGATCGGTTCGTCCAGCGCGACGAAAGTGATGCTTTCCGGGGTGGCGTGAATAATCACTCGGCCACCGGCCAACGTCGCAACGATCTCGTCGTCTTTGTCTTGTGCGGATGCGGGAACAGAAACAGCCACACCCAAGATGGAAATTAGGAGCAAGGCAAAGCTATATCGGAAGCATTTGTAGCTGGCGACGCCCTCGTATGCTTTATGGCCCATTGCTTACAGTTTACTCCTGCTCGTCCGCGCTTGAAGGAGAATCGCCTTCCGTCAGAAGTATCGTCGCAGAGACGCTTCCAGTAAATTCCGGTAAAATAGACTCCCAATAAATCAGCGAGGGAAATAGGCATCTATGTCATTCAAAAAGACTAAAAGCATCATGCATGGCGGCAAACGCGTGAGCGAAATTCTCGAAGCGCATCAGCTTTTTTTCTCCGGCAAAGATGGCGGCGTACGCGCGGACCTAAGCGGAGCGAATTTGCGTGCCGCGGATCTGAGCGGCGCAAATCTAAGTGGCGCGTCGCTACCGAACGCAAATCTCGAAGGGGCGGACCTTCGCAAAGCTAAGCTGGCGCATGCTGACCTTACCGGCGCCAATCTGCGCAAAGCCGACCTGCGCAACACCGACTTAACGGAAGCAAACTTGGCTGGAGCGAACTTGCAAGAGGCGCAGGCGAGCGGCGTGGAGTTTTTCCGCTGTGATCTCTCCAACACGAATTTCCAGCGCGCGCTTCTTCGCAACGCGAATTTCCGTATGGCCAATATCAACGGCGCAAAATTCTCCGGCGCGGATATGGGCGTCGCTATCTTGCGCGAAACGGATCTGACGGGTGCGGACTTGTCTGGCGTAGACCTCTCCACGACGCTGATGCCGCGCAACTTTCCATCGGCAAAGTCGGCCTCAGCGCAGGCCGGAACTAAGTCCGCCTGAGATTCTTCACATTTTCAACTCGTAGTTTCAACACGTAGATATTGCCGTGAACGCGTGGTAGCCTCTCGCTAAGCCCGTCATCTGGAGTTCCGTGCCTACAGCCAGCGCACAACTCGATCGTCCTGCCGTGCGCGAGCGCGTTCTTGAGATCTTGCGCTGCCTCTTGACCGAACTCGGCAGCGGAGGCGCCCTGCCAATGCTGGGGCCATCCTCGCATTTCGATCGCGAATTAGGTTTGGGCAGCCTGGAGCGTGTGGAACTGCTTGCACGACTGGAAGCGGAGTTTGCGATTCGCCTGCCCGACCGCGTCGCAGCGGAAATCAATACGCCGGAAGAACTCACCGAAGCAATCCTTGCAGCGCCTGAAAAGAGTGTGCAATTTGACGAAGCGCCATCGGCTCTGCGTGCTTCGCTTAGCACCAATCAACTGCATCGCGCTGCTCCGGACGAAGACATCTTCACAACGCAAACACTAATCGACGTTTTGCGCTACCGCGCGCTGCATGACGCTGACCGCACCCATCTGCACATTGCGGAAGACTCAGACACCGACGACAAAACTGTGACGCTGACATTTGCCGAACTCTACTCCGCGGCGCAAAGCTGTGCCGCAGAGTTGGCACGGCGCGGCGTTCTTCCTGGCGGGCGGGTTTCATTGATGTTGCCTACCTCGCGGGCATTTTTCGTTTGCTACGCCGGTATTCTGCTGGCCGGCGCAATTCCCGTTCCGATTTATCCGCCGTTTCGCGCGGACCGCATCGAAGAGTACGCGGAACGCCAATCAGCCATTCTCAACAACGCGGGAACTTGCCTGTTGCTAACTTTTCGGCGCGCGGAAGCCGTGGCGAAATTGTTGAAGCCGCGCGTTCGTTCACTTGAATCGGTCGCCGACGCGGAGAAACTTCTGGCAACTGCGGACAAGGCTCCGCCTCCCGCACCTGGCGCGTTGCCCGCGCATCTTTCCGGCAGCCGCGTACGCAAAGGCGGCGATGTCGCGCTGCTACAGTACACATCGGGCTCGACTGGCGATCCCAAGGGCGTTGTGCTGACGCACGCCAACCTCCTGGCGAACATTCGCGCGATCGGCGAAGCGGTGCAGTTGACTTCGGAAGATGTTGGCGTCAGCTGGCTTCCGCTCTATCACGATATGGGCTTAATCGGTGCGTGGCTCACGCTTCTGCATTACGGCATTCCGTTGCGCGTAATGTCGCCACTCGCGTTCCTTACTCGACCGGAACGATGGCTGCACGCGTTTCACAAGCATCGCGGAACACTTTCCGCTGCTCCCAATTTTGCGTACGAGCTAGCCGTTCGTAAAATTGCGGACAAGGATATCGAGGGACTCGACCTGAGTTCGTGGCGCGCCGCGTTGAACGGCGCGGAGCCTGTAAATCCGGACACTCTCGAACGCTTCGAACAGCGCTTCGCAAAATACGGTTTCCGCCGCGAGGCGCAACTGCCGGTGTACGGCCTCGCTGAAGCTTCGCTTGCGGTGACGTTTCCGCCTCTCGACCGCGGCCCGCGCGTCGATGTTATTGATCGCGAAATTTTCAGCGCGCAAGGACGTGCGGTTGCCGCTCCCGGAAATGCCAACGCAATCGCTTTCGTGTCCTCCGGCAGAGCAGTGCCAAATCATGAAGTACGCGTTGTGGATGACGCTGGCCGCGAAGTCGCCGATCGCACCGAAGGTTTCCTGTGGTTTCGCGGTCCATCCGCGACCAGCGGCTACTACGATAATCCGAAAGCAACGGCAAAGCTGTTTCCTCTTGGCCCGGCGACTGATGGCGAATTCGCGTGGGTGGACACGGGCGATCGTGCATATCGCGCCGATGGCGAAATTTTCGTCACCGGCCGCTTGAAGGACATCATCATCAAGGGTGGCCGCAATCTTTATCCCCACGAAGTCGAGGAACTCGCGGGACGCGCCGCAGGAATACGCAAAGGCTGTATCGTGGCGTTCGGTCTAAAGGATTTCAGCAGCGGCACGGAGAAATTGGTGATCGTTGCGGAATCGAGGGAAACGGATCCGTCCCGCCGGTCAACGATCGCCGCCGCGGTCACCCACGAAGTGTCGCAAGGACTGGGGCTTCCGCCGGATCGCGTCGAATTAATTCCTCCAGGCAGCATTCCCAAAACGTCCAGCGGAAAATTGCGGCGCGAAGAGACGCGCGAACTGTACCTGCGAGGAACTCTCAGCGGGAAAAAAAGGCCCGCGTGGCTGCAGATTGCGCGCCTTGGCACGTCGGGAGCCGTAAAGAATATATTTCGAGGCGCGATGGCGGGTGTGCGTCGCGGCCTAGAAATTTTGCATGGGCTGTATTTTATTGCCCTCTTCATACTCTGCATCATTCCAGCGTGGGCGGGCCTGTTGTTCTTCCGCGACCATCGCGCTGCGGGACGCTACACTTCAGCGGCCTTGAAATTTCTGTTTTTCCTCTCGGGCACGCGCGTTCGAGTTGTAGGCAAGGAATTCATGGATACGCCTGGCGCGAAAATTTATGCTTCGAATCACACCAGTTATTTCGACGTGCTTCCTTTGATGATGGGCCTCGGAGTGCCCTACCGATTCATTGCTAAAGAAGAAGTCCGCAAGATGCCGTTCATCGGTACATTTCTGCGCAAAATGGGCCATCTTTCTTTTGTACGCACCGATGCGAACGCGCGCCGCGACGCCGCGCAACAAATTGAAGCCTGCGTGCGCCACGGCGATTCAGTTTTCGTTTTTCCGGAAGGCACGTTCGTCTCAGAAGAAGGCGTCCGGCCTTTTCAGCTCGGCGCATTCAACGCGGCAGTCGCCACCGGGGCACAGGTGGTGCCCGTTTCGCTTGCCGGTACGCGTCGTTTTCTTCGTGATGGGACATATCTTCCGAGGCCCACGTCTGTGACCATCACGCTTTCGGCGCCTGTACGGCCGAAAACTCCGGAGCCTGATTCCTCCGACTGGCACGAAGTCGTCCGTCTGCGTGACGCTACCCGTGAACAGATTGCGCGCCATTCTGACGAACCGCTGCTCTAAAAAAGTTCCCGCTCATACGCATATATATCTCTGTAAAGAAACACTTTATACTCCTGATCTTTGCAACTTTCACAGCTCGCGTCGCATCTCTTTAGACAACACAAATTTGAACTTGCGTATCGCCGCTTCCCTGCCTGAAGCGCGCCGCGCACGTGAAGCCGCGCATTCTGGCGCGCGCTCGCGCGATAAAACATCCATTTGGAGGAACTATGAAATTGAAGGTCGTAGTGTGCCTATTGGCTTTTGTTTGGCTCTTCGGCGCGGCAGCACAAGCGCAGGACGTGTCGAAATTTGACGTGTTCGCGGGATACTCCTACGTGCGCGCAAATCCTGCCACTTCTGGAATCGATAGTTTCAGCATGAATGGCGGCAGCGCATCGCTCGCCTATAATGCAAATAACTGGCTCAGCGCAGTCGCCGATTTCGGCGGCTATCACACCAATAATATTCTTGGCACCGAAATTGACGGGACACTCTCCACTTATCTTTTCGGCCCGCGCATATCCTATCGCCACGATTCACGAATCACTCCGTTCGGCCAGGTGCTCTTCGGCGTTGCGCACATCGGTGGCGATAACGGATTGGCATTTTCCACTTCGAATAATTCTTTTGCCATGGCGATCGGAGGCGGCGTGGACTTCAAGGTCTCCCACCGTTTTTCGATTCGTCCAGTGCAGGTGGACTACCTGATGACCCATTTCAACGAACTTGGCTTGGGAGCGCAAAATCAAAACAACCTGCGCGTTTCCACGGGCGTGGTCTTCCACTTCTAAATTAGCTTTTACGGACAACTGGCTCCGACGGTCATTCCGACCCTGGTCCGTCATTCCGAGCACGGCGAGGAATCTCTCTTGCCGATGCTTGATCCATCTTCGATTTCGGTTGCCCGGTGCAGGCACAAGGGGCCCATGCGGCAGGCGTGGGCCCGGTGCACCTTTTACTCCCTTGGCAGCTGCATGCAACGTACGGCGCTCCACTGCGTGGACTCGGTTCACTGCAGCGTGTAAATGACTGTGATGAAAGTGTCGATCTCCACAGGCTGTCCATTCAAATATGTCGGTCTGTAGTGCCACTGCCTCACAGCGTCCAGCGCAGAACTGACGAACAGTGGATCGCCACTCACGACTTGCAGTTCTTGTACGCTTCCGTCCGTCCCGATCAATGCATGCAGTTCCACCTTGCCGCTTCTACGGGTTTGTCGCGCCAGCGGCGGGAATAAAGGTTCAATGCGGCGAGTTAATAACGCCGGATCGATATGCGATTCATGTATCCGCTGGTTCTCGTGAGTAACCTCTTCAGTGCGAGGCGGTTGCGGCCGCGAGTCTAGAATTGGGATCCCATAAGCGTTTCCGTTGCCGGTTGAGTTGGTAATAGCTCCGGGAATCTCTGGCTCGCCCTGGACATCTTCGCGCTCGAGAATTCGAACCGTCGGCGGAATTTTGGTCGGTTGGAAGCAATAAAGGCAACGCACAATATGGGTGGTCCCGGTTGACGGCTGAGTTGGCTGCCGTGGAGCTGGGCTATTCCGATATGGTGGAATTGGCACCACAAGTTTCCCGACCAGTTCCGCGGGCTTCGCAAACAGCGGCGCAATCACAAAAACTGCCAGCGCCGCGCTTTGTAACGCAACAGAAATTCCCACCGCACGACGTTTAATTTTTCTTTCTCGCGCGGTCTCTTCCTCGTCGCCTTCCACCAGGCACCCGCTAAATGCGCCTGGGCACAGCTCCGCCTTTACTCGTTCTCCGCTGGACATCACACACCTCCAAAGAGAAATTCTTGCGAGGTTCAGATTTGCCGCGCCAGCTTCCGCGAGTTTTCAGGGCTTGTGCTTATAAGCTCTGAGCTAAAAAGTTGCCTTGCGGTCTCTGGCGCGGCGCTCGCAGGGATGTGAGGTGCGCGCGTCCTCATGCATCTTGGACACCGCCTGGATAGTTCGGTTCCCCGAATTATTTGCCGTCCTTATGATGCGACCTGGCGTACTTCGCTAGACGCGCTCCGGGCCGTCGGCCACGCCCGGGCATCGGGTTCCTTATAAGTACCGTCCTTTCTGCGTAATACACGATTTTTGTAACGTTTTCGCTCTTCACTGCATCTGTGTAGAAGGACGTGGATCCAATTCACGGGTGACCGTTAGCGGTCATCGGAGGGCTTTCCATGGAACGGCATAATCCCGAAACAATCGGGGTGCGCCGCACCGGCTGGGCAGCTCTGGACCGCGATCCGCAGCTGGACACAGTAGAATTTCATTGTCCCCACTGCGGCCACCGCGATCAGAAGAATGCCCGCCGCGAGCGCACTCAATATCACTTTACAGACGGCTTTCTGCAGGATTTACAAGGCGAAGCCACGCAGTGCCACTCTTGCAAACGCTATCTTCGCGTAGTTCCCATTATCTTGCTGCATGATCAGGATGAGACACGGCGCTTCGCTGCAGTTTTCGCAGACGAGCCGTTGGCTGTCGCAGGCTGATTGCAAACAGACACGATCGGCAACAAAAAGCGCCCCGATTTATTTCTCGGGGCGCTTTTGCTTTGGTTCAAATTTTCAGTTGCTGGCTTTACACTTAGCGCCAGCGACGCAACCGCGCATCCCAGTAGCGATGCCGAGGCGCGTAGTAACCGTAGCGATACCGCGGTCCAACGACGTACGCTGGGCCGACATATGCTGGGCCAACGTACGCGCGTCCCCAGTAAGGCGCAGGCGGTGCGTAGTATTCGCCTACCACTACGGGTCCGCCGAATCCCACAACGACCTGCGGCCTGGCGGATGCAGTGCCTGCTCCCAGGAAGGCCAAAAAGCCCCCATCAATGCAACTCCCAATACCACTTTCCATGCCACACCGCTTTTAGCTTTCGCCAGTAGTTTCATTTTGTCCTCCCAACCTGCTGGTAAAACACAGGCTTGCAGAAAAGGTTGCAGCTCCCCTTCCCACGTTGAAGGCGTTGAGGACAAGGACTGTGAGTGATAGATCTACGAGAACTCCTATTCATGAAAACGAAAAGCGCTACGTCCGCTCGGAGCGCTTTCGACTTCATCGTCGGGCTGAATTTCTATGAGTTACTGGTGATCGTGGTCATGGTCGCGGTCATGATCGTGGTGGTCATGGTCGTGATCGTCCCAGTCGCGATCACTGTGCCAGCGGCTGCCTTCCACGTCCCACCACCTATGCGAGTGTGCCCAGCAGTATTCCCGCGCGTTATGTAATTCCATTCGCGCGTGTTGCGCCTGTCTGCTCTCGTAACCGTGGTGCTCGATGGCCTCGTGCAGATGGTGGTCGGCTTTGACGATGCGCTCCTGGCAATCTTCAGCTTTGGCGATTCCCGCTCCCGCAAACAATGTCAAACCGGCAGCCAATACCATCGTTCCGACGATGGATTTCCAGTTTCCCAGGTCGATTCGATGTCGCATATCTTTACTCTCCCGTTAGAGTTTGATGTTGCTTCGAAGGCTCCCCTCAAAATACTCTGGACCATGTTTCATCGCCATACAGCGTAACGGGTAGCCGCAACGGCGAAGCTTTGTAAGTGGTTTGTGCATCCAAGCCTTTTCAGTACGCCTGCAGCACCGGATCCACTTCCATGTGGTATTTCTCCAATCCCGAACGGATCACATCAAACGCATCGTCCACATTGTCCGCAAACTGCAGCAGTTTGTACTCAGCCTCATTGATCGTGCCCCAGCGCGCCATGGCTTTCCAGTTCAACACTTCATCCCAATATTTTTTCCCGTAAATCAAAATCAAATTATCCTTTGGCAATTTCCCCGTTTGCAGCAGCGTCATCATTTCCCATAGCTCGTCCATGGTTCCAAAGCCGCCGGGAAAAACGATCAGGGCTTTCGCCAGCTGGGCAAACCACAGCTTCCGCATAAAAAAATAATGAAAATTAAAACTCAGTTCCGGGCTGATGTAGGGATTCGCAAACTGTTCGTGTGGCAGCTCGATCGAAAGTCCGATGGACTTACCACCCGCCTCATAAGCCCCACGGTTTGCCGCCTCCATGATTCCCGGCCCACCGCCCGAGCAAACCACGAATCGCCGCGGCCTGGGACCCAACGACATCGCCCACGTAGTGATCTTGTGCGAGAGTTGCCGGCACTCTTCGTAATAGCGTGACATTTCCAGCGCGTTTTTTGCCGCAGTCAACGCTTGCCTGTGCCGTGTCTTGGCCTCCGCGCTCTTGCCCGCCTTCGCCTTTTTCAGGCGTTGCAGCCGCGCCAACGCATCTTCCTTCGAATGAATTCGCGCTGAACCAAACATGACAATAGTGTCACCGATTCCTTCGCGTTTTAATTGCGCCAGCGGGTTGATGTATTCCGCCAGAATTCGCAGCGGCCTTGCCGGCGTGCTCTCCAGAAATTTCGGATCCTCGTGCGGCGCTTTCGGCGCATGCTGCGGCTTCGGCTTCACTGGCTTCGCGGACATTCCCTGCCTCCCAACCCGGTTAGACGAACTTTCATTGTAGGTAGAGTCGCCCACCGCGGCAACGCCGCGACCTCAACCAGCGTCGAATTGAGTACACTCAGTAGCATAGCCAGTCTTGCTTACCGTGAACGGGCTGTGCGCGGTGTCAGCATCACCCCGGCTTGAGAAAGCAGCAATGACTGACAAACTGCTCCGATCAACCGTTCTGGCTCTTACTGCTCTGTTGTGTTCGATCTATGCCCAATCTGTCATGGCTCAGGCTCCCGAAGGCCCGCTTCCTCCTCCCCCGGCGGGCACACGGATCCAATCCACTCCTCCCGATAACCTCGCGAAAATCAGTGCGCGCGTTACGTTAGTCAACACGCCAGTCACCGTGCGCGATTCGAATGGCGGCATGATTCACGATCTCGAGGAGCATGATTTTGTCGTCACCGATAACGGCGTACCGCAAAAAATAACTCATTTCGATGTCGGCGGCGATCCGATTTCGCTCGTCCTGCTGGTCGAGACCAGTTCCCGCATCGATTCATTTCTGCCGCAGCTTCGCAAAACCGGCATTCTCTTCAGCGAACAAGTGATGGGTCCCGAAGCCGAAGCAGCCGTGATCGGATTCGACGCTTCCGTGAAAGTGCTGCAAGGGTTTACGGGCAGCCACGACGCTGTCGAGGCCGCATTTTCCGGACTCAAAACCGATGAATCTGCAATCCATCTGTTCGACGCCATGGCTGCTGGCGTAGAGATGCTCTCCGGCCGGCGCAAACCAGCCAACGAATCGTCAGTGCCCGGCCGCCGCGTTCTTCTGATTATTTCCGAGGCACTCGATACCGGCAGCGACTCGCGGCTCGGCGAAGTGTTGCGTCGTGCGCAACTCGAAAACATCACGATTTTCAGCGTTGGACTTTCCACGACGCGCGCTGAGCTGCAGTCTAAGCCGCGCGAGAATGCGCCGACTCCTATTACGCCGCCCGGAACCTACGGCATGCCCGGACCTCCGGGAACCGTGCCTACGCCTGGCGCTGGCAACAACCAAGGCTTTGATCTGATTGCCCTCGCGCAAGTGCTCGTCGAACACACCAAGAGCGCCGCCACGAAGCACTCTCTCGAAGTCGGCGCGGTAGCCACGGGTGGCGGCTATTACCCCACGTACAAAGGCCGGTCGATCGAAAGCGCGATAGACGAAATCGGTGGCGAACTGCACTCTCAATACATGATCAGCTATGTGCCAAAATCCAGCTCCGGCAACGGCCAGGACTTCGGCTATCACCAGATTTCCGTTTCACTCGTCGCGGACAAAGCCCAAGGCAAAAAAATAACCACGCGCCCCGGCTACTACATTCCCCCGCCCGGCTCGTAGGACCCGTTTCTCAGTTTGAGATCACCTTTGTCGTCCGATTCGTCCAAACTAACCGCGGTCGTCCTGAGCCAACCCGATAAGGATTCACGAAGGTTCTGAACCGTCAAATCTTGCTACTCTTTTGCGTTGTGGCTTTCGGAAATTACTGATGGAAAATCCGCCAAATGTATTCTCGCTGCGGCTAGCGACGTCAGCCGACGGACCAGCTCTGCACGCGTTGATCGAAACCTCCGTCCGCGTTTTGCAGAAACACGATTACACCCCGGAACAAATCGATGGCGCGCTCGGCACGCTACTCGGCCTCGATACTCAACTCGTCGCCGACGGAACCTACTTTGTCGCGGAAGCCAAGGCAGCGTGCGCAAGAATCATTGTAGGCTGCGGCGGCTGGAGCCATCGCAAAACGCTCTTCGGCAGCGACCATGCTCCGATTCGTCAAAACGAATTTCTCAATCCCGCGACCGACGCCGCAAAAATTCGCGCTTTCTTCATCCATCCCGATTGGGCGCGTCGCGGCCTCGGCAGCAAAATTCTGGAAGCCTGCGAATCCGCCGCCCGCGCCGCGGGCTTCTCCCGCTTCGAAATGGGCGCTACGCTCACTGGCGTTCCACTCTACTTAGCCCGTGGCTACCAGATCGTCGAGCGCATCGAAGTCCCCCTGCACAACGGCGCTGCGCTGCCAATCGTCCGCATGGCCAAGTCCGACGGGCAGGGGTAGGGGCGCAGCTTGCCCAGGCGTCAGCCTCTTAGACTTCCGGGTTCGTCATTCCGAGCCTGCCGGCGCAGGCAGGCGAAGCGAGGAATCTCTCTTCGATTGCATCCCCGCCACTACACAATCTGCTTCCAGAACCCAACTTCTCGCGACGCCAGCAACGCATCCTTCCGCGCATTCCACCGCAGAAAATGATCCGTCTTTGTGTGTGCCGTGTGGTGCTCGCGGGTCTCCCAGATTTCGTGCAGCAGAAACGCGCCAGGCCCCTCAACTGACCGGTGCAGGTCGTAGCGCAGGCACCCTTCCTCTTTTCGCGTAGGCCCGATCAGAGCGCGCAACTCGGCCTCCAGCATCATGTCTTGACCGTCGCGCGGCCGTAGGATCACAGCCAGCGTCACGGCATCCTTCGGCAACTTTCCGTTATTTCGGGATTTTCCGCCAGGTGGGCGTGATCGCTTCTTGCCGCTTCTCTGCCTCGTCTTCTTCTTGGCCATAATGGCGGGGATTGTACTCTAACTGTTCCAATAGGCAAGTGATTGGCGACTTGAGCCAGCTAGCCGTTCCGGCGCAGTGAAAAAAGTGGGTTGTTAATTCACTCTCGCGAATCAGGAAACGCCCGCAGCTTTTCCGATAAATTTTCCGGCATAATCTTGCGCGAACTGAAAAAAGGACGTTGGGTCATTTCTCGTCAGGTCGCGTACTGTCGAAGTCACTCCGGCGGCTTCCCCGCGGCGGTAGTGTTCATAGTCCTCGATCACGCCGTCGGCCTGCCAAGGCGGCAAACCAAGACTCAGCAGCGCTTCTCTCATCACATCCGACGTCACATCAACATACTCAACGTGTTTTCCCAGTGCTTTTGAGAGCTGCTCCGCGATTTCCGCGTGTGTAAACGGTTCAGGACCCGTGACGTCGTACGTCTTTCCCTCGTGCCCGGGTTCGGTCAGCGTCCGCAGCGCTACCGCTGCGATATCGCGCACGTCCACAACGCTCACTTTGCCATCGCCGGCGAGGCCGTAGAACTCGCCTTTTGATGAAATCGTGAAGCGGAAATTCAAAAGACTCTGCATGAACAAATTCGGCCGTAGGAATGTGAAAGGGATGCCGCACCGGCGAATATAATTCTCCACCGCGCCGTGATAGCGCTGGAAACGTCCTTCGGCCCGTTCGTCGGCCCCGAGTTGCGACAGCTTCACAATATGCCGCACGTTGTTTCTCTTGGCGGCGTCGACAAAATTACGTTGCAGTTTTTCTACTTCGGAAGAGGAAGGCATCAGCAGGAAGAGGCGGTCCACGCCAACCAGGCTGCGTGCAACGCTCTGCGGTTTGTTGAAGTCGCCTTCCACAAGATCTAATCCGGGAAGCGTGATCGCTCTGCAGTGTGCGCGACTGCGGACGAATGCCCGCACCAATTCCCCACGCGCCCAAAGTTGCCTTACCAGTTCGGTTCCAACGTTACCGGTGGCTCCGGTCACCAGAATCATTTCGCACTCCTGGTTCGGTCCAGGCGCGGGCACTTACTTTGATGTCAGGGTACGTCGGGGGGTTCCCCGTCAACTCTAAAATTATCTTGCTTGTGTTGTGGGCAACCACTGACCCTCAATAAACCGTCACCCCGAGCGAAGCGAGGGATCTGAACCAAATTACGGCAATCATAGAACCAGCTACAATCGCGCCAATCCTGGCCTTGTGTCGCAACGCGAAAGCTAACGCCGGAGGTATGAGAGCGGCGGTTATGCTGATTGGTGCCCAGACGTCAAGAACTGGAACAGCAGTAAATTCTCGGCGTGTCCACGGATTCCTCAACCGTAGGGAATCTAGGAATCTCGTCTTGCAATCCTGTGAAGGGATTTGGCTTTGGGTGAGTCATGAGCGATGCCAAGCAAAGTAAACATTTGTCGTGACCACTCGAGTACAGTTGGAGCTGAAATTCAGCATCCGATCGGTTGGGTGTCTCTCAGAATAAATGCCTTTTCCCGGAGCTTTGAGGACATAAATCTTGTGCATCCCAGGCGAATATTCATTAGCGAGGCCGGCGGGCGACTGGCTGGGCCCGCTTTCTCGGCCTGAAATCAGCACTCTACGAAGCACGAGGTCGCAGAGTGCCATTCCACTCCTCCTCGACAGCTTCAGGATCGATTGCATCACGCGGTGCGGCGCGAAAGAGCACGCTAATTTGTTGAATCGGAACGAGTTGTAACTTTAAGCGAATAGCAGCTCGATCTGCGTTGGGCATGATCTGATTCCCCGGGTCATAGCCATTGTAGTAATGCGGTGATCCCTCCTGGCTTTTCTTGCCTATCACCGTTGGAAACGCGTCGAGTTATTTTTCGTCGTTCTTGCGCCCGGCATTCAGGCTGTCAAAATTCATCATTGTGTTCAGCACCAGAGAGTACGTTCCTTGCGTCTCGCCGCGCCATACCGGATTAATGGAGAACATCACCACGTGTCCTTTGCCGTACAACGCGTCCACCACCGCTGGGTGTTGCGCAATTTCGCTGCCGCCTTCCACCAGCCCCGAAATCAGCAGGTCCTTGGCATCTGCGTAGCGCAACACCACACGCGCGCGCATCGCCGGCGGAATCACTCGCGAATTATTGTTGCGTTGCTCGTCCGTAACGCTGGGATTTTCCCAAGTTTCCTTTTCCGGTTCATCAGGAGCTTCTACGGCCGTCCTGCCCACGGCAAAATCCGGATCGTCTTTCGTCCCGCGTCCTGTCGGTCGCTCGCCCATCTCTGGACCCAACTTTCTTCTGCGGCGCGATCCCGCGATGCTACTGAGAGAAAAAACCGGCCCGTTATCGCAATACGCCGGCACTTTTTCGCCGTATCCATATGCAATTGGGCTCGCGCCGTCCACCATTTGAGTTCCCACCACCGCGCCGACAATTTTCATTTTCTCGGCGTGGCTGCTGCTCACTCCGGTTGTGATACCGATTCCAGCGGCAAATTGCGACGTATCCATCACTGTCAAAAGCACGCCGCCATCGTTCACAAATTTTTGCAGCCTCGCAACGCCGTCCCAGCCAAGTCCAGGGCGAATATCCGCGGTTGCATCGTTTTTGCCGACCAGGTTCGGCGTCTCCGGTGTGTTCTGCCAGGGCAGCGGATTTCCCCAGTCCGTCGGAAGACCATTGATGATGTTGTCCAGCGAACCGCCCCACCCGATCGGCGGAAAAAGTATAACGTCGTATTTTTCGCGCAGATCCGGCGTCCCCGCAATTGTCTGCGTGCTCGCGTAATCGTACGGAATTTGCAGCTTGTCCAGCGCCAGTCGCCACCAGCCTTCGGTTTGTGTTCCCAGCCATGAATGTATTAACAAAATCCGCGCCGCGCGAAGCGGGTGCGATTTCACACTCGGCGCAGCGGAAAGTGCAACGGTCTGCAATCCAAGGTCCTTGGTCGCCACATCAAGCTGTGCGCGGTCCGCGCCTTTCACCAAAATCGTTCCCTGACTGAATTTTCTTCCCCCGGCCTCAAACGCTTCTTCCACTGCTTGCATGTCGGCATCTTTCAACCGGTAACGCAGCGCAGCCAGTGCTGGCTCCCCGTGATTTTCAATCGCGAAAATACTTCCTTCACCTTTTATCCCGCCCGGCGCTCGCAATTCCGTCTCGCGTTCCATCGCAGCTTGTAGGATTTTCCCATCGGTTACGCGCACCACTTGCACGCCGTAAAGTTCGCCAAACGTCCAGCCGGTATCGTCATACGGCGTCTTCTGCGTGTCTTCCGGGCTCCAGTATTGATGATCCAGAAGAGCATCCGCGATGCGCGAGTAAGGCTGGTCCATGCGAATTACGTAACTGCCCGCGGGAAACGTTTTGCTCGTTGGCTCCGGCTTCTCGTCCTTCTTCACTTGCTTTTTTTCCTGAGTTTTGCCGGTTTTCTTTTCCTTTTTTACCGGCAACGCAACCGTTACGGAAGACGTGGTGCGCGAAATCTCCACATGCTGTTTCTGCATGACGCGCAAAAGCTCCATCTGTAGCGTCGGCCGCACTTCGTCGGCTGGAAGCACATAAGCTGCGGGCCCTTCATTGGTTGGCTTTTCGGTCGAGCGCTTCGCCTTCAGATAGAAATTTTTCAGGAACGTCCGTTTGTTCTCGATGAAATAGTGTAAAGAAACAAGCAGGCCGGTTTCTTCGTAGTTGTTGTTGTCGCGCTGCGACCACATTACGCGCGGCAGCGGAGGGTTCTGCTTGTACCAGGTACGTGCATATTCCTCCGGTTCCAGCGTCCGCTCCAGCGTATCCGCGCCGCCGTTGCCAAATGTTTCGTACAGCCGGCTGATGCCGTTGTGCAGCGCCGCGATGAACATCAAATAGCCCGGCGACCAGGTATCGAAATCGCCGTGAGCAAAAACTCCTGGCATGCCGAACTTGGTCATGTCCGCAACATTGCGCGCGCCGATCATCTGCCACTCATCAGCCAGAATCGGATCGATCCACGCGTTGTATGGACCGTCGCCAATCGTATTGTCGTAAAGATACGGCACCGATTCGTGCAAATCGTGCAGCACCTGCGCATTCCAGTGCACGAACGTATTCATTACGTTTTCGGTGAGCTTCAACGTCACGCCCATCGCGTCGCGATTGTTGTCGTGCGCCACGTACTTTCCCCAGTAAACCAGCGGTGGATAAAACTCCTTCGGGTGCGCCAGATGCCACTTGTAGAGGTCCACCATGCGATCCCGGCCGTCCGCTTCCACTACGGGAGTAATAAGCGTCACCACGCCGTCACGGATTTCTTTCACGTACTGGCTGTCGTCGACCGCAATGCGATATGCCAGCTCCATCAGTGCCGTGGGCGCTCCGGTTTCCGTGGAGTGAATTGTTCCAGTGATGTAGTAAACCGGAACCGCCTGCGCAACAATCTTGTCCGCTTCTGCATCGTTGAATTGCAGTGTTCGCGGGTCAGCCAGCTTCGCCAGCCTCGCGCGGTTCTCTTCCAATTTTTTCAGATTCTCCTCGGACGAAACTGCCACCGCGATCATCTCGCGCCCCTCTTCCGTCGTACCGATTGAGAAAACTTTCACGCGCGGACTGGCCTTTTCCAGCATGCGCATGTACTTGTATACATCGGTCGAATACGGAAGGATTCCCGGCGCGCCAGCCACGTCGCCAAGCACCGCCTCTGGCGTCGGCACGTTCTTCGATGCCGGCAAATAGTTCACCAGAGGCGAAGTGAAAAACGGCTCGGTGGTGTACTTGTTCATCTTCGCCGTGTACGCCTCGTCCACTGGTTGCTTTGGCTCCCGGCCCGGCTGCGTCTCGCCGTCGGCCTTCATGCGCGACCCCGAAAACAAAAAGAGAATAGCGACCAGTGCGAGTTTCCACGCGTGCGGACGATTCATGATGTCTCCCGGAAATGGAAAGAATGTGAATTCTAAATCAGTTGGACGCGCGAAAAGGAGCTTTGCGATACAAACTTATTTAATGGAGCGGAAAAAATGTTATGCAAACTGGAGAAGGAACGGAAAGCGTTTCGCCAGCCGGCGTAATCTTGCCGGTAGCGGGGTCGATGCGAAATTCAACGATTGTGTCCGAAAGCTGGTTCTCTGCCAGCAGAAAATGCCCCGTCGGATCGATCGTAAAATGTCGCGGTTCTTTCCCGCCGGTCGGCACATCCTCCACCTGTTTCAGAGTTCCGTTCGTCGGATCAACCGCAAAAACCACTATGGAATCGTGCCCCCTATTCGAAGCGTACAGAAACCCGCCGTTAGGGTGAATTTCGATTTCAGCCGCATCATTTCGGCCCGAAAATGCGGTGGGCAGCATGGGCACCGTCTGGATCGCGCGAAACGTTTCCTGATTCTCGTTCGCAAAAACGGTTACCGCCGAAGCCATCTCTCCTTCGACATACATGAACTTTTCGTCTCTGGAGAACACTACGTGACGCGGTCCCGTTCCAGGCTTCAGTGTCGCCCAGGAATTCTCAGGAACCTCAGCGAGGACGCCTTTAGTGGAATCAAACTTGTAGACCAACACGCGGTCCAATCCCAAGTCCGCAACATACACAAAACGATTGTGCTCCGACGGTGCAATGAAGTGCGCGTGCGGCGCTTCCTGGCGTTCCTTGTTTGGCCCAAGCTTTCCACTATCCTGCTGCAGCGCAGTGTGCTCTCCGAGCCTGCCATCGGCAAAAATCGGAAACACCACTACGTTGCCGCTCGTATAATTCGCGACAAACAAAAATTTACCGGTCTTGTCGAACGAAAGGTAACAAGGATCTTCGCCAAGCGCGGGAACTTGATTAAGGAGTGTCAGCTTTGCGCTTTTTGGCTCAACCGCAAACGCGCTGACCGTGCTGGCCTTGCCCGTTTCGTTCACGGAGTAGAGAAATCTTCCATTTGGGTGAACAACGACCCACGAAGGGTCTTTCGTCTCGGCAGCAACTTGCACCGCCGACATCTTCCCCGTCGCGGCATCGAAGTCAAATTCGTAGATTCCTTTGCTATTTGTTTTCGCGGTGTAAGTTCCGACGTAAGCGCGATATGTTTTCGCTGGAGATGCGGCCGCTCCGCCGCGCACAGCAAACAGCGCCAACGGAGCAGTCAGCAGAATTATCAGTGAGCAGAAGCGGCGCAGATTTTTCATGGCGCCGAATAGTCTACCACCTATGCCGCTTACTTCTTTTCTTCTTCGTCTTCTTCCTGCAGCACGGCAGCGGCGGCGATGGAATCGTCATCATCGAGTCTCAGCAGGCGCACGCCTTGCGTAGAACGTCCCGCTTCGCGGATTTCGTTCGCGTGCACACGAATCACTTTTCCGTGTTCGGTGATGATCATCACGTCGGATTCTTCCGTCACCTGCAGGGTAGAAACCACCGAGCCGTTGCGGTCTGTGGTCTTCATGTTCACCACGCCCTTGCCTCCGCGCGAAGTGATGCGATATTCCGCCAGCGGAGTCCGTTTTCCGTAGCCTCTTTCGGAGACGGTAAGCATTAACGTGACCAGCGAATCCTTGATCTGCTCGTTTTCCAACTCCTCGAGGTTCTGCGTTTCTGTCTTGTGTTCTTTTTTGATGATTTCAAAATCAGGCTGCACCGCGTCCATGGATACCACGTAATCTTCTTTGTCCAGGTCCATGCCGTTCACGCCGCCGGCGCTGCGTCCCATCGCGCGAACTTCCGTCTCGCGGAACAGGATTGCCTGGCCTTCGTGGCTGGCCAGGAAAATCATTTGTTTGCCATCGGTCAGTTTCGCGCCGATCAATTCGTCCGTGGCATCCAGGTTGATGGCGATAATTCCCGTCGAGCGCGGGTTGGAAAACTCCGTCAGCGTCGATTTCTTCACCGTGCCATTTTTCGTTGCCATGAATACGAATTTGTCCGCCGCTTCCAGATCGCGCGCAGCGACCAGTGCCGTCAATTTCTCGTCTTCCTGGAATTTCACCAGGCTGTTGATGGCTTTCCCGCGCGTTGCTGCCGCGCCTTCCGGCAATTCGTAAACCTTCAGCCAGTAAACCCGGCCCTTCGATGTAAACAGCAAAATGTAGCTGTGCGTGGACGCAATGAACAAATGCTCGACGAAATCCTCTTCGCGCGTTTTGGCGCCGATGCGGCCTTTTCCACCACGCCCCTGGTGGCGATACGTATCCGTCGCGGTCCGCTTGATGTATCCAGCGTGACTCACGGTGATAAGCATTTCGGTGTCAGCGATCAAGTCTTCCAGCTTGATCTCTTCCACCTTGTCCACAATCTGCGTGCGGCGGTCATCGCCATACGCCTTGTGAACTTCTTTGAGCTCAGCCGTGATCACCTGCTTCAATTTTTTGTCGCTGGCAAGAATTTCCCGCAACTCCGCGATCAAATCGCGAATGGATTTCAGTTCCTGCAAAATATCGTCAATGGAAAGCTGCGTCAGGCGATGCAATTGCAGTTCGAGAATTGCGTCGATCTGAATGTAGCTAAGGCCAGGAGTGGCAGCCCCGCGTCCTGCGGCTTCGATTTCCGGCGCGCCAAGAAAACGATACTTGCGCCCATCAAGCTTTACGCCTTCGAGTTTGCGCGACTTGCCGTTCTCCGTGATCGTTACATCCTGCTCAGTAAAATATTTGAACAGGTTTTCCTTGGCTTCCGCCCGGCTGGCCGATCCGCGAATCACGCGAATCACGTTATCCAGATGGTCCAGCGCCACTTGGTAGCCAACCAAAATGTGTTCGCGCTCTTCCGCTTTGCGTAGTTCGAAGATGGTGCGTCGGCGCACCACGTCAACCCGGTGCTCGATGAACAGCTTGATCATCGGGATCAACCCGAGTTCGCGCGGCTGCCCGCCGACGATCGACAGCAGGATCATGTGGAACGATTCCTGCATCTGCGTGAACTTGTACAAATTATTCAGGATGAATTGCGACTCTTCGCCGCGCTTCAGTTCAATCACGATACGCATGCCTTCGCGCGACGATTCGTCACGAACATCGGCGATGCCTTCGATTTTCTTGGTTTGTACCAGCTCCGCGATGCGCTCGATTAAGCGCGCTTTGTTCACCTGGTAGGGAATTTCGGTGATGACGATGTTGTCGCGGTCCTTGGTAGCCGCTTCAATCGCGGCTTTCGCGCGCATGGTGAAGCTGCCGCGGCCCGTGCGGTAAGCGGCTTCGATGCCTTCGCGCCCCGCAATGTACGCGCCCGTCGGAAAATCAGGACCCGGAACGATCTTCAGAATTTCCTTCAGCGGGGTGTCCGGTTTTTCGATCAGCAAGATTGCCGCATCCACAATTTCTCGCAAGTTGTGCGGCGGAATGTTGGTGGCCATGCCGACCGCGATGCCGCTGGCACCGTTAACCAAAAGATTCGGAATGCGCGAAGGCAGAACCACCGGTTCTTCGCGCGTCTGGTCGAAGTTTGGAATGAAATCGACAGTTTCTTTTTCCAGATCGGCAAGAATGTCTTCTGTGATCTTCGCCAGGCGCGCTTCCGTGTACCGCATCGCCGCGGGCGGATCGCCATCGACCGAACCGAAATTCCCTTGACCATCGATCAGCGGATAGCGCATGTTGAAATCCTGCGCCAGCCGCACCAGCGCCGGATAAATCACTGCTTCACCGTGCGGGTGGTAGTTGCCGGAAGTGTCTCCACAAATTTTCGCGCACTTACGATAGCCGCGGTTCGAAGCGAGGCCGAGATCGTTCATCGCCACCAGGATGCGCCGCTGCACCGGCTTCAGCCCGTCGCGAACGTCGGGCAGAGCGCGCGCGATGATCACGCTCATCGCATAGTCGAGGTACGACTTGCGCATTTCGGCTTCAATATCAATCGGAAGCAGTATCGATGTGTTCTGTTCGTCCGCCATGTCCCCTCAGTTCTATTTCAATTCGTCATTCCGAGCGCAGCGAGGAATCGCCCCGCTCTGATCCGAACAGATTTTTCTCGGTTCGCTGCAAAACCCAAGCCTTCACGGTGTCGTACGCGTCGGCGGCATTGCTAAATCGCCGCGCCGAGAATTCCGCCTCAGCCGCCTTCAAAAACGCTTCGCACGCCGCATCATCCGCGAATTCCACGGCAACTCCACGCTGCATATCAGGATTTTTCGTCAGCTCCGCGCGAAATTCGCTCACGCTCAACCCGCGCAGACCGGGCAACGTTGTCCAACCTAATTGGTACAGCATCGTTTACGCCGGTACTCGCTAAATGTCCAAATTGACGACTTCGAGCGCGTTGTCCTCAATAAATTTCCTGCGCGCTTCAACGTTTTCACCCATCAACGTCGTGAAAATATCCTCCGCAGCTACAGCGTCTTCGAGTTTCACCTGTAGCAGCGTCCGCGTATCCGCATTCATCGTGGTGTCCCACAACTGCTCGGCGTTCATTTCGCCCAAACCTTTGAATCGCGTGATGGTGAAATCTTTTTTTGCGTCGTCCATCACATAATTCAAGACGTCGGTAACCTTCTCTTTCGAGACTTTTGTTCCGTTGCGCGCCACCGTAAATGGCGGGTGGTTGAATTCTTCGATCTGCCTGGCCAGTCCGCGCAGCCGCTTATATTCCGCAGTCGAAGCTACGGCCCAATTGATTTTCTGGTTGTGTGGAGCGCCAAACTGAATTTCGTACAGGCTATGTTCTTCGTCGAAAGCAATCTTGCCTTCCAGTTTGATTTTCGCTTTTTCGATTTCCTTCAGCAGTTTTTCCAGAGTCTTTTTGTCCTCAAAATCGGTTTTCTTTTCCAGTCCGCTTTCAGCAAGCAGTTCAACCAATGCCGGCTCGCGCAAACGGCGGCCAAGCTTAGCGGCGGCGGCTTCGTATTCCTGAACATTCAATAAGAACGTCGTCAGTTTCGCGCCGTCCAGATTGACGCCTTCCTTGGCTTTGACCACGTGATCTTCTGTCGCGCGCTTCATCAGTTCGCGGGCAAAATCCTGTTCATCGCGGATGTAGCGTTCGGTCTTGCCGCGTTTCACGCGATACAGCGGCGGTTGCGCAATGTAAATGTGCCCGCGATCAATGAGTTCCTTCATGTGGCGGAAGAAAAATGTTAGCAGCAGCGTGCGGATGTGCGAGCCATCCACGTCCGCGTCGGTCATTAGAATTATTTTGTGGTAACGCAGCTTGCCGGCGTCGAAGTCATCCTTACCAATACCGGTCCCCAGCGCGGTGATGATGGCGCGGATTTCTTCATGGCCCAGCATTTTGTCGTAACGCGCTTTTTCGACGTTAAGGATTTTTCCTTTGAGCGGCAAAATGGCCTGGAATTTGCGGTCGCGGCCCATCTTTGCGGAGCCGCCGGCCGATTCGCCCTCAACTACAAACAGTTCGCAGCGCGAAGGATCGCGTTCCTGGCAGTCGGCAAGTTTTCCCGGCAAGCCGCTCGAATCCATGGCTGACTTGCGCCGTGTCAGTTCCCGCGCCTTGCGGGCGGCTTCGCGCGCGCGCGCCGCATCAATGCACTTGCCAATGATGCGCCGAGCCACGGTGGAATGTTTGTCGAACCACTCGCCCAGTTTCTCGTTCACCAACTGCTCTACGTCGCCCTTGATGTCGCTGTTCAGCTTACCCTTGGTCTGTCCCTCAAATTGCGGCTGCGGCAAGCGAACACTAACAACCGCCACCAAACCTTCGCGCACATCGTCACCGGATATGCTGACTTCGTCTTTCTGTTCCTTAAGCATTCCAGCGTTGGACGCAAAATTATTGATCGTCCGCGTCAGCGCGGAGCGAAAACCGGAAAGATGCGTGCCACCGTCAACCGTGTTGATGGTGTTCGCAAACGCAAAAACATTTTCGCCATAGGTATCGTTGTACTGCAACGCAATCTCGATCTCGACGCTGCCTTTCTTGCCTTCCATGTAAATTGGAGAATCATGCAGTGTGGTTTTGCCGCGATTGATGTGCTTCACGAATTCCGCGATACCGCCGGTGAAGCGGAATTCTGCGCTCTTTTCACTCCGCTCATCGGTCAGGGTGATCTTCAATCCCTTATTCAAGAACGCATACTCACGCAGTCGAGTGGCCAGCGTGTCGTAGCTATAAACCGTCTTTTCAAAGATCGATGGATCGGCATGAAAAGTAACTTTGGTTCCCGTCTTCCGCGTTTTCCCGGTCTGCTTCAGTTTCGAAGTTGGTTTGCCTTTTTCGTACGACTGCTCCCACACCGCGCCATCGCGCTGAATCTCCAGCTCCAGCCAATCCGAAAGCGCGTTAACCACCGAAACTCCAACGCCGTGCAAACCACCGGAAACTTTGTACGTGTCGCTGTCGAATTTCCCGCCGGCGTGCAGCACCGTCAACACAACTTCCGCGGCTGGACGCTTCTCCGTGGCGTGCATGTCCACCGGAATGCCTCGCCCGTTATCAACAACCGTGACGGAATTGTCTTCGTGCACGGTCACGTTCACTTCGTCGGCATAACCGGCCATCGCTTCGTCGACCGAATTGTCAACCACTTCCCAAACCAGGTGATGCAAACCCATCTCGCCCGTCGAACCGATATACATCGCGGGACGCAGACGAACCGCTTCCAGGCCGCCCAGCACTTTGATGGATTTTGCGTCGTACTGATGGCCAACCGTCGTTTTGCCCGGCACTGTTTCTTTTTCTTTATCGCCCATGAAACCTCATCTCTCAACGATCAAGAACTACAGCGAATTTGTTGTGTGCAGATGTCTTGTGTGCACCACATCAAAATCAACACTCGGCAGTCGCGTAGCGAACGCCGTAATTTCGGCTGCACTGAAGCAAGATTGGCGCGATAGCGGAAGGATGCGAATATCGTCCCGTGCGGCCCGCGAAATTTTACTGGCCGACGCCTCACTCTTTGACCACCGGCACTGCAACCAGCGCCGCGGCTCGTAGAGTTCCTGCTTCATCCCGTCCCGCACAGCGGGACGCGGCGAAGACTATTCCCCTGCGGCAATTTCCGCAGGTTCGTTTCTCCAGGTTGTCAGATCCTGTGGCTCCTGGCGCGGAACCAATTTTCGGGTCTGAATACCGTGGTGGACGTGTCGATTTGTAGGAATTTTCTGCGAATCGACAACGAAAACAGTATAGCTGAATTGACCAGTTTTCTCAACCTTTTCCGTGACTGCTTTATGCTTATAAATTACTTGTTTTCTGCCGGTTACGCTTACGTCGGCGAGATTTCGCCAGACTTTGCCGGCGACCCGATTGGGGCGTGAAATCCAATCGTTTTCTTTGCCGGAATTGGCGTTTCCGGCATCCGCCGAATTGTTTCGAAAACCGCTTGAAATCTGGCGTCGTAGCGCTTTTCCACCGCGTCAATTTTGCGACGCAATTCTTCATGCGACGAAAGCATTTCACGCAGACGCGAACGCGCGCATGATCGCCACATCACCTGCACCGCGCGTTGCCTGCGCAGCACGCTCGACAACATCGCGATCCCTGGCTCGGTGAACGCATAGGGAGCAAAACGTCGGTTTGTTTGAGGTTCCAAAATGGAATATCAAACCGGCAGACATAATCGCATTTCGTTGTATTTATTATTTCAATATCTTATCTAGAATTAAAATTATAAAGGGCGATGGTAGTGCGCATGTTGCGCCAAATCAGATCCGCATCGGCATGATGATGTAGCGATAACGATACGATTCATCGGCGAGCGGCCGCATCTGCCCCGCACTCTGTTCGTCCTTCAGCTCGATGCTGATCGGGCCCTCCGCAGCTGCGGCAAGAAAATCCAAAACGTAGCTGGAATTGAACCCGATCGAAATCGCATCGCCCTTGTAATCCTTCTCGATGGTTTCCTTTGCTTCCCCGTATTCCGGGCTTGAAGCGGAAATCTCGATACCTTCCTTTGATACCGCCATCTTCACGGCGTGCGAACGTTGATCAGCAAGTTGCGAAACCCGGCGCACCGCATCGCTCAATTCCGCCCGCTCCAGCACCACAGACTTATTGTTGTCGCGGGGCAGCACTGCTTCGTAATTCGGAAATTGCCCAGTCAGAATTCGCGAAATCAACAGCCGGTGACCCACCTGGAAAAATAAATGGCTCTCATCCTTGGCAAAGTCCATCTGCGCCTCGGGGCCGGCTGCGCTGGACAGCTTTTCCACTTCGTCCATGGCTTTCTTCGGAATCAACACTTTTACCTCGCCATTAAGGCCGGCAAGTTTGTGATCCGTTTCCGCAAGAGCCAGTCGATGTCCATCCGTCGCCACCATGGCCAGCGTGTCAGGCTTTAAAATCAGCAAACCGCCATTCAGCGTATAGCGTGACTCTTCCATCGAAATCGCGAATTTAGTTTTCGAAATCAGCCCTTCAAGCAACGTTGCGGGAATCTGTACCAGCACGTGCGGCATCGCGGGAAGCGCCGGAAAATTCTCTTTCGCCATTCCCACTAGTTTGTATTTTTTCTTTTCACTGACAATTTCCACCCAGTGATTGTCAAGAAGTTTGAATTTAATCTCGCCTTCGGGCAGCAAACGCACCAACTCCAGCAGTTTCTTGGCGGGAATTGTTCCCGCACCATCTTTTTTGACCTTTGCTTCGCACGAGGTGCGCACACTTAATTCCAAATCTGTGGCCGTAATCGTCACGCGGCCTTCGCGCGCTTCAACCAGTAGATTCGACAGGATCGGGATAGTGGTCTTGCGTTCCACAACTCCCTGCGTCGTCGTCAGTTCATTCAATAGAGCCGATTTGCTGACACTGAATTCCATCGCTTGGCTTTCCTCGCGCACCGTGCCGGTTGAAGACATTTACACCTTCCCTGGGAGCCTGATCCGCTGCTGCGTACTTTACTCGTTTTTCGCTTCCGGCGAAAGCCTTACGAACGCAATAATCGCTTTCTATGTGTGGAAATTGGTGGGAAACTTCTCACGTCCAGTGCACCCACCGTTCCAGCAAACCAGCAGCAAGCCAGAAAATTCACAACTACAACTTCAACAACAAGAGATTTTTTCTTACTGTTCATATTGCCCTTTAACAACAGATTTATCCTTTGCTGTGATGATGAGCATTGTGCATTTGTGGAAACCGCCAGAACTTCCGTAGCATCAACCAATTGTGCCGAAGGTGTGATGTGCATGGCGTGTGTGGATCTCGGATATTTCCTCGATAGAGCTCGACTGACCTCATTGCTTGACCTTTTCATCCTCAAGCTTCAACAGAATATCCCCAGTTTATTCAGTCGATCTTCACAGCACGTTCGCGAAAATCTTCGCGGAGTATCTTGCCGCAACAGCCGCAGTATAAAATTATTTCACTTGCGGTCAGCGGGTTAAAAATGCCGCACACTGGTCGCATAGGAAAAAATGTAAAGTAGAAATTTGGTTCGGAAAGAAAATATTACTGCAATGCATCCATCAATCGAGTGATGGTGCGGTTCAATTCTTTATCCGAGCGGCGCATCTCTTCAATCTTATTGATGGAGTGCAGCACAGTCGTGTGGTGCTTGCCGCCAAACTGGCGCCCAATTTCTGGTAACGAAGCTGTCGTCAACTGTTTCACGATGTACATCGCTACCTGGCGAGGGAACGCGATTGCGCGCGTGTTGCTGCGTACCTTTAGATCCTGTTCGCGCAAATTAAAATGTTCACTCACCCGCTTCTGGATCACTTCAATCGTCACACGCTTTTCCTGCGACGCAATAATGTTGCGCAGCACTTGCTGGGCGGTCGCCAGTGAAACAGCGGCGCCGGTCAGCGAAGCGTAAGCCATCAGCCGTGTCAAAGCGCCTTCCAACTCGCGCACGTTTGACTTGATCGCTCGCGCGATGTATTCCGCCACATCATCGGGCAGCACAAACCGGTCGTTCTCAGCCTTCTTCTGCAGAATCGCAATCTTGGTTTCCAGGTCGGGCGGCTGAATATCCGCAATCAAACCCCACTCAAAACGCGAACGCAACCGCTCTTCAATCGAGTTGATATCTTTCGGCAGGCAGTCCGAAGAAATCACAATCTGCTTGTGCTGTTCATAGAGCGCGTTAAATGTGTGAAAGAATTCTTCTTGCGTCCGCTCTTTTCCCGCGATGAACTGAATATCGTCCACCAGCAATACATCCACGGTATGGAATCGTTCGCGGAAGCTGAACATTTTGTCGAAACGCAGCGAGTTGATCACTTCAATCGTAAACTTTTCCGCGCTCACATAGCTCAGCCGCGCCGCCGGGTTGCGCTGCTTGATCGTATGCCCAATGGCATGCATTAAGTGCGTCTTGCCCATGCCCACTCCGCCGTAAAGGAACAGCGGGTTGTAGGCTTTCGACGGCTGTTCCGCAACCGCCCGCGACGCCGCGTGTGCAAACTCGTTCGACTTGCCAACTACAAACGAGTCGAACGTGTACCGCGTGTTCAACTGGTGGTCGCTACTCTCGAAATCCAGCTTGGATTGCTTGGTAGACGCTGTTGCAGCCACGGCAACGGCCGCCACCGGCTCTTCCTCGGTGCAGACATATTGCACCCGCATCGCCGGCACGCCCAGTTCGTGAAAAACGGCCTTCACGATTTCGCCGTACGTCCGCGTAAGCACCTGACGAAACACGGTCGTCGGAATCTGTACGTAAACCATGTCCGCATCGGAGCGGTTCAGCCGGGTCGGCTGGAACCAGGTGTTAAATGTATTGATGCTGACGCGGGATTTTACGCGCTCCAGGAACTTGTCCCACAGGTTTACCGCTTCGCGTTCTTTGCTAAGTTGAATAGCCGTC
>WNFR01000444.1_pt1 | contig 41574 bp, 37 predicted proteins | sample 5400221 | NCBI WGS metagenome assembly WNFR01 (sample SAMN13153357, study PRJNA577476) | soil metagenome | isolation source: 40 cm soil under Madrone tree | place: USA:California | collected 2016-06-14 | reverse complement strand
GCTCTTGGCCAATGCATCGATCGCATCCGAGACCGTGAATCGGTGGTTCCGTTCTCCTTCACGAAGCAACTCGTGAGGTTGCATGAAGTGTTTCCTTTTGCCTTCGGCTACAGAATGCTATCTGGCCTGAGTTCCTGCATCTTAGCAATGGCGCATCGATCCTTCCGAACATGAAACATGGCAGCCATGAGTTGAGTTTGCATGGCTCAGATAGGGTTAGCATGGCGCGGGTCGGCGGAGCCGTGATTCGCGTAATGGGCGGTTATGGAATGTATTCCATTGCAAACGGCTAGGCATCAGTCTGAGTAAGCTGAAGTGGTCGAAAGTCCCAAGTTTAGCGGAAAGCATACGTTGGGAAAATCGGCTGGCTTCAGTAATCATCGCGGGCGCCCCCGCGTGCTTTGCTCGCAAGCCCCTTACGACCGTCATGGAATTTAAGCCGCATTCTCTGCGCCGAGCGAGCAAGTTCCCGGCGCACTGCCTGGCTATACAAGAGCGGTAGGCTTACGCCTTGCGATCGTTGAGGCGAACTATTTCGTGTCAGGCTTTGATACGTTCCCGTCGTCTCCATGGCTTGGTTTTGGCGCCCGAGATTCCACCTGAGATCTGTCGGACACGTAGAACTGCGGCATTTCGCGCTGAACAACAGCTCCATCGAGCGCCCACGATTTGCACTTGTCCAGATGAGCTGGAGGAGACTCGACGACTTCCGAAACCGCTTCGCTCGTCGTTTGCATATACGCTTTATGGGATGGAAGAGATTGGTACGCTGCAGTAGCAGCGTTGTACAACAATTCGCGCATGTGGGTGCAGCCCTCAATCCCGCCAATCGCATTGTCCACCGCCTTGCGCCAGCCGGCGTTCATTTTTAGACCGATAATGGCGCGCATTGGCTCGATCGCGGCGTTGCATTCCGGGAAAGGGCTGTACTCCATAACAGCGATCAGATCCCGGACGACCATATCGTCGTCGATCGTCAATCGCACTTTCATACGATGAATAGGCTCCCCCGCCTCGACGTATCGACGATGCACCGTATAGGCATATGGCTTTATATCGAGCAACGCTGCTTCGATGTCCCACATCCTATCGTTCCGGAAATAACATCGGAACTCGATGCGTCTGGTGTGAACTTCGACACGAGGCGCTGGCTCGGGCAATTGGGTCACGATGGTTTCTCCCGCTCAATGCATTACGGTTGATCTCACGTTCTCGAAAGCAAATCTATCCAAAACAGCTCTTTGACGGCGCGTTCGTTTCCCGGCGGCTTGCGTGACTGTTTACTGTGGTTAGCTATTGTCGCCGGTCGAGGTAGAGCCAGCTTGAAACGGCAATTGTCCAGCGCCTCAGCCATATTCAGTTTGCTAGGTTCCCAGCGCGTCCATCGTTTCGAGGTCCATCATCGCGAATGCTGTTCTCGCCAAGCAGGTGAGATTGATTTCTGGGGTCTGGCAATTGTTCGGATTTCCAAGCCAAACGACCAGACTGTAAATCATGGCTTGCTTGTACTGCTGCCAGGCTTCGGCAAAAGACGGTGGCATCACTCCATATTTCCTGAGTTCGGAGAGGTAGTGCGCCAGCAGATCCCGTTCGGCGCGACGTCTGTCCGGAACATCAAGAGCGCTGACGATGAAATAGGCTACGTCCTGCACCCAGCGTCCCTTCGACAACAACTGCCAATCGACGAAGCCAACCTTGCCATCAGCGCGGACATAGGAATTTCCAAAATGCGAGTCGCCGTGAAGAAGGCATGCCGGCCCTGAGCGGACCAGCTCGATGTAGCGGTTCCATGCGCTTGAATACCGGTCCTGGTCGCGAAGGGCGAAGGGCACGACGTGGCCGCGAAGATTCCGGAATAGTTTGGCGCCGATCGAGACCTCATGGCTATAGAGCTTCATCACCGGCGCGAGTACTGGCTGTACTGAACGCAGCGCCGGACTTTCCCATGACTTGCCATGCAGTTCGGCCAGAGTCTCCAACGCCTTTGCCGTCTGGGCGATTGAAAAGGGCTCTATCGCGACGTTGAATTTAGTCTCATTATGAGTGAGGTCCTCCAGTAGCAGGACACCCTGGATCGGCGACGTCTGGAAGGAAGCAAAATAGCAGTCCGGTCGCGCGAAGGTGAAACCGAACGGCCCCGACGTAGAAAGCATCGCCGTATAGGCGAAGACTTCGGTCTCGTAGAGCCCCATCTGTGCGACATTGGCAAATTGAAACTCAGTCGCGCCGAATTTCACGTAAATCGTTTTTGGTCTTTCGCCCGCCGGGTCGGCGTAGTCGAGCTCAAGCCGCAGCTTCGTCGCTGTGCCGGAAATCTCACCGGTCTGACGCGCGGCAGCTACTTCGGTGCCAGGCCAGCGATGGGAAAGCGCCCAGCTTAGCCACGACCTCGTAAGGTCATCAGGCTTCATCGGCAGAGACATCTTTCGCTCCATTCTGGTTGGGTGCAGGTGTTGGAACCGAGGCCTTCGATTCCCAAGAGGCCGACCTGGAACCGCGTCATCCTTGAAAGACGTCCTGGGCGTCCAGAAAGCGGGCGACCTCATCGCCGCAATACCCGAGAGAGAAGAGAATCGTCGATGTGTCGGTGCCGATCGTTGCCGGGCGTGACGTAATTTGCCCCGGCGTGCGACTGAAGCGTGGCGCTGGCGCCGGCGTGGCCTTGCCGTCGAGGGATTGAAACGCCCGGCGCGCGGCATTGTGCGGATGCAGCGGGGCCTCATCCATGCTTAGGACCGGAGCAAAGCAGACGTCCGTGCCTTCCAGAAGCCTGCACCATTCGTCTCGCGGTTTGGACTTGAACAGGACTGTGAAGATTTGCCGCATTCGCGGCCATTGTATCTTGTCCCACTGGTGAGCGGGCATGATGTCGGTGATTCCGCACTTGGACAGCAGCAGGGCAAAAAACTGCGCCTCGATGGCGCCGATCGATACGAACTTGCCGTCGGCGCAGGCGTAGACACCGTAGAACGGTGCTCCACCGTCAAGCAGATTGTCCTCTCTGTTTCGCGTCCAGGCACCCTGCGCCAATTGGCTGAATATTTCGGTCATCAGCAGCAAGGAGCCGTCGCTCATGGCGGTATCGACAACCTGGCCCTTGCCCGAGCTAGTCCGCTCGAGCAGCGCGCAAACGACGCCCAACGCCATGAGCAACCCGCCGCCGCCATAGTCGCCGACGAGGTTGAGCGGTGGGGCCGGCGGCCTGTCGGCATGCCCCATGGAGTGCAACGCGCCGGAAATGGCGATGTAGTTTATGTCGTGTCCCGCCGCGGCCGAGAGCGGACCGGACTGACCCCAGCCCGTCATTCGGGCATAAACCAGGCGCGGGTTGCGCGACAGGCAGGCGTCGGGCCCGAAGCCTAACCGCTCGGCCACCCCGGGCCGAAATGCCTCGATGAGCACGTCCGCCCGTTCGACCAGTTTTAGCAGGACGTCACACCCGACTTGACTCTTCAGGTTGAGAGCGATGGATCGCCGACCCCGATCGACGAAGCTGTCTTTAGTGCTGCCGGGCTCGTTGGCCGCCGAGGCCGGAATGCGGTCAACGCGGGTGATCTCCGCGCCGAGGTCGGACAAGATCATGCCGCCGAACGGCGCGGCGCCGAGGCCGGCTACCTCCACGACCTTGATGCCTTTCAATGGTCCCGCCAAGTCCGGTCCTCCATGCAATCGCCCAGCGCAAAGCCGCGCACTCTCGCCGAGACGGGTTAGGCGCGTCTCAGGCCGGACCAGTTTGCGACATTGTTCCGCTGTACCGCGGACGAACCGCCGATGATCGGCATCAACAGCACATCGCGGACGTAGCGCTCGACATCAAAATCCTTGACATAGCCGTAGGCCCCGAAAATCGTCTGACACTCAAGTACGATTGCCTTGGCCGCCTCGGTGACGAACAGCTTGGTCATGGAGGTCTCGACGCCGGAAGGCACCTCGTTGTTGGCCAGCCACGCAGCGTGATGGGTCATCAGACGGGCGGCGTGGAGCTGGGTCTTCATGTCCGCCAGCTTGTGGCGGATCGACTGGTTTACAGATATCGGCTTGCCGAACTGCACCCTCTGTTCGCTGTACTCCCAGGCGTCCTGAAAGGCCGCCGAAGCGAGGCCGAGAGCTATCGCGGCCACTTCAAGTTTTTCGACATCGAGGCCGGTACCAGTGATCATTTGCCAGCCCTTGTTCCAACCCTCCGCGCCGCCGACGATGTTCTCGGCCGGAATGCGCACATCGTCGAAAGTCACGTCCGTCGTGGCTGCGCCCTTCATTCCGAGCGCATTGATCGGCTCGATCGTAATTCCTTTCGCAGTCGGCGGAATAAGCACCAGCGACAGATTGTGATAGCGCGGTGCGTCGCGGTCCGAGCGGACGAGCGTATAGATGTAGTCGCAGATATTGGCCCCGGAGCAGAACCGCTTCGCGCCGTTGATGACCAGCGTGTCGCCGTTGCGCACGGCTGTCGTCTTGACGCTGGCGAGATCGGCGCCGACATCCGGTTCGGTCCAGCCGTAGGCGAATAGAAACTCTCCTGCGGCGATCTTCGGCAGCAAATTGCGTTTTTGTGCCTCCGATCCGCAGTCGACGATGTTCATGCCGGCATAACAAGCGGCCATGATGTAGGGGACCGAGACCGCCAGGCTGCGCCGTGAAAGCTCCTCGATGACGACAAGAGTGGCGAGAATGTCGCGGCCGGCGCCGCCATATTCCTCCGGAATCGTAAGGCCCATCACGCCGAGCTCGGCCAGCTTGGCGAAGACGTCCTTCGGGAAATGATTGGCTGCGTCCCATTTCTTCGCGGCTTCGCGAGGCATGTGCTCGTCGATGAAGCGGGTCAAAGAGTTTCGCAACATCACCACATGTTCGGGTAGGTTGAAGTCCATTGCGTGTCTCCGGTCCCGGCTCAAGACATTGCGTCAGCGTCCAACGAATTTCGGCTTGCGCCCCTGGCGAAATGCCGCGACCGCCTCAGCATGATCCTCGGTGCGATTCGACAGGGTCTCATAGGCAATGCAGGCGTCCATGATCGAATGGGCGAGTTGCTTCAACCCGATATTCACGGACATCTTTGTCCACTTGATCGCCTTCACAGCGCCACCCGCGAGCCGCCTGGCGAAGGCGTCGACGCGCGCGTCGAGTTCGCCCGCAGGTACGGCATAGTTGATCAACCCCATCTCGGCGGCCTGTTTGGCCGGAATGAGATCGCCGGTCATTAGGTATTCCTTGGCCCGGGCATAGCCGATCAGTTGAGGCCAGATAACCGCGCCGCCGTCGCCCGCGACGAACCCGACGCTGACGTGTGGATCGCCAATCTTCGCCGTATCGGATGCGAAGATGACGTCGCAGAACAACGCGATGGTGGCGCCGAGGCCGGTCGCGTGGCCGTTCAGCTTGGCGATGATCGGCTTTTCGCAATCGAGCAAGGAGAAGATGATCTGCTTGGCCTCCCTCGCGGTAACTTCGAAATCGGCCGGGCGGTCGATCGCATCCTGCATCCAGTCGATGTCGCCGCCCGCGGAAAAGGCCCGTCCAGCGCCGGTAAGGACGATCACCTCGATGTCGGCGTCTTCATTGAGATCGAAGAAGATGTGCGCCAGTTCCGTGTGTAAGGCGCCGTTGACAGCGTTCAGCTTCTGCGGCCGGTTCAACGTGACCGTGGCGATGCGGCCGTCGAGATGGACGTCGATTTCTTTGTACTTCCCGTAATCCACTGCAAGCCAGCCTCATCATAATTACAAACGTACGTTTGTTTAATAGCGGCCTCTACCGAGATTTGCAACCCTTTTCGGTGGAGCGGTATCGACCTCTGCTGGCGATGCTGGCCGAACGTGCGTTGAGGGCGGCCATATCAAAAGGACTCGAGGGATTGATGCGGGGTGGCGGTTGATCGGCAATCATTAAGCTTGCGGGCATCAGCGCCTCAGAGATTCAGAAGTAGGAGACCTGCGACGGGGCTAGTTCCTAAAATCTAGGGTTGACAGGGTCCTTATATAAACAGATATATAAACAAACGTATGTAAGTTTTCCGTTGCTTTCCATTCCAGGAGCAGTCAGATGAGCAGGCATGGCGTGGTCGTCATCGGCGGCAGCGGCGGGATTGGTCAGGCGATCTGCCAGCGGCTCGCGGCCGATGGGTCCTCGGTGTTTGTGACCTACCGCTCGCGGCCAGAAGTGGCGCAGCAGGTTTGCGAAGCGATTCGGCACAGCGGCGGTCGGGCCGAGGCCGGTCGATGCGACGTGACGAACGGCGCGACGATCGTCGAGTGTCTTAACCGCGCGGAGCAGGCATTTGGTGGCCTTGAAGCGGTGGTTTTCGCTTCGGGACCAAGCGTCGAGCAAGCCTATGTGTCCGAACTGTCGGAAGACGCGCTGACAACCGCGATCGCCGCCGATGTCGTCGGCTTTTTCAAGCTGATCAAGGCGACGATTCCGATCTTCCGCCGTCAAGGCGGCGGGGCCTTTGTTGCGTTGAGTTCGATCGCCGTCCATAGTTTTCCGCCGAAGGACATCCTGGGCGGGGTGCCGAAATCCGCCGTTGAGATGCTTTGCCGAGCCGTGGCCAAGGAAGAGGGTCGGTTTGGCATCAGGGCGAACAGCGTGGCTCCTGGCTTCATCGAGGCGGGGCTGGGCAAGAAATTCATCGACGAGCTCTACACGCCTGAAGTATGGGACAGACAGCGGAAGAACGTGCCGCTCAGACGGTTTGGCTTGGCCAACGAGGTGGCTGAGGCGGTTGCGTTCTTGGCCTCGCCAAAGGCGAGCTACATCACGGGGCAGACGCTGCGCGTGGATGGTGGGTTTGGCCTTTGAGCAAAAATCGACTTTACGCGCTTATTCGTCGCCGCGCTCTTAAGAGCCGTGCAGGCACACAAAGCTGTTTATCCGCTTCCTATTGAAGAGACGGCGATGATCGTTCCTCTCGACGACTATATTGGACACCAGACATCGGCAAGCTTCGCTTATCCCGCCGCCAGCGATCCTTCCTGGATGGAGCGATTCTGGTACTTCGGCTACAACGTTCCTGCCGGTGACGTCGGTTTCATGATCGGCCTCGGATATCACCCTAACAAGAACGTACTTGAGGCTTTCGCGTTGGTCACGGCCGGCGGAGTCCAGCACAATTTCCGCGGGTCACGACAGATCAACCGGACTCCGTTGCAAACTGTGCTCGGCCCCCTTGAGTTTTCGATCGTAGAGGCGGGGAAGGTGCATCGGCTGACCATGCAGGAGAACAAATCTGGCATTCAGTTCGATCTGATCTTCACCGGAACAACGGAGCCGAACGAGGAAGACCATCATTTCCGGCGGTCGCAAGGGCGCGTCATCGAAGACTCGACACGTTTCGCCCAAAGCGGCCGGTTCTCGGGATGGCTAGAGTCAGGAGGACGGCGATACGATCTTTCGATCGGCGATTGGCGCGCGCATCGCGATCATTCTTGGGGGATCCGTCGTTATCTGCGGACCGACGAGAACTATCCGCCGATCACCGCGAACGCACCGATGCTATACAATTGGTTCCTGGCCGAGTTGGGCGACGAATCCATTCATACCTTCGTGCTGGAAAAGAGTCCGGGCGTCTATTCGGTCTTCTCCGGCGATATCACGGGACCGCTTGGCGACATGAAGTATAAGAGGGTCAAGCTCGACGGCATCGAGCATGACTATGAATGGGCCGACGACCCGATTGGACAGCAATTCCTCGGAGGAACCATGACGCTGCTGCTCGAAGGCGGCGGACGACGGGTGTTGCAGGTCAAGGTTCTGGAGGCGCGCGTATTCCACAAGGGCGGGGGTTACGGCGGTCTCAACGGCGTATTCCACGGCGATGATCTTGGCGAGTTGCATATCGCGCATGATCAATGGAATCTGCGCGATACTGGGCATCGCAAGGTCATGAAGAATCTGTCCGAATATACGCTGGAGGTCAGGGAGGGCAGCAAGGTCGGCTACGGCGTGATCGAATGCGTGGTCGGCGAAGGCTATCCAAAATATCAGATCGCGCAGAAGTTCCCGACCATGTTCTGATCGCGCTTCAAATTTTTCATCAGCGAACGCCGAAGTTGAAAACCCGCGTTCAAGGGTGGAACAGCCGGGAGTTAGGTTGCTGATCCGCTTTTTCAAACTTCATTGAGGACGAATGGAATGCCGGAACTCAAATTTTCCGAAAGTGAGCGCCTAGCGATCGAAGGAGCGATCAAGGGACGGAAATCCGTGCGCGCGTTTCTCGACAAGCCCGTGTCGCGCGAGACGGTCACGCACCTGCTCCAAATCGCCCGCGTGCGCCGAGCGGCACCAACATGCTACCGTGGCGGGCGCATGTCGTGGCGGGTGAAGCGAAAGATAAATTGTCGGGGGCGATCCTCAAAGCGTTCATGACGGGCGGCATGCCGCATCCGGGTTCGGAGTACAGATATTATCCGGAAAAGTTCTTCGAGCCTTACCTGTCGCGCCGCCGCAAGGTCGGGTTCGACATGTACGGCCTCGTCGGCATCCAGAAGGGCGACCAGTCAGCGATGGCCAAGCAGCTTGCGCAGAATTACCTGTTCTTCGGCGCGCCGGTCGGCATTGTCTTCACCATCGACCGCCGCCTCGAAATCGGCTCCTGGCTCGACTACGGCTACTTCCTCGAAGCTCTCAGCGTCGCAGCGCGGGCGAGCGGGCTCGAGACCTGCTCGCAGCAGGCTTTCGCGCATTTCCCCCAGATCGTGCGGGAGACGCTTGCCGTCAGTGAGGGCGACATCGTGCTGTGCGGCTATGCGCTGGGCTACGCCGACTGGAGCGCAAAGATCAATGCGCTTGTGACCGAACGCGTGCCCGTCAGCGATTTCGCAACGTTCCAGGGGTTTTGATCTTCGCTATCGTTCCCGATGCCTGCAGAATATCCGCGTTGTCTGCAGATGCAGGCCCATCGATGATCGGCTTGAAGGAAACTGAGCCCGAAGCTTCAGGCCGTCTCGGCGAAGATCTCCCGACCAATCAGCATCCGCCTGATCTCAGCTGTTCCACCGCCGATTTCGTAGAGCTTGGCGTCGCGCACAAGGCGCTGCGCGCTCCATTCGTTGCTATAGCCGTTGGCTCCGAGCGCTTGCATGGCCTGGAGGGCGATCTGAGTTCCCCTCTCTGCGGCGTAGAGGTAGACGGAAGCCGCATCCTTGCGCGTTAGCGTGCCTCTGTCTGCAGCGGCGGCCGAGGCATAGACATAGGCCCTGCAGGCGCAAAGCGTCGAATAGATATCGGCGACCTTGCCCTGCATGAGCTGGAATTCGCCAACGGGTTGGCCGAACTGTTTCCGTTCGTGCATATAGGGAACCACGAGATCGAGTGCTGCCTGCATGATGCCGATGCATTGGCTCGATGCGATCACACGCTCGTAGTCCAGGCCGCTCATCAGGACCCGGACGCCGCTGTTTACCTGGCCGAGCACGTTTTCTTCGGGCACTTCGCAATTGTCGAAGACCAATTCGGCGGAGCCTGAGGCTCTCATCCCCCAAAGATCGAGCTTGCGGCCCACCGACATGCCGCCGAATGCTTTCTCAACCAGGAAAGCCGTGATGCCCCGCTTTCCCGCGGAGGGATCGGTCTTGGCGTAGACAAGGACGAAGTTGGCGTGAGAAGCGTTGGTGATCCACAGCTTGGTGCCGTTCAAGATATAGCGGTCGCCGCGCTTTTCGGCGCGCGTCCGCATGCTCACCAGATCGGAACCGGATTCTGCCTCAGTCATGGCAATAGAAGCGATCAATTCGCCCGAAAACAGTCCGGGGAAGTAGCGCCGGCGCTGATCGGGCGTCCCATTCTTCCGCAACTGGTCCACGACTAGGCTGGAATGGACCCCGTAGGACATCGCCACGGCCGCCGAAACGCGAGCGAGTTCCTCCAGCACGATTACATGCTTGGAGTATCCAAGTCCGAGGCCGCCGTCGGCCTCGGCTGCCATGACGCTCATAAGGCCGGCTTTTCCGAGCTTCGGCCAAAGGTAGTCGTGAAACTGATCCTTGCGATCGTAGGCTTCGACGTTGCGGACGAGTTCTTCCCTGGCGAACTTGCGGACCATATCGCGCAGCATTGCCGACGCGTCGTCCTCTCCCGTGTCAAGACCGAGCATGAATTTCCCTTGGCGCGATTGTAGACCTCGTTCAAGCCTAGCGACCCAGGCGTTATCCGTCAAATAAAAACAATCGTTCGTATGTATATCACCAATCGATCTGGATGACGATCTTGCCCACGTGATTGGCGCTGGCGAGCTCATGGTAGGCGGAAAGCGCGTCTTTAAAAGGGAAGACGCGGGCAATGCTGGGGTACAGCTTAGCTACCGTGATCATCTCGTTCATCCGATCGAACATGCTCCGGGAGCCGACGAGAACGCCCCTGACCGTGCCGGTATTTCCCAATATCGACAAGAGGCTGATTTGCCCTGTCGTCAGGACGCCAATCAGATGAATCCATCCTCCGAATCGTACCGCGCCCAGCGAGCGCTCCAGCGTTCCGGGGCCGCCGACCTCGACAACGTGATCAACGCCACGGCCGTTAGTGAGACGACGGACCTCATTGTGCCAATCGGGATGGGTCCGGTAGTTCACGCCGTCGGTGGCGCCGAGCACGCGGGCTTTTTCCAATTTGGCATCGCTCGAGGAAATGACCAAAGTGCGTGCGCCGGCAGCTTGGGCGAATTGCAGGGCGAAGGTTGAAACGCCTCCGGTGCCCAACAGCAATACGCTCTGCCCCGGCTCCAAAGGCTTGGCGCCAAACAGCGCGTTCCAGGCCGTGACGGCCGCGCAGGGCAAAGTGGCGGCTTCATTATAAGAAAGATGCTCTGGCATGCGCACGACACTGCTTTCCGCGAACAGGCGATATTCGGTCAGCGTGCCCTGCAATTGTCCACCAAGGGCATTGGCCGCATCGCCGGGGGTCATCGCTCCGCCTAGCCACGAGGGGTAGAACGTGCCGGTGACCCGATCGCCCTTCTTCCATCGTGTCACTTCATCGCCGACTTCGACGATTTCGCCGGCGCCATCGGATAGAGGAACGAGATCTTTTTCTAATGCACCACGATATCCGCCCCGAGCGACGAGTAGGTCGCGAAAATTGATGGATGCAGCATGCATCCGAACCAGCACTTGGCCGTGGCCGGGTCTCGGTGCGTCGGCTTCGCCTTGCGTCAGGGCCTCCATACCGGCCAGGGTTGGGAAGAAATAGTGCTTCATTTGGCGACCTTGCAGTGTTCGTTAGGCAATCGCGCGGGAAGGCTTGTCGCGCGCGGGAACCGGATTTCACCGGCATCGACGTTTGGCCCAGTCGCAACGACTGGCGATGCAACCCTCGGGCGGACGTCCAACCCCTTTCGATGGTTCAACCACCAGCCGTATTGATCGGGCCAGCGCGAAAATCCCTTTTCGGGTTCCAGTTCGAGCTGCGCGTGCAGCGGCCAGTTGGCGTTGAACAGGAGTTCGCGGCCGATTGCGACGAGGTCGGCTTGCTCCGACCGAATGATGGCGTTCGCCTGCTCAGGCTCGGTGATCAAACCGACCGCGACCGTCGGAATTTCGGCGTGTCTTTTGACGTGAGCGGCGAAGGGAACTTGAAACCCAGGATTTCGAGCGATGAGGGTCGACGAGTATCTGATGCCGCCTGACGAGCAGTCGATCGCGTCGACGCCGCGGGCCTTTAGCTCCTTCGCGAGGAGAACGGAATCGTCAAGGCTCCATCCCGCATCGGAGCCGTCGCAGGTGGAGATTCGGAACAGCAACGGAAGGTGACTGGGCCAGACCGTCCGGACCGCTTCCGCGACCCGAAGGCAGAACTGCATCCGACCAGCGATGTCTCCGCCAAACGAGTCGGTCCGGTGGTTGGACAGAGGAGAAAGGAAGGCGTGAAGTAGGTAGCCGTGCGCGGCGTGGATTTCGACGATCTGAAAGCCGGCCTGCAGGCATCGGCGGGCCGCGTCCTTCCAAGCACCGATCAGGAATTCGATGTCGGAGACCGTCAGGGCTTTGGGCGCGGGATAGGCATTGCCGGCAGGCTCGCGCGATACCGAAACCGGCGGCCATCGCGCCTCGCTTCGTAGCCCAAAATCTTCCGGCCCAATCGGGCCGTGGCCATGCCACGGGCGTTGGGTGCAGGCCCTTCGTCCGGCATGGCCAAGCTGAATGGCCGGAACAACGGATTGGGACAGAAGCAAGTCGGCGATGCGGGCGAGGCCGGAAATGTGATCGTCGGACCAGATTCCGAGATCGCCGTAGCCAAGGCGTCCTTTGGGAACAATCGCCGTAGCTTCCAAGATGGCCATTGCTATTCCGCCCAAGGCCAATCGGCCATAATGCATCAAATGCCAGTCCTGCACGAAGCCGTCCATGGCTGAGTATTGGCACATGGGGGACGCTACGATTCGGTTAGGAAGCTCGATGCTCCGCAAGCGATAGGGGGAGAAAAGGGCGCTCATCTAACCTCTTGAAGTTGCTCGACACGGGGCACGATAGGGCAGGCATATACATTTTCAGGGTCTCCAGCAAACAAAAATTTAAACAAACGATTGTTTTTATAACTAGCCTGTGCTTTAGTCCCTGCAGCCTCCGCGGAGAGTGGTCGCGGTGGATTCACGTGGTCGAAGAGACTCGTCGTTGCCCCTGCAATCAAAAAAAGCTGGAGCGCGGGAGGACGTATGGCGCAGTTGCTGCAAATACTGCTGTCGGGGCTCACCGCCGGTGCGATTTACGGTCTCGTTGCGCTGGGCTTCACCGTCGTCTTCAACGCCACCAAAGTCGCAAACTTCGCGCATGGCGAGTTCGTCATGATGGGCGGCCTGATCTCCGCGACGCTGATCATCAACCTGTCCTGGAGCATGCTGCCGGCGGTTTTCGCCGCCGTCGTGATCGTAACGTTGCTGGCGGTCGGGATGGATCGCGTCGGCCTGCAAAATGCCCGTCAACGGTCGGTTCTCAGCTTCGCCATGATCACTATCGGATTCAGCATCGCCTTTCGCGGGTTGATGCAGGTTGCTGTTGGGCGAGACGTGCTCTTCATGCCGACCTTCGGCGTGATCCCGGACGTTCGGGTGGCTGGTCTCTATTTCGGATCTCAAAATGTGTGGGTCGTTTTCGCCCTTTTCGCGATTAGTGCCGGCCTGAGCTATCTGTTCTTGAAGACGCGTATGGGAAAGGCGATGCGCGCGGCGAGCCAGAACCCGCGCGCCGCGGCCCTGTGTGGTATCGACTCCAGGTCCATGTCGCTGATCGCCTTTGCGATGGCCGGCGCCATCGGCGCGCTCGCCGGCGCCCTCGTCGCCCCGATCGGAGCGGCTTTCTACGAGTACGGCCTGGTATTCAGCCTGAAAGGATTCGCGGCCGCCATCCTCGGTGGTCTCGGTAGTCCCGTAGGTGCGGTCGTCGGCGGTCTTCTGATCGGCGCGATTGAGAGCGTGGCCGCAGGATATTTGGACTCGGCGTATAAGGATGCAACGACGCTGACCATCCTCATCGCACTGCTTCTCGTTTGGCCTAGCGGTCTGTTCGGCTATGTCGAGGCGAAGAGAGTGTGATGCCTCCGTCTTTCATCGCCCAGAGCTACAGACGCGATGTCCTCGGCACCGCCGTTTTCGTAGCAATAGTCTGCGTGATCGGCTTCACGGTGACACGGTCGTTCTATCTGACCATGCTCATCTACTCCGCGATCTATGCGATTGCGGCGCTCGGGATGCTCTTGGTGTTCGGGTTCGCTGGACAGATCTCGCTTGGGCAGGCGGCATTCTTCGGCGTTGGAGCCTACACGAGCGCCTATGTCGTGACGCACCTGGGCCTGCCGCCGCTGGTCGGTCTTATCTGTTCCACCGTTGCGGCCGGCGTGTTCGGTTGGCTCGTCTCGCGCCCGTTACTTCGGTTAGCGACCTATTATCTCGCCATGGCCACGTTGGCGTTCGGGGGAATTTGTTTCATCATTTTTGCCAATGCGCGCTCGCTAACCGGAGGCATCGATCCTGGAATCGTGTCGATGCCGCCGTTCGAAATCGGTGGCTATCTCTTCCGCACCACACGGTCGATGTATTGGCTGGTATCGCTGACGCTGTGCTCCGTCCTGTTTCTGGTGGTCAATCTCGTCCACAGCAGAGTGGGTCGCTCACTCAAGGCGCTGAAAACCTCCGAAATCGCGACGGCCGGACTCGGCGTTGATGTCGTGCGCTACAAGGTTGCAACCTTCACTTTGGCTGCCGCCCTAACTGGTTTCGCCGGTGCGCTGTTCGCCTTCTTTCAGAGCGCGTTCAACGCCTCGGTCTTCGGCGTGGGGCTATCGATCGAGTTGTTGGTGATGGTCGTCGTCGGATCCGTCACCTCGCCGTGGGGCGCCGTATTCGGCGCGCTATTCGTCACCATCCTGCCGTCCTTCCTGGAGCATTTCGATCAATACAAGCTGCTGATCTACGGCGGGATCGTTTCCGTCGTCACTATCTTTATGCCTAATGGGCTCGGGCGGGCGATCGTCGATGGAGCTTCATCGCTTGTTTGGAAGGGACGGGCGCGATGAGCCTCGTCGTGCACGGCTTGACGAAGCATTACGGCGGCGTTGTCGCGGTGAACAACGTCGATCTGGTTGCCGCGCCGAGTGAAATCACTGCCGTGATCGGGCCAAATGGGGCCGGAAAGACGACGCTCCTCAACTTGATCAGCGGAATCGTTCCTGCCGATGCGGGCCGAACGGAATTGGCGGGCTTGAATATCACCCGCCGATTGCCGCACGACTTGGCGCTGCAAGGCCTGGCCCGCACCTATCAGAGCCCCCAGTTGTTCGAAGACATGAGCGTGCTCGAAACGGTGATGGTCGGCGCGCATACGCGCGGGAGAGTCGGATACATGTCGTCGATGATACTGCCTCGGCGGGTCCGACAGGAAGAGCGCGAGCTGGAAACGATCGCGCGACTCGCCCTCGATCGGGTGAGGTTGCCGCAAGCTCAATTCTCGCGAGCGACGTCGGAACTTGCATATGGGTTGCAGCGGCGGGTGGAAATCGCTCGTGCACTGGTGATGAGTCCGAAAGCAATCCTGTTCGACGAGCCGGCGGCCGGCCTCAACGACGAGGAAACTCGCGAGATTTCCGAGTTAATCGGCGACCTTGCCCGAGAAGGCTTCATCATCGTCCTCGTCGAGCACGACATGGAAATGGTCATGGGCATTTCCCACAAGATCGTCGTGATGAATTTCGGTGAGAAGATTGCGGAAGGCAGTCCCACCGAAGTGCAAGCTAATCCGGATGTCATCACCGCCTATCTCGGTTCGTCGCTTGAGGAGGCGGGCAATGCTTAGTTTGCGCGATGTGAGCGTCCGCTACGGATCGATCGAGGCGATGACCAATGTTTCGCTCGATGTCGCACCTGGAGAAATCGTCTGCCTGATCGGCGCTAACGGCGCTGGCAAGTCGACGGTGTTGAACGCCATCTCCGGCGTCATCCCCTGCGCTGCAGGAACGATCTCTTATAACGGCGTCGAACTGACGGGCACATCGCCCGCCAAGATCGTGAGACGAGGCGTAGTTCAGGTTCCCGAAGGGCGACTGGTCTTTCCCGATCTGACTGTCACCGAGAATCTTGAGATGGGAGCCTATACCAGAATGGTCTCGGAGCTCTCGGCTAGCTTTGATGCAGTTTTTGCGCTGTTTCCGCGGCTGGCCGAGCGCCGCGAGCAACTGGCCGGTCTGATGTCAGGTGGCGAACAGCAGATGCTTGCGATCGGACGAGCGCTAATGGCAAAGCCTAGCGTGCTGCTGCTCGACGAACCCTCGATGGGATTGGCGCCGCTGGTGATCGTCGAAATCTTTCGTGCGCTGCGACGGCTGCGCGATGAGTTGGGGCTGCCGATCCTGCTGGTCGAGCAAAACGCCCGGGCGGCCTTGAAGCTCTCCGATCGCGGTTACGTCCTGGCCACTGGCCATGTCACAGGCTGCGGCGCGTCGGCGGATCTCCTCAGTGACCGCGCCACGCATGAGGCGTTCCTTGGCCAGAATCGCGCGGCGGGGACGCTTGGCGGACCTGTGGCGGGTGGAGTGGGGGACAGCGGGGCAAATTATCGGCGGGACGGATAGGGATCGAAATGGCTTGGGGAAACCGTCAGCAAAGGAGGAAACATCATGAATAGAAAGATCTTCTCTGGATTTGCCACGGCTGCGCTGTTGGCCCTGTCTTGGCCAGCATGGTCGCAACAGGAGCCGCTGCGGGTCGGTGCAATACTAGCGCTGAGCGGGCCTGCCTCGGTCTACGGTGGCCCCGCTGAGAAAGGCCTCAAGGTCATGCTCGATCAGTTGTCAGGCAACACGCTTGCCGGACATCCGGTCGAACTGACGATCTTCGACACGGAAGGCAATTCAACCAAGGCCGTGCAATTGTTCCGCCGTCTCGCCGACAACAACGAGGTTCATGTGATCGTCGGGCCGAGCACCAGCGGCGAGTCTCTCGCAGTGGTGCCGGTGGCCAATCAGTTGCAGGTGTCCAATCTCACCTTCGGCGGCGCCGAACCGATCACCCAGCCGGTCACTCCCTATGTTTTCGCGACTTCGCCGACCGATCGCCTGGTTGTCGAGCTTCTCCTCGACGTGCTCAAGAAAAGGAAGCAAACGAGACTAGCCCTGATCTATTCCCAGGACGGCTACGGCCAATCAGGTGGCAGCATCATGCAGCAGCAGGTCACCAGGTTCGGCATCGATCTGGTGGCGGTCGAAACCTTCAGTCCTCAGGATACCAATATGACGCCGCAGTTGCTGCGCATCCGTGACAAGAATCCCGATGCAATCGTGATTTGGGCCTCCAATCCCGGACCGACGATCGTTCTCAAGAACGCGGCCGAAATGGGATTGAACGCGCCCGTCTATCTTAGCTACGCCAACGCCTCGCTGTCATTCATCAGTCAGACCGGAGCGCCCGCAGAGGGCGTCTATATCGCGGCGTTGCCGATCATTGCCCCGGAATCTCTGCCCGAAGCCGATCCACGCCGGGCGGCGATGGTGGCGTTCGACCAATCCTATCGCAAGCAGTATGGCGTCGCACCTGACCAAACATCGGGTCACGGATTGGACTCGTTCATTATTCTCGAAGCGGCGCTGAAGGCTATTCATGGCTCGCTCACCCGGGACAGTCTGCGGGAGGCGCTCGAGACCGTGCAGATGTGCGGCGCCGACGGTTGTCGGCGGATTTCGCCGACCGATCACCGCGGCCTAACCAAGGATGCCCTAGTGCTCATGCAGGCCGAGGGCGGCAGATGGCAGGCGGTCCAGCCATGAGATCGTCGATGTTGTAACCCCGGATCGCGATCATCGAGATGCTTGGGGAAGTTGTCGGTAAAGGAGGAAACATAATGAACAGAATGATCTTCTCTGGACTTGCCACGGCGGCGCTGTTGGCCCTTTCTTGGCCGGCATGGTCGCAACAGGAGCCGCTGCGCGTCGGTGCAATCCTGGCACTCAGTGGGCCTGCCTCGGTCTATGGTGGCCCCGCCGAAAAAGGCCTCAAGGTCATGCTCGATCAGTTGCCTGGCAAGACGCTTGCCGGACATCCGGTCGAACTGACGATCTTCGACACGGAAGGCAATTCGACTAAGGCCGTGCAACTGTTCCGCCGTCTCGTCGACAACAACGAGGTTCATGTAATCGTCGGGCCAAGCACCAGCGGCGAGTCGCTCGCGATTGTGCCGGTGGCCAACCAACTGCAAGTTTCGGTTATCAGTAATGGCGGCGCTGAGCAGATCACTCAGCCGGTGACGCCATACGTGTTCGGTATGGCGCCCACGGATCGTCTGATGGTTGAGCTCACGCTCGACACGTTGGTCAAGCGAAATCAGAAAAAAGTTGCGCTCATCCATTCGCAGGACGGCTTCGGACAGTCCGGCGGTGGAATCGTTCAGGCTCAGGCACCCAAGTTCGGAATCGATCTGGTGGCGGTCGAAACCTTTAGCCCTCAGGATACCAATATGACGCCGCAGTTGCTGCGCGTCCGGGACAATAATCCCGATGCGATCGTGATCTGGGCCTCCAATCCAGGGCCGACGATCGTTCTCAAGAACGCGGCTGAGATGAATCTGAGAAAGCCGACTTACGTCAGCTATGGCAATGCCACGATGAGCTTCATTTCTCAGACCGGAGCAGCGGCCGAAGGCGTCTATTGCGGGGCGCTGCCGATCGTTGGACCGGAATCGCTGCCGGCGAACGATCCGCGCCGGGCGCCAATGTTGGCTTTCGACCAAGCCTATCGCAAGCAGTTCAACCAGGCGCCTGACATGACCTCGGGACATGGCTTGGATGATTTCATCATTCTCGAAGCGGCGCTGAAGGCGATCAAGGGCCCACTCACCCGCGATAACCTGCGGTCGGCTCTGGAGACGGTGCAGATGTGCGGGGCCAATGGTTGCCGCCAGGTGACGCCTAGCGACCACCGCGGCCTGACCAAGGATGCGGCTGTGCTCATGCAGGTGAGAAATGGCAAGTGGGAGGCGGTCCAGCCTTGAGCGCCATGGTCTTGTATGCACCGGGCTGCCGTACGTTTGCCGTTGGAGCGCCTGCGTTGATCGAATGGGTGGCCGCGGAGCAGCCAGTGTCTTCGGCGCCGGCGGCCCGGTTAGCTGTAGCACGCCACGATGAATGATTCTGACATAGCGAAAGGAAAGGTGATGGAAACCGAACGAGATTGGCTGGGCCTGCGAGATCGCGCCTGCGTCGTGACCGGCGCTGCAGGTGGGATCGGAAGTGTTATTGCGCGTAACTTCGCGGAGCTCGGCGCCAAGGTCGTCATGATCGATCGCGACGCCGCGCAATGCGACGCTGCGGCGGCCGGGTTCGGCCGTCATCGGCACCGGCCGATTGCGCTGTCCTGCAATGTTGCCGATCCAGAAAGCGTGGCTTCGGCGGCATCACGTGCGCGCGAACTCGTCGGGCCGGCGGACGTGCTGGTGAACAATGCGGCGATCCTCAAGCCCGGGCCGATCCTGACGGTCTCGCCTGAGGACTGGAGCGCCCTGATCGCGGTCAATCTTAACGGCTACCTATTTTGCGCCCAGAACTTCGCCGCGCAGATGATCGAACGCAAGCACGGCGCCATGGTCCATATTGCGTCGATCGCAGGCTACGTGCCTCAGTCCTACAGCGGCGCCTACAGCACCAGCAAAGCCGGCGTGCTCATGTTATCGCAGCAGCTCGCCGTCGAGCTCGGCGAATACGGCGTGCGGAGCAACGTCGTCAGCCCCGCAATGCTGATTACTCCCCTGAGCGAAGCCTTTTATGCGAATGCCAAGCTGAAGGCCCAACGCGAAGCGATCGTGCCGCTGCGGCGGATCGGCACGCCGCGGGACATCGCCGACGCCGTCGCGTTTTTCGCCAGCGACAGGTCGCAGTATATCAGTGGTGAAGACATGCTGGTTGATGGGGCAGTCTCCCGTTCTCTGCTTGGCCTCTTCCCACGGCCCGGCTTCGACCGGGCCGACCACGTTGCGTTGGATAAATAAGTCCTGACCGACAATTCCCGATCAGCGCAAAGGGGAGGGTCAATAGTTTCAGTTTTGGCCGTGGCCCGTCTTAGCCGCGCTGGTTTTTGGTGATTTCCCTAAGCCCTGGATGGTGGGAGAAGGAAAGCTCGATTCGAGTCTCTTCCGACATGTAGTCGCGCAGGATGGAATTGACGACGTCGGCTGGGATGCGGGTGTCTGGGCGCGCGGCGGCATCGAGGAGATCGCAAAAAGCCTGATCCGTCGCCTCGATCCGCTCCTTCAGCGCTTGCCCGGTAGACCATGGTTCGACTGTTGCGTCAAAGGAGCAAGGAAGCACAGCGCCGGCCTTTTCGAATGCCTCGGTCAATCTCGACGTGGCTGCGACCTGCGCGGCCCACAGCTCCGACAAATAATCGAGCGACCAGTCGGCCCTCTTTGCGATATCCAATATTATGTCGACGATAGCAATGCCTTGCCCCTTCGCATAATCGTCATTCAGCGCGGGCACCACATGGCGGTTGAGAGCGTCAGCGATATTTTCGAGTTGCTTTCGCAGGCTGGTCACGACGCGTCCCTCACCATCTTGTTGAGCAAGCGCATGTGTATGGGCAGTTGGTTGCCGACCGCACCGATTTTCGGATTTACGCCAGGCCGCATATAGAAATTATGAATCCCTCCCAGGTTGATCGCGACTATTTTGAAAATGGCCATTACCTCATAGTAACGAATGATCTCTTCGCTCGGCGTTAAGCCGGTTAGCCTGCTATATTCGTTTAAGAACGCGCGTCTCTCGCCAAGATTGGAAACCTTGTTCCTGTCTGACGTAAATATTCTGGCGCACGCCCATCCAAGGTCTTCGTAAGGATCGCCGATATGGGCCAGCTCCCAATCGAGGATCGCAGTAATCTTGCCGTCCTTCTCGAGAAAGTTGCCCAGCCGATAGTCGCCATGCACGACCGAGAGGCGCGGGGCTGCGGGGTAGTTCTTTTTTAGCCAGATCGCCGCGCCTCTGATGACGGGAAAAGGCTGCAGCGCCGTGCGGTCAATGCGCTTCTCCCATTGCTCGATTTGGGAGAGGGTCGCGTTTTGGCGGGTGACGTCGGGGCCTATCTCGCGGAGGGGAGAGTCTTGCCACGGAAAATTATGAATGTTGGCGATGTGGGTCACGAATTCCTTCGACAGGGTGTCGATGCGCGTCTGATCGAGCTGGTCGAAGTGCCACGGCGCCGGGGCTTTGCCTTCAACCTTGTCGCAGATCAGGAAGGGTGCTCCTATGATCGCCGTGTCGTCGCTGTGCCAATGCGCGAGAGGGACCGGCACGCTGCTGCCCCTGAAGGCCGCGAAGCATAGGAACTCCGGCGCCGCCGAATAGGGAGCCAGATGACCGTCAGGGTGGCCGATGCGCAGGATGTAATGTCGCGCGCCGCCATGACCGGCGGCATTGGTTTGCAATTGAAAACGATAGGTCAGCCACGAAAAACCACCGGAGAACTGGCTGAGGCTGACGACGCGCGAGGGAGCGCGTAGCCGGTCAGTCAGAAACGCCGAGAGCCGGTCGGACAATGTGCTTGCATCAAAGCCCAAGCCCATCGGAAGCGCTCTAATTAAGAAACATTTGTTAGTTTATTTATCTCAATGCTAGAAGTCAAACTGACTTGGCCCTGCACGAGGATTCAGGCCTGTCTATGGATTTGTCTTCGTGGAATTTTATCTGGCGGCTGGGGAGCGGTTCCCTCGCGAGCCCTGCACGCCGCTCTCAAGTCTCTTGGGAACTACGTGTATCGGCATTCCGCACAGGGCTGCCGCTTCTGCGTTCCCATCGACGCGATCATTTCGCGCCCAAATTCACGGCCGTGCTATGCGGTCACGCGCGGCCTACCTGCTGGACGCGTCTGCGGAGCCCGCGAGCCACCTCAATCTCCTTGCCAGCTGATAGCATCTTGGTGACGATGTCCGTATATTCCCCCACGAGGGTTTCAACGTCCAACCTTCCGTTCGGCTTATACCAGCCCGCAATGCCGGTCAGCATGTTGAGTATAGCGACGACGATCAGCCGTGCATCCAGAACACGGAAGACGCCTCCTGCAACTCCTTCATCGATGATCTTCCGAAGAATGAGTTCGAACTCCTTGCGTAGACCGATCAGCTCCTCGTAGCGCCCCTTTGGCAGGTTGCGAATTTCCGATTGCGAAACGATGGCTTCCTTTTTTCTTTTGGTATGCCAAATAACCATCACGCTTACGAAGTTTCGCAAGCGCTCTTCTGGGTCCTGCACACCGTCCAATGCATCCGAAATCTGCTGAAGCAGCTCTTTCATGATGTCGCTTACGATAGTCGCAAGGAACTCATTCTTATTGTCGAAATAATTGTAAAGGGAGCCTGCTTGAAGACCCGATTCGCTGGCGAGCAATCGCAGGTTCATTCCCTGAAACCCGTGCCTAAATAACAGCTTGATTCCGGTCTTGCGAATGATCGGCCAGGTCTTGTCTCGGCTAGATCCTACGGTGCGCATCTATTTTCCTATCGATATTTCAGGCTTGCTTATTGAATAATCAGATGTGCGGGACTGGCGGGCCGTGCCCAAGTAGTTCTCCAAATTGACATGTCAGACGAATCAAAGGGCTGAACGTTTGTTTTTATATGTCGGCTCTTTAGCCCCCGCACCTGTTTTTTTAGGTGGCATGCGACTCTACGGTCTATGGGGTCGGCTGATGGCTGGCCAAAAGAAAGGATCATTGCCTTCATGTACGGCGAAGGGCGGTCGTCGGAGGACGGATCGTCGCTTGCCCCAGGTCAAGTCTTCTTGGCTTCGCCAAATGCGAGAGGTTTGAGAAAGATGTTTGTGATTGAAGTCAACAGTGTGCCGTTTTGCTCGCTTTCCTTGAAAAGCTTCATCCACTTCGGGTCGCTGCCGAAGGCCTTCCACTTTGCGCTGCGCTCCTCCAGAGAGGCCCATTCTAGTATGTAGTAGATATCGTGATCCGACGGACCGACCATTACGGTCCAATAGCCCACTGCCTTGACGCCATGCCGTGGAAATAGTTCCCGTGCGGCTTCCTTCATGCGGTCAAGCTCGTTTTTGAGTTTGCCGGGTTGGCAGCGATAGATCCGCAGCTCGTGAAACATGATCTTGATCCTTGGCCGGACTAGAGATTTTGGTCATCGATCGGGGCGACGTCCGTTCTACCGCGCGGCCGTATACGTCTGGGACCACATGAATGCGCTTCCAACGGTCAGCCAATGGCGTTCCGTGCTCTAGAATAAAACAAACGGTTGTTATTATCAGCAAATCGCGCTACCGTATCCGGGAATGGCCGGGCGCGCAACAGAATTTCCGGGGCCGGAAGCAATCAAACAGGAGCGATCGGATGACTGAAGCGTATGTCGTAGGGGCGATCAGGACCGCAGGCGGCCGGCGGAATGGACGCATGAAGGACTGGCATCCGGCCGATCTTGGCGGGTTGGTGATAGATGGGCTGCTGGACCGGGTTGGCCTCGATCCGAAGCTCGTTGACGACATCGTCTTCGGCTGTGTCCAGCAGGTCGGTCAGCAATCGCAGAATGTTGCGCGCACGGTCGCGCTGTCCTCGCGGTTGCCTGAAAGCGTGCCTGGCGTGACGATCGATCGGCAATGCGGCTCCTCTCAACAGGCCGTTCATTTCGCCGCTCAAGCTGTTATGTCCGGAGCCATGGATGTGGTCATCGCCGGCGGTGTCGAAAGCATGACCCGCGTTCCTATGCTCGTCGCGTCCACCTTGCCTGAAAAGAACGGCATGGGAAATTATCGCGGACGTCGCTTTCGCAATCGATATGGGGAGATAGAGCCAAGCCAATTCGACGGCGCAGAAATGCTTGCCACAAATTACGATCTCTCCAAGGACCTGCTGGACCAGTTTTCCCTGGATAGCCATCGAAAGGCGGCCGCTGCGCGGGCGAATTTTGCGACGGAAATCCTGCCGGTTGAAGTCGAAGCGGCGGATGGAAAACGCGAGAGCCATACGGTTGATGAAGGCGTGAGACCGGACGCTACGCTTGAAGCCATTTCGCAAGTGAAGTTGCTAAAGGACGGAGGGCGGATTTCAGCGGCCAACGCCAGCCAGATCTGCGACGGCGCCTCGGCTGTCCTTATCGTCAACGAACGCGGATTGAAGGCGACGGGCGCGAAGCCCTTGGCGCGCATTCACCATATGACTGCGCTAGGATCCGATCCGGTCATCATGTTGGAGACGCCGATCCCGGCGACGCGCCACGCGCTCAAGAAGGCCGGCATGTCGATCGATGAGATTGATCTGTTTGAGGTCAACGAGGCCTTCGCTTCCGTGCCGCTGGCCTGGTTGAAATCCGTCGGCGCCGACCCCGCAAAGCTTAACGTTCATGGCGGTGCGATCGCGCTCGGCCATCCGTTGGGAGCGTCGGGCACTCGATTGCTGACCACGCTGATCAATGCGCTTCACATCCGCAACAAGCGATTTGGCCTGCAGACGATGTGCGAAGGTGGCGGTATGGCGAATGTCACGATCGTGGAGCGGCTTTAACCGCTCCACCTTTATCGCCAGTCTTAGCAGTGCGGCGGTGCCGATGTTTCTTACAGCCCGCTAAGGAAGCAGAACAATGGATCTGGGCTTGTCGGGTAGGGTGGTTGTGGTGACAGGTGGCGCGTCCAATATTGGTCGTGCGATAGCTCTGAAGTTTGCAGAAGAACATGCCGCGGTGGCCATCGTCGATTTCGACAAGGCACAGGCCTCGGCGACGGCGTCTCAGATCTCTGCGGGAGGTGGACGCGTTTTGACGTATCACGCCGATGTCACTAATTTGGGAGCGGTTTCCGAAGCGATGGCGGGCGTGATCGCGGATTTCGGAACGGTCGATGTTCTCGTCAATAACGTAGGCTGGTCAGGGCGCTTGGGCTATTTCCTGACTATCGAGCCCGAACGATGGGATAAGGCTTACCAACTGAATTTACGATCGACCTTCAACATGACGCGCGAAGTCCTGCCGACGATGGTCGCGGCCAAGCGAGGCGCGATCGTCTCAATTGCGAGCGATGCTGGCTTCGGCATCACGCATGTTTCGGAGTATGGGGCAATGAAGGCTGGCGTCATGGCCTTCTCAAGGTCGATCGCCATTGAATATGGTCGCTACGGCATCCGCTCCAACGCCGTCGCGCCGGGAATAGTAATGCCCGCGCCGGAGGACATCGGAGCCGGCAGCTTCTGGAACAAGGGGATCGGATATGGAGAGAAGGAGATCAAGGCTCTCGAGGCGCAATGCCCGATGAGGATCCGGCCGACCGCCGCCGATGTCGCGGCAGCGACGGTCTTTCTTGCATCGGAGCCAGCGCATGCGCTCACCGGTCAGGTTCTGAGCGTCTCCGGCGGTTTCACCATGCCGCGGTAGCGTGGTTGTGGTTCGATTCTGGCGGCGGAGGAGTCTGCGAAATTCACACCGCCGGAGCAAGATGCATGAATCCTCGTGAGAAAGTCAAAATTGGGAGAGGCTTTCTCACCTTTACGTCTTGTCTAATCCGAGCTTCTGCTTGGCGAATTCGATCATTCGGAATTTCTGGACTTTTCCGGTCGCGGTCTTGGGCAGGTTCTCGGCATCGCAGAAGAATACGTGTCGCGGCCATTTGAATTTGGCCAGCTTGTCTTTGCACCATTCCTGCAATTCGGCTTCGCTCGGGTCTGTGCCGACGACTGGCACGACAAGCGCCGCTCCGATCTCGCCCCAGCGCTCGTCGGGCAAGCCGAAAACGTAAGCCTGCGCGACATCCTTGTGCGCGCAGAGAACGCTTTCCACTTCCTTTGGAGAAACAAGTTCGCCGCCGGACTTGTATTGCTCCTTGGCGCGACCCGTCAATTGGACGTAGCCGTCGCTCCGCATGCGGCCGAGGTCGCCGGATTTAAGCCAACCCTCTTTGTTGAACAGCGCCTTGGTGGCTTCGGGCATGCCGAAATAGCCCTTGGTCGCCATCGGCGTATCCCACAGAAATTCACCTTCGGCGCCCGGCGGCACATCCTTCCCGGTTACGGGATCAACGATGCGCAGGCGGGCGATGAGGCCGCCGAGTTCCGGCATTCCGGCTACGCCCGCATTCATGATGTGACCGATCGTCTGCTCAAGCTTGTCGATCGAGTCATCTGGTTCGGTCATAAGTTCGGCGGCGGTCGTCTCGGTCATGCCATAGCCCGTGACGAGCTCGGTCAGGCCAAGTCCCGTGATCAGCTTCTCCCACACCCTGCGGGGTGTCGCCGCCGCGGACGACAGACAGGCGAACAGCGAAGACAGATCATAGTCCTTCAGCTTCGGATGCTCGACGATCGCCATGGCCATGGTTGGAACGAACAGTGCATCCGTCGGTCTGTATTTTTCGATGTTGCGCATGATGTCTTCGGGATCGAAGATCGGGCGCATGACGACGCTGCCGCCGACCCAGATGCAAGCGATCAATCCCACGGAGAGTCCGAAAGCGTGATAGAGCGGCAGCGAGAAAATGATCCGCCTGCCGTCTTCGTAGGCGCGGTGCAGAGCCAGACAATAGGTATCTCGCAATTGTTGGTCATGGCTGTGCTGTACTCCCTTGGGAGCGCCCGTGGTTCCGGACGTATACATGATTACCGCTGTTTCCGACGGCGAAGCCGGGCGCTTGGAAAGCGGCGTGGAATCGCTTGCGCCGATTTTCTCAAGATCCTCAACCGTCATCATGCCCGGACGGGAGCCACCAACCCGGATTACGGCTTTCAGATCAGGGTAATGCGCGGCAAGATTGGTCGGCCAGCCTGGCGCGACCTGGTCGAGCATGGCGAGGTAATCGAGATCGCGGAAGGTCTCCAAGGTCAAGACAACCTTGCACTGCGACTGGCGAATGACATAGTCGAGCTCCGTCGCCTTGTAGGAGAAGTTCACGGGAACGACGGATGCACCCAAACGCCAGGTCGCGAGCGCCAAATGGGCGAAGATAGCGTAGTTGGGAATGAGGAGCGCTACGCGATCGCCATGGCCGACGCCGAGAGAACGAAGGCCTTTCGCGAGTTTCTCCGCGCGCTCCTGGCTTTGGGCATAGGTCCACGCGCCGTCATCGGCGATGACAAACGGGCGTTCCCTGTATTTTTCCGCAAGACGCCGAAAGGCCTCATCGATCGTCTCGTTCCGCCATTGCGGATTGTCGCGCTCCAGCGCCTTCCGGCGTTCCGCGATGCTCGGATGATCAGTCACTTTTTGTTTCTCCCTCAAACTGCATAGTCGAGCTGCCGAAGCCGATGCTCGATCATGAGCGCTCACGTTCGACCGCAACGCCGTACAACCCAACGGAGCATCCCGAAGTGTTCAGGCATTGGGAATGGAATCTTTGGCTGCATTCGCATCCGGAAATTCCTTCGGTTCGATACCTCTCCTCCCATTAAGTGGGGACATTCGGAAGTTAGGGACGGCGCTACGCCTTCGCTACCTGCCCGAATCCTCGCCATAGAGGTGAGTGAAATATCCCGCTGTCAGCCCACCATCGACGGGTAGTGCGATGCCGGTGATATAGGACGCCGCTTCCGACAGCAGGAAAAGTGTCGCGCGGGCCTGATCAAGGCCGGTAGAGAGACGAGCCATGGGCACGCGGTCGAGCATAACGCCTTCGATATGAGCGCGCACGATATTCGCGCGCAGCAGCGGCGTATCGACGATGCCGGGGGCGATGGCGTTGACTCGTACACCGTGCCGTCCCCACTCGATCGCCAGCGATTTGACAAGACCGATGCAGCCGAATTTCGAGGCCGTATAGTGACTTCGCGCAGTGTGCCCGCCGAAGCCATCGACCGATGACACCAGAACGATCGCGCCGTTGCGACGCGTCAGCATGCGCCGGCCGACTTCCTGCGCCAGGAGAAATGAGCCTTTCAGGTTTACGTCGAGGACATTCTCCCAGTCCGTGACCGTCAGTGTCTCAGCGAGATTGGGGCGACTGATACCGGCAGAGTTGACGAGGCCATAAATCGGACCCAGTTCTCTCTCGATCGCGTCGACAGCTTGTTGGACTGCAGCGGGATCCCGAACGTCAAGGCGGTAGCCCTTGACACGCCTCCCGGTGGCGGATGTTTCTACGACTGCAGCGTCGAGGGTCTGGCTATTGGAGTCGAGGATGGCGACGTGACACGAGTTCTCGAGCGCGAGATCGACGATCGCCCGCCCGATGCCGGAGGCGCCGCCGGCGACGACGATGACTTTTCCGTTAAGACCGAAGTTCATCATGAAAATAGCCGCTCATTTCGAGGAATGGTTGTTTGATCGCTGCCAATCGTCAATTGAATGCGCCGATCGAGGCGCCGCCGCAGACGAACAGAGTCTGGCCCGTCACGTAGCTCGCTTCCTTTGAGCCGAGAAACCGGTAACAGGCGGCGAGCTCCGACGGCTCTGCCCCTCTACGCATCGGTGTTCGTCCCAGCATGTGTTCGCGCGCCCTTTCGGGCTGCTGCTGGAACATTCCGCTGTTGATTACGCCTGGAGCGATACAATTGACCGTGATGCCGTATCTGGCGAGCTCGACAGCGGCGGTTCTGGTCATGCCCTCGATCGCGCCTTTGGCTGCGGAATAGCTCGTTCCGCCGATCGAGCCGAGCGCTGCGACAGAGCTCGTGTTGACGATCCGGCCATATTTTCGTTCCTTCATGCTGGGCGCGCAGGCTCGCATCATGTTCAACGTGCCCTTGGCGTGACTCGCAATGGTCAGGTCGAAGTCGGCGTCGACGACATCGACTAGCTTGTCGTTGCGGACGACGCCGGCGAGATTGAACAGCGCATCGATCCGCCCGAATGTCTTGAGGAGGTCGTCACGAAGCGAATTGACGGCGACAGAGTCCGCGACATCGCAGGTCGCGGGGTTTGTGATCAGGCCCTCGGCCTTTAGAAGCTTGGCGGCCTTTGCCGCAAACTCTCCAATGTCGACAGCGACGACTCTCATGCCCGCCCGAGCGAGAGCTCGGCAGACCGCGACGCCGAGGCCGCCGCCGCCGCCGGTGACTACGCAGACGTCCCCTTCGCCGCTCTTTTTATCATTGGCCATTTCTGCTCTCCAACCGCGGGCAGCGCTTGTCTGTCGAACCGGAAAATAACAAGCATTAGTTTTATAATTTAATTTTCAGGCGCTCGCAAGAGCCTTGAAACTTCGAAAGAGCGGCGATCATCCGTTTCCCTTGAACGACAGGCCGACGACTTGATTTTCGAAGGCCTCGTATCCGTGGCTTTGCGAGATTGGGGTACGATAGCGTTTGGGGCGGGCGACCGCGGGACAAGCGTGGGCAAGGATGGATGAACCGATGGATTGCGTCGCCGTCGAAAACGCCTTCAGAGTTGACGATTTCTACTCCGGATCGAATCCGGCCCTCATCTCCGTGGCTAGTACCAACGTTTCGTGTGTTCAAACGGGAGGTAATTCGGTGCGCGGCTCTCTCGAAACGCCGACAGCGCCTCTTTCGAGTCGGGATGACCGCTCATGCGCACCGTTGCGCCCTGCTCGAATGTGTAGCCCTGGTTGAGCTCCATCCATTCAACTCGGTCCAATATCCTCTTTCCGACACGCACAGCTGTGGGGCTCAGCGACGCAATGCGGGCCGCGATCCGGTGAGCTTCGTCGAGCAACTTCTCGCGTTCGCAGACGAAAACGCAGCCACCTGCATTCGCAAGCTCGGATGCGGTCATTGGTTCGCCTGTTAAAAACATACGCCGGACCAGCGGTTGTGGAGCTATCCGGCCAAGATGCCGCGCCCCACCCATGACGCCGACAGTGAGTTCGGGAAGTCCAAATCGCGCATCCGCGGCGGCGACAACAAAATCGCATGAAGCCGCGATCGCAAGGCCGGTGCCAAGAGCTGCGCCATGGACAGCGCCTACCACCGGAACGTCGCATGCCGCGATCGCGAAAAAAGCCTCGCGCACGCGCCACATGCGCTCGGTGCCGTTCTCCGGCGTCATTGTTGCGAATTCGTCGAGATCGTTCCCGGCGCAGAAGTGGCGTCCTTCGCCGCTCAACACGACTGCCTTCACATTTGGTCCGACTTGGTCGATCTGACTGAATAATGCTACTATTTCGCGATACATGGTCTGGTCGACGGCATTGGCGGGAGGTCGGTTAAGACGAACGTGGGCGACGCCAGACGGGGCGATATCGACTTTCAGATAGTGGAATGCGCTCACAAAACGCCTCTTGCTGTTTGGGTAATCCCGGTTTTAGTCATGCTACGGGAGACCTGTGTTGATAGCGAAGTAAGCTTACGCTCAGGATAGATATAGATGATGTCACGTTTGTCCGATCGCCATCGTCGTTCGCATCGCTCAGTCTCCGGGCCGGTCAAGCGGTCAGCGCCAGCCAGCCCGCCAGTTAGCGCGCCCTCATCAACCTGGGACCTCGCATCAGCCGTTATAGGCGATAGCGTCAATGCTTGATCAACGGGCATCTGCTTTCGGACAATGGCCAATAGGCCTCCGCCGCCGGCACCGTGCTCAGGACCTTGTAATAGTCCCACGGACCTTTTGACTCCGAGGGTGATTTGACCTGAAGGACATAAAGATCGTGCAGCATCAACCCGTCTTCGCGCAGCTTACCGTTTGTCGCGAAGATGTCGTTGACAGGAAGCTCACGCATCTTGGCGATGACAGTCTTCGCATCGACGGATCCCGCGGCCTGAACCGCCTTCAAGTAATGGCTCACGCTGGAATAAACGCCGGCCTGAATCATCGTTGGCATGGCCTTGTGGCGTTCGAAGAACCTCTTTGACCAAGCCCGGGTTTCATCGGTGCGGTCCCAGTAGAATGACGTTGTTTCCCATAGGCCCTGGGCAGTCTGGAGACCAAGCCCGTGCACGTCGGTAATGAACAACAGCATAGGAGCGATCAAACTGTTTTTGGTAAGGCCAAATTCGTTCGCCTGCTTGATCGCGTTGATCGTGTCGGCGCCTGCGTTGGCCAAGGCGATCACGTCGGCTTGGGAGCTTTGCGCTTGCAGCAAAAATGAGGAGAAATCGGCGGTATTTGTCGGATGGCGAACGCTGCCAACGACTTCACCGCCCGCTCGCCTCACCGCGTCGCTCGCTTTTTTCTCAATGTCGTGCCCACCCGCGTAGTCCATTGTCAGGAAGAACCATTTCTTGCGTCCGCTCTCGACGATCTTTCTCGCGGTCGTCTCAACGACGGATTTGATGTTCCAGGTCCACAGCGCTCCTACCGGCGAACAGTTCTCGTTGACGAAAACATCGGAACCTGCCGCTGAGATCAGCATGACGGCCTTCTGCTTTTCCTTTCCGATCTCCTGTACCGTAAGCGCGGCACCGGTCGATTCAATGCTCGCGAACGCGTTGACGCCTTCTACATCGATCCACCGGCGGCTGATCGATGCAGCTACATCCGGTTTATTTTGATGATCAGCCGAAATGACGACGATCGGTTTCCCGAGAACCTTTCCGCCAAAATCTTCGACCGCCATTTGTGCCGCAATGACGGAGCCTGGCCCCGCAAGATGCGCGAACGAGCTGGACTGGTCGCCGATGACGCCGATCTTCACTGCGTCGCCTGCGGCTTGCGCATGCGCGGCAGCGGGAGCACACCCCAGAACGATGGCTAACAAAAGTGCTTTCCTCATCGACATTGGCTCTCCTCGGTTTGGTTAGAGCGGTCGTTGATTGGCTGGGATAAGTCCGTAGGGATTTGCGAGCTCGAGCGGCGATAGATCTCGGCAGCTCGCATTCTCTGGACTATCGCCTCCTCGGCGCGACCGCCTGTATGCATCTATCAAGAGCGCAACCCCGAAGCCGAACCCCCGAAAGGGAGGCGGCCGGTGTCGTCCTGACGGCGCCGTATCAAAATAATAGAAACGAACGCTTGTTTTATATACCGCATTGTGGTTTGCTCTGTCTAGAAGATTTATGGCCTAAGCCCGGGATGCGACCGCATGACGCCGAAATATGTGAGGAAGGAACGCGATGGACATACGGTCATCGCGACCATCGACAACCCGCCGGTGAACGCACTGCATCCGGACGTCTCGGACGAGATTTTCACAATCCTCCGCGAGATCGAGGACGATCCGACCGTCAGATCGTTAATCCTGACGGGCATCGGGCGGTGTTTTGTCGCGGGCGGCGACATCAAGTTCTTCACTACCCTGAACAGGCATACCGCTGCGAAAATGGCGCTTCAGGTCCAGGCCATGCAAGAAGCGCTGTTTCGGCTCCGTGTCCCGGTGATCGCGGCGCTCAACGGCCATGCGCTGGGCGGCGGTCTCGAGCTTATGATGGCTTGCGATATCGCTATCGCTGAGGAGCAGGCCAAGATCGGTCTGACCGAAGTGCGTTTAGGGCTGATCCCCGGCGCAGGCGGCACGCGGATGCTCGCGAGACTGGTCGCGCCGGGAACCGCCAAACGGCTCCTGTTCACCGGCGAGCAGATGACCGCTGCTTATGCTGCGCAGATCGGCTTGGTCGATCAGGTCGTTCCGAAGGGCGACGTCCTAAAAGCTGCGAAAGATTTGGCGAGCCGAATCAATGCCATGGGACCGCTCGCAGTCGCCGCCGCCAAAAAGTCTGCGACCTTCGGAGCCAACCATTCGCTCGACGAGGGGCATCGCCGCGAGGTCGAACTGTTCGCCGCACTCTTCGATTCCGAGGATCACCGCGAAGGGATCAACGCATTTCTCCAGCGCCGTCCGGCCAACTTCCAGGGGCGGTAATGGTTCAACCGGTCTCACAATTGAAAGGGTAGTCAGATGAAGCTGTGCATTATTCACATCAACGCTGAAAAAGGTTCCGAGCCTTATACGAAGCTGATCGACGGTATTTTCAAAAAGGTCAGAAATCCGGACACCGAAGTCGTGCATCGGTTCGCGCGGCTGAAACGCGCATCGGACACGATCTTTTCCTATCCATACTTCATCAATTCCCTGGATGTGGTCCATCGCTTCGCGGAGGCGAGCCAAGAGGGGTTCGACGGAGCCATGGTCGCCTGTTGTGGCGATCCGGGCGTGATCCCGGCGCGGTCGATATCCGCGATTCCCATCGTCGGGCCGTTCGCCGCGACCATGCATCTTGCCTGCGGTTACGGTCAGAAATTCGGCGTTGTTACGGTGATCGACAGGTCCTGGCTTGAGGCTTGCGACATCATTGTGGCCGCTAACGGCCTTACGAGCCGTTGCGCCGGTATTCGTGCAATCGACATTTCATCTCAGGAGGCATTCACGCGTGGCTTTGTCGAACCGAAATTTGTAGCCGACGAGATCGAGCGACAGGCTCGGATTCTGGTCGATCAGGGCGCCAATTCCATCGTCATCGGCAGCGCCGGGATGAGTTGCATTGCTGCGGTAGCGGGCCTGAATCAGGTGAGCGGACTCGGCGTTCCGATCTTCGACAGCCTGTCGGTCGGCTTGAAGACGCTGGAAATGCGGGTGCAACTGTCACAGCGGATCGGCCTGCCTGTGACCAGCCGTGTCGGCCTGACAGAGCTCTTCAAGCCCGAAGACGCAGCGCGCGTCAGGAGCCTGTTCCAGGCCTGAAACAACAAACTTTAACTCCCGGAGATTCTGAGTATGACCTCTTCACTCGCGGTAACGTCCTTCCTCACCGAAGAGGAACTCCAATTCAGGGACACCGTCAGGCGCTTCATGAAAGAGAAGGTCGAGCCGCTGGTTTCTCAAATGGAAAAGGAGGGGAGGCCTCCGGCATCGCTCTACAAGGCGATGGGTGATCTCGGCCTGCTCGGCACTTTCCTGCCGAAGGAATATGGCGGCGCGGAAGCCTCGCTGATGACGCGGGCCATCGTTGCGGAGGAAACAGCGAGGGTCAACGCCGGGCTGGATGCGTCGATCTTCGTCAATATCTCATTGGTTGCCAGGCATCTGGCGAACTACGGAACGAAAGCGCAGAAGGACAAATATCTGGGCCGCCTCATTAGCGGCGAGGCCTGCGCTTCCATCTGCCTAACTGAGTCGGCCGGTGGCTCGGATGCCTTGAGCCCGAGGACCACCGGACGCAAGGATGGCGATCACTGGATCATCAAGGGCAGCAAGACTTTTATCACCAACGCGCCGATCGCAGACTTCTTCCTGGTCTTTGCCAGGACCAGCGGCGAGGACCGTCGAGCGCACGGCGGTACCTGCTTCATTGTCGAGAAAGGCACGCCTGGCCTGTCCGTTGGCAAACCCTTCGACAAGCTGTGCTTCCACAGCTCTCCTACAGCCGAAGTGTTTCTGGAGGATGTTCGCGTCCACGCGGACCAAGTTCTCGGCCAGGTCGACAGGGGTTTCTCCATCATGCTCGACGGGTTGGATGTCGAGCGGGTCTTTGAAGGAGCAAGCAACACCGGCATCGCGCAGGCGTGTCTCGATATCGCTGTTCCCTATGCGGCGGGCCGGAAAGTCTTCGGCAAGCCGATCGCCCAGTACCAGATGATCCAGGACAAGATCGCCAGAATCGCCACCGGCGTCGAAATCTCGCGGACAATGTTCTACCATCTGATCCGGGCTTGCGAGCGCGGCGAGAAAGTTACCCGCGAGGCGTCGATGCTGAAACTCTACTCGTCCGAGGTCGCGGTCGAGGCGTCGCGTGAGGCAGTCCAGATTCTCGGTGGCTACGGCCTGATGGAGGAATATCAGGTCGCGCGGCTCTATCGGGACGCCAAGCATCACGAGATCGGAGCAGGGACCAGCGAGATCCAGAAGATCATCATCCATCGCGAAACGATGAAGCTCTATGGAGTATAAGCCGCGCGTCATAGCGCCAGTTCGCACAGCTTTAATCTGTTTTCTGACCACGCCGACATCGGCCGGTGTCTTCTCAGCTTAGGATATCTCAAGATGGAAGCAACCAGCCTAGCGGCTACCGCCTTCCTGAGCGGCGAGGAACTCTTACTGCGCGAAACTGTCAGGCGCTTCCTGAAGGACACGGTGGTGCCTCTCGTGCCAAAGATGGAAGCGGAAGGGCGGCCGCCCGCAGGCTTGCTGAAGTCAATGGGCGATCTGGGCCTGCTTGGGACGTTCCTGCCGGAGGAATATGGCGGCGCTGGCGGGTCGTTGATGACCCGCGCGATTGTCTCCGAGGAGACGGCGCGGGTGAATGTCGGCCTGGACACGACCATCTTCGTCAACGTCACGCTGGTCGCACGCCATTTGGCCAACTACGGCACGCGCGAGCAGAAGCAAAAATACCTCGTGCCCCTGATCCGCGGCGACGTGTCCGCGTCGATCTGCATCACCGAACCGACCGGCGGCTCCGATGCGCTAAGTCCCCGAACCATCGCCCGTCGCGACGGCGATTATTGGGTCGTCAAGGGTCACAAAACCCTGATCACAAATTCGCCGATTGCCGAGTTCTTTCTCGTCTTCGCGCGCACAAGCGGCGAGGATCGTCGCGCGCAAGGGGGAACGTGCTTCATCGTCGATAAAGATGCCCCGGGCCTCTCGGTCGGCAAGCCTTTCAACAAGCTCAGTATGCGCAGCTCTCCGACTGCCGAAGTGTATTTTGATGACGTTCGCGTTCATCGATCCGGGGTGCTAGGCGAGGTGGACCGGGGCTTCTTCATCATGCTCGACGGGCTGGACATCGAGCGGGCGTTCGTCGGTGCGATTGGCACCGGCATCGGCCAGGCTTGCCTCGACATTGTTGTTCCCTATGCGGCAGGCCGCGTCGTCTTCGGCAAGCCGATCGCGCAGTACCAGATGATCCAGGACAAGATTGCCAAGATGTCCACCGGTGTCGAGGTGGCGCGGACCATGTTCTACAATCTGATGCGGGCCTGCGAGCGCGGCGAAACAGTGACGCGGGAGGCGGCCATGATGAAGCTTTACACCACCGAGATGGCCGTCGCTGCTTCGCGCGACGCGGTGCAGATTCTCGGCGGCTACGGCCTGATGGAGGAATATCAGGTTGCTCGGCTCTATCGCGACGCAAAGCACCATGAGATCGGCGCCGGAACCAATGAAATTCAAAAAATCATCATCAGTCGCGAAACTCTAAAAGCGTATGGTCTTTAAAGCTTGGCAAGGGAGGGCTCAATGAAACTTATCGGCGATCTTCTTTTCGACAACCCGCGGATCGATCCGTCGCGTCCGGCAATATTCTGGGACGAAGGCGTGTGGCCCTATGCCGAACTTCTCGACCGCGTGTCGCGCGTCGCTGCTGCATTGAAGCGTGAGGGTATTTCGCGAGGCGATCGCGTGTCCGTGCTCATGGGCAATGAACCGGAATACCTCGTCTCGTATTTTGCCATTACGTCGATCGGCGCGATCTACGTTCCGCTGAACTGGCGGCTGTTGCCGGCGGAGCACGTCAACTTGATGAGCAATGCTGGGGTGAAGGTGCTCATCACCTCCTCGGAGTTCAACGCGACGATCAACCTCGCTAGATCCGGCGTCGCCACCTTGTCACGGGTAGTCGTCGCCGGCGAACAAGGTGGCGATCTCCCGAGGTTCGACGAGTGGTCGGCTCAGCCGGCCGGGCCGCCGACCTGCGATGGTCTTTCGCCGGATGATATTGCGGCGATCGTCTATACGAGCGGCACCACGTCTTTGCCGAAGGGAGCCTGCCTGACTCACGGCAACGTGGTGGTCGACTTGGAACACATCGCCCTTTACGCGCATCCGGCGAACACCGACACGGTGCTGCAGGTGACGCCGCTCTATCATCAGACCATCGTCCATTCGCTGGTCCATCTGGCGCACGGAGCGGCGGTCCGGCTGCTCCGCAGATTCAGCGCCGAGGCGGTGCTAAAAGCTATCTCCGACAATGCGATAAATTACGTCTTTCTAGCGCCTACTATGCTCTATGAGCTGTTGGATTGTCCGAACCGGTCACAATACCAGCTTTCGTCGCTCAAGACCATCGTATACGGCGCAGCACCCGTGACAGGCGCCCGGCTCAAGGAGGCGATCGTCGTCTTCGGACAGGTTCTCGTCCACGGTTATGGACTGACCGAGGCGACGTCGCATTGCGCGAGCCTCGATCGGGCGGAACATCTTGTCGCCGAAGGTTCGGTCGGACGAGGTACGCCAGGCGTGGAGGTGCGAATCGTCGATGACCGGGGCAACGCCTGCGTACCCGGTCAGATCGGAGAAATTATCGTTCGGGGCCCGACGGTGATGAAAGGTTATTGGGGCGACGCGGAAAAAACCGCCGAGACCATTACGAACGGGTGGCTGCATTCGGGTGATCTCGCCCGCAAGGATGAGCGGGGCTACATCTACATTGTCGATCGGAAAAAGGATTTAGTGATCAGCGGCGGCGCCAACATCTATCCGAGCGACATCGAGGAGGTGTTTGCCAAGCATCCGGCGATCGCCGAAGTTGCCGCGTTCGGCGTACCGGACGATTATTGGGGTGAAGCGCTGACCGTGGCGGTCGTCCCGCGGCCAAATCGGAAGCTAAATTCGGACGAACTGATCGCGTTCGCCAAGCAGCATCTGGGCGGCTATCAGGTTCCTAAGCGCCTGGAGATTCTCAATGAATTACCGCGCAATCCCTCGGGCAAAATTCTCAAGAGGGTATTGCGGGAGAAATTCGCACCACCTTCGACAAAGGCAACGTGAAGGACCATGGCCGCGCGCGATGAAGTGCCGGCCTATTGACGGCATGGATTGGTCGCGGTCGGGTTTCCAGCCTGTGAAACATGAGCACTGTGATCGCCGCCGAGGACGTAGGCTGTTTGCTGTCGGGTCGCAATGGTCGAGCGGCAATTGATGGGCGAAGGCAAGCGATGCTTTCAATCGATGAACTGTTCACCCTAAAGGGGAAGACCGCGCTCGTCACCGGCGGCGCCACTGGTCTTGGACGAATTTGCGCCGAAGCACTTCTGGGTGCGGGTGCGCGGGTGCTGATCGCCTCACGCAAGGCCGATCAATGTGTCGAGGTCGCAAAAGAACTTTCCGCTATTGGCCCGTGCGAGGGATTCGGTGGCAATGTGAATTCGGAGGAGGGCGTCGCTGATCTCGTTACGAAGGTTCGCTCGCGCGCGGACACACTTGATATCCTCGTGAACAATGCCGGGACCATCTGGGGCGCTGAGTTCGACAAATTCGACTGGGCGGCATGGGCACGCGTGCTTTCCGTCAACGTAATTGGCCTCTTCACATTGACCCGTGACCTTATGCCCATGCTTGTCGCTTCTGGTTCACCCAAAACCCCATCGCGCGTCGTCAACATGGGATCGATCACTGGAACGCTTCCGATTGGAGGCAATGCTTATTCTTATGCAGCTTCGAAAGCGGCTGTGCATCATTTGACGCGTGTACTGTCCAATGAGTTCGCGGCGCGCCATCTCAACGTCAACGCTATTGCTCCCGGCCTGTTCGAAACCCGGATGACAGCATTCGGCTTGGCCACTGAAGAAGCCAGACGGCACACGATCGACTCGATCCCTATGCGCCGTTTTGGAACACCTGCCGATCTGGCCGGTGCTCTTCTATTTCTTTGTGGGCCTGCCGGAGCCACGGGCGCGATCATTCCCCTTGATGGGGGTATGAGCAGCGACACTATCGCAAACCTCTGGCTCGATTAGAAGTTGGGGAGTTCTGGTATGACTGCGCGGTTTCCTGCCTGGAAGAAACTGACACTGACGATTAATTCGAACACCAGTCGGCACGCCCAGTGTATGTAACGGGTGGACGAGTTTAGGGAGGCAATTTGATGTTGACCATGAGTGGAAGAGGCGAGGGAAGGACGATGCTAAATCCCGATAAGCTCGAAAGCGACGCGAAGCGCTTTGACGCTCTCGCCTATCTCTTGCGGGAGCGCTATAGCTGCCGTGGCTTTTTGTCCGATCTGGTTCCGCGCGAGACCATTCAAGCGATACTGACGATCGCACAACGCACCGCCTCGTGGTGTAACTCCCAGCCGTGGCAGGTGAGCCTTCCGAGCGGGGAGGCAACCGATCGGTTGCGGGACAAACTGCGCCAGCTTGCCCATGATGCTCCCCATCCGGATTTCGCGTGGCCGTCGGGCTACAACGGTGTGTACAAGGAGCGCCGCCGCGAATGCGGCTTGCAATTGTACAAGTCGGTAGGCGTCACTCGGGGGGACGATGCGGGCGCCGAGCGGCAGCGGTTAGAGAATTTCCGATTCTTCGGCGCGCCTCACGTCGCGATCATCAGTACGGATCGGGAGCTCGGTGTTTACGGAGCGATCGATTGCGGTGCCTATGTCGGCAATTTTGCGCTCGCGGCGCGTTCGCTCGGTGTCGCAGCCATCTCCCAAGCTGCGTTGGCCGCCTATCCGGAATTCTGGCGCGAGCATCTCAATCTGAGCGGGGACCGGCTCGTGGTTTGCGGGATTTCGTTCGGGTATGAGGATCCCCAGCATCCCGCGAACCAGTTCCGGACCTCCCGGTCGCCTACCTCCCAGGTGGTCAACTGGATTGACGCTTGAACCGAACTCACCAATGACCTCAAGCGACGCACCGCGTCTTCTCCAGCCTGACCGGCTCAGCCTGCAGAATGTGCTGGTGAACAGGTGCCGCGAGTGGCGTCGCGCACGCGCCTTTGCCTGACGGAGCTGGGCGCGGCGTACGCCGCCTGATCGGCCATCGAAGCGCTACTTGCGATCCGAAACCACCAACTGGTGATTGTCTCTTGGAAATTCCCTGTTACTGGCCCTTTGCTTCCCTGTTCCTTGAAATATTTTCCCTGTTAATTTGCGCAGGGAATTACGCGAAAAGCCACTGCAGCACAGCGGTTTCTTGCTGCAGAAGTGGCTCTCGAAGGCTTAGAATCGCAAAATTCCCTGTAAAATTCCCTGTTAGCAGGGAATTGGTGTGGAGACGGGTGCGATCGACACTGCGTCGCCAGCCAGGCAGTCACTCAGCTAGAGATTGTGGGCCAGCGAATGCGACTAATGCCCGCCAATTGCGGGTTTTTGTGAATTGGCTGTCCGTCTCTATACTCCCAATTTGAACAACTTGGGAGCGAAATAGCCGATAGTCTCCGGCCTACATTTTGAAATATTCCCGTTTTTTGGAGACGAGAGCCAGAGACCGGGCGCGATCAGCACTGCGTGGACGACGCGGCAGTCCGGCCGGGTTTTGAATGTACGGGGATGCACCTGTTTCGGGGCATCGCAGCTTACATAGTGCAAACGACGAACTCACCGGCCCCAGAATGCTGGCGTCGCCTTGAACCGCCGCCATCTCTTGCGCAGCGTTTTCGCCACGGCAATCTGATCGCGGGCTTGCCAGCCAGTAACCGCGCCGATGGCGAGATGAAGCGCAGGCCGGTCGTCCTGCCGGATGGCATCGAGCAGGATGCGGGTGCTTGCGATGTCGCGCGCGCGTCCCAGACTGGCCTGGAGCCTGGCGAGTCGCGCCACGTAGCGCTTCGCGGGTGCATGGAGCGGCAAGAGGAACTCCGCCGCATAGCGCAGCTTCTTGAGGTCGATTCTGAGATCGTGTTGCGCATCGGTGTTGAGCTGCCCGAAATGCGCGCCACGCTTGAGCGCCTTGCGATGCCATCGCGTCAGAATTTTATCGGCGAGCGTCGGCATGGGCTGCGACAGGACGGCCAGCGCTTCGCTGTCGATCTCGTTGCGCCAGCCGCGGCGTTCTACTAAGTGCCCTAGCGAGAGCAGGAAACGGTTGCAACGGGGACCGGCGAGAACGGTCTGCAAGGCGCCGTATCTCGACTTGCGCTGCTGTTCGACCGCCTCGCGAAGGCCGCCGAGGTCGACATCCGAAGCCGCCGCGACTAGGCGAGTGACGGTCGTCTCGGCGAAAACATCCCAATCCCGCGCCGGGCCGAGCTGCTGCATCAGCCACCTCGCTTCGCTGTTGACCATCTCGAATGAGGGCGACGGAATATCGCGCCGGAACAGCGCACAGATCGTCCGCAAACGGCGCAAGGCGACGCGCATCTGGTGCACGCCTTCGGGGTCCGATCCCTCCTCCGCAACCGGGTGATTTTTCAGAAGATGATGCCAGCAGCACCCCACCAGGAGTGCAATGACGTCGTCGACCGCGTGCTCCGCGGTAATGCCGAATGGCTCGGCTTTCGCCGCCGGCTGCACGACGTCGAATGCGAGCGCATAGCCGCGTTCCGCCTTGCTACGGGTACCGACCTGCAGCGGCGCAGCGTCGAGCAACTGCGTTCCGAGATCGAACAGTGCGCCGGCATTGCCGCTCTTCAATTCGAGTTCGATTTCGGACAGGACTTCTTGCCGCGCACCGGCCTCGATAGTCCCCTCGTCGAATACGATTTCCACCGACGCATCAGGCAGATCCAGCTGCCGCGTGTGCCGGCGAACTTTCGTCGCGAAAACCGGCACCAGCGCGTCGTTGGTCAGCGTCATCACAGGATCGCCGACCTCGTCGGAGGGAAGCCGCCCCAGATCAGGGGTGACCCCGTCAACCGGCGCTTCCCACTGCCGTCGCGCCAGAGGTTGCCCCATATTGGGTAGAAGCTTTAGTGTCTGAACGAAGTGTTTGCCGTTGCGTCGCACGCGCAGCGACATGCCATGTTGGAACAGCAGCCGCTCCGGCGTGTCGTAGTACACTGTTTCCAGCCGGCGAAACGCGCCCCGGTTGCGCGCATGCTGCACGATGAAGGGCACCTCGCGCAGTTTTTCGAGGGTTCCTAGCGGTGCAAGCAGCTTAAGTTCGATTTCCGCCTGTTCACCCGGTCGCACGTCAATTGCGGTGCCGGAATTGTTCACGACTGGCTGCCGCGCGTTCAACGATATCTCCATCGGGATGGCGTATGAATGTTTTATGACGGTGACAAGGCATATCCAAGTTATCCAAGGGGATGACTCCGCGAATTGCGGTAGAAATTTCGGGCGACTTCCGAGGGAGCGCCCTTGTCGTTGCCCAGCAATGGGTGACGCGAATACCACGTGGTGGGGTTGTGCCTTCCAGCTGTGCTGCAAGCCAAAGGCGTGGAACGCCTCTTTGGCAGGACCAGAGCATGATGACAGGAGCAGCTCGATCCGTCGTCCTGAGGTAAGGACAAGGTGATACCGGGCACACTGATTAAATGCATGGGGGAGCGGACACGGCGCCGGCAATCACCAAAGTGTTGCCTAGCGTTGATGTCTATGATGCGCCGTCACACCTGGGAGCGTTACATGTTAAACACTGGGCCACGCCGCTGTTGGTCCGTTAATAGTCTGGACTAACCGGGTCGCCGATCGTG